>Ga0310811_10000655_pt1 | contig 44275 bp, 61 predicted proteins | sample YCmetagenome_FD_207642 | JGI IMG/M metagenome (GOLD analysis project Ga0310811, IMG submission 207642) | Soil microbial communities from experimental microcosm in Duke University, North Carolina, United States - YC | ecosystem: Engineered > Artificial ecosystem > Soil microcosm > Unclassified ...
TCGATCCGCCCGTAATCGTCGCGTTGGCCGAAGAGAGAATAACCCCGGTGATCGATCCGCCCGTAATCGTCGCGTTGGCCGAAGAGAGAATAACCCCGGTGATCGATCCGCCCGTAATCGTCGCGTTCGAGGAAGACAGCGAGATCCCCGTGACCGAGCCGCCTGTGATCGCAACGGCGTTCGCATTCTGCGTCGCCATCGTACCGAGTGTGAGGTACGTACTGACGAACGATGCCAGCGTACTGAGCGGCACGTCCGCCGTCTGTGTCGTCACGACACCGGTCAGAGTGTCAGTCGGCGCGAGAGTGCGAGTGCCTAGCGGATATGAACCTTGTCGAGCCATTTATGATGTCGCCAGTATGGGGGCGTCGTACGTGTCGAAAATCGGATTGCCGTCCGTATCTTCCAGAAACTGATTCAGGATCGGTACGAAAGTCGGCGTTGTATCCGGCCGGCTCCACGGCACCCACTGGCGATCGAGAATGCCTCGCACGAAATCCTGCGGCTGGCGGATATTCCAGTCTTCTTTGCAGGTCATCAGGCCATCCCAGCGCTGCTTTAGATCGCCTGAATGGAATTTCATCCCGCAGACATCGCAGATTACGTCCCATTGACCCTTTTTGTAAAAGTCTGCGCGGCCCATTCAATTTCCGACGCACTGATAAGCTATCGTGTCCGTCGTCGCGCCGCTGAAAGAGACGGTCGATGCAGATGCCGGCGTCACCTTCACGGCGCTATTGGTCGTGGTATCCGTTGCCGTGCAGTTGTACGACGTCGTGCTGCTGAAGATGGCGCCCCCCGTGAACGTGGCTGTGCCAGCACCCGACGCGAGGGTAACGGAGCCCATCACCATATGCGGCGTCGTAACGGGCGTGCCGCTATCGGAATAGACGTTCACCGTGCCGGTGTTGGCAAGCAGCGTACCGGAAACGGACATCGTGCCTGCCACGGCAGTGTTCGAATTCAGATTGATCCCGCCAGCACCTTTCGGGGTGATGTTCAATCCGATATTGTTGTTCACGCCGATGGTGGACAGCGTCGGCGTGCCGCCGCTTGCCGCGCCATTCAATGCGACACTATTCCCGCCTGCGATCGTCGCGTACAGAGTCCCTGCTGATGCGATGTCGCCCGTCGCAGAGAACGTTCCAGTATGCGCCCACGCACCGCTTCCGCTGGTCGATGCGATACCGGTGACGCCAGATGCAGAGCCTCCCAATACCGACATAAAGTTCACCGCGCCGGATCCTGCATCGTTGACGAACCTGAAGTACATGCCGCCATTGATATTGAGAATCTGCACGGTGCGGTTGTTCGCCGTGCTCGATTGATCGTAGAAACTCGCTATCGCCCATGTCGGAGAGGCGCCAAGCGCGACACCTGAATTCGTCGGGCTCGCCGGTTGGGTATTGGCGGTTGAGCTGAGTGATCCCTTGACGTTGACGTTGCCGACAGCCGTGATATCCCCAGCTGAGGTTACGCTCGCCGCAGCCACGTTGCCCGATACTGAAACGCTCGACGCCGAGACAGTCGGCGCGGCGACGCTGCCGGCTGTGACCGCTCCGGTAACCGTCAAGCTCGATGCGTTCGCCGCACCGAGGTTCGAACCGTCAAGCGTCGCCCCGGTGATCGTCGGCGAGTTGATCGTCGGCTTGTTCTGCAGGACAACCTGCCCTTCCCCCGTTGTCTGCGCATGCGCTCCGGCCGCCAAGCTGAACGCGAGTATCGCGAAAACCTTTTTTATAGAACGCATGGCAAACTCCCTTATTGTTTTACAAGACGCAAAACGAGCGTGTAGCCGTTATCGACCGTGGTGCTCGCGCCCACCGTCGAAATGCTGATGCCGCCTGTCGCACCAGCGAGCCCCGGATCAGGGTAAATCCCGCCGAAGTCCCGGAAATACTTGTTGGCGCGGCCGATGCAGTCGTAGAACTGCTTCGGTGTGGTGGCATCCCAGAAGAGCTTCACCTGCATCTGCGCTTCGGCCTGGATGTCCCACTCGATGCAGTCGACACGCAGCTGCGTGGCGCGCTGCTTGCGCGACACGTCGACGTAGCCGAGCTGTGACGGCAGGATTAGCGACGTGACGGCCAGGTCACCGCCGCCCGAGCCGCCGTTATCCCCCTGCACGAGAAGAACCGCATTACGCGGTCCATCCTCTAGGACGCGTACTGTGATGCTCGCCGGCATATCAACGCTCCTTTGACGCCATCACGAAGTCGAGCGTCAGCGTCTGCGCAACCGCAGTGCTCGCTTGCACCGCCACGATCGGCGCACAGAGCACCCCGCCGATCCCCGAAACGTTGCGGCCGACTGGGCTAGTGACCACCGGCGAGCGGTTCGTCGAATTCGGCTGATTGGTGCCGCTTTGCGGCACGTAGCCGACCATGTTCGGTGCGATCATGGCGCGGATAGAGTCGTCGCGGTCGAGTGAAAACCCGATGTCGAAACTGACGCCGTTTTGAAGCGTGTATGCCTTCGTGGGGAACAGCGTCGAAGTGACGACACCAGCGTTCGACACGTTTAGCATGAGTTGCGTGCCGCCGGCTGCTTTGCTGATCCACACACCGGCCTGGGGCGACCCAGTGAACGGTGTGGCCGTAACCGGGATCATGCCGGCCATGAACGCCGACGCCGTGACGTCGCCGAGCGTCATGCGGGCGACGAAGAACATCCGACTGCCCGCACTTGCAACGAAGCTCGGCACGCCGCGTTGAATCGATACGAAGTCGCCCACCGTGGCCGCCGTCTCCATCTGGAGAAGGCCACCGTCCCCCGCGACATTGACAGCGGTGCCCGTCGTGACCGTCTGCACCCAGCCGGACAGCGAGGCAGGCAGATCGAAGTCATCGGCGAACACATGGTAGAAGAACGGGTTCTCCATGCCCATGCGGCCAAGCAACTGCCAGGGCGGAAGGTTGGAGAAACCGGAGGTGAAACGGACGGGGGAGGAAGGCATTTACGGCTCCTTGACGTTGCAGGGCAACGCGCCAAACGGCGCGCCAAGGGTTAATACATCGTTTTCTTGTGCTTCACGCGCGAGCTCGTCGTTTTCTTCGCCGCGCCTCGCCCGGCTTTGCTCACGCTCAACAGCTTTTCGGCCCCGCCCATGCTCGCGCTGCCTTTCACGGCCGTACTTTTCTTCGGCTTGTGATCGGTCTTCGTCAAGATGCCGGGGCGGCCTGATTTCTTGTGCATGTCGCCACTCCTATGCGCTATGTCTTTTTCTTACCGAGGATTCTGTCGGCTTTTGCGTCGATCTTGCTCTTCGCCGAAGCCGACAGGTTCCCTTTGTTGCGCTGCTGCGCGGCTCTCGCCTTCGCATTCCTCGCATGCGCCTTATCGGGCATTGGGTAAGACTTCGACCCAGGGAGCCCGAACGAGCTCTTGGGAAGGCTCTTGCGCTTCGCTGCAGTTAGCTTTGCCATTTACCTTCCCTATTGCTTAGGAGTGCGAATTAAGATATTCGATTGCCGCTGCTAAGTATTCCGGGTTATCTCTGAATTGTCCAAGTCCCTGATTGCACCGGGTGCAGAGTAACTTCCGAACCCCGCCTTTCTTGTGGCAGTGATCGACGGCTAGGTCTCTCACTTTGCCGCGGCTATCGCAAACCGTTTCCGGCTGCTTGCATATTGCGCAAACACCGTTTTGTGCATCCAACATGAGGTTGTACTGAATCGCAGTCAGACCGTAGCCGCGTTTCATGTCGTACTTCTTAATGCGTTCCGGGTGCATCGCTGCATACTCGCGCATATAACGTCGGCGGTACTCGCGTACGGTCTCGTCATTCCTCTTGGTGAACACCTTCTCTCGCCAAAAGAAATTCCCTGGGCCAAACGGTTTGTCCTCGTCGAACCGAGAGAGCACGTGCTCTTCGCTCGGGCGGCGCCCTACGTCTTTCACGAACACCCAAAAGTCCTGCCATACCTCAGCGCGGGCCTTGTCTTTCTTTCGCACCAACTCCCGCCATGCGTTGTACAGCGGGTGCTTTCGCCGGTTTCCCCAATCGCTGGGGCGGCTTGCTTCCAAGTCCCCATGCCTACGCAACCTGCTGTAGTGCATCGAGCACAAACCTTTTTGCCACGCTTCGTTGCAACATTCCCTGACACTGCACTTCATGATGTGACCCTCTTGGCTAGGAGGGTCACATTATATAGCCGATTGGAGGGCTATGGCCCCACCGATCCGAAGACACCGCGCCAGTCAGCCATTCCCACTGAATAGCGCTCGTAGGCCTTGTACTTCACGTTGCCCGAATCGAAATCCCCGTCATCCGAGAAGCGAATCGGATTTCGCTGGAACAAAATAGGCCCTTGCTTCGCCATGATGTTCGTGCGGATGAAGAACGTATGCGGCGCCGACAGGTACCGGTTCATCTTCACGCCTTCCGGGAACATGTTCAGGTACTTGAGCGCGTTGATGTCGTTGTTCGCGGTGCCGCTCTGGAACGTCGACTTCAGGATGCGTTGCGCGTTGTACATTTCCTGCGCCGGCACGATCAGCGAACGCGGCATCAACGAGATGCGGTTGCCGCGGTCGTCCGTCGTCAGCCACATCTGGATCGTCAAATCCTCGAGCGCGGCTTCCGACAAGTCAGCGGGCACCGACAGCGTATTTGAGCCCGTGCCGCCACCTTGCAGCGGGTGCGCCGACGAGATGAACGGCACGCCGTCCGAGCCAAGGCGCGTGCCCATTGTGTTGTAGAAGTTCGCGACGACCGTTTCCTTCGTTTGGCGGAACGAGAAGCCCAGCGCACCAGTGCGCTCGTTCGCGACCTGCGGATACAGGTTGTCGTCGATCTCTTCCTGCGTGACGATGTAGCCCAGACCGTACGCGATGTGAATGAATCGCGTCACGAAGCCCTGCCATTCGCTGTCGTACATCGTCGGCTGGCCTTCGGGCTTGGCCGGAGCCGCGCCGTAGCCGACGATCTGCACGATTTCTTCGTACTGCTTCTTCGAGCTGAAGACGTCGACGAGCGATTTCCACTCCTGCGCCGTTTCGTTGTACTCGCGGCCGAAGGTTGCAAATAGCCCAGGCCACAGCAGTTTTGCTTCTGAACCGGTATTGATTACGCCACCTGCCATTTTCTTTCTCCTTGATAGCCTGTGTTATTACGCGCCGGCGACGCCGGAACCCGACAGCTCGTGAAGATTGAATTTCACGATCCAACGGGCGTTTGCGCCGAGAGTGTTGCCACCACCAGGGGCCGGACGCTGCGACAGGCCCATCATCTTCAACGGTAGGGTTGCGGTCGTTGCGACAGAGCCCGTGGTGAGCGTCGTCGCGGAAATCTGCAACGGCGGAGTCGGGTTCGTCGGCGTGAACGCTGCGTTCTTGTTGCAAGCTGCTGCCGTGAGCGCGGTCAGCCCATCGTCCGCGATCTCGTAAAGCGCGTTCGGGTCGTCGTTGACGACCACGTAGTAATCGTGCGTCTTCGCGGCCGGTACATTGATGACCTCAAGCGCGAGCGGCGTGCCGATCAGCGACGGCGTACCGATTGCGGGGACCGCCAACACGCCGACGATGACGCCGCGTTGATACTCGGCCGCGGCGCCCGTCGACTTCGTGATCGCCGGGATACCGTTCGCATCACCACCTGCTACAGACTTCACGGCGTCGCCAATCTGGTATTGATTGGTGTCCGTCGCGGGAATGACGTAGGTGTTCGTCTGCCCGGTATACACGCCGACGCCGCGAACCGGTGAAAACCCCATCGGGGCGACCACGTTTGCCATTGCTTCTCTCCTGTTTAACTAACCGTTCGTCCGAATTCGCCCTGCTGCACCACCAGCGCTTGCTTGCGCTGATCGGGCAGGTACTTCTCGCCGATTCGATCGGTGTTCATCCCGCCGTTGCGCAGCATGTCGCGCTCGCTCTTGGCGATTGTCTGCACCGATTCTTGCTGGTCCTCTTCGAACCATTCCTGCTTGATCTTCATCAAGTAGGCGTACAGCGGCGTGTTCTGGTCCGTCGTGCCGACGATCGCGCGGATGCGGTTGCCCACGTCCGAATTGCGCTCGACGACCTTGTTGCTCTCGGCGAGCGACACTTCACTGCGCTCGACGAATTCCCAGCCGCCCGACTCGGCGCGCTCGAGGCGCCCCGGCGTCTCGTTAAACCACCGCTGCACATAGCCGGGGATTTGCGTGAGCACCTCGAGGCGCTTGTTCGTACCGTTGAAGACGCCGCGCTGTCGCGTGCGGATCGTCTTCACCTCTCGATCAGTCTGCGAGCGCACTGGTGCCTCGCCGACCAAATCCGAATTGTCAGGAGTCCTAACTGAAACTCCGGCTGCAAGTGCTTCCAAACGTTCGCGGCTGCGGCTCATCGCTTTCTCCGATCATCGTATCCGTGGTACAGCTCCACCCATTGCTTGCGCGTAATGCCGCCTTCTGCCACGGCTTCGTCGCACGCCTGCTTTGCCTCGCGCGGCAGCGCCTCATAAGAGTTTCGCCCTGCGCCTGCGCCACCTGTGGCTCCTGGCGTTGCCCCTTCGACGGGGTTGCGCCGACCGGCCGCGAACTTCTGCGGAAAGGCTCGTTTGACACGCTTCGTGACTTCCTCGAGCAAGGCTTCGAAGGGCATATCGGGGTTGGCGTTGCGGATCTGCTGACCCATCCCGCCGGCGTACGCCGACATATCCTCGTCCTTCTCGAACCACGGATTGCGCCCAGCCCATTCCACCAGAGTCGGGTTCTTGCGCCAGTCTTGAGCTTGCGGTGTGGTTTTGGGTGAAGTGCCTTCAGGAAGGTCGGGAAGCTCAGGACCACGTTCGCGCAGGCTATCGAGTTGATCGTCGATATCCGCAGCGGTTTCGTGCTCGCCGGCTCGCAACGCTTCTTTCTTTTGCGCTTTCAGGAACGCGATCTGCTGATCGAACTCGTCCTTTTGCTTTTTAATCTGAAGGTCAAAGATCCGCTTGTGCGCGGCATCCATGCCTTGCATCTGCCGGCGCAACTCGGCCAACTCATCGGCCTGTTTCGCTACGGCTTTACGCAGCGAACCATTGTTGCGGGCATGCACTTCGAGAAACGTCTCTGCGTCGGCCCACTTCGACGGGTTGCCCGTGTACTCATCTTCGGGAACCCAGCCGAGCGCGCGAGCCTGCGCTTCTACATCACCACCCTCACCTGCATTTGACAAAGTGCGGGTATCGTCAGTCGAACCATATTCCGGGATTTCAGCGCCGTCAAGATTGGCGTTTTCGAGGTCCGGGGTATCGTCGGCATCAAGCGACATTTTCCACCTCCAAGCCGACCACATCGAGGTCGTTCAAGATGCGGTACTTCGCGCCATCGCTGCCGCTGTACAGGAGCCCCGCGAATTTGCCGAAGACGATGCGGTCACCCGGCTTCGCCCATTCCGCTGTCGGCGTGTCCTTCCAGCAGCCGTCGCCCACGGCTACGACCGTGCCCTTGACCTGCGCCATTTCGTCGCGACCGGTCGTCTCTTCAACGAGCACGATGCCGCTGCCCGTCTTCTTCTCGACGCTGTCCGGGAGGACGAGCAGCCGGTGACCGAGCGGGATGAACCCCGATGTGTTTTGCATTTCACTCACCCTTCATTGCGTTGAGGTATTCGTCGTAATCCATCTCGGCAATTGCTTCGATGGTCTTCACCTTCTCGACCGCGGCGATATTCATGGCCGCGATCACATCCATCGGCGCGCCGCTGGGCGTGAACTGCCCCGCGCTCCACGCGCGCTGTGCGTCAGCCCGCAGCGCCGCCAGGAATGCCAGGAACTGCTTGGTTTCCTCCTGCTGCGTCCATGCCTGCCACTGCTCCCTGCTGAGAATTCCCCCCACCTGTTCCTCCTTGCGCTTGTTGTGACTCAAAAAGCTTCGTGTAGCCGTCGATCGCCGACGTCATTTGGTCCTGGTACGCCTTGGCGGCGTCCAGTTCGTGATTCATCAAGTCGAGAATCTGCCCGTTCTCCGCGACGCCAGCCTCAGTGCGCAGTTTCAGCGCCTGCGCCTCGAGCAACACGATCTTGGCTTGGTTCAGCCGCGCGTTTTCCATGAGCTCGAGCTGGTGACGACGATCGGCCGCTTGCAACTTCGCCTGCTCGGTCTGCGCCTTGATCTGCGCGATCATCACCGGTGGGGGTGGCGACGGTTGCTGCGCGCCAGGCGTGCCGGGTTTCGGGAAAATCTCGTCGATGTTCGGTACTTCGAGTCCCTCGAGCACGCGGCGCTCGACGGCGTAGCGGTTGTACCCAGGCATGCTGCTCGCCAACTGGCGCACCGTCATGTCACGCTGCAGGAGCTTCTCGCGCGAGGCGATGCTCGGGTCTGCGGCCGGCACAATCGCCTTGTTCGATTCGAAGTAATCGGTCCACAGCGCGTAGCCGCCATTGCCCGACTCGTCGGCGTAGTCGAATCGGCCCGTCGAGGGTTCGGCGAGGTAGTTCAGGCGATAGATCAGCCGGAACTCCTTCTTCATCGCGCGGTACGTACGCTTGTAGATGCCGTTGAAGACCTTCTCACCCTGCTCGATCACAGCCTCGGTCGTGCCGACCTTCTGGTTCTGTCCGGGGTTCTGGCCGGTCGCGGCATCTGTCGCCATGCCGATACGTGATCCCCAGTCGATCAGGAGGTTCAGCAGCTGGAACAGCACGGCTGACGGCTCGCGGATCGGCAGCGGGTAGACGCCTTTATGCAGGTCTTCCGCCGTCGAATCGGTGCGCTTCCATTCTTGCGGCTTGAATGCGTACTCGCCGCCGCGCACGCGCACGCCGCGCGCGAGGAAGCCGCCGCCGAGGTTCGACATCGTGCCGGCATCGATCAGCTGGTTCACGAGCGTGTTGATCGACTCGTTCGTGGCGCCGAGCAGCATGCCGAAGCCCATGCCATAGATCGAGCCGTCCGGCGACGGGATGAATTCGTACTTCGTGAAGTAGTGTTCGGGCTCGATGCGTACGATCTCGCCGGCCGCGTTGCGCTCGACCTTGTCGTTTTCGAAGCGCGCGACGAGCCGATAGAGCACGCCGTCGTCCTCGCGCACGAAACCGATGTAGGGCTCCCGCATGCCGTCGCCGTCGAGGTCGAGCCAGAAGTGCTGCTCGAGCATTATGATTGGCGTGTCGTCATCGATCGCCGGGTGCTGCACGCCGCTGATTTCGTTCTCGGCGTGGTTGATGACGCTCGCGGGCGGCAGCGCGCGGGGCGACGGGATATCGTCGTCACCTTCGGCGCCATAGGTCTCTGCCGGCCGCGCAAACAAGCCGCGGCGAACGCGCTCTTCGACCTCGTCACGCGACAGGCCGATGACGTGCGTCATGCGCGGCGCGTCTTCGAGCGACTTCGCGTAGTAGTTGATGACCAAGTCCTTCGGCATCACGAGCTCGCTCACCACGTGGTGATAGCTCGAGCTCGAATAGGTCTTCTTGAACGCGCAGCCCATGATCGCCTGGACGATCAGCGCCTTATCGGTGCTGTCTTCCCATTGGGTGTCCTCTTCCATGACCTGAAACGACATGTGCTGCGAAACGCGCTTCGCGCGCGCCGTCTTCTGGCCATCCGGGTCTTCGCCGATCACGCGACAGTTCACCGGTTGTGCGCCGCGCACGAGCGCCGGATACGCACGGGCGTGGTACTGAAGCGCCGCGATCGTTAGCAGCGGGAACTTGACGTTGCTCGCACCGGGCCACGGGAACGTCTTTTCCTCGGCGAGCTGCATGACGAGCTTTTCCGCGTCCGCATACCGGTCTTCCCACTCGGCGCGCGATTGCTTGTCGGTCTGGTAATGTCGGCGGATCATCTCGCCGACGTTCTTCACGTCGTCCTCGTGCATCATTTCGACGACGTTGTTCGACGAAATGATGGCCCCAAGGCTCAGGTGCTTGTTCAGTTCCATGCTCAATACCCGGTCGTTTTGCTTCTGCCTTGTTGGTATGCGCCCGCCACTTCAGCGGCGTACTCTTCTTCCTCGACCTCTTCTTCCGTGGGTGGCGTGACGACCTGATCGAGCGCCAGCCCAAACTGGCTCAACGTGTCGACCACGTCATCGTGCGCGCCGCGAGGGAACTGCAGCATTTCCTGCTCGACGTCGTCGTACCAGTCCGCGCTCTTGTCAAAGCGCACGCGCCGCGCCTTGATCCGCGCCTGGATCGACTTCGCGCGTGTCACTTTGTCCTTGCTCGGGATCATCAGGTGCAGCGTCAAGAAGCAGTTGCGCCGCGCCATTTCCTCGTTCAAGTACGGCCCCAGCGCTTTCAAGATCGTGCCCGACTCGACGAACCACGTATCGGGTTCGTACTCTTCGTGCACGGCGAAAATCTGGTCGACCAGCGTCTTCGGTTCCCAGCGGCCCTTCTTCACGTCGATCAGGTCGAGGTTCTGCGCCGCGTCGAGCGTCGCGACCGAGATAACCGAGCGGTCCGCGCTCTGGCGCGTCGACACGGCCAAGTCCACCGAGGCGTAGAAGTTCACTGGGCGCCGGCCGGGGTTGTGTTCCCAGTCGCGGTAGTGCTCTTCCGGGATGTCGAGCAGATCGTCGCGGTCGAAGAAGCTGTTGCCCTCGGCGATCGGCTGGTTCAGGTATTCCTGCGAGTACGCATCCGACTGCCCCTGGTTGACGAACACCTGCCGCGTCTCGCGCAGTCGCTCTTCGGTCCAAGCATCCGGCCACAGAATCTCGCTGAAGTCGTCGAACGAGTGATGTGCAGCCCACAGGTGCGTCGTCCATTGCGCGTCGCTCATCAAGTCCATCAGCAGCGAGTTAAACGACAGGATCGTGCCGACGATGCGAAACAGGCAATCTTTCGAACCCGCCGGCAACAGCTGCTTGAAGAACCATGCCTTGAACTTCTTCAGGCGCTCCGGGTTCGTCACGATCTCGTCGAACTCCAGATCGTCGCCGAGCACCATGTTTGGTCGCTTGCCGCGCCACTTCAGGCCACGCAGACGCTGCTCGCTGCCCTTCGCGATGACCCGCACCACATGGCCATCCGCGAACTCGAGGATGATTTCGGTTTCCGTGTCCTTCAGGAACTGCCGAAACTGGAAGTCTGCGCACAGGTCTTCGTTCTCGTAGAAATCGTTCTTGATTTCCTTGAGCTGGTGCACGGCCTGAGTTTCGGAGTCCGAGACGATCATGATGTGGTCGCGCATCCGAAACAGGATGACGGCCATCGCGAACGTGTGCGTGATCGACGTCGACTTCGAGTGCCCGCGCGGTGCGGCCCAGGCGCAATACTTCAACCCTGGGTTACACGCCTCTTCCCACATCGTCCGGTGAAACGGCGCGGTTGGTGCCGGATCGTCGAACCCATCCCACAGGTACATCCGCTGAAACCCTTCGATCAGCGCAACATCGAGCTTGCCCTTCGCCATCTTCGGTGGGGGCTTCGTCGATCGCGCTGTTTGCGTGGGTGAGCGGGATACCTGCATCAGTCGCTACGGTTTATCAAATTCCACTTCAGGAACTCAAGCACACCGACCACGTTGGCATTTGGGAGATTCGCGTACTTATCCCCCCAAATCACGGCAAGAAGATCGTCCTGAAGCTGGCCGGTGAGCGGATCCCTTGATCGCAGTTCGATCACTTTGGCTTTTTCGTCCGGCATGGTCAGTCCTTACAGACGATGCGCTTGGGCTTCTTGCTCGACGTCGACTGCCCCGTACCGCTGAGCGTCTTACGATCGGCCGGTGCCTTCTTCGGGGCTCGCGACTGTCCTTTCTGGTCCTTGTGCGCACGGGATGCGGCCATGTTCATTTCCTTTTTCGAGCGTTAAGACGATCCAAAATCCATAGCGTCAGGTACGAGACGCCGAGCCACAGAGCGATAGATGCCGCAAGTATTAAAACCAGCTTCATCGATCCGCTGTGGTCGTAGAGCATTCGATCTCTCCTACCTCAAGCACGACGCGACCTGTTGCGCATATATCGGCTAGTATCCGCGTCGCGATGTCATGCCCCCACGAAGTCGCTTTTCCGTCCGCCGTCCGCCACTGCATGATGGCGATGCAAATATTCTCGGCGTCAGACTGGGTTATTTTCATACCAAGTCCTCGTTCTCGGTTGCGTTCTCCGTCTCGACCTCGCGCACTTCGACATCGACCGTCGCGGTGTCGCGCAGCGCGTCGCGGTTCTCAGTGGCGCCGTACTGGCGCAGCTTGTCGGCGATACGCTCGAGAGCGCTCGCCGCCTTGTCGTCTTGGTCGGGCTCACGGCGGATCGCCGCGCGCTTGTCGAACAGGACTCCCGTGACTACGGCCAGGTCGCGCGCGCTGATCGGCTGCGTTTCCCGGATCACGCCGGTCTTCGTGAGCAGCACCTTCTCGTCGCCATGCTCGATGCGGTCTTCAAGCCGGTCGAGCGCTTTGTCGAGGATCTTGCTGATCCGGCCGTCCATGCGCCGATCGAGCGAGCGCTTCAGGTCTTTCGTTGCATCGGCGAACCACTTCTCACGAGTCCACTTCGCCGCGGTGTTGATGTGCACACCGGCAATCAACGCGGCTTTGGCCTGGTGCCCTGTATCGAAATAGGCGAGCACAAACGCCTCGCGCCGCTCTTCGTCGGGCGTGGTGTCGATGGGCTGGCCGGCAATCGCATTGCGTGGTTTGCTCATGTGGAGCAGCTTTAGTTAGGATTCCTAACTATTATCCTTTGATGGTTTCGCAAATGCAAAATATAATCTTGAAGGCTAGATCGGAGTCTAACCAATCGATGCGCAGATTCCTATTTTATTTCCGCGGCGGTTTATGGCATTGCACTGCTCGCGGCTACGGTGTCGTCGGCACGAGTAAAACCGTGAACGGCGCCCAATCGACTTTTCTTACCGCCATTCGTGGTTCTTTCCCAAAGGAGTAATGCAAATGTCCGATCCGATCGCTGACGCGAACGTGGCTCTCGCCGCTCAATCCCCAAACGTCGATGCCGGCGCTGCGACGGCGAGCTCGACGCCGGCCCCTTCAACTACTGCGCCCGCTGCTGTCTCGAGTGGAGACGGGATGGCTTCCGTAGCCTCGTCCGCTCCGTCGGAGAGCCCCGCGACCTCAGCCGCTGGCCTTGGTGATGCGGGAAACGTCCCCGCCGCTTCCGCGCATACCGCCCCTGTAGCAGCTGCGGCAGCCCCTACCGCTACTGCCGTCTCGGCTGTGGCTCCGGTGGCTGAAGCGGGAAACGTGTCTGCCGTCGTACCCGTGAGCACTGGTTCGGCGGCTGAACCGGGAAACGTGGTTACCGGCGGGCAGTCGTCGCTGCCTGCCTCTTCGGGTGGGGCTACTGCGCCTGTCTCGTCTGCGCCATCGGCTGGCTTGTCTGGCACTGGCGAGACGGCTGAGCCCGTCGACAAGGTACTCGCGGCCCTGCCGGCCGAGCACCACGTTTTGCTGCACGAGTTGCTGGCGCACATCGAAGAAGGCTTCACCGAGATGTCTCTCATGCTCGGCTTCCACCGGTTGTTCGGCTTGAAAAAGAAGGTCGCCGCGAAGCTCTAACGGCTCCCTGGTGCTGATGTGACAAGGCCCACTTCGGTGGGCTTTTTCTTTGTGGACGCTAATTGGGGATTTTTGCGTGTTTCGGGAGGGAGGGGAGGCGTGTGTTTTGCATGTTGCGAAATGCAATCTGCGAAATGCGGGCTCTTTATTTTTGCGCGAGCGTCGGAAACAGGGTGTTACCGTAACCTGTTACGGTGATTTTACCCCCTGGCCCCGGCCCCGCGCGGCCGCCGCGGGCGGCCTCCCCGCCTCCGAACTAAGGGTAAACCCTTACTCATCGACGCCGATCCTTGCTGCATCAGCCTCACACCATGACTACATTATAGCAGATGCGAAAAGGAATGCAAGTACTTTCGTGCGCAGCGGATCTAGACTCCGGTGTACGATGCGCGCATCGCCTTATGCAGTAAGGCTTTGCGCTTGATGCGGCGCGTCGGTGTGCCCATCGTGTGGCCGCGGCCGCGGCTCAGGCAGCGCTCGAGGCCAGGTGCGCGGCGCTCGATGCCTTCGGCTTGGTGCGAGCTGGGCTGCGTTTAGGCTGCTTCGGAGCCTTCGGTGCGCGGCCATTAACATGAGCCCTTAACACAGGACGACACCCGCTCCGGTAGCCATTGGGGTGTATGTGCTTGCCGCATCCGTTGCACCTTATTGGCTTGTAGCGGCTCCAATCGACATCCGGCCGCATCTCTTTAGCCGTCAATGGAAAGCCTTCTACGTGCTCCAAGATGAGCGCTGCAATTGGCGGGATGCCTCCTCTGTGCGTCCAGGTGTTGCAAGCGTATCGACCCAGTCCAGCTGCGCGAGACAGTGCCGCACCGCTCCCCGCCCATTCAATTGCGATGAGCAGTGCGCGCGCGCAGATCGATTTGTGGAAGGCATCAATTTCCGCTTGCATTACATTTCGCATTTGCTATAATTCAATCCATCGAAACGAAACACGAAGGGGAACGAGATGGCAAAGTTCTATATCGGTTACACCAATTCGAACGGGAAGCTTGAAACGTATCTTTGCGAAGCTGATAGTCTCTCGAAGGCATTCGACATGGCGTCGTTGCAGCACGGTGGGAATCTCCTGTGGGTTCGTAACGCCATCTAACCAGGACCACCCATCATGCTCAAAGCCCTACTCAATCCCTACCGCGTCACGGTCATCGGCTACCGCGACGATGTCATCGTACACCGCGCCAAGTCGTTTTACGAAGCGCTGTCGTGGGCGGCCTGCTACCCTGCCGGTGTGCGCGCCACGGTGAGCACGCGTTTTGGCCGTGCGCTCGCTGTTCGTTTCTGATCTCTTAGGAGTCCTGATTATGCCCCGCCTCTACCACATCGTCGCAATCAACGAGCGCAGCGGCCGGAAGGTCTACTGCACGGCCTACCCGATGCCGCACCACGAAGCGTGCACGATGCTGAAGAAATTCAGCCACCATCCGGCGCGCCGTGGGCAGCTTGAGCAAGTCTAGCGGCAACAAGTCGCCACCCCCGCAACCATCGGCCCGCAAGGGCCGATTTTCATTGTGCACTCTGAATCTGCAATTCTTGCGCGTTCTCTTCGCTCAATGAACCGTATCCTGTAACCTCGCATCCACCCCCTCCCAAGACCTTCTCTCTATATATTATATCTTATGCTATACGTATTCTTACTTCTACCTTTCTATCTTTCAATCCTTCCTACTTACTATAAAATAATAGATACTGTGGATACTGTAGGTAGAAGCCAATCTGAGTAAGGCTCCGAGCCGTCGCCCACCTGAGTAACCGCCCCAACAACGTTGGATACACGCCGCTGAGCAGCGTGCGGCAAATTACAACTTTTGACGGATAGACCGTGACAAACCGAAACCACGCCCGGAAAACAACTGATTTCCTAACAGATAAATGGCGGCCGCTTGTCACCGCATGGGTCAGGGACCGCGCGCCCGAAGTCTTCACGATGGATCAGGCCGTTGCCGGTGCCTTGGGCGGTTTGATGCCTGCATGCCACAAGACATCAAATCAAATGCGGATAGCAACCCTGCTGCGCGATCTGGGGTACGCGAAGACACAGAAGTGGACCGGCGGCACAGTGCGTAAGGTATGGCGCAGTACCCTAATCTGAACGCGCAAATTTTGCAGAAACCGCTTGCGCTCACGTTTCGCATTTGCTATAGTTCTCACATCGCAACGAAACAACGAAACGGAGAACAGCATGGCAACTTTCACGATCACCAATGCAAAGCGCCTTCGCAACACCACTGTTGGCAACCCGATGTGGGAACTGACGCTTGTGCAGGAGAACGCGAAGGGCCAGCAGATTGTTTGCCGCAACAAGCCGAACAGTGGCTTCATCTACGGCTTGCAAGTCGAAGGTAAGATCAAAGGTAAGATCGAAGGCACGCTGCGCACGACCAAGGGCGGTCGGGTGTACCTGGTCGACGCAACGAACGTGAAGTAATAGCCCCACTGACGAGCCGTAACGCCGGCGAAACGCCCACCGGGGCGTCTGGGGATAACCAAAAGGACCAAACATGGCGAGCACTCACCGCACTCTGCAGGGCGCAATTGACTTCGCGAAGGACTACAGCCGCGCGCTATTCGGTACCGTACTGGTCTACCAGACCGGGCCGGAAGAATTCAAAGCTTCGGTGCACACCGAAGTGGTAGAAGGCGCAGTCGTCTGTACCTACCGTAAGGGAGTGAATACGCTAACTCACCCGGTGTTCACCGGGCCGGTCGTCTAACGCAGCCCCACCACAGACCCCCCCGGCCCAGCTAAAAGGCAACCACTACGGAAGGGTAAAAACGAAATGCCCGATACGTCCCGCGTATGGACCATGACCTACTGTGACGGGTTGTGGTCCTTCCGTACACCGCCATTCCAGAATAGAGCCGGGTTCAAGTCGCTCGAGTACCGAACGCGCAGAGAGGCGCTGGAAGTGATGCTAGAACGGTTCAACGCCCGGCCGGCGATCTACCGGTTTGTCGTTGAGCGCAATGGGCGTACTATCGTTCGGCTGATTAAACGGAGGCTACAACCATGAAAAGAATCATCGCCGCCATTCTGTTCGCGGCCGCAGCTGCTAGCGTGCACGCCACCGACGACCTTTGCGCGTCGATCGGGAAACTGGCGGGGGAGATAGCCAAAAGCCGAGAGCTTGGCGTTCCTGAGCAGAGGACACTGGAAGGGGTAATGGGCTCTTCCGAAGACATCAAGTTCGTGCGCTTCACCGCACTCGTCGCCGATGACGTGTACCACCCGGGCGAAGGGGTCGACGCGAGCCCCGCGTCAGTCCGCGCCGGCTATGAGTCCTTCTGCCGTAAGAACGGTTGGGACAAATAAAGCGGAACGCGCCCTAGACCCGCCAGGGCGCCTGTTTTGGCTACAGCAGCAGAGAATCGATCCAGACCTTGCGCACAGCGCCGCCCACCCGCTTCTGCTGCTTCACATAGCCCAGTGCTTTGAGCGAGTCGGCCGCGCGCATCTGGATTGGCTTGTTGACCTGCTGCGCGTTCAGCCCCAGCGCTCCGTGCAAGACGTCGGAAAGCAGGAACGGGCCATAACCGCGGGGCTCTTCGCCATCCATGTCCGCCTCGTCCAGCCATTGCGCGATGTGCTCTTCCCACGTGTCGCTCACCATAAACTGCTGGTGCTCGGCCTGCGCTAGGCCTTCGGCCTCTTCCCACATCACGCCATGCTCACCGAAAAGCGCTGCGCCTTCGGCCCAAAGCTGCTCGCGATCGCGCGCGATGCGCTCGAGGTCGCCCTTCCCAGCTCGCACCGGCAAGAACCGGCTGTTACCGGTGCGGTCGACCAAGAATTCATCGTCGTTGGTCGTACCGATGAAAATGAAGCGTCGCGCGTACTGGTGATACTTCTCGGCGTATAGGTTGCGGATGTCCTCGTGCGTGCGGCTAATCATCGCCTTGATGTGCTCGATGCTGCCATTGCGCATGCCCTTAAGCTCTGGCAGCTCAATCAGCAGCCGGCCGCGCATCAGCCGGCTCATCTCTGGCCCAGTGTTCGACAGGTCGAGCGTGGTGAAAAACGAAATCGAAGGCGCGATGGTTTCAACGAGCGTCGACTTGCCCGCGTTCTGCAAGCCCGTAAGAATGACCGCCATCTTCGCCTTGACACCAGGCGACAGCACGCGCCCCGCGAGCGCGCTCCACATGTACCGCGACACCGCGCGCGTGTATGGCGTGTCTTCCACACCCATGCAGTCCTGCAGGAACGTCTCGCAACGCTTCACGCCGTCCCAGGCCGGCAAGCCGGTCAGCCACTGCATCGCCGAGTCGAAGGTGTTCTCGTGCGCCACCATTGCCACCATGCGTCGCAAGTTGGCGTGCGGAATCTCGCCAAACTTCACCGCCTCGAGCGCGATGGCAAGCCGCGGGTAATCGACCTCATCGAACGGAACCCATTCCGAGCCGCCACGCTCAAGGCGCATGATGTCGTCGCGGAACGAGTCATAACCCAGCGTCCAGGGCACGATCGCGCGGCACTTGAGCGCCAGGTAAATATTCGTGCTGTTCGCCGGCACAATGCCGGTCTTTGGGTTGCGGTTCAGGAAGTCCGGCAACGCCTCGTCGAGCTCGGGACTGTCGGCAGACGACGCCGGCAACACTTCAAACTGCTGCGCCACATCCTCTTCCCAGCCGTATTGCTCAGCGGCAATCCGTTTGATCGTCTCCCCGGTAATGGGCCGGTCGCGGTCCGGTGTCAGGTATGGCCACACCCGGTTTTCGAAGAACTCGCGATTGTCTTTGCCGGCGCGCGCGTTGAACTCGAGCGCGATTTGCAGCCCTTCGTCGCTGTGCTCGGTTTCGAAGTCGATCGCTGCGATGATCTTGAACCAGTCATCGTACGGCAGCTCGTTGCTACCTGAATTCGGGATCGCGTCGAGCGCTTGGCGCCAAGTTGCTGACGAGCTCGGCGCTTTCACGACGGTCAACGACGATGTAGCTGGGCGCTCACGCGGCGCGACAGGTGACGACATCGGCCACCCATTAGTTAGGAGTCCGAAGTAATCTGAGTCCTCGAGTTCGAAGGTATCCAGGGGTACGCTCTTGCGCGCCCCTGGTATCACGAACATGTTCCCGAACTTCCCCGGCTCGATACGATCCTGTTTGGGGAAAATCTCGATCTCGCCTGCGGCAACACCGCCAGCGCCATCCGTAAAGCCCGCATCGGCCAAAACGTCGGCGAGCAACGCACGAACGCTGTAGGCATCGTTCTCGGCTTCCCATAGAAAATAGACGTGCACGCCCTTGCCACCGCCACTACGGAACGGCGTCCCAAGCAGTCCTCGCGCCTCGGCCGCCTGCATGACGCGCAGTGCAGCCGTCTGCATATCGGGCCACGCCGTCTCCCCGCGGTGGCTGTCCATATCGAGCAGAGCGACCCGCGTAGTCGAGCTGCCAGGCAGCATAGGGTATGCACCGTACGCGGTACCACCGGACAGATGCCGGCGCACTTTGACATCGGAGAGCGGCTGGTCTACGCGGGCAGGGGCTTTACCGGGTTTGACTTCCACGCAAGTATCCCGGCGTACGCGCTCGACGAGCGGCGCGATAGCTCGCGCAAGGTCTTCTTGTTCTGTCGTCATATCAAGTCCAGATTCTCCGTCCGACCGATCGCGCGGTGCTTGCGCAGGTACTCGATCGCGGACTCCAAAATGAATTCGTTGTCGCGACCCAGTCCGATCATTTGGTTACAGAGGTCGCACAGTAGTCCCCTCACCTGACCGGTATGATGGTCGTGGTCAACAGGCATTGATCGATGTTCATTCTCCCCGCGGCAAATCGCGCACTTTCCATTCTGCGCGTCCGCCATTTGTTGGTACTCCACTAGGCCGATACCGTACTTACGCTTCAATTGCAACTCCCGTTCGCGCTCCGGGTTTTCTTCTCTCCGCTTTTTGTTGTAGGCAGCTACGCGCTCGCGATTCTCTTCGTACCACTTTTTGTTGTTGGCGGCCACGCGAGCCTGATTCTCTTCGCGCCACTTTTTACTATTGGCTGCGTAGCGCCCCGGGTTTTCTTCTCGCCACTTTTTGCGGTTTCTAGCCACGCGCTCCCGGTTCTCTTCGCCCCACTTTTTGCCTGCAGCAGTTGCGCACACTTTGCAATGGCTGCGCAACCTACCCCTATCCCTGCCGAATCCATCAAGCGTCTTCTCGGCACCGCATTTCGTGCAGACCTTCATTGCTTAGGACTCCGAAGTTTCGGCGCCCAATGAACCGTCGCGCTTCGCTTTCTGCGCCTCCACCCAAGCATCGACCTCCTTAAAATCCCATCGCACTGAGCCGCCAACCTTAATAGCTTTTGGGAAGTCGTGCCGCTCCATCAACCGATAAACGGTCGACCTAGACACTTCCAGAAGTTCAACAACATCCGTTACCCCGATCAACATGACACGCCTCTATACGAATTAGGACAGAGGCAAATCTAGCCGATCAGGGAGACGTTTGTCACGAAGAATTTTTTCGCGATTGCTTTAATCAGAGCGCGGCCCACACTTCGCGAAGTAGGGGCACGCTGCGCACGCCGGGCACAGATCGGCTCGCGTGAGCTGCGGCAGTCTGCCCTTCGATTTCGATGTGATCGGCTTAGCCGCGGTCTCGATCCGGTCAGCTAGTTCGGCCGATGCGACACGGCCGCCCTTCTCTTTCGGGTAGCACAACTGGTAGAGCACCGAGCGAGACGTCGTCGCCGCGGCGGCCAGTGCGTGCTGCTCGTCAGGCGTGGCCGCCTTCATCCACTCGTGAAGCTTCTTGCTGCCCATGGCTTGCATCCTTTCAATGTCGATACGCGATTGTAGCATGTGCGAAACACGCAACAGTTATTTAAAAAACCGTGTCGCATTCATCCGACGAAACTACTTCTCGCACCGTATGCAATCCGTGCGGAATACCTTGCAAGCCATGCCGGACAAGGCCTGCGACGATTTCACGCAGCGTTATAGCAGATGCTGCAACCACAGCGTAAATAAAGTGTCAAGGGGGAGCAACACAAATATACCGCTTGCTATAGTCGAAATCGGGGCATAAATTTCATCCCGTTGTTCCGACGAATGCAGTTAAACCTGAGAGGAAATCTGAAATGAGTCTCGAGCAAGCGCTGTCCGAAAATACGTCCGCAATTAATGCGTTGATCGCTCAATTGAAGAGCGGCAACGCATTTACCGCCGGCATGTCGACGCCCGTCGCCGCACCAGTGACGATCGCCCCCGCCTGGGCAGCCACCGAGCAGCCGACCAAGGTCGAGAAGGAAGAAGCCGCAAAAAAGCCCGAAACGCCGAAATCGAAGCCCACTTCCGACACTTCGCCCGCTTCCTCGCCGGAATCCACGGCGCCGACGAAGCCGGAAGTTGACTTCGACGCGGTGAAGCAAGCCGTGCTCGAGGTGTCGAAGAAGAGCCGCGGCACGCCGCAAGACAGCCGCGAGCAAGCCGAAGCACTGCTTCAACGGTTCGGTGTGCAGAAGATCAGCCAGCTCGGCATTGCGGTCTACGCAGACGTCTATGCGCTCGCGCAGAAGGTCATGGCCGGCGAGGATGCGAGCGAAGCAGTACTGCCCGAAGGCGCCGAGGGTTTGGAGTGAAACGTTTCGGACTCCTAACTAAAAGGATAGCGCCATGAGCACGATCGAACAGCAGGCCCGACGTTACCGCGCGATGCGCTGGTCGGCTACCAACGAGCGGAACGGACACCCCAAGATCGTCAAGATCCTCGAGGACTTCAACCTGCCCGAAGAGCCGCCCGCGACGGCGGCAGAGTGCGACAAGATTTTCGATGCACTCGCCGATCATCTCGAAGAAAACTGCATCGACATTTCGGAGTCCTAACTAAATGTCTCGCGCAACGCAACACGAACCCGGCATGGCGCTCGCGGTGATGGGCTTCTTCCGCACGATGCGACCGGCACGCCGCAAGCCCGCACCGACGCGCGGTGCACAAGCGAAACCTGCTTCAAAAACGGGGGTGAAACGTGGCAATAAAAGCGCAGGTTAATGTTTCGGAGTCCTTACCAATTTCGTTCCCGAAGTTGATGGTTGCCAAGGACGGCGAGGTTGTGCTGTTCTCGGGCCCAGGCATCGGCACCTCTGTTCGGGAGGCGGAAAGCGGGGTCCATAAGGTCGGTTATTACACCGAAAGCTGGGGCATGCAGTTTTTCACCGACTTCAACGGCACCGTGACCTTGGAGAACAGCCGTGACTGACGTGCGCGATGACAACTACCACGCGCTTCTGAGCCCATCGTCCGCGCACACTTGGCTGGAATGCGAACAGTCGATCGCGCTCGGTTTGAGCGAGCCGAACGACAGCAGCGAGTTTGCGGACGAAGGCACCGACGCGCACACGCTCGCCGCTGACTGCCTGGTGAACGGTGACAACGCGGCAGACTACATCGGCCGAAAGCTGCCCAAGGGCCACGAAGTCGACGCGGACATGGCCGAGTACGTACAGACCTATGTCGACCTCGTTCGCAACAAGGTCAAGGCGTACGAAGCCGCTGGCTACGAAGTGCAGCTCGAAGTCGAGCAGCGCGTGCCGATTGGTCACATTACCGGCGAGGAAGGCGCAGAAGGCACCAGCGACGCGATCATTATCGCGACGAAGGGCGACGAGGCGCTCATCGAGGTAATCGACCTGAAGTACGGGCGAGGCGTGCAGGTCGACGTGGTCGAGAATCCGCAGACGAAGCTGTACGGGCTCGGTTCAATCGAAAAGTTCGGCCTGCTCGCGGACTTCGACGAAGTGAATCTGACGATCAGCCAGCCGCGCGTTTCAGAGACGCCGCGCGAGTGGACGACGAACGTTGCGGACCTTGAGCACTGGGCAGCCGCAGCCGCAATACCGGCCGCAGAGATCGCAATGGGGCATGTGCGGCGCGTCGAGTACGCACGAAAGAGCGGATCGGACGACGGCAAGTTTCATCTCGATCTGTTCAAGCCAGGCGAAAAGCAGTGCCGATTCTGCCGCGGCCGCGCCGTGTGCCCGGGGCTCGCCAAGCTGACGCAGGACACGATAGCGGCGCAGTTCGAAGATATGACTGTGCCCACGCTGCACCCGAAGGTCGAGGCGCTCACGCCCGACGACCTCGCGCGAATCTTCCCGGCGCTTGACGTAATCGACCTGTGGCGCAAGGCAGTGTTCGCGAAGATCGAGCAGCTGAACTTCGCCGGTCACACGGTCGCCGGCACCAAGGTCGTGAAGAGCCGCAAGGGTAATCGCAAGTGGTCGAGCGCTGAGGAAGCTGAGGCGGTGCTGAAGGCAATGCGCCTGAAGCACGACGAGATGTACGACTACGAGCTCGCGAGCCCGACGCGCGTCGAGAAGGTGCTGAAGGAAAACCCACGCAAGTGGAAGAAGGCTTCGGCGCTCGTGACGCAGTCCGAAGGCAACAACACCGTGGTACCTGAGAGTGATCCGCGCCCCGCTGTGCTCATCGAGAAAGTCGCGGATCAATTTGAAACCCTAGCCGACGAGAACGACGACCTCGTTTAAGGACAAAAACAATGGCAACCAAAAAAGAAAAACCCGCCCAGCCGATGACGGCTCTGGAAGTCCACAAGATCATCGACGAAGCAGTCAACAAGATCCGCACGAGCGACGCGACATTCAGCATGCTCATCGGTGCGCTGCGCTGCGCGACGCTGACGGCCGAACAGGATTACCTCGCTGCACAGCAGCGCATGCGGAGTGCGCAATGAACTTCGCATCCGAAATGCTGGTGTCACAGAACACCAGCCGAATCCTGCCGGCGCAGGCCCGCGCAACGCTGATTCTCGCTGCGCACGAAGCCCGGAAGCTGAAAGATCCCGAAGAGCGCGCAGTGCTGATTGACGAAGCGATCTTCAAGGTAAAGATGCGGTTCCCCCAGTTCTTCAAAAAGGTAAATTAAAAAATGCAAGTCATTCTCAAAAACGTCCGTCTCGCTTTCCCCGCAATCTTCGAAGCCAAGACCATCGCTGGCAGCGACGCAGCCAAGTTCTCGGCTGCTTTTCTTTTCGACAAGAACAGCCAGGCGTACAAGGACGTGCTCGCCGCGCAGACGCAAGTCGCCAAGGAAAAATGGGCAGCGAAGGTCGAGACGGTGATGAAGGCGCTGAACACGACGCCGGACAAGCTGGTGCTCAAGAACGGCGACAGCAAGGCCGAGTACGAAGGCTACGAGGGCAACTTCTTCGTGAACAGCAGCAACGCGCAGCGCCCGACCGTGATCGACCGCGACCGCTCGCCGCTGACCGAAGCCGATGGCAAGCCGTACGCCGGCTGCTACGTGAACGCGATCATCGACGTGTGGGCCCAGGACAACCAGTATGGCAAGCGCATCAACGCATCGCTGAAGGGTATCCAGTTTGTGAAGGACGGCGACGCCTTCGCAGGCGGTGGCGTGGCCGCTGCGGACGACTTCGAAGACATGGGCGACGGCGCCGACGCGAACAACGATTTGGAGTGATGTTTCGGACTCCTAAGTAATTTCGCCCCGCTTCGGCGGGGTAACGAATTTAGCGGGGCGCTCGCTCCAAACGGTCCGAGGCGGGATCGTACACAGGTTCAGGTCGCGAATCGCGGTGGCCCGCATAGCTTCTTCACTGCCGCGAGGTGCGCAAGTCGTGGGCGCTAATGAGGTGCGGCAAACCTGAGCAAAGCCTATTTCTAACCCTATCGGAGATTACCCGTGAGTGACATCAACGCAACGTTGGCCGAGCGCGGCACGCGCTATGGACGCTTCGCAGACCATGCAGTGATCGCGCAGGAAATCAAAGACGCAATGTGGGTAACGGACGGCTGGGCACGGCTCGCACCGGATCAACGCCAAGCGCTCGAGGTCATCGCCGACAAGATCGCGCGCATTCTCAACGGCGACCCGAACTATCACGACAACTGGCACGACATCGTCGGCTACGCGAAGCTCGTCGCGGATCGTGTGCTCGAAGAACAGCAAACGGCGGGGGAAGCATGACGATTCGCAATTACGGCAGCTACGACGACGCAGAGCTGCGTCGTGCGCTTGGCGCAGACCCTGACGACATCGACGCGGTGATCGAAGCGGCGAAGCGGTTTGCGGCGCAGGGAGAGCCGGGTGAGGATGAAGACGAGGATAGTGTGATGTGCCCTGAGTGCGGGCATGAGTTTGAGGTGGAGGGCGAATGATCGAGCAATGGCGCGACGTGCCTGGATTCGAAGGGCGCTATCAGGTCAGCGATCAAGGGCGCGTTAAAACGTTCTGCAGGCACGCAGAAGGCCGAATCATGCACCCAACGCTTTTGAGCAGCGGGTATCTGCAAGCGTGCCTTACGTCTCCCAACGGCGCGCAAGTTAGATACCGTCTGCATCGACTTGTTGCTTTGGTATTCATCCCGAACCCCGACAATCTACCCGAAGTGGACCATCTGGACTGCGATAAGCAGAACTGCGCGGCCGCAAATCTTGAGTGGGTAACTTCGCAAGAAAATATGCGTCGCGCGGCCCAAAACGGGCTGATGTTGCGCGGCGAGAAAAACCACAAGGCGCGGCTTACGGCAGCAGATGTTTCAGTCATACGGGGCGATGCGTTGGCTGGCGTCGGAGTTCGAGCGCTGGCAGCGCGGTACGGGGTCCACCGAAACACGATAGGCCTGATACTTTCAGGCCGGAACGGGTCGCACGTATGAGCAAGAGCTACCACGATCTCGAGACCTACAGCGAAACACCGTTGAAGCATGGCGTGCACCGCTACGCAGAAAAGGCGGAAATCCTGATTTGGGTGTACGCGCTCGAAGACGGCCCGGTGCACGCCTGGGACGTGACCACGGGCGAGCCGATGCCCGCTTCGCTCGCGGCGATTATCGACGACCCCGACTGTGAACTGTGGTTTCATAATGGCGGCCAGTTCGATCGCGTCATCATCAAGCATGCGATGCCTGACGTGTACGCGCGCATGCCGCTGCACCGTTGGCGCGACACGCTCGTGCAAGCCTTGGCGCACAGCCTCCCCGGCTCGCTCGACCGCCTCTGCGAGATTCTGCAGTTACCGCAAGATGATCGGAAACTGAAGACCGGCAAGACGCTCATAACCACGTTTTGCAAACCCGCCCCAAAGAACCAGAAGCTGCGCCGCGCTACGCGCGAAACGCACCCCGCGCTCTGGCAGGAGTTCGTTGACTACGCGCGCATGGACATTGTTTCAATGCGCGCCGTGCACGCGAAGTGCCCGAAATGGAATTTTCCCGCGAACCCGCGCGAGCTCGCGCTGTGGCATCTCGATCTGACGATCAACGATCGCGGCATTGCCGTCGACGTCGAGCTCGCTGAAGCGGCGATCCGCGCCGTCGATCGCACACAGAAGGACCTCGCCGCGCGCACAAAGAACCTGACTGATGGCGAAGTAGCGAAGGCCACGCAGCGCGACGCACTGCTCAAGCACTTACTGGCCGAGTACAACGTCGACCTGCCCGACCTGAAGAAAGCCACGCTCGAGCGGCGCATCGCTGACCCGAACCTGCCTGAGCCGCTGCGCGAGATGCTCGCAATCCGGCTCGAGGCGAGCATGACGTCGACGAGCAAGTACCAGACGCTCCTGAACGGTGTGTCGAGCGACGGGCGCCTGCGCGGTCTGCTGCAATTCTGCGGCGCGAACCGCACTGGTCGCTGGGCGGCGCGCATGTTCCAGCCGCAAAACATGCCGCGGCCGGACGTGCCGCTGATCCTGAAGGAAATGCGCGCCGACAAGCTGACCGACGAAGTCATGGCCGCGTATCTCGAGCAAGGCGTCGATGCGCTGAAGAACGATTCTGCGCATCTGGTCTTCGACAACGTAATGGGCTTGACCGGCAACATCGTGCGCGGCTGCATCGTCGCGCCGAGCAGCAAGCAGCTGTCTATCGCCGACTTAGCGAATATCGAAGGTCGGATGGCCGCGTGGCTCGCTGGCGAGGACTGGAAGTTGAAGGCGTTTCGCGAGTACGACGCGGGCACCGGCCCCGACCTCTACAAAGTGGCCTACGGCCGCTCGTTTAGCGTGCCCGTTGACAGCGTGACGAAGGAACAGCGCCAGCTCGGCAAGGTGCAGGAACTCGCGCTCGGCTACGAGGGGGGTGTTGGCGCGTTTGTCACGATGGCGATGACCTACAAGATGGAACTGCTGAGCATCGCTGCGGCCGTCTTCAGTGCGCTCGACGAACTGCCGCAGGACATCGTGAAAGACGCATTTGGCTTCTACGAGTGGGCGAAGAAAAAGCGCAAGACGCTGGGCTTGGAAAAAGAAGTGTTCATTGCCTGCGAGATTTTGAAGCGCGGCTGGCGCGCGGCGCATCCCGGAATCGTCGCATTGTGGGGCGAACTGCGCGATGCTGTGATCCAGGCGATTCGGCACCCCGGCGTCACGCTGCGCGCGGGCCGCGTCAAGGTGCGGCGTGACGGTACGTGGTTGCGCCTGCAATTGCCCAGCGGCCGGCATCTCTGCTACCCCTCGCCGGAAGTGAGCGACGCTGGCGAAATTTCGTACATGGGCCTGAACAGCTACACGCGCAAGTGGCAGCGCATCAAAACCTACGGCGGGAAGCTCTTCGAAAACCTCTGCCAAGCCGCCGCGCGCGACGTGCTCGCGCACAACATGCCGGCGCTCGAGGAAGCGGGCTGCCCGATCGTGCTGTCAGTGCACGACGAACTGCTTACCGAACCTGAAGACTCGTTCGAATTCAATCACGAGGAAGTGGCGCGGATCATGTCGACGAACCCACATTGGGCAGACGGCTTACCGCTGGCCGCCGCCGGTTTCGACACGTACCGATACAGAAAAGATTGATTTATATTTCGCTGTTGCTATAATAAACCTGAGAGGCACCCAATGAAAACATTACTGAAGCGATTCGTACTTGACCGGAAACGCCATGCACTGCGCCAGCAGCTTGAACACGTGTACCAGGAGCGGGTGAACGGCCAGCTGCTCGAAAAGCACTTGGTCGCGCGGATCGGACGCATCGATCAGCAGCTGCTCGACCTTTCGATCAACGCTCGGCGTTAAGGAGTCCTAAATATGCTGAATGACAAGCAGCGTGTAGCAATCGAGTGGGCAATCCAAACTTCCGAGGAAGTGTCAGCCGATAGATACGATGGCACCCACCTGACTTGGGAGTATGAGCAGGAGCTTCGCGCCCTTCTCGCCGCCGCTCCGGTCAGCGTGGATGAGCGGCAGACACAGGCAGCGCGCGACGTACTCGCCGAGCGCGCGCGACAGGTGACGGCGGAAGGCTGGACGCCCAAGCATGACGATGGGTACGCGCAATCCGAACTCGTAATGGCAGCCGTTTGCTACGCGTATCACGCGGCTCGCGGCGAGGCGAGCGCGAACATATGGCCGTGGTTACTAGAACGGTGGAAGCCGACAACTCCGCGCCGCAACCTCATCAAAGCCGGCGCCCTGATCCTTGCCGAAATCGAGCGCATCGACCGCGCCGCCACTACGAGCACCAAAGATGCTTGAGCGCAACGTCGAAGCGTACTTCATCAAGCGAGTAGAAGCCGCCGGGGGTGAGCAGCGCAAGCTCGCCTACGTCGGCCGGCGTAATGCGACGGACCGGCTCGTGATCTTTCGCCCCGGCCGTGTGTTCTTCGTGGAGTTGAAGAAACCGGGGGCGACGCCGCGCATCGGCCAAGTGCGCGAGCACCAACGGCTGCGCGAGATGGGCTGCAACGTGCGCGTGATCGATACGTGTGAAGGCGTGGATAAATTCATTGGGGAAGTGGCATGCTGATCTGGCTCTGGGTGTGGGGCGCGCTGATCGTTGCTCTGCTCGCGTTGTGGTTTGTGCTGATTCAGCAGGCAATGCGCGAGTTGACTGCGCTTATGTCGTGGGGTGTGCGCGATGACAACTAGCGAGCGCGCACTGAGCCTGAAGGAAGCGGCCGCCCTGCTCGGGGTCAGTTACGAGACGGTCTGCCGGCATCGCGAGAAGCTCGGCTTTTTCCAAGTCGGCTCGCAGTGGCGGGTATGGCCGCATACCTTGCACAGCGTTTCGCAATTGCTATATAATGCTGCACACCCAAGGCAGGAAGAACTGGAGCAATCCTCATGTCAATCCGAAAGCGCGGTGATACATACTATGTTGACATCCGCACGCCAAGCGGAGAGCGAATTCGACGCTCTACGGAAACAGCGGACCGAAAGGCGGCGCAGGAGTATCACGACAAGTTGAAGCATGACCTGTGGCGGACTGCGAAGCTCGGAGATAAACCCAAGCACTCGTTCAAGGAAGCCTGCATGCGCTACCTGAAGCAGGAGGCCCACCGGGCCGACTACGAGAGCAAAGAACGCCACTTGATGTGGTTTGAGGCGAAGTTCGGTGCCCGCGATCTTTCGAGCATCACGCGGGACGAGATTTTGACGTCACTGCCAGAGCAGGACCAGCGCACCGGCAAGGCACGCGCCGTGTCGAATAGCACGCGCAACCGCTATCTCGCCACGATCCGCGCGATGCTCAACGACGCGGCGGGACCGTGGGAGTGGCTCGACCGCGCCCCGAAGCTTGAGGACTTGCCTGAGCCCAGCAAGCGCATTCGCTGGCTCGCCCCGACCGAAGCGCAGCGCCTGCTGGCCGCCATCAACACGGACTGGATGCGCGACGCGACGGAGTTCGGCTTTATGTCGGGGCTCCGCCAGGCGAACATCCTCGGGCTCGAGTGGAGCCAGGTCGATCTGGCCAAGCGCCGGGTCTGGATTCACCCCGATCAGGCGAAGGCGCGCAAACCGATCGGCGTACCGCTGAACGACACGGCCGTGGCGGTGATCCGGCGTCAGTTGGGCAAGCACCAGACGCGCGTGTTCACGCGCAACGGCAAGCTCCTCGACGAGTGGGATGCGGCGCAGTGGAAAGCGGCCTGCCAGCGGGCCGGCATCGAGAACTTTCGCTTTCACGATGTCCGGCACACGTGGGCGAGCTGGCACGTGCAGCAGGGCACGCCTCTGAATCGCCTGATGGAACTGGGTGGCTGGGCGAGCTACGAAATGGTGCTGCGCTACGCACATTTGGCGCCGGACCACCTCGCGGTGCACGCCGATGCGTTGGGCACAATTTGGTCGCAACCTACACCGGATCTGGTGGGCGCAGGCAACAAAAAGGTCGGGTGAACCGGCCTTGGCGCTTGCTGCATAAGGGTCTTGGCGGAAAGGGTGGGATTCGAACCCACGGTACGGTATAACCGTACACCGGATTTCGAGTGCGATCCTAAATAAGCAAAGTATGGGCGCAAAGCCTTACCAGATAAGGCTGAGCGTCATTTAAACAGTCCGCGCCGGTCGCGATTGGACTGTCAACAGAGGGCGCGAACCGCGAAGGCTCGGAAACGACAAGGGCACAAAATGGGCACACACGAGAAATGTTCGAAAACCGATTGCGACGCTGTCGTTCATGCGAGGGGTTTGTGCAATCGGCATTACAAACAGGCGAGAACGAAAAACGCGCTCATTTCGGCCAATCTATGCGCTTGTGGTTGTGGCGAACGCACCAATTACATTTTCGTGTGGGGGCACCATACGCGCCTATTTAGCGCCGAAGAGCAGGCTCGCCGCGCCAGAATGAACGACGGTTCCGCATTGCGCGATCGTGGCGCCGGAAAATCCTATCGCAAGGTCGGGCAGCGTCACGAACACCGAGCAGTTGCTGAGCAGATGCTAGGGCGCCCGCTGTCCTCGAAAGAAATCGTGCACCACAAGAACGGTAACAAACGCGATAACCGACCGGAAAATCTTGAGGTCATGACGCAAAGCGATCATATCGCGCACCACCGGGCGGAACTTCAGAAAGGCAAAAAATGACGCGCAGAGTTTTCAAGCCCTATGAATACCAGTCACACATCATTGACCATATCCACGCACACGATAGGGCTGGGGTGTGGGCTGGGATGGGTATGGGGAAAAGTTGCAGCACATTGAGCGCGCTCGACGACCTGTACTTCATCGGGGCCGAGTCGATGCCGACACTGGTCATCGCCCCGCTGCGCGTCGCGCAATCGACTTGGCCGGACGAAGCGGCGAAGTGGGAGCACCTGCGCGGCATGGAAGTCGTGCCGATCCTCGGCAGCGCATCGCAGCGCGCGACAGCGCTGAATCGAGACGCGCCAATCTTCACGATCAATTATGAGAACATTCCATGGCTGGTCGACTGGTTCAAGCACAACCCGCGGCCCTGGCCATTCGGCACGGTCGTCGCCGACGAATCGACGAAGCTCAAAGGCTACCGCACGCGGCAGGGCACGCAGCGCGCGCAGGCACTGGCCGAGGTCGCGCGCAAGAAGGTGCATCGCTGGATCAACCTCACCGGCACGCCCGCGCCGAATGGCCTGAAGGACTTGTGGGGCCAAACGTGGTTTCTGGACGGCGGCGAGCGCCTCGGCCGCTCGTTCAATGCGTTCCAACAGCGCTGGTTCCAGTCGATACCCGGGGCACAAGGCTACCAGAACATCCGGCCGCTCGCGCATGCCCAGACCGAGATCCAGGACCGGCTGCGCGACATTTGCCTGACACTCGATCCGCGCGACTGGTTCGACCTTGACGAGCCGATCGTGCGCAATGTCGAAGTCGAACTGCCGGGGGCGGTGCGCGCGCTTTATCGGAAGTTTGAGCGCGAAATGTTCATGGAAATCGACGGCAGCGAGGTCGAGGCGTTCAACGCAGCGAGCCGGACGATGAAGTGCCTACAGCTCGCCAACGGCGCCGTCTACACTGACGATGACGGCGCCTGGAAGGAGGTTCACGATGTGAAAATCCAAGCGCTCGAGGACATTGTCGAAGAAGCGGCAGGTATGCCGGTGCTTGTCGCCTATAACTTCAAGTCGGACCTCGCACGACTCACGAAGGCCTTTCCGAAAGGCCGAGTGCTGGATCAAAACCCGCAGACGATCCGCGACTGGAACGTCGGCAAGATCCCGATTCTGTTCACCCATCCTGCAAGCGCAGGGCACGGGTTGAACCTTCAGGACGGCGGCAACATTCTCGTGTTCTTCGGCCTGAACTGGAATCTCGAAGAGCACCAGCAGATAATCGAGCGGATCGGACCGGTGCGGCAGAAGCAGGCCGGGCACGATCGGCCCACTTGGATTTACCGGATTGTCGCGCGCGCGACGGTTGACGAGCTCGTACTTGAGCGGCTCGACACGAAGCGTGACGTGCAGGACATTTTGCTCAACGCCATGAAAAGGAAAGCAGCATGAACGGTATGGCTGAACCCACGGTTGTGCGCCGCACGAATGTCGGGGCGATCGTCGCGATGACAGACTTCATCAAGCGCCTGCTCAACCCGGAAGACCTCGGCCATGCCGTGACGAAGGAAGTGCGCGACGAAGCGCGCCGCGCACTCGGCATGCCGCCGTGTGAAGGTCACTGACCCGACGACGGCTTCGCGAGCAGCTCGGTCTTGCGGTCGCTACCGGCCGAGCTGCCGAAGTAGTACGCAATGACCCCAGTCCAAGCCGTGCCGAGCGAGCCCAGCATCAGCATAAGCGCGTCGTGCGTCGCTTGCGGCAAGTTGTAGAACATCATAACGGCTAGCACGCCGAAGAACCCGAGCGTAACGAAGAGCGCCAGAAACGGTGCTGTCAGACTTTTCGTGCTGATCTGCATCTCACGCGCGCTTGCGCGATCCTGCACAGCGAGCGACGCCAAGGTTTCGGTGTCCTTGAACCCGGCCGCCGCCATAGCGAGCGCGTAATCCTGGTCGGCTTTACGCACCGCGGCCAACTGCTCCGGTGTTGCGCTACTGATCGAATCAGCGATCGCATTTTGCCGGTCTGCGGTCGAAGCGTTCGGTGTGGGCGTAAGCCCGAATACGTGCTCGAGCGCAGTCACCGCGCCACCTGCGAGCGGGCCACCCAACGCCGTCGCGATCGTCGGCGCGAGGTTCTCTACGACATTCAGTGCATCGGTCCATGCGCTCATACTGCACCTCTCAACAAGTTATTCGCTATTCTGTTCGCCCAGCCCCGGCCGAAACTCGGCCATGCCGACAAGCTGCCGAGGTACTGCAACCGGTATGCGTCAAAGCGCATGATGATCTGCATCGGATCGGACGAGCGCACCTTCGCGACCGTCTGCGCGCCGATAACGCCGTCGGGCGTCACGCCGGCCGCTCGTTGAAGCCACTGCGCAGGGTGACCGCCGTTATATGCGGCGTCGAATACCTGAAAGCCTACGCGCGCGTCGAACTGGTCGCACTGGTATGCGTCCCAGTATTCTTTCTTGGCAATCTGCTTCGCCGTGTCGATCGGCAGGTCTTTCATCGGTCCGGCGTAGCCCTGCGCACGCGCGACGCGCGCCGTGACGCCCCACATCGTTTCGCCGCCAGGGTCCGCTGGGTTGAACGAATAGCCGCCTTCGTTACCGATAAGCGCCGTGAATGCATCGTCAAAGCTTGACATTTCCACCCCCTTTCATGCCTTTATTCTTGATGAGATAGAACGCCTGAAGGCCGATATACGCGATCGTCGCCGCGGCGACGTACCAGTTTATGTCGTGGCTCGTGAGCCATAGCCAGTAATTGGCGCCCATTGGAAATGCGTTCTTCAGGGCGCAAGTCGTGTAGTCGCGCATGTCGTCTCGCATAAGCTCTTCGATCAATACCCGGCGCAGAATCCCTTCAACGCTCAAAAAACCCTTTGAGCGAAAAGTGTGTAGCGTGAGCCATCGCGGCGATCGCGAGAGAGAGAACCCCCGCTGCGGACCACTTGCCGAAAATAGCCCATTGCTTTTCTAGCCATTCGTTCACGGCTTCTTTCAGGGCTTCTTTCGCTTCGTCTTTCGTCAGCACATCAGACGGCGCTTTTTTACCTACCACGGCAATACCCCCGCGCTATACGGCGACGGCTGCATCCGTACTGAAGACGCGCCACGCTCCATTGCTGAAATAGACCGGCACCCCTGTGCCCGCCCCTGCGGCTTCACCCACTTTCCGACCATTCGCCGCGTACGCGAACTGCCCTTCGATCGGGTTGTTTGGCAAGCTTGCTACCGCGAAACTGCCCAGGTTACCGTTACCGAAGAGCTTGAACACCATAAATAACCAGCCCTGCCATGCCGGATCGGCGAACGGGGTCCGCGAGTCTGGCGGCGGGGTGAGCTTCGAGCCCATCAGTATTTCCAACCGGTCGCGTAGCCGTTATCCTGGAGCTCGGGCAACTGCCCTTTGAGCCGCTCACCGATATCGTCGCGCCAACCGGGACTGTTTGGAATTTCGATTTTCTTGATTGCGCGCTTGGCGCGCATTTGGGCGCCAGTCACCGTGTAGTCGGTGCCAGAGGCAATGCAAACGTAGTCGCCACACGTAACCGGCATTCTCTCGTAGACGATCTTGCCGTCGCGCTCGTTTGGAGCCATGCCCATTTTAACCTCGCAGAAGTGAATGTCCTCCATCACGAGGTAATCGGTGTTGTAAATCGGGTACCCGGTGCAATTCCGCTTCGTGTACTGCGTGAACGGGTAGTCCGGAATGGACACCACGACACCGACGGCGATTTCGTCGAGCACTTCAAGCGTGTCCTCACCATGCAGCAGGTCGAGCATCCACTGCGCAGGATCGCCGACATGCAGCGCATCCTGGATAATCCGGCACGGCCAGCCCGGCCGGCTCGTCGCTTCAAGCGGCCAGGGCGTGCCCTCGTCGTCGATGATCGCGGCCATGTCGAAATAGCCGCGATAGTCGATCGAGTGCAAGTAGCTTGTGAGCGGCAGGAGCAGCTTGTCGGCCAGCTTCGACTTTTCGGTGTAGCGCATGGCCGTGCCCTGCTCGCCGGTATTCGGTCCGCTATCCCCCGGCATGAGCTTCTTGAACTCGAAGTTCTCGAGGAAGTGCTTCGACCATCCCTTCGAGCCGAACCAACCGCCGACGGCCATTTCGATTCCGGCGCGGAACTGCTGCAGGATGAAACCTTGGTTCTGCGGGTTCTCGGTCTTCCATCGGTCGAGCATCAGGATCATGTCGCGCGGCGACTTCGACACGTAGCTCAGCGCCTTGTCGACGTCGCCGTTCGGCTTCGACACGTAGCGCAGCATGCTCTTCTGCACATAGTCCTTGGCCTTGTCGTAGTCGTCGAACTCGACGGAATCCATGACCTTGATCCCGCTACGCTTGAATACGTCTTGGCCCTTCTGCCGGTTCAGCTCGAGCTCGGCGCCGGCGACGTTCGACCCGAAAATCGGATAGCCTTTTTTGTGGTAAGGCTGCATTTCCTCCATCAGCGAGGAATTGTCCGTCGTCACGATCAGATCGGCCCAGCCCATGTGCGCGCGCCAATCAGCGACTTTCTGCACGAAGCCGTCGGCGATGTCACAGCGCTTCTCATTCGGCCGCGGCTTGAACCAGGCGCGGACGTCGTGCCCGCAGTCCAAGCACCGCATGATGAAGTCGAGCGATAAGCCGATTTGGTCGATAACAAGAATTTTCATTTTGGCCTTGACACGTATTTCGCAATTGCTATGCTTGCGGCATCTAGCAGGAGAACATCATGCTCACGATCGCTGGCGGAATACTCATTGCTTGGTTCGTCATCGGCGTAATCGCCGCAGTACTAGAATCCTAGCCTTACTCTTTCAGCGCCGGTCGCGCTATCGGCTCCCTTTGATATCTTGCTGGGTTCCCGCACGGCCGGCAATCTTTCCTCGATTTTGGAAGGCATCGTCTATCGCTTTCATGACTTTCGGCGTGGCGCCCATAGATTGCAGTTTCGCCATCCCGCCCGGCTGGCCAGCTATTTCTATAAGCCTGAGCGCTTGCTTCTCGCTCATTCCGTAGCCTGTCAGCAGTTTGATCGCGCCCAGCGTCGCACGCACGGGACCGCCCGCTGCCACCTTTACCGCATGGATCGCAGTCTCTGCACCATCGTCTTGATCGGAGGGCCGAACGCTGCTTCGGTCCATCGATGCGCTCGTGCGCGCGCGGGTTGCTTCGGTCTCGAATATCTTGCGCACATCGTTCGCGGTCTTTTTGCCGAGCACATCCGTTACTTGCGGGGTTTTCAGCTTGTCGGCAATCTTCGTGAGCGCGCCATCGCCCATACGGGTGTGCTCGTCTAGGTACTTTCCAAGCCCGTCGAGCATGCCTAGCCGAGCGTATTGCACCATCTCAGGTGAGTCCTTGATTCGCTCCCACGCCTCGGGGTCGGCTGCTTTCCTGCCGAACGCAAAATTGCTCCCCCACGTTTGCGCGCCGATAATGCCGGACATCCGCCCTTCGTCGCCGCCGAGGCGGGCGGCCAGCGCTTGCGCGTTGACGATCGTACCGGACTGGTGCTCTTTCAGCTGGCGTTGCGCTGCTTGGAGTACGCCTGCCCGCGCCGTTCCCACGCCTTCGTCCTTCGCCGCAGCGCCTACGGCCTTCTGCAAGTCGTCGAGCACGGATACCGGCAGTTCGGCTCCCACTTTGTACTTCGGCGCTTTCGATTGCGGGCCTGTGCCTAGCAGTCGTGTGTTGTGGTAGTCGGTCAGCTTCTGCTGCAGAATCGGATTCACCTCGGGATGGTCAAGCACCTTCTGCAGCTCTGGCGATACCGGCATGATCTCACCGTATGCCTTACCGTAAGTTTGCTTCGTGTCGGCCGCCAGCTTGTCAATGTGATCGCTCATTTCCTGCTTTATCTTGTCGAGCGATGCGGCTGGGCTACGCTGCACCAGACGGGTAGCCTCCACGCCACCCATAATTCGGTCTGCTTGGCCTGCAGCGTCACCCCGAATAGCGTCACCGAGTGCTTGGTTTGTTTTGGGGCTGACTGCCCCGGCCGTGCTTACCACCTTCGCTACCGAGGGCGAGAAGTCGGCCGCACGCTTACCGGGATTCTTAGCGAGGAACTGATTCAGATCCTTTAGCGACTTTCCGTCTTTTTTCAGCGCTGCCTGTAGCGCAGAGAGCGCTCCCGGAGTCGGCGACACTAAGCCAGTCTTCTCGAGGAACGGGGTCGCACCCTTCGTTATGCCTGCGGCTACTCCGCCGAGCGCTCCGCCAACGATGGCACCTTTCTCCGCTTTCGATACGCGCTCGCCCATCGTGCCGCCAGACCCAGCGCCTTGCGCCGCACCGTACGCTGCCCCGCCACCCACCGCCCGCGCGGCGCCCTGTAAGGGGCTCACTGCGCGCACAGCGTCGCCAGCAGCGGGGACCGCCCGGCCGGCGAGCCTCGCGCCGGTCGCTGCAAGCTTCGCCTCACCCGCGCCGAACAAGGGCATAGTTGCGCCAGCTACAGCTAGATCGATACCGAAGGATGCCAGTGGGTGCTGGTTATCGTAGTCCTGCTCGAGCTGTCGGATTTCCTGTTCCCTGCGCTTACCGAGCAGCGCGCCCGCAGCGTCCGCGCCGAAGCCGAAAGTCGCTGACTGTAGAACTTTAGCACCAAGCCCTTTCGGATCGGTGGCGCTCATCACCTGTCGAGGGGCGGTGCCTGTTGTCGGGCGGCCGGTGCTATCCACTTTGACAGCGCTCGTCGGCTCTGGGTGCGCCCGGTCATAGGCTGCAATTTGGTCGGGCGTTGCGCGCACGATCTGAGCTACGCGCGGGTCGCCGCCTTGATAGTTGTTGTCGTCGTTAGCCATTTAGAACTTCCCCCCGTTCATGAAAAAGCGCTTGGGGTCTTTGTAGCCAGTGTTCGGCGTGCCGTCCTCAAACGTCGGGATCATCGCCATGTTCGGGACCAGCTTCCCGGTGGCGGGGTCTTTAATCTGTGACGGGCCGGCCGCTTGCTCGTACCGCCTCCACATGAGCACGCCAGACTGCGCGGTTGCATCAGGGTTCGACTGACGGAACTGGTCGATGAACTTATCCATTTCGCGCTGCGCTGCCAGACCAGCGTAAAGCTGGCGCGCGACATTTTTATTAGCCTCCGGATCCATCGTGACGTTCGGTTTTATTTGGGTAATGATCTTGTTCATCGCGGCTGTCATCGTGGAGCGCGCCGCACCGTTTGCGCCAGCCGCCTGCGCCATTTCCATGACCATCTGCCCGGTGTCTTTGTTGAACTCCTGCTGGTTCTGCGACAACGCCCAGTTGCCAAGATGCTTATCCGCGAAGGTAGTAGCCCAGCCGCCTGTGCTAACGGCGCCCGTATCGAGCGCGACGTACACTTTCGCCGCAAGGTCTGCCCCCTCCCTTGCGGCCTTCATGGCCGGTGCATTTGCTTTGTCATACGCCGCATTTTGTGCGTCAACCCTCTGTTGCGCCTGCTGGATCTGCTGGGGCGAGGTGCCGGGCGGCGCCGTCGCCGCGATCGATGGGGCGAACGGAATGCCCTGGCCTGCGAGGTCATTGCGGCGGGCGACGTCCGCAACCTGCGCTTGGCTGGTAAAGGCCTTCGCCTGATCTTCCTTCGCCTGCGCGCGGCGCTCCTGATCCTGCTTAACTTGCAGCTCGCCTTGCTTGATCGCGAGGTCGCCCTGATCCTTCAGCGTCATCGTACGATCGGCCAGCGTCTGCATCTTCTGCTGATCGGTGCCGTAGTCGCCAGTCAATCCCAGGCCGCGCGTAGCGACTTGCATCGCGGGGTTCTGCGCAACCTGCGCACGGAAGTTGTCGTAGCTCGACTGGTCTTTGACGCCGGCCGCGAGCTTCGCTGTCTCGTCGTTCGCCTCTTTCTGCGCGTCGAGCCCCTTCTTCTGCAGGTCTGCCATCGAGCCTTGCAGCTTGTCGGCCTGCGCGTAGAAGTTCTGCGCGAGCTCAGGGTGCCCGTCTTGATCGGCCGCCTTCGCAGCGCGAAGCATCGTCTGGATCTGGTGCCCTTGTGCCTGCGTTGCTTGCTGGTACGCTGTCACGGGCACGTCAACGCCCGCCGACTCTTGCGCCGCGATGTGATCGGCAGGGGTAGGCTGCTGTTTCGCCTGATCGAGCCCGTGAGCCCCCGCGAACTGCTGCATGCCCTTCAGTACCTTGGGCACGAAACCCTGCGTCTCGGGGTTGTTCGGGTTACCCTTGGGGCCGGCGTTCCACATTTGGAGCGCCTTCGACATATCGCCGCCGGCCTGCTTGTAGAGCATGCTGAAGTAGCGCATCGCGCCGTCAGGGTCTTTCGGGTCGAACGGCTTAAGCCCGTATCCGGGATCGGCGGCCGTCGACGGCATGACCTGGAATAAGCCCTGCGCGCCTTTCTTCGATACCGCATTCGGGTTGCCGCTCGACTCTGCGGACATCATCCCGTAGGCGGTCCCGGTCGGCAGTCCGTATTTGCTATCGAGCGATGCGAGCTGCGTAAGCGACATCGCTCCCTGCGGCGCGGCGGGCGCCTTGGCGCTCTGCCCACTACCCGCAGCCGCGAGCGCTCCCGCCCCGGCCGGTTGATTGGGTGCAGACGGTGCGGCGCCGCCATCGGGCTGCAGCGCACCCACCCAATACTTATGCGTCAGGTCGGCGTTCTGCAGTTGCTGCGCGGCTTGCTGATTTTGCAGAAACTGCGCCTGGTTCGCCAACTGCGCGCCGGCCAGATTCTGCGCGTGCATCTGCTGCGCGTAGTCGTTGTTCGCTTTCCAGTTTACGATGCGGGACAGTAGACCGCCGCCGCTCGGATCTTGCCAGCTGGGCATAGTCAACTCCCGTTAGAAGAGCATATCCGCGAGGCCCGCCACGCTGCCGAGGTCGCTCATAATGCTCGGGTTGTTCGTCGTGCTGCCGCTGCCCGTACCAGTGCTCGTGCTCGACGAGCCTGTCGTGTAGTTCAGGCCTGATAGCGCTGCGAGTTGTTGGAAGGCCTGTTGCTGCGCGCTTTGCCCTTGGCTGAATGCCTGCTGGTTGGCGCCGAGCGATTGGCCGTACAAGCCCGACAGCTGCGAAAGCTGCTGGTTATAGGCGTTCTGCCCAAACGACTGCCCGTAGCTCTGCAGTGCGGCTAACTGGTTGCCCGATGCGTTCAGCCCCTGTGCGGCGAGCGTGCTGTTCACCGCGCTCTGCCCTTGGTTGAACGCGGCCTGATACTGCGGTGTCGAGTAGATGCTGCTCGGGTTGCTGACGAGGCCCATCAACTGCGAGCCGATCGACGAACCGTTCAGCGCGCTCGTGAGCCCCGGATTGATGCTCGACGGCGTCGCATTGCCGAAAGTCCCGCCACCGGCCAAGCTCGCGAGCTGCTGCGCGAACTGCGGGAAGTATTGCGAAAATCCCGTCGTATTGGTCGTGTTGCTGGTGCTGCTTTGGCTTTGCGAGCTGTTCGAACCCGAGCCGAAAATGCTCCCGAAAAACTTAAGCTGGCTCGGCCACAGCAGGAATTGAATCAGGCTACGCAGCATGCTTACCTCGCATTTCAGCCGGCACGAAAGGGTCTGCCAAGTCTTCAATCGGCAAGCCGTGCGTGTCGTGGACGCAGAAAGACATCGTGCCGTCTTCAAGCGCGGTCATCTTGTGGTGCTTCTCGGCGCTTATGTGCATAAAGGCTGGCGCGGCGTAGATCGTCGGCGGCTCGCCTTCCACTTCAACGAGCATCTTGCCGTTTGTCAGCAGGCTCATGTGACTGTACCGATGCGAGTGCCCGTACGTGTGATCGCCAGCCTTCTCGAGCAAAACGCGTTTGACGAAGATGTTCCCGTCCTCGGCGAAGAAATCGTCCGGCTGGTGCACCTTCTGCACCCACTGCCCGTTATACAAAACGGCGTTCGTCATTGCGGGCCTTCCATAACGTCGATCTCCAAGTCATAAAACCGCGCCTGAAAGCCCCCGATATATAGGAGTGCGAACGATCTACGGCGTGCGGCGCCCGCTCTTCGGATCAGCGAGCGCGCAGAGTGCAGATTGACCGGTCGAAACGCACCAAAGCTCGCGAAGTCATTATCCGAGTAGCCCAAATACGCCGTATCGGATACCTTATCGCCGATTACCTCAAGCCGCGAGAAAAATTTCATGCGGTTTGAACCGAAATCGCCGGCATTCGTGCGCAGCAGCCCGTAAATAAACTGTCCGTTATCGCTCGAAACACCCTGCCGCATCTGATAGACTTTTCCGTCCGTGGCGCCGAGCAGGTAGTCGGTATTGTTCGCAAAGGCGTAAAAGACCTGCGCGAAATAATTCTGCACGTACGGTGTTACGGTCATCTGCCCAAACCCGACGTTCGCGCTGTTGGTAACGGAATCGGCGTTGATCGCGCGCGAGTTGATCGGGCTGCTATCCAAACCGCCAACGAGAATCGTATTTACCGGGTAACTGAGCGTGTTCGCGTCGATTATATTCGGAACAAACGTGCCGAGATAGGATGGTGATGTGTTGGTGCTTCCCACGAGGATCACGCAAGGATTCGTAAGCCCGTGGTTAGGCACCGTGAGCGTAACGACGCCTGCGTTCACCACGGCGTTCGATGCGTTCATGGTCTTGCCTAGTGCCGTGCTCGACCAACGGCCCCATTCGTGCGTCGTGGCGTTATACACCAACGTTGCGTTGCTCGCGGTCAACGTGAGCACGTAGAACGCTTGACCGTTGATCTTCAAGAAGTATGCGTAGACGCCCGTCAACGGGTCCGCATTGAGTACCTTGTCGATGTGCTGGTCCGAGATGGGCTGCGGCGACAGGCCATTCATCATGTAGACGCTGCGCCCCTTCTGGTGCGTCTGACCGACCCAGAAAATCGTGTTCTCTGTCGCAACGACCGACGTACCGACGGCGCACCCGACATTCAGCACCGCCGACACATTCGGTAGAAGCGGCGAGCCGGGGGGCGTGTTACCGGCGTCCCAGAAGAAATTCGTGCTGTTCGCGCCGAACTGCACGACGTAGTTGTACAGCCGCGACACCGCTGCGCCCGGATCGCCCGACTGCGTACCGAAGATGAAGTTCAGCGCGTTCCAAGTGCCTGGCGTGTTCAGGTTGGAGTTCCATACCGCGCCAGCCGTGCCGACCACGAACACGTAGCCGTCCATGTACGCGACGCCCGGTACCGTAACCGCGGGATAGTTAGGGTCGGTGATAGCGGTAAGCGTCGTGCCATCCCACGTATACGCGTTCGTATTGTTCTTCAGGAACACTGCGGTCCCGCCGGCCCCCGTCAGCGTGAACTGGTACTGACTTGTGCCATCGACCGTGCCGTGCGCGACACCATCGGAGTAGAACGTCGTGCCGACGACCGCTAGGAGGTGCGTACCGAAGGCGAATAGGCCGAGCGCGGTCCCCGCGGGCACCGACGGCGTGGTCGAGTCGGAAAATACTCCGAAGCGCCGATCAGTGAACTTGCGGCCGTCCGGGCTGTTCGTGGAATAGTAGTTCCACAGAATGGCGTCCTTCGCCATCGTGGAGTCCCGAGTCGATATGGTCTGCGCGAAGGGTATGCGAGTCGGTTCGGCCATTACATGCGCCTCATATCCGGCTGGAAGAACGTCGGGGCTTCTTCCTGATCCCAGTTCAGCATGTCGTTCAGGTAGCTATCGGCGCGGCGCTCGATGCGCGAAGCGACAGCTTCAGGAACGTAGTATTCGGTGATCAGTTCGCTCGCCAACCCGTACTTGAGCGCGTTCAGCCACTCGATCGGGAAATCGAAGTTGTCCGTGCTGTTCAGCACGTCGGCAATCGGCCGCTGGCACGTCATGATGACGGTATCGGGCTCTGCATCCGGCGTCAGGAACAGATACAGCACGCCGTTGCCGAGCTGCGGGTCATAGTAGTACGAGTTTGGTGTGCCCTGCGCGGTCTTCTGTCCCATCAGCAGGTACTCTTGCCGCGAAAGCTGGATTAGCGGCACCTCGAGCTGCGGATCCGTGTTCGCGTAGCGTATCCGCGCGAGCGGTACGCGCAAAGGGCGAAATGTGCTGAGCCCCGGTGTCGGCGACGTCGGGCCGCACAGATACGACGTCTGCCCCTGCACGACCACGAACGGCACATCGGTGACGCACCACAGCGGATAGTTCTTTGACATCCACTGCTTAATCATCAAGTTCAGCGCCTGCGCGGCGTTGTTGATGTCGGTCTGCGGTGGGGGCGTGTCGTCGTTGAACTGTCCGAGCAGCCGGAAAGCTGCCTGGATCAGCGTGTCGCGTGGGATAGAGTACGTGTAGGACGTCATTAGTTAGGAGTCCTAAGTTTTCATGATGTAGCAAAGAGCGTAATACGGCGGCAGAATGCTAATCGCAGCGCCCGTTCCGGTATTTTGCGTCGTCGTGATACCGGTGTACGAAGGGTTAATGCTGATGCCCGTGGTCGATACGCCAGTCGTTTTGTTGCCAACGAATCCGCCATCCGCTGTCCCGTCGATGTTGGCACCGTTGGTCCATCCGGAGTACGTGGCTATCGTGTGGTCGTGCCCGTCGTCGACGTAGGTGTGCGTGTGCTCTACGTCAGTGATACCGTGGGCATGCGCGGGTAGCTGCGCCGTCGTCAGCGTGATCGAGGTATTGCCCCCGGTTGCGCCTACCGGGTAGTAAGGGGGTTGACCGTTGCCGCCGGAGCCGACCACGAAGCGGTTGCGCAAGTCCGGCGTGCCGTTTAGTCCGTTACAAAGCACCCAGCCTTCCGGGATAGACGCTTGCGAGCCCGACCATAGAGTAATCATCCCGCTCGGGATCACGGACACGGCCCATTGCCGCGCCTCGGCCGCCACAATGCGCTGCGAGATGATGTCGTTCTCGTTCCATGAGCGTGCCGTCGTGCCATCCTGCGCGCGGGTGACACTGAACACGTTGCCGTTGACCGCCGTCACCAGCACGATTTCGATGAACGACTGCGTCAGCGCGTCCGTGATGGTCGCGTAGAAACTATCGGTCGTCGTTGGGATCGGGAAGACCGCAGCCTGCCCTGCATTCAGCGTTAGCGATGTGTCGCCCACCGCAACGGCTGCGGCGAGGGTTCCGGCCGCGTTGTTCGCGTAGAGAAGGGTCATGGGTTAATTCGTCTCCGGTGGCGCGGGCGGCGCGGTGAATACGCCATTGGCATAGGTCGAGCCAATGCCGACATCCGTACCGTTCTGGATTTGAACCACCGTCGTGTCGGCGGGGGGCTGCCAATCCGCTTGCCCGTCCCACACGACGGTATTGACCACGACGCCGTTTTGAATGATCGCGTAGTTCATTGTGAGAACTCGTAGACGATGACTTTTGCAGGCGCGCCAGGTGCTCCCACCCCCGCGGCTGCGGATGCGTTGTTCACACTTGCGCCTCCACCGGAGCCGTACCCGCCCCCGGCGCCTCCCGTTCCCGCACCGCCTCGCCCTTGTCCGCCCTGGCCTAAGACCGATGACGCTCCAGAGCTCGAGGCAGCTTGTGTTCCGGGGGTGAGGACTATCCCGTACGCTGGGTTTGCCGCACCGGGTACGGAGGCGATGGTGACCGCCACGCCGGTAAATGTCGGGGCAGCGGTGGCGATCGTGTACCCGATAGCAACTGGTGTGGCCCACATGATCCCCCCGCTACCACCGTTCCCGCCAGGGCACGAAACGAACGAGCCGAACGATGTCGTGCCTCCCGTGCCGCCCGGGTTATTCCCCGCGGGGCCTGCGATTCCGGGCGCGCCGATCGTGACGGGTGCGTTAGCAAACCCGGCTGTGATGAGCGCTTTCGCGTAGGCACCAGACCCGCCTGGGGCACTTACTGCGCTCTGTGCGGCCGACGTTGCTGCAACCCCGCCGCTGCCGCCGCCCGGTGCCTGCACCTCGACGATGATCTTCGCTGTGCCGGGGGTTGGCGTGTACGTGGCGCTCGATGTAAAGACTTGGACGTTGAGCAGCCGCCCGGTGAACCCCGTCAGCGTCCCCGTTGCGGACAGGTTGGTGAATGAACCCGTGCTCGGCGTGGTCGCACCGATCGGCGTGCTGTTGATCGATCCGCCCGTAATCGTCGCGTTGGCCGAAGAGAGAATAACCCCGGTGATCGATCCGCCCGTAATCGTCGCGTTGGCCGAAGAGAGAATAACCCCGGTGATCGATCCGCCCGTAATCGTCGC
>Ga0310811_10000656_pt1 | contig 44200 bp, 39 predicted proteins | sample YCmetagenome_FD_207642 | JGI IMG/M metagenome (GOLD analysis project Ga0310811, IMG submission 207642) | Soil microbial communities from experimental microcosm in Duke University, North Carolina, United States - YC | ecosystem: Engineered > Artificial ecosystem > Soil microcosm > Unclassified ...
TGGACAGCAATGAGTTCATGTCCCAGAACGATATACCAGGCTCTGGGAAATCCTGGTAGATCTTGAAGGCAGAACGGATCTGGCTGATGATGGAACTGGTCATGGTGAACGAAGGGAGATAGAGAACAGTAAGAATGGAGAGACTAGTATGTGAATACAGAGATGGTTTGAAGAGTGATTGACCTTCACTTCACCATTTCAGTGGTATGTCTGGTGTGTCATTTCTCAACACTCTCCACCGAGATATGCATCTCTACCTGTCCTTGTTGACCACCATCTGTCCGCACGCATTCGATGTGTGGCGTACGCACATGCCAGCCTACTTCCTCCCTCACAAGAGACACACGGGACGACGTCGTAGTGTTCTGATCCAAGAGCTGAAGCGGTTTACCCGGGTGTTACGTTCCTACGAGATACTGCGTCTGCATGAACCGGATGGACGGGCACATTTGGTGCTGTCTTTCATTCTGTCTCATCGGAGAGACCGTCAGATTGCCCGAACACACAATGGATTACGTCGATTGCCTTATATCGACCAATTCCGTCCCAGTTGCACAGACCCAGTAGCTCTGAGCGCAATAAGGTGTAACATAATGGACGCTGTCCCTCCCATGACCACACTACAGGCGTACTTGCCTTACTATCGTGATTGGAGACACTGCTGTCTGTTCACAGGATCACGAGCACGACTAGGTTGGGAACTCATTCTACCCCAGCATGAAGACGAACTCACCGAGATGTTCAGCACTTCCGAATATCGAACAGAGTGCAAAGAGGCCTGGCTTGCAAATGTGGCACTGTACGCACGGATCAAACGCGAATCAAGGGAGAGTTGGAACGCGCAGAAACGGTTCGGACGAAAGAGTGATGTGAAGCGTGTGTGGCAAGAGATGGGTGGTCACATTCACAGAATGCCGAGCTGTCACAAGTCGTACTTGAGTAACAATGTGGATAACAAGAGCATGATCCGGTTCTTCGTTCTGTTGATGAAGAACAAGCACTATCGCTACCATGACGATCGACACGAACACCTCGTTGATGGGGAGTACCAACTGGGCACGGACATCGCAACCATGTCTCTGGATGGATTGGTGAGCAGGTTTTCCGAGGAGTTCCTGCAGTCAGTGTCAGAGTATAGATAGAATAGATCAAATCCTGCACACTACTCAAACTCAGTGTCCGCACCTTGTCATGCACTTGTATCTGACCTTGCTCATGGAATGGTGTCCGAACGGACGTGACATCTGGATCAATCGGATGCCTGTGTACTTCATGCCTAGCAGGAAGAAGGTTTGTCGACACAGGAACCGATTGCGTCAGCAATGGAGGCATACAGTGAACTGGTACTTGATGTCGGGATGTAACATTCTGTACTACATTGTTTGGAAGAATCGTGTAACACGGTTTGCTCGAGCGCACCAAGGACTGGAGGCGTGCGTCTATCTGTGTCAACTCAAGCATCCTCACATTGGCGGGTTGGGAAACTCAGTCGTGAATTACACACGCTGGAGAGAGAGATGTGTCGATTCGGGGGTTCAAGAGCACGGCTGGGGTGGCAACTACCCTACCCTGATTCAGAAGAGGATCGATTAATCGAGTTGTTTCGTACGTCATATCTGGAAGGCAACACCATACGACAATGGAAGACAGATGTCCGCATGTTTGCTCGATCTAGAATCCGTCGCAATGATGGTTCAGAACATCTCAAGCTCATTCAGAGTAGATGGATGGAGATGGGAGGACACCTCCATGGTATGTTACATCAGACGTCACACAAGTACATGCTCTACAACCACATTCATACAGACTGGGTGGTTCGATTCTTCGTGCTCTGTATGAAGAACAGACGGTATCGTCATCAGTTCATCCGGCACCAGTTGTTGAAGGCGCTGTGTATGGAGTTTCCACTCGAGTATGCGCAAGCGCAGTCCGAGTATCCACCCGTAGTGGTGGTGGAATAGACTTCGATATCATTCACCACTACAGGTTTCCACCTTCTTGTCCAGTCATCAACAACCCCCTCCCCCCACACTGATGCACCTGTTCTTGTCCATCTTGACGGAACGATGTCCACACGCTCTGGACATCTGGGTGACATACATGCCCTGCTACTTTATCCTCAGTAAGCGTGTAGCTGGACGCAACAAGGCAAACTTGCTCCAACAACTGGGGCGGATCATAGACAGATATACCCCTCCAAAATCTGTTGTGAACGTTTTGTACAACATAGTATGTTCCAATCGACACAAGATGTATAGTAGGCTCCACCAAGGTCGATGCATCGACCCACACCGACATGTTCTTAACATGGCATGTTGCTCAGTGGGACACGAGGTAGAGCATCCAAAGAATGCTTTCCAAAGGGGCGTGTATGTGTTCGAGACGTGCATGTACAGGTCATGGAGAAACAACTGTCTGTTTCGAGGCATGCGACCTGATTTTGCAAGAGTGGTACCCGGATTCGAGCAAGAGTGTCAAGACTCCATCACCTCGATAGACAGCGTCAAACGGGTGTGGACACACCGCGTGGATCGCATTAGAACATGTAGAGAACGGCGTCGTGCTCATAAACTCCACGACCGTGTGGAGAACCGGGTAGAAGAGATTCAGCGATTGTGGCAAGAAGCGGGTGGTCACGTACACCGGATGCCAAGCAGTAAGTGGGATAGACAGAGGATGATTGATGCCGTGCATTCGGGAGACCTGAGTGTCATTGCATTCTTCGTGTTCCTCATGCAGAACAAGAATTATCGATTCAGAACAGCCGTGTGGGGAACCGACATGTGCGACATGCGTTGTATATGGCCAACAGAGAGTGCTCGTTCCAAGGCATTTGTATTCCGTACGCATGTTCAATAGACAACCTGAATCATCCCTATCTCTGTCTCTATTCCCTCCTCACTCACACACTCAAGGTGTATACAGGTTGGTTGTTCCCTCCATTCTGGGCGATACCCCACACCACCCGGCTATTCTGTGCTCCCTGCATGCTGACCAGCTGAACAAACTCGTTCAGACTCCCGTCCTCTGCGCTCAGGCCTAGAGCTTGCACGGCATACTGGATGCCCAACCCATTCGCAGACTGAACGATGGCAGATGATTGACTGATGGAGTTCTGGATGATGACCTGGCTGTCGGCCACCGCCTTGGCCAGTGTGATATTGGCTTGAACGAGCACATTCTCCACCAGCACACTGGTCTCTTGAATGATGAGCTGGAGTGCCTGTTGTGACTGGCTCAGCGCATTCTGCTGGACTGCCAGGGCGGAATCCAAGTTGCTCTCCAAGGTGGTATTGGGGTAAAAGACGTTTGTGATGACAAAGAAGGTCGATGTGGCATTCACATACACCTGTTCACTCAGTGCTTGTTCAAGTGCCTGACCAATCACCTGCTGAACGTGTGCACGGTTGTGTGCATAGTCAAGAACCGCAAACTGAGGAGCGGTGTTCTTGATCACACTTGGAGCAATGTTCTGCACCTGTACAGGATATCCAAGATTGTACTGGGTGTACGTCTGAGACAAGCGTTCCTGGTCAATCTTGTAGTAGAAGATGACATCCATGTTGAACTGCAACCCGTTGCTCGAGTACACAGACAGCGACTGGCCATTCTCATCCAGGAACGACACTTGCTGGTATGTTGCATCAAACTTGACCAGCTGTTCGAGTCCAGGGTTGATCTTGTGTCGTCCACGAGTCAGGATGGTGTGCGTATCGGTCGTGCCGTAGATTTCGCGCTTCATACCCACTTGATTGTACTCAATGTAGCTGAACGACAGAGGGACAAGAACGACGATCAGGAACAGTCCGATGGCAAGCAGGATGGCACATCCACACAGCACACCACCATATTGGGAGGAGAACGTCTCGAACGACGAAGGAGGTTGACGCGCCGGTTCAGACCGAACGGGTTCGATCCGATCAACTGTGATGACGGCATCAGGGGAGCCATGGAAACGAGTCGTGTTAGACATGGAGATAACGGAGAGAACGGAGAGAGATAAATGGGAAGGAAGGGGTGTTAAACGATGAGGTCGTTTGAACTGTGAATTGGTGATGCCTGACGGTGTATGTGAGATCAACCGGTTGGGAAGTGCTCAGAAGTAGTAGCGAGTCAGACTAACTCTCTCAGACACACACATCGTGTTATCTTCACTGTCCATCCATCCTCCCTCTATGAGAATGACCAGACGTCGTCATCCCAAAGCACCTGTACTTGTTCGTGATCTCACTCAACACTTCTGTGCGGATGACGGACAATGGAAAGATTCTTCTGTAGTGATCGTGTGCGATCAACTCGATCTCCCTGTGCATATTGAAACGCTGTGTCAGGTGCTGATGGCTCGGTTTGATCGGAGGATAGACTATCCTTCCTATCCATCTGTCGTTCCACCTCTGCCCATCCGAACGGAAGAGAACTCCACCGAACGATGGTTGGTAGTAATGAACCTGGAGGGAACAAACTCGGATGTTCTGGAGACCACTCTGCTCAAACCACTGCTGGACTACCCACGCATGAAACACACTACTGTGGTTGCATTCACATCGCATCCTCAATTCGTTCCTGTGAAAGGGTGGTTTGAGCTGTACCTCCAGCATTCGGATGTCTCAATGACCACGCGCGACTGGTTCGAGTTCAGCAGACGGAAGAGCATGGGGTCGATTGAGGTGCCTACTGTCAGTGACATCAGTGAACGCACTGACATATTCTATGGACATAGTTCATGGACATGGTCAGCCTACACGCTCACTGTGGATATGACCAAATACCAAGACTTGCCCGCGTCTTGGAATTGCACATCCTGTGTCAAGTCGTTCCCACCCGATAACCGGAAGCATACCATGTGCAACGAATGCAAGGAAGTCGACAAACACCACAGTGGCTCTGACCGGAGCGATGCTATCTACACCATGTCCAGGTACAAGATGCTTACCGACAATTGTGGCTACTACACGTTCCCGTCCATATCATCCGAGCCGTGCTGTTTCTGTCATCGTGTCCTACCCTTGGTGTGTTTCTCATTGTACTGTGTAGAACGATACTTTGAACGCATTCAGGAGTCGTGTCCGGAAGACGTCCAGCAATACAAGTGTTGCTATCCATGCAGTGTGATGTTGCAGTGCAAATGGTTCCATGCCTTCCCATTTCACTCGGGACTGTTTAATGGTAATCCATTCCGCGAACACCCTGGTCAACCGTACATTGTGGCTGTGGATGATCCCACTCCGTTCAACCCGAACCCATCTTTGATCCGCTTCTACCGTGTCATCTGTACGGGATGGTATGAGGAAGGAGTGGACTTTCATCAGGTGATCACACCGCTCGAGCACAAGACCAGTGATTATCAGCTGACCATCAGGCTCAGGCGTTCACCCTACCCATTACGTCGTACCGGGTTTCGGCCGGCTTCCCGACCTGTGAAATGGGATAAGTCAGTCAAGATGTGGTGGAAGCCTGATTTCGAGGTGGAGCACATGGAGGACGTGGGTGTGGAGGACGTATTGGAGGGGAGTGTAGAGTGGAGATCGGGTGAGGTGATTGTGAATGATTGTCAGGGTTAAAGAGTCAGGGTTAGTGACAGGTGTCTTGTGTGTGATTCTCTCATTCATATACCATACACCTGGTCATTCTCCAAATCCCATCTCTTCCTCTTCCACTCTCTCCATTTATCTCGTATCTCTCTCATACGCAATATGGGTTTCCTGAATCGCTGGTGGAACGACTGCAACTGGGCGTTCTTTGGTGTGTGTACGTTGGGAACGGTCATCCTCGGGTGTTGCATCCTCTTGATTGTCTCGGGTGTGCTCTCGTTCAACAAGCAAGTCGGTCAGAACGAATATGGAGTGTGGATTGATTACTATGATGGTTCGATCTCGAGCGTTCACAGCCAAGGTGCTTACACTATTCCACTCGGTTCCACCATGTACCGCTTCCAGCGTGTGCTCCAGGACTCGGGGATATCGAGCATCGAATGTCTGACCGCAGACGGTGTATCTGCTCAACTCGACATCACCATCCAATATCAGTACAGTCAAGATGAAATTATCGACACCATCCTCCTTCAGTTCGACACGGACGACAAGTTCCAAGGCATGCTCCGTGCACTGCTCACCTCTGCTGTTCAGGACGCGTGTGGTCAATACACGGCTCTGGAGTACCAGACCGAACGTGCTTCCGTGGATGAGGCCATGCAGAACGGCTGTATGAACAAACTCGCGAACGCCAGTCTGCTCAGTGATGTGTTGGTTCAACTGAAGAACGTCAATCTACCTCAGGAGTACTCGGACTTGGTGGAGCTCAAACAGAGCACGGATCAATCTCAGACCACGGCTCTGAACCAGCGTGCCGTATCTTTGACCCAGGCTAACACCACCCTGCTGAACGCACAATTACAAGCCCAGATCCCAATCATTGATGCCAACCAGCTCGCCACTATCAATCTGTTGAACGCCTACGCTCAGTCCAATTTCACATATCAGCAATGGGTGGAGCGTACGCTCGGGTTGGTCAGTATTAAGATGGCGAACAATCTCAATACCAGTGGGTTGCTGAGTTACATGAGGAGTCAGATCATCCAGAACTCGAATGGAGCATTGCTGAACTTGTAAGAGCGTGTGTGTATGAAACCAGGGATACAGGGGGATGGGAATGGGGTTGACATATATGACATGAATCGACATGCCATCCTGTTACCCAATGAACAGATTTATTCATGAGGATATCCCAATCTCGAGTTGTAATAGATGAGATTGTATAGGACACCAGTTCATTCTATCTCCATTCTCTGGTGTCATTCTCCATTCATCCACCCCTCCAATTCCACCCACCACCTCTCTGTCATGGAGTCGTTTGACGATCTTGTTCACCTCTCTCTTCTGTTTGACATTCCTGTGGAACAATATCATCGAACAAGGCGGTATGGTTGTCCTACTGACATGGAGCTTGACCAAGTGCTTGAATGGTCATCCATCCGATCGATACCGAGATTGCGCAGAGAGCTCAGTAGATCATCATGTGTCATGTTACGTGTGCTGATCCAGGAGGGCGATCTCGAACCGGTGGCGGTGGCGATTCTAGGTCGATGTACCATCTGCTTCGTTGGTGTTCGTCCAGACATGCGCCGACGAGGTCTGGGCAGTGAGATGGTCAATCACTGTTTGGAAGAGCTCCGTTCCAATGGATATTCGTTCGTAGCCGTGATTGTTGGGACAGAGCCCGTGCACCCATCGAACCACATACCCGAGTTCTGGAAGAAGAATGGGTTTGTTGATAGAACGTGGGGTACACTGACACCATACCGATCGCCTGGTCGGATTATGGAGAAGTACATCCCTACCCGGTTACGCGTTCCGTGTATCGAAGGATCACAGCCAGCTGATTTGACTATCTCTGCCACATACATGTCCTCTCCTCTTACCCTGCGTGTGATGGTCACAGAACGGACGATCTTCCTTCCTGAACGTGTGGTTATACCAGAAAGGTGGCACTTTGCCAAGCTGGGACAGTGGAACGGGTATTTGAAACTCGAGCTGAACGGACAGACCATCCTGAACGAGTCCATTGAGTTGTCTCGCCGAAGAAAGTGCGGTGTTAAGCTACACTGTAACATTCAGTTTGAACCAGGAGGAGAGAGTACTCACTACTTCATCGATCGAGTGTATCGTCCTGCATTGCTCACACCCACAGATGAGGTATGTGTAAGGAACGAGCGTAGTAATCTTCCCCCTCGTACACAATTGTTGTATTTCCCCGTGGATTTGGAGAATCTGATTCGAGACATTCTGGGCGGGTCACGAGATGGGTGGAAGGTGGCTATGAACAGTGTACTGAGACAACTCAAACGTCATTGGATACTCTCTGGGAGATATCTTGCGCAGACGTGTAGGAACACGGATTGTGTTGGATACAGTCCACCCAACTGTCTAACGTGTTTAATCCAGTTCAGGTCTGTGTTTGTGAAACACCTGAATCAGGTGCAGGTTCTGAATCTGCGTTCAGGGAAGGATGAAGTTCATAATGACTTTCACCTTGACTTGGAGCCGATCCCGGTGTCTGGGTGTTACGAACTCACTGTGCAGAAGCTCATTGAACAGTTAGATAAGCTCGGTGTGTGGGAGCTCTTGCGTCCAATCATTCAGCGCACGTGGTTGAATTACGAAGTACAGGGTCAAGGGTGGTACATCTCAAGACAAAGGCGCTGGATCCGTGCTCTAGATGACAAATAGAACTGTACGATCAGATCAGTTCTATCTATGTGTCTGTGTTCTATCCAATTCCAAGCACGAATAGCGCCATCTCCAAGCACTCTGAACGTAGACTCACAACACTCACGTGCTTGACAATCCATCGTTCAACATCCGTTCTCATTTGACACTGAGGCAATCTCAGCGTCCTCCACTTGCTCACTTGTTTCAGTACGTCTCCTAAACAGCGCTCTCGTTCAGGAGTCAATGGTTTCTCACGTTCAATCTGAATGGACAGGTGGTTGATGTCGATGTTCAGGTGGCGTATCACCATCCTCCTTATCCAAGAGACCTCCTCTGGAGGGATCGGCACACACGTATGTAGACGCTTGCCCGCTATCAAGCGGTACTCGATGTTCCACTCCCACTCCTTCTTGAGCAAGGGTTTGGAGATGCACAGCTTAAACAAGTGGATCACTTGAGTGTGCTCATCAATCGGAATGACTTGTGTGAACGATCGGCTGTACCAACGGTTCTCCATCCTGCATTCCAGGATGAACTGGCGGAACAGGTTGTTGGATTGGCTGAACCGTTGGTACGACTCGGATTGAAGCAATTGATCATGAGAGCCCTGGAAGGTAGTGTATATCAGCTCTTGATACTGTGGACATCGATCCATCAAGGCTGTGGCATCCAGCACGTAGCGCTGAGTGTGCCACCGGTACATCACAGAGGTGAAATTGACCGGGTGGGAAGGAGTGACAGGGATGGGTGCAGACCTGTCATCCAGTATAGGTTGGAGAGCATCTGAATCAATAGAGGGGTGAACGACAGGTTCCAGTGGTGGTAACTCGTGAATATCGGATTGGTTATTCACGAGCAGGTAATCTGCATCCAACAAGGGGATGGCTAGCTCCATGGTGAGGATATGTATGTGTGGTGGAATGGGATGAGATAGACTCACAACTCCACCTCGTAATCATTTTGACCTGAAGCTTCTCCCTTCTGCTTCCACTTCCGAAGGGCTACCAAGACCAAGACGGCTATCAGTACAAACATAATGACACCCACAGCGATCAAGCCCTTGTTCACACCAGAGGAGGACGACGACTGGGTTGTATAGCTCCCCGAGTATGTGCTGTTGGCTCGGAATGCGAACCCTTCACCTATGATTGTGGGTGCTAGAGACATGCTCAGCGGTCTGCCCTGTGCCTTCAGTTCGACCACGAGTGTTGGGAACAACTGCTCGATCGTTCGTGGCATACGTGAGACAGGGTTGTAACAGATGTTCACAGGCATGTACAACGATTCGCTGGTAGTGCAGTCAAACAGGATGCCATTGTCCGAGGCAGACACCTTGGCGAACGTTTGCAAGTCGGTCAAGAGCTCCACAGCACCCGTGTCACCAATTGCCGCCTGAGAGGCTGAGTTATACACTAGTAATCCTTTGCTCCCCGTGTATGGGAGGAGGAATAACTCGGGTAAGGTCAAGATGGGTGCATCTGGGGCGAGCCCGGCAACCAGTGCTTGGACGCCTTCACTTTGACTGGCTTGAATGTTGGCTTTGATCTGAGCTTGCTGATCGGATGTTAGCTTGGTGCCCAAGAACGAACCAGGAGACCCTACTGGGATGCTGGCAACTGTAGTGAGCCTGGTGAGCATTTTGATACACGAGACGCCTGTGCTTTTTTTGGCACACAGTACATTCAATGGATCGTTCTATGTACACATCTGTCAATCATTACCAATCAGATCAAACTCTGCTTGAACGGCGTACAGTGCTCCGCGTCGAGAGAGGTCAGACATGAGATCGGTGGGGTCTAACCTCCCCATCAAGCGATTGACTTGTATGTCTCTGCGCCTCGTGCGCCTGAGCCTCCTTAACTGCTCCAATCGAGGGTTCAACAACATGGCGCGCGGAGTCTGGAGCTTACGTTGCCACTTGACATTGTCGACTATCCTCTTGCATGCATCGTACATTCTGCACCAGACACCAAAGCTGACAGGTGGACGACCCTCGATGCGCCTTGACTCGTCCCATACGCGTACAGACAAGATAGGAGGGTGGTGCTCATCGTCATCTATCGTACTAATAGATCGAGTCATGTAGACGGCTTGTTCCTGATTCATGCCCAGTTGGGTGAGTTGCTGAATGGAATTACCCTTGTGTGTCAACATAAACTGCTTGAACATCAACACCTCGACTCCAAAGGAGTCCTTGTCCTGCATGCTGAACGATTCGGGAATGGTGCCTGGATCAAACGTAGTTAGGTAGTCCGAGATCTGTTGTCCTCGATGGGTTAGTAGAACACGCCAGTCCGGGTCAGAAGAGTGGGACAAGAACGAGTGATCATTCAAGAACGCTCCACGGGCGTACGGAGCACGTCGTCGATCAATCTCTACCACACGCTGATGGAGCAGATCGCTCAGTTCAGGGGGTTTGATGAACGGAGAGATGATGTTCGAGATTACGTTCTCTAGAGTGTGACCAGACATGGAGAGGAACGAGGGATATTCTGACAGATCAAACTAACCTTGTATGGATGGGTGAATGAATGAATGACAGTTTATCTGTTCATCTGTTAGGATGACAGAGTGCGTTTGGGTTTGAACCTCCAATTCATCCTCACCCGCATATTCTCTCGATCTTCCTCCAACCCAAACACATCGCTCTGACTGGACAGGTTGCTCAACTCCACCTCCTTGACCAGCACCCAATACACGCTCTTCCAAGGTCGGCTGGCCAACCACGTGTCGAAGCACCCTTTAAGTACACGATCTCGATCTTCCACACTGTTCTGTCCAAAGTGCTCAAACAAGGTGCGACAGCGCTCCAATTTCAGCGATTGCGCATCCTCAGCGCTAATCCGCACTGTGTTGTTCAGGAAATCGGGAAGGGATAGGTTGTCTTGCAAAATCCACTGCTTGTACAATTTGGTGCACCCCCATCCGGGAATGCGGTCATTGTAATCACAGCCCGACAAGATGCAGAAATCGCGGAACTGCTCAAAGTCCCTGAACGCGAGCTTGTCTAGAACGGTTGCTAGACTAATGCTTCGACAGGTGTGATCCTTGGGGTGATATTGACTCAGGAAGTAAACACACCCGTACGTCAGGCTGTCCGAGTCCTCCGTCAGGATAGCTGGTGCAAAGATGTGAGCCTGGTGCTCGACCAAGTATGATGCAAACGCCTCGGCCTCATTGGGTGCACATATCCATGGCACGTTGTGTTCCGTCATGTATGCCTGCACCATCTCAAAGTGACGAGGCTCGATCTTGACATTGCGGGTCATGCGCTTCTCATACACCTCACGAAGAGTCGTTCGGAGAGCCGATTCAGAGGAACCAACGGGAATGCGTTCGGAATTGCGTTCCAGGAGGGTCGACTCGGTAACATCCACTTGTTCCGTCACATCCACTACTGGCTCTTCTGGTAGTCCAGACCCTACAAAATCCTGAGCCTTGTCACTCAGATTCTCTGAATCCATCAGTTGTTTGATCTCGGGGATGCGCATGTTCATCCGTTCTACACCCATCTTCAGGTCAGAATCACTCAGGGACAGGTTGTTCAGCATTTCATTCAGCTGTTCCAGACGATCAGCCGACTTCTCACGCTGTTCCGTTCTCCTACGACACTCTTCATCCTTGTCAGTAGGTGCTTCCCCGTCAAAGATGTACAGAACGTGCGTCTCGGCCATCAGTGCTGAACAGATGAACGCCTTGATCTTGGCCATGAACTCGGCATCCGTGGTGGAGGTTGTTCGATACTTGAACAGAGTCGAGGCAATATCACACGGAACAACCTGGTGACGGTAGGTGGCTTTGAGGTTGATGTACTCGATCAGACCATGATCGTCCAAGAAGCTGATCAGCCCCTCGATACCCATTTGAACGGAAGAAGGGGAGGTCTGGAGAACAAACAACCAACTATTCGGAAGTGAAGTTTGGATTGTGAAGCTACGACTTGATCAGATCTTATATGGAGCTTCGGGTGTACTTCTGAGACGAGTCCAGTTCCTGGGTATATACACAAGCGCACACACTCACCTACTCGATTCGCATTCACTCAATCTTATTCTCTATCTTTACCTTCTCTCTCTCTACTCTGATCTACTCATCTCTATTCTCTCTATTCTCTCTAACAATGTCTTCAGTACCTGCTAACATGGCTAATGTCGAGTTGACCCTTGACACCAACTGGGAGGACATCCTCAAGCAACTGCCTATGATGGATGCCAACAGTCCTGAACGTCCAGATAACGTACGTGAGAACGGTGATCCCAGTATCGTGGTCAAAATCAAGGACTTCCAGCCCACCCTTGGACGCATCTATCTCCACAAACCCAAGGCCATGCCTACCAATGCCGCCGTTCTCGATTCCGATGTGTGGTACATCTATGACACGGTCAAGAATGAGGCGTGCCGTCTAAGGCTGTTGTTGACACCCAAGCTGGTCAGTTCAGGTATCCGGTTCCTCTACAAGTATGACAAGAACCGCACAGAGGAACAGCGTATCGCCGAACGCGATGCTATCCGTTCGTTCAACCTGCCTTTGCGCCTCTGGGTGGGATCATCCCCTACACCGGAGGAGGACGAGCAAGAACGCAAGCTCCGTATCATGTGCTCCATCATCCGCATTCAGTTCTTTCGCTGGAAGAAGGCCATGGGCAGGGAGAGTGCCGACATGAAATCACTCGCGTCGCTGGATGGAATGGAGAAGACCATCCGTTACAAGATTGATGATGATGGTATTGTGGTGGAGGGACGTGGTCCAACCCTGACCTTGAAGACATACTCTCAAGGTGTGAACGGCAAGAAGCCTCAACCACCCGAGTTCTTGCTCCAACCCGAGGAGTGGGAGTGCACTAGCAAGGTGTACATGATCCGAGATGGCAAACGCGTTCTCCTGAACCAGGAACAAATCCACGACTTGATGCCTCAGTGGATTGCTCGTCAACTAAGGAATGGAACGTATCCACCCACAGAGGGTGATCCAACCAAGTTCCTGTTTGATGTGGAGCCAATTGTTCACTTTGCCAAGGCCAGGCGCGCCGCTGGTGGAGGATCGGTTGTTCGCTATGTTACACAGGCCTTGATCAGGAGGAAGCGCGCCGCTGGTGAGGCCGAGTTTGAGTTTGACGTCGGTGGTGACGACGAAGATGATGGTGAGTGGGGAAACCAGCTAGCCAAGAAGAACGGTGGTGGTTCCAACACGATTTCCCGACCTTCTGCATCTGGAGGAGGAGGTTGGGCGATGATGGGTCAGGCTATTCAAGAGGTCGAGAAGGCGAACACGGTCAAATCGGCTGAACCACAGTCTGACCCATCCAAGGGAGAGGGAGAGGAAGAGGATGATGAGGAGGAGGACAGTGAGGAAGAGGATGAGGAGGACTCCTCTTCACCCCCACCTGTATCTATCCCTGTACAGGCTCCAGTTGTCGTGACCAAACCAGGCATTGTGGCACCTCCAGCTGAGCCCACCCCTGCACCGGTGTCTGCTCCAGCTCCTCGTTCTCGTCGTGCTACCCAAAAGAAGTGAGTGATCAGAGGATGGACTGAACGGAGAGTAGATGGACTGAACGGAGAGTAGATGGACTGAACGGAGGAGAGGATGGACTGAACAGGGTATGTGAAGTGCACAGAGACATGGATGACATTGGGATTTCTACTAGGGATATAAGAACACACGTGATCTGTTCCTGATCACTATCTCTCTTCCTTCCCAATAGAAATCGTATCCACGTATCATCTTGTCACTGACACCATCCTTTCACTCCAGATTTCATGGACGAGCTCATTCTGCAGAACAAGGTGGATATTGTCGATTCGGATGGAGACCTCTATATGGTGCACTTCACCGACGAGTTTCGTCATGATCCTGACATCAACCAGTACCGTGGCGACATCTACTCGGATGATACGCTCAGCCGTGTGGTGTGCAAAGGTACGGGTCTGATCGAGGAGAAGGACTGGACTCCAGGTGTGGTTCACACCAACACCGTTCCCATATACCAGTCTCCACCCGGAACAATTCTCCGGATGTTCCATTCAGATAAATCGGGATGGAACATCTGTACCAACCGTCGGATCAATGCATTCACCAGTCGTTGGAACAATCGACAGAGTTTCGGTCAGTTGTTCCTGGATATACTTGGCATCCATCGAGAGGACAAGCACCAGTGGTCAAAAATGTTCAATGTGCGTCTACAGCCAGACAAGCAGTATACGTTCCTGTTGGTTCACGACGAGTTTGTTCACCTTGAACAGCATGGTGTCTATCTGATCGACACTACAGATGACACCGGGACTTCCATCCCTCTCCTCACTCAACCTAGCCTGTTGCATAATAACATCCGTGCTCTACCACTCGCGTGCTCTGAAACAGTGTGTTCCGTAGAACCTGAGTTCGGTTACCTCTGGAAAGACATCCACACCGGCAGGTGGACTAGGTGGACAAGTGCGCGATATCGACAAATCATGGATTTGAACGGCAATCATCCTGACCCTAGACAGCGTTACATGCAACTGGACGCCTTGGACGACAAGACCCGGTTGGCTCAATACCTGTTGTTGAGACCATCTGTTGCTGACATGAAACTGGCAGATGACCATGCTTGGCGAACGATAGTGGAGAGATTGCTCACTGATGAGTCGTACCGTGAGTCATTCCTGCCACCCCACACAGGTGTACGGAATCGATGGGCGCTCATGGCACAGAAGTATATGGCATCACAGGCTGGATCGGTCGAGCTGAACGAACGTATCAGACTCAAGTCATGGGTGATACGAACGTGGTTTCAAGAACGATTCAGCCGAACAAGGAGAACATAAGAGGGAGTGAGGAGAGGTCTCTAGTGCTCTACTATGTTTCCACACAAACCACCATGGTCGGTGTAGAAAACTCGTACAATGATTCCAAAAAGCACATTCCCCCTACTCTCATGGGTACTTCTCAATCGAGGAACAAGATTGTTCCGTCACCCAATGTCTATGCAGGACGTGACGTTCTATATCGACAATACCCCCCAACCCCAGCCCCGTCTCCATCCTCCACCTCCCACCACACACAGAAGCGGAACCACATTGATGCGATCTACTTCCAATGCTCTGTGGAGCAAGCCGTTCAGCACTTGATGATTGGTGCTATTCGTACATCAATAGAACGCACAGGTGTGTACAACGAGACCTCTCCTGACTATCCTGGGGTGACAGGGAGAGTGTCGTTCGACTGGTTGAGAAACCAACCACTGTTTGATGCGAATAGGAACGATTATGAGGTTCTATCCTATGACGTGCTGTATGATGATGAAGACGGAACCGAGTACTATAAGGCTCCTGCTGTCACGTTTGTCATGAGCACTGCACTACTGGATCGCAAGGACTACCACATCGATATAGGAACGCATTCGAAGGACGGCAAGATCTACCCCAGGCAGACGTATGGATGGAAACACATCAACAAGATCGATCAGGAGCTGTTTGACGATGATGCTCATGTCGCTTCCATTACGTTCCACCATGCCGTCCCCACTGATTATATTCAGGAGATCTGGTTGCACTCGTTCGTACCTGGGAGCAACGAGGAGCTGGAGCTGGAGGAGGACATGACAATGTACACCAGGCAACAGAATGCACTGAAGCATGCATTCTTGAACGGACTTCAGATGATCCAAGGTCTGTATGCCAAGTACCATGCAAAAGTGGTTGTGGACAGGCTGGTCTATCCCAAGGAGAAGTTCACGTTCACACCATCCAACCACCAGGAGCTGATCCAGTTCGTTCATGGATACGCACCTAACTTTTGCTTTGCTGGGACGGCTGAAAGCTTGAAGGCTCGAATGACCTTGATCGACATGAAGAAGATGGCCATCGACTGTGGATTCAGCTACGATGATGTGGTGAACATTGACAATGCGGATCGGTTGTCCAAACTCATTGCCCGCCGTGCCAATCAGCTGTTCCGCGGAGAAACGGAGGATGGTCAGCCCACTGAGGTAGAGGAGCAAGTGTTTAACCCACCATTTGGTGGAGTGGATTCCACTGACGAACCGTTCACTCGAGAGTTCGTCATCTCGATGATGGCACACAAGACCCTCCAGCACCACATCAATCACCGTGTGCCTCTGATGGTGACGCGACGAGAGATCGAAAAGCTACTGAACGAGATAGGCAACAAGCCAGTCGATCTATTGGGTATCATACGCAACACCATGGAGACAGGGGTACGGAAGACACTGATCAAAGCACAGAGCATCTAAAGAATGGTGTTACGACACTCACAAGATAATACACGAAGATGAGGTGTTTCCTTCCACTTCACTCTCTACATGGTTGTCATCATGGTCACTGTTCTCATCGTCACTCTCTTCCAAGATCTTGTTTGGAGCATCACGACTCCAGCTCCTCACCACAGCTTGAATCTCGTTCCAGGGATATTGGATGGGCGGGAGTTCGTCAGTCAGCTCCTCTAGATCACCTACAGTAGTAGGCGGACACTTGGGTTGACCTGGCTTGTCATCTACCAGCATAGGCATGAATGCACCAAACACGTCCTGCAATTTGATCTTGTGAATGACATCTGAACCGTACTTCAGTGAGAGAGCCGAGACCCACGATGAATTACCCCTGTGGGTGGAACGCACACCACTGATCATGGGGAACTCTCTCGTGATCTCCTCCAATGGAGTCGTGGACAACCAACGCCTACGTTCACGTTGAAGGACAGGCTTGACCTCGATTGCCGTTACTGAACGAAATCCTACCTCCAACCACATGGTGATCCACTTCTCATTGGGAACACCGTCAATCAATTCGATCCAATCCTGACCATTGTTCTTCATCCACCTATCAAACGCTGAGCGCTTGTACAAAGACATGCCAGGAACAGCTGGTTCTTCAAACAGTTGAGACACGTGAGTAAACAATGGTTTCTTCTGGTACAGGATAGAGGTGGGGAACGGGAATCGGCCAGCTTCACTGACGATGCGAACATCTTGCTTCGTGGGCACACCAGAGAAGGATGTACTCATAATGAACGGGTGGTGGGGAGCGGTTGTTGGTTTGGAATCCGATTCGATTACAAACGAGGAGAAGGAATGGAATGGGGATGGAAGAATGGTTAGATAGCCAGATGGAGAATGAAGGAGAATAGAGAGAGAGTCAGCACATAGGTGTCATATCCTTCTCACATGTGAATGCGGGGTGGTGAAACGCCGACACCTGCACTTGCTCCTATGGTCGTCTGTCGGTTACCCATACGCCACTGGTGTTTGGCCTTCCATACCAGGTACAGTATGGCATAGAATAGCACCAGGAGGATGAACACGTAGAGCAAGCTATAATCAGAGCTGTCGTCATTGTACACAGAGGATGAGGTGGTGGAGGAAGAGGAGGAGCTGAGCTTCTGTCGGATAGCAGTCAGTGCTCGAGATGCTTTCTCAGACATGCTCCCTCCTGACGGGTAGGTGTAGGTATTGTACGTTCCTGGATACGTGTCCGTTCCGATAGGTTGTTCAGGGTTGATCATCTGCTGAGCTGTAGATGCGCTCACACCACAATACGTTTGGAGCAGTTGATTCGAACTCTTGGATACGTCCGTGTCCTGACAGATCTGACGCAGGATGTCACCACAGTATCCTGTACGTATGCACTCGTTGATGATCGGGTCTTGCGCTTCAATGGTGGTCGGCATTTTGACATCGCAGGTCAGTTGACAACTACCCTGATACGTAGGCGACAGGTTGATAGGGAGGTTGAGTCCCACATCCAGAGTCGAGTTTGCCGACACGTCGACCAGCACCTCCTTCCCGATATTGCGACAGACAAGGTTCGAACCGTTGGGACGACTAGGGTCGAACGGTGTGCAACTCACTACACAATCTGAAGTGGACGAGAGTCGACAGAATCGTCGTTCGAGTGTCATGCGTAACCAGTGTCGGTACATGTTCGTGTCGGAATGCGCCTTGGTGTTGGCGTACAGAGCGCACTTGTCATCGAACGACTTGGCACATCGCTGTGTCATCATGATGGGACAGTCACTCACATAGTCGGTCTGGATGTCGCAGTTCAGGTACGCTCCAGGCAAGCAACATTCCACCTCGCGATCGTGGGTGGATGGACCAGTCTTGGGCGAGCTATAGAGATTTTTCCCAGGTGCCCCAAACGCCGAATAATTTTGGGCATTCGTACGACTGGTTTCCGAATCTGCAGAGTTCAGCAGGGTATTACTCATCGTTCAAGCCACAAAACTTGAGTGTATCCAACTCGATTTTTAGACTAAGCCGACTCCGAATCAGTCCAATACACAGAAAAGCTATTATCCCTCGTTGTCATGTCTGTCACACGCACGTTCCATCACCTCGAAGGGTTTGACACCTGGCCAAGCATGTATTCAGAGATCATGCAAATGACCAAGTCCGCACCATCTTGCATCGTGGTCAGTGCTTCATGGTGCAAACCATGCCATGCTCTCAAAAACTCACTCCTGAACAAAGGTGAGTTAGCTGATCGTGACTTTAATCGTGCTTACTGGTTTATGCTGGATATTGACAAGGCTCCATTTGTTCAGGAAGAGCTGGGTATACGACATGTCCCTCAAGTTGTGTACATTGATGAACATGGTGAGATCGAGCTGATCCGGAGCAACCATCTCGTCACTATCAAGAAGCGTCTATCGACCAAGTGAACCAACAGACACTGTTCAATTCGTGATGTCCATCGCCATACATAACTTGGGTTGGAACTTCCGACCCCACTCTCCCTGTCCCCTCAGGTAGGTCATCAGCTCGTCTCTGACCTCCTGTGACACACTCGACGACTCCATGATCGTCCAGGCACAACTCCAGTTTGCTTCACACTCCACCACCTTGATCGGTATCCCTACGATTGTCACAGATGAACCGTCGTGTTCCGTGCCATGAAACTTGACCAGCCCACTCTCTTTCCACTGCAATTCCATCCGTGTGTAGTCAATATCAGGATCCGTGTGTTCTCCACCTTCATCCAGGACAGCTTGGATCTCTCGTTCCGACATGCCATTCATCTTCATGACATCAGAATCCGACAGAACAACACCCCAGTAGAAGGATAAGGAGAGATCCATCTTGACCGATCTGAGGTTATATGTATGAGAGTCTGTTTGAATGAATAACATCTGACCATCCCATAGGATGGTCAGATCCACCTGATACACACACTGAGTCTAGTATGTCTGTCTATCTGGCTTCCAGTCCATTGTGATTCGTGATTCACATTCAATTCAGCATCTTGACCCATTCCAGATCCAGCTGATTCGTTCCCAAACAGAAGTGCTGTTTCACCTTGTTCATATCGAACCGGTCACGATTGACGATGGCCAACACTGACTGATTCGACAGGTACATAAGGTCGACTTCGATGCTGAACTCTTCACGAACCATCAGAGCCAGGTTGTGAAGCAGTGGTTGTTCACCTTGTGGGTGTTGATTAAATTGGTGCTCTTGAAGCTGGAACCAGATCAGGTCGTGTGTCCACCAGAACCAGGACTCATGTGCTCCCCACTCACACAGAATAGAGGGACGCTGAGCATGCCATCTTGAGACGGGAACGTGCAACAACAGCACAGGTTCTGACGATGGTGTCTGAGTCATGTTCATCAGGGTGTAAATGTATGAACGCTCTCTCTGTTCAAGATCCATTTCAAGCTGTCCACCAAAGAGACTCACATCCACACTCATGGCCTGGATAGGAATGTCTGTGTCGAGTGGACTGTCTTTGAGCAAGGGGTGAGGTGCATGCACCAATGGAGGTATGCACACGTACGTGTCTGAACAGTGCCACATCTCCCAGTCGATGGCATTGCGCATCCCATTCTTCTGAATGCATTCCAGCATCTCCTTGGCACCTCGCTTGTGAATCAGGTAGCCGTGCGTTCCACCCACGGTTTGTTGACGCATTATCCGAGCGTCCCATCTCTGTAATACAATGTCACCTGTAGGTGGGATGTCGACACTAGAACGCACTTGACCTGTCACATAGTCCGACTTTGTTCCTGCCAACCAGTGGTGTTCAGAGGGATGAAATCCAAGCCACACCAACTTCCACGAGTCGTGATGATGGTTCGACAAGAGCGGGCTGACCTGATGATGGATGCACTCGTGGAAGTCGGGTGCTAACACACAGTCGTCCTCTAGAACGATCATGTACTCGAGGTTCGACTCGACCAACATCTGCCATAACCGAATGTGTGACATCGCACAGCCCAATATACCCGAATGATGATGGAAGTCCCCATAGGAAGCTAGCCTGTCCCAATGGTGATTCGACACTTGAGCCTTGCCGTCTGTAGCCGACACGCGCAACACCTGCATGTGCCTTAACGGATGACCATGGCGTTCGAGGAACGTCTGCAATCTATCGGGTCGTCGGTTCAGGTTGATCACCCACACTGTGAACTCTGTAGTCAGGGTGTTGTACATACCGTTCGTTCGGTATTCGTCAAGGCGAATGCGATCGGCTCCCAGGCTGTACAGGAATTGATGCATCTGTCGATGCGACATGCTCCCGGCAAATGACTGAGCAGGGGCTGGGATGGCACTGCTATGAATGAGTGCTGGGGGACACACATCAGCGTATCCATGTTCCAGCCGTTCAGGAATGTTAATAGGGGACAGTGGAGACGACTGTTGTTCATCCTTGTTATTAATGTCAGCTTTCTGAACGGGTTGGGTGGTGGTTTCGCCGAACTGATCCACCCCATTCAGCTCGTACGCATTCAGCGTGTGTGCAGTGTCGAACCGTTCACTGGTCAGCCGGCCAATGTGCCACGCCGATATCTCGGGCAAGAAACTCGTTTGTCCCGACCACCTCCGAGAGAACTCCATTTCAAAATGCCGTCCTTGGGTGGTGAACGGAATGCAATTCTTGATGCTACTCGTTCGGATCATCCCTGGTCGAAGGGAGAATCCAGGCCAATACGTGTGACTGCCATGGATCGCTCGACCTGGGATCTTGCTCCGGTTCTCTTCTGAACGCATGATTTGCTGAGCTCGTGGATCGGGTGCACGGTGATCGTGGTGCCAGATCTTCTTTCGTTCATCCCATGTTCCACCCATACAACTGAGGCAAAACACTGTCTCTCCGTAGATGCGGTTGATCAGGATCTGATCCGGAGAGGGAAGATAGTGTAATGATGGTTGTTCCACCTCAAACGCGCGTAAGCATTTGTCTATGTAGTTGTCCGAACGAAAGAACTGCCAATCGTCCTCCATGTGGAAGATGAAGTCGAACCCACGCTTGACACCGCGGTTCCACCACAGCTCATTCAGGCTGTGGGCATGACCCTTGGCCAGACCCAGTTGCTTCTTGGAATACACATTCAGGAATGGGAACGTCTTGCGCATGATATGGACGTCCTCCTCTGAACTGCCGTCATCCAGAGCAACCCACTCACTGATCCGCCAACAATCTCTACAGTGTCTTAAGAACGAATGCATCGTTCGAACGAACAAGCTCAGCCTCTTGCACGTCGTGATAGTGAACAGGATCTTGGGTGCATCGAGTGACCGTGGTAAGAACACATGCATCTTGGAACTACCCACATCATACTTGCTCATGTCCATCAGTTCGCTCTTCCATGGATCAAGCTGGTGATGCTTGGACAGGTTGTCTTCACATGCACCGGAGCTGTATCGATGTTCTTCTGGACCACACAGGTCGTCTAAAAGGCTCCATCGTGCTCTGTCCTGTGCATCAGCATCCAACTCGTTCAGCTTCGCCTGGCCAGACACGAATCGTGCAAAGAGCGGGTGTGGGGTAGAATCGGTCATTCTCGAGACTCTATTTTCAATCCATACAGTAAAAATCGTGTGACAGATGGAACAACCACAAGCCGAGATTACCTCCTTGGAGTTTGACCGTACGGTATTCGACCCTACGGTATTCTATGATCACATCAAGAACTTCGTGTCTGACCTGAGTGGAGAGTTTGGTTCGAAGCAACACTCCCTGAGACTGTTTGATCAACTGATCAAGCGTCTGAACGCACACCCCGATCCCGAAGCCCAATCGACCATCGTTCACAAGTTCGAGACGTTTGTTCGGAACAACAAGGCTGGGATCATCTCCAAGACAGTGTCCAAACTCTCGTCTCATGTGATCGTGTTCCGTGGGAATGTCAACATCAAGCTGGCCGAGATCTTTCGCCTGGCAGACGAAGGTACTCAAACCACCATCTGGGCACACCTCCAATGCCTGCTGAACGTCATCGACCCGGACAACAAGGAAATCGAGGAAGCTCTACAGATGTACAAGGAGACCAACAGCAGTTCCAGCTCAGGGTTAGGTACGGATACCTCCTCGGGGGATGAGGTGGATGAGAACGCCAAGGAGACGCAGTTCATCAAGTCCATCATTAGCAACATCCAACCGACCATCGAACGCAACACTGTTCCTGGTGGTGGGAACCCCCTCGGTGGAATTGATCTCATGGGAATGTTCACTCAGGTCACCAGCATGCTGGACAGTCAGGGCAGTGACAGCCTCGATCCGGAGAAGTTGTTGACTACCGTACACAAGCTGTCCATGCGTGAGCTCAAGAAGGTCAAGGGTGGACACTAAAGAGACGAATAGAAGGAATAGAACGAGATTTGAATGTCACCCCCTGTTCACCCACACAACACAAATGGTGAACAGAGGGGTGACATTCAAATCATACTTTTGAGTTTAACTTACTCGGATCGGATGAGCTTGTCCCTGACAGACGACCAGTCCACCAGAGATAGCCCGATGGATGCTCCGACAGCCACATTGAACACCAAGGCTGAACAGACAAAGTCTTCGGCATACGAGATGCGGTGCAACATGTAGTCCAGGAAGACACCATCCTCACCAGCCGACTCAATGGCATGTCCCACACGGCACAGCGCTTGCCAGTACAACAGCGCCAAGGTCATGTCTACAGCATACACTCCGTTCAGTGGGATGGCATAGCCATTTCGGCTTCCAATCACTGAGTAGATGAACAACAGGAAGAACGACGCCACAATGAAGTGACTGGCTCGTCTGGTGTGTCTCCAGTGCCTAAAGAAGCACTGCAACTCCACGATCTTGAGCGCTTCGTTGTCCGTGTTGCTCAATCGCTCCAGTGCCTGACGCATCTTGTGTAGACACACACGGGAGACGATCATGCTCACGAGAGCGATGGTGATGAGAGACCATAGGACGGTGCTGGTTTGAATCATGGAGGAAATTGGAGTGGTGGAATTACAGCCCTTTTTTCCAACTAGATCAGAAAGCGACGAGTCAGCCCGAAATCGTATCCTGTTCAGTTGATATGGACGATCTTCGCCATGAACAACAACTCATCTACCACGCTATCCAGGAGAAGTTCGTTCCGAGCACTATACTTGTACTGAAGAAGATCCTACAGGAGAAACAACAGGGTATCTGGTACGCACGCCTGGCCTGCATGACGGCTGATCAGAACCGTATCATTGCATGCATCGTTCCTCTGGAGCCATGGCACACCATGAACAGCACGTCTCCACTCGATCAGTTAAGGTGGTTGGGGTTTCAGACTCGGGAATCCACTGACCAGGCTCTCTTGTCCAGCTTGCCTCCTCTCCAGGCGTGTCCTGTCCGTCCCAAAATGTCAGACTTGTCTGAACAGATCCTGCGTTCGAAATCCGTCAAGTTCAACGTCAAGCTCAAGGGAGACGTGGCCTGGACGTATCTGTCCGATCAATTGCCGTCCTTGAGGGTTGATCTGCTCAAGGCCAAGGACACACAAGAGTTCCTTAACCAGGGCAGTCTGGAGCAATGCCTCGACATATTTCAAACCTGTTTGGCCTTCCAACTCTCGCCCTGAACACTGATCGTTCCTCTGAACGAATGAACTCATTGGAGAACATGGAGACTGCGGAACGAACTCGTTCTGGAGTGGAACATGCAATTCGAATGCTAACCAGCGATTCGAATCATCTCTACTTTCCGTATCGAACGACATTGAGATTGACACGAGAACACAATAGCGAGGTGGATGACATGTCTGATTCGGAACGACGTGTGTTTGCAGTCATCTTGAGGGTTCTGTACCTGCACGATCCGCGTTCCCTCACTAGTGTGTACATGGCTCATAGCTACCCAGGTGTATGGGGTCTGAAGAATGCGTTCCATCTGAGTCAGAAGATCCATTCCAGTGTAATTCCGTTCGTGTGTCCTCAGTCGGTGCATATGGACAACACCATCAAATCGCTGGGTGGAGAGGAACGGCTCGAGAAGCTCATTGATCGGTCGGAGCCCAAGGATGGTGTAGCGGAATGGTGGGCAGACCCATTCGAAGAGCCGGTGTTTGACCAACCAGGGGTAGGTATAGGTACTCCATCCTCATCTCTTCCCCCTGTCACACCTGAACAGCCCATATCGTCTCTGTTCCCCTCTCCTATGGAAGTGTGCAATGCATATGGAGATTCGATTCTCCACACCGTTGAGAAGGATCTGGAGCATTACCTGCGTTTGTGGACAGAGCTTCAAGTCGTTCTCTCCAATTTGCGTGCGAAATCTGCGTTCTTAAAACATCAGGAGTTGTGGATGACAAGTTGTTCTATTACCAGAAATCCGAACGGTGATGCTGTGCCACCCAGCACAGTAATGCTGAACGACTGGGTCAAACACGCGTCGTCTGTGACCCATGTGCTCCCCGTTCCCATATGCCTGCACGTCAGTCCCACGTTTGTCCATGTGAGACAAGAGTTGAGAACGAGTGGACAGACTCCCACTACCTACCCAGGGATGCTAACAGAGTCGGCTCGTGGTCGGAAGGGACAACCGTCGTTGTGGCACCTTACTAGTGCAGGTCGGGAGAGTTTGGCCACTGTGGGGTGCTCCATTGATTTTCGACCGCATGGTGGCAAGGTGTGTTGTGAGGGTTGTAGAGATCGTGTGTGACTCGAATAGAAATCAGTATACATCTATACTCTCGTTCATTTCGTTCCGTCAGTCAGCTATCCATCCTCCTAACAATGTACACAACTCAGCGTCACGCACAGCGTCAGTTGGATACTCAAACACAACATCCTGTCCGAGCACATACCATTTGATGACAATCGCTGACATTCCGTTCACAGTGGCAGGACGAATGTACTGGATACCTCCGAGTCGTCGGCTGTCCATGTTGAAAGATGAGATCTCTCACCACCCATTCATATAGATATGGTCACTCATTACTCATGTTACACTTCCATTTGGATTCACCTCATCCTGAACTCTTCCAGTACCTCAATTCATACACGTGCTCATCATTCATCAATGCCATCCGTTCTCCCATCTCCTGTTGCTCTGCGTTCACTGTGTGAAGTGTGTCCTGAGCTAAAGGATGTCTGGATAGAGTACGTCATGCCTTACTACTTACCCGATTACACTGAGCAGATGAACATCCTCCAGCACATGTTGGTGTCCGAGATGCACATGAGGATGGAATGGTGGGAGGAAAGGAACAAATCCCTCTATTTGACAGAGGTCAAGTCATACATGGATTTGAATGAGCAAGCACACCTGGACTATTTGAAAGTTCAGGGTGTGTGGACACTGACCTTGGAGAAGGAGAAGCATGTGATGCAACGACGCTGTAGGTTTGACCAGTGGGGGAGTTGTTACTGGGACACAATTGACTCGATCGTGTAGAACAAATACAGAGTCGTTCTATGTCTTGTACCATGCATTTGATGTGTCTACACTACCCACACCTACGCGATGTGTGGCTAAACCACCTGTATCCGTTCCTGCTTCCCAAGATGACAGATTCTCAGAGGAAGCTGGCAATCGTGCGTCATGAGCTGATTGACCGGTGTCAATTTGTGATAGGTGATCTGAGGGTCAAGAGGGTGCTATCAGCCTGTCAAGACAAGCGTTTGAAAGCGTCATGGATAACTCGTACAGTGGTGAAGGTGTACTATGAACCAGACATGTTCAACATCGTACATGTGTCAGACAATGGTCGCATTCACTGTTCCTACAATCACCCACATCAAAATGGCATGTGGACGTGCATCGAGCAGGACAAGGCTGTGACAATGGAGTCATCTGGGGAGAGGAGACGTTGGCATTGGGAGATCAACGAGTTTGGGAACGGATGGAATCCACTCGGAGCCAACCCTGATCTGAGCGTTGTCAAGTCAGTGTGTATTCTGAGATGGTTGTTGCTTCACGAGATACGATCGAGAAGAGTGGAGTCATTGGATGACTGATGAGACATATCTATCCATATGGACATGATCTCATTCCCCAAGAATGTCCATCCTATCCACCCTTATTCAATGGATTTGATCTGTCAAACATTTCCACACTTACAAGATGTGTGGAAACACCACCTCAAGCCGTTTATACTGCCGAGTAAGGAGGAGATGGACAGGAGGAGGTTCATTGTCCAGTTTGCGCTCCACCGCATCTTCGAACGCAGGAGAACCCGTCGTCTTCGGGCAAGCCACGACGCATGGAAGACCACACATACATGGTACATTCAACCAGGTGTGATTTTTTGCAGTGCTAGATGGTTCAACTCGCGACAGGTGCCATCCAGCTCGTTCACTATCTACTCTATGCTCGGGAATGGCTCAATGTGCTGTCAAACACTCTCAGTCGTAAGCGATGATCGAGATACCAGGATGATCTCGAGATTCGTCTACACCTATGGTAATGTCAACGGATTCACCTTACTTGGCGATGGAGAGATACATCACCAGCACAATGATGACGATGGTGTTCCATGGATATTCCAGAACGAGGTACCACGAGACGTACTGAATCGATTCTGTCCTCACATTCGATACTACTTGTTAATGCATGCCATCAGACACTCTGTTCGCACACTCAGACATGTGGAATAGATGACAGGTTTGAGTTCGAACTCGGTCAACATCTCTGTATCAGGGTGAGATCAACTGATCCCATTTCTCACACCTGATTTCACTTACTCTATCCAATGGAGTTGATCTGTCAAACGTTTCCACACTTGCGAGATGTGTGGATACACCACCTCGAGCCGTTCATCTTGCCAAGTAAGGAGGAGATGGACAGGAGGTGTTTCATCGTCCAACTCACGCTTAAACTCAAACTCATCCGTGGCTGGAACCACCTCAGCAAGTGGAGGTGCAAGACCACTCAGACGTGGTACATTCAACCAGGTGTGATATTTTGCTCTTCTCTATGGTGCCCCGGAGCATTCTCATTTAGGTTGTTCGAAACCTATTTTATGCGTGACAACAGTTTGATCTGCTGTAGCATGGAGTTCCCTGTACGCCATGTGGCAGACAACGCTCGAACATCGAGACGTATCGATACGTATCGTGGTGTACGATTCACCTTACGTGACAATGGAGAGATCTGGCGTGATGATTATGACAACCGTGTAGAGGTCATCAAGAACGAACTACCACAAGATGTGCTGTCTTCACTCTGTACTCATGTCCGACATTGTATGTTGATGCATGCCGTTCGACATCATGTGCATACACTCCCACATGTAGAATAGATGAGCTAGCTATCTGAGTTTCATCTTCGATCGGCACCCTGCATCAAGGTGAGATCAACTGATCCCATTTCTCACACCTGATTTCACTTACTCTATCTAATGGAGTTGATCTGTCAAACGTTTCCACACTTGCGAGATGTATGGGTCAACCACCTCGAGCCGTTCATCTTGCCAAGTAAGGAGGAGATAGACAAGAGGTGGTTCGTTGTTCAGTTTGCTCTTCATCGCATCTTTGAACGCAATGCGAATAATGCTGTTCGGGCAAGCCACATCAATTGGCACAGCACACGTACATGGTACATCCAACCAGGTGTGATTGGTTGTTCGTCTCAATGGAACATCGCGATATATCCGAACAATGTGCTACACATGTCGTTCCAAACCTACTTTATGCGTGACGAAGGTTTGAAGAACTGCTGTAGCATAGAGTTCCCTGTACGCCATATTGAAGACAGTGCTCGGACGTCTAGACTTATCGACACACGTCATGGTGTACGATTCGTCTTACGTGACAATGGACAGGTCTGGCATTATGATTATGACCAACATGTAGGTACAAAGGTATTCATCGGAGGCGAGCTACCACTAGATGTGCTGTCTCCACTCTGTCCTCATGTTCAATACTGTATGTTGATGCACGCCGTTCGACATCGTGTGCATACACTCCGACATGTGGAATAGATGCATCTGATCACTTGAACAACCCTATATCTGTATCATTAGTACACACAGATCAATCTATTTGACCACCAACTTGGCATTGATCGACATAGCACGCAACTCTGCTACCATCAATGCGAACGCCTGTGGAATGTGTACGATGTCCAACGCTGTTTCTGGGTGCTCAGGACACTGGTTCTTGCACAGTGATTGGCACTCGGGACAGATGTGGTACAGATCGCCATCACTATCACGAGTAAACTTCTCGGACAGGAAGTTCGACACACCTGCATTGATGGCACAATTGTGAACAACCACTCCGTCCGCCACAAAGCTCTCGGTCTCAGCCACCTGAATGTCCCCGACCCTCTGTTCACCAACCTCTTTGATATGTATCACCTTGAGATAGTACACGGGTAACATGCCATCACGAGATGTACCATAGCATACCTTGCCAGGGGTGCCAGGATCGTGAAACGACGATTCGGCTCCCACTTCCTTGATGTACTCGTGTGCCGTGGGGAACCACTTGTGATTGAGGTTGCGTAACGAATTGCCCAGCTTGAGTCGTTCACATACCAAATGCCTGTGTGGTTGACAGTAGTACTGGTTCAAGATACCGCGGTCATCTGCCAACTCCTTCCAGGCTTGATCGAGTTGCTTCCCTCGACGCTTGTGTGAATTGGTGAGTCGTTCGGTTCGGTAGTTGGTGAGCTCGTTGAATCGTTCGATGACACGCTGATGATCCTCCATGACACACCTACGCAACCGACGGTACGATGTCGCGACAGACAACCTTGCGCTCTTGTGTGCACAATATCTGAACCCAATCCTTTCTGAGAACAGCTCGAGATCCGATATAGGGATGGTTAAATGGATCTCATAGTGCTTGTCGTTCTGTTCCACATCTGGTCGAGACTTGGACAGGGTGGTCTCGGATGGTTGCTGTAGTGCACTGGTGATGTTGGAACGAGCGAGGAGCGCCTGTAATTGGGAGAAATACGTCTTCAGGTGTTCCAAACAGTCGTAGGAGGACGTTGCGGAGAACCCTACAGATGTGAGTACATCACGTTGACCACGGTGCATTCCTAGAACGGGTGAATGTCCATCCCCTCCAAAGAGTCCAGCTAGGAACTCCTCTACAACTTGAACGGGACACGTAGGATCAAGGATGAACTCTGGGAACGTGTGTGCTTGATCCACTCGTTTGCCCAACATCATACCTGGTAATTTGGCGAAGGAACGAGTGATACGTCTAGGAAGCAGTAATATCCAGACATTGCTATTATGCGACCACCGGTACGAGCACGAACTACCGAGTAGCTGGAGATCCTGAACAACAGATTTGCAGTCTGCTTCTGTTCCCAGAGACAATCCACCTTTGCGTTCAGAACACCAACCATCAGAGAGCGTGAACCCCAATAGTCGAACATATGTCAATAATTCAAGAACATTGGCCGAACTAAACCCGAAATTATCTGTGATCAATTTCCATTCACCAAACTCGGATGGTTCCAGATTTCGATGAGCTCCATCTGATGTCATAACCACTCGTGATTCGTTGGGAACGAGATCCTTGAGAGCGACCCAGGTTCCATCCTCGGTCAACACACGATGATCTGAAGTTCCAACAAGCTCTCGTCCGTCTTGAAACCGCACTCTGAGACAGGGACGAGAACCCTTGTCACGCCAAGCCAGTTGCTTTGACGGAACCACACGCTTGACATTCTTATCGTATCCTAGAACGAGACCCTGTACATTTCGTAACGTCGAGAGTTGAACAGACATCCCTGAACCGAGGCTTATCCATCTTGATAGCCCAATGCAATCCTTCTCCATTTCCCCGAACCTTAACCCACCACTGGTAGCTTTACCCTCAGTAGGCTGTCGGCTCAACAGTTGTACCTGACCACGGGCACGAACGTGATACTTGTCCTCAGTCATCTGTCGCATGCGCTGGTAGGTGGTGACACCTATGAACACCTCTCCTTCCAATGGCACACCCATATACCCATCATACATGGTTTGACTGCCATGAGGAGTGAATCCATTCTCCAGCATCCCCTTGGCTAGCGACTCGGCAATGTTGTAATCTTCTCGGAACGTGGTGCTGTCCTCCACCCTGCCTGTCATACAAGCAATCGTTCCGGCCAACATCGACGCCAACTGTGCAAGTGTCATACGGGATGGAATACAGTTATGAACCACGAAGCTAGATGCAACGAAATTGTGGTGATCCGAAATCGTGGTGAAGTCATACACAAGTTCTGTTGGAACAGACTCACGACTTTCCACATAGGTAAATACGGTGCCTAACCGAGAGTCGTATTTACCAAGGCGCTTGTACTCCTTTCGGATCTGGTCATCAATCTCCATACCAGACAAGGTGGAGAACACACGACAGAAGTTACGATAATCCAGGTCATACCCATGCATGTGCATTCGGAGAAACTGAATAGGCAACGCGCTAGCATAACGCTTTCCTGCACAGTATGCATAATCGATGACATCGCAATAGCGAAGTATATTGGATCGTACATTACTGATGTGTAGGTGGAACACCATGCTGGTGTCTTCCTTTGCTGGATGTACCGACAGAGTTGTCACAATTCCAAGTTCCTGAAATAGAGATCGTACCTGTTCCATGTACTTAGTGTTCTGTTCCAACACGGTCTTTCGGGTAGTACACTTGGTTTCGTGAATGAGGGTACATGGATTGGTACGCGTAACGTCGACAAACAGCTTGGAGCCGTCACCACCTTGATAACCACTAAGGAACATTGCTTTGACACTCGGTGGTGCCTTGAGGAGCCAATCAGGAATGGTTTTCGCCATTATTGTTTTACGACCTACGGTAGTGCCAAGCTTGTACAACAAGAACGACAATGCAGGTTGTAACTGAGTACACCAGACAGTTCCATAGTGCTGACTTTCAGGTTGACGTATCAGGGCAAGAGCTTCGAACCCAAGTTGTTCAACATCCACCTTGATTTCATCATAGTCCTCACGTGTTCCTATGTACATACACGCTCGATAGCTATATCCACCACGTCGAGACAGGTTGCCATCGGTTTGTACAAACCCCATCAATTTTGCCAGGAGCTTGGTATGACGAAGGCTGAGTTTCCCAGTCAACCCACGTTGTTCCAGCTTCTTGATGAGTGACTGAGGATCAGAATCGTCAAAGGTGATCACTGGTAAATCACCTTCATCTGATAGCACACAATTTGGACGAGGTTGCATCACTACCCTATCCGTATCGAGCTTAATCGTATCTGCTCGCTTCCAGATATACTGACCCTCTTCGTATACCATGAACGGATGATCAGGGGTGCACTTGATCACGTCATTAGACCATGTTCTCAATTGCACAACACTCGTACTGCTCTTCTTGAACTCCTTGGTGATGCCACCAAATCCGTACTGATGTGTTGAACTGTTGAACGATCCAACACAGACCTCGCTCGCTCGTTCAACCACATCGGATATTTTCATCACACCCTGATTCGTCCAGACAGGCGTATCACCCACCAAGCAGTGCGTGATCAACACCAAATCAGGTACGATTCCATCCTGACAGAACGGCATGTCCTCTGGCCGTCGGAACTCACCAATCACACCCTTTTGTGGTCCCTGTGACGCCAACTTATCTCCAATCTTAGGCACACGAGAGGCACGTGTGCGCACTTTACAGATCGTGTCGCCCATCTCATTCGTGGTCACCATGACACGATCCACCACAGCAGGATCATGGAACTTGATGGAGTTGGCATTGTTTGCACTGGTGTCAGGGTTGTTCATGGAGTTGAGCAATTTGCCCATGCGTTTCCCCTCGGGCAGTTTGAGGTTGATGTGATCAATGGGTAGAGGTTGAGGAATGGAGAGATCGGCCGTCTGTTGTTCAGGAACGACACCCGTACATATAGGGACGGGAGCAGAAGACACCTGAGAGGGTGGAGGGGAAGCCTTGACCTTCTTGGTGGTAGTACTGGTTGAACGAGACTTGCGCTTGGTGGTGGAACTAGCACTAGTCGATTCAGCGACAGGTGTCTTTTGTTGGTCGATCAGTTCAATCTTCTCCTTGATGATGTTCTTGTGCATGAGCACGTCACCCTCCTGTAGTTTGAAACCTGGCCGTGTAAATCCGTCCGCATCCACGGACACGGGTCGAAGAGACTTGTTCTCCGAGGCTTCAAACTGATGCAACTCCCTCCCCATGTATTCCTTCGTAAACGTGGATGCACAACTGGAGGTATCTCGGAACGAACGATACCGTGTGGATCGGAACATCCCCAAGTCGATGGCTCGCTGAGACACGATCACCGCGTCCTCTTGGTTGTTGCCACCATGAGACAAGATCGCCACCACCGCGTTCTGAACACTCGGTAGTTCATGGCAGAACGCCTCGGTCGCCCAAGCCGTAGGGGTCAGGGACTTTTGTGGGTAGTCCAAATTGTCAAACAGAGAATCGTCACGTTCCTGATGGATGTTCGTTCCGTATGCACCAATCGCACTTCCCGCCATGGAGGCGGCATAAGCCACACGCGGACCCGGGTTCATGTGTGCATAGGGAACGATGGAGGCGGCGAACCCAGCGACCAAGGACGGGTGCAACTCCATGTATTTGAAGTGAACACGTTCACTAGGGTGAAGATCGTTCAGGTATGTCCAATTGACAGCAATCGCGTGCTGAGTCGTTTCGGCCACGTCCATCCATTCGATCCACCCGTTCCTCACCATCTGATCCAACGGGAGTAAGGCAAACGTGTTCCCAGTCAACCATTTGTCAATGTGTTCTAACACCACCAACGGCCTACAGCACCTGCCCTCATCGGTTTGGATCTGCAGGAGACGTCCATTTTTCTGGAACGAAACACCCATCATGTTGTTGTCTGGGATAGCAATCTTGACACGGGTACGAATGTTCTGATAGAGCTGTTCTCTATCCGAATACGGAACTGCCCCCAAGACGTTTCCGTTCAGCATGACCCAGGTCAACGTGATGGGTAGCTTCGTCCGTTCATCCACCAGCACATTGGACTGGAACGGCTCGATCTCCTTCAACAACGACTCGTAGATCGATTCCGTGTTCATCGTGTGTGAGATACAGCATGCCAAGGCCAAGTTCTTCATGAAGCCCACACTCTCGTCTTCAGGTGTGGTGGACGGACAGACCACCATCCACTGACTGGGATGAACTTGACGCGGTCGCGTGTTGGTCGAGTTCTTGCTGACGGGCAGGTTTACCCTCCTCTGTTCACCAATCTGGCTGATATAATTGGAACGCTTATAGTATTGAGAGACTGCACGCATGACCACGGAGCTCGCCACTGCACTGGCATACGTGTTCTTGCTCCAGTTACCAGTGGACAATGCCACACTGAACTCTTTCTGGATACCCATCGTGTACCGACCACGGTTATCCCGTGGTGTCCACCATCGTTCGAACGACTCCTTGCGCAATTGGTGTTTCAGCGACTCCATCATCTGTTCGAACGTCTGCACGGTGTGAGAACGAGAGTTGGATGTCTTCTTCTGTGTGAACACTTTACACCCTGTAACCACGTTCTTCTGAAGCTCCCGGACTTGGCGGATCATGATTTGGCGGTACAGAATCCGAAGGAGTGCACCGGGCGTGTCCATGCGTTTGTTCGAGTAGTGATCGCGGTCATCAAATGGCTCCCACTTCAGCACCACCGACAACAACCGGTACAGCATGAACATCATGAAATGGAGCTTCATAGGTACAGGGCTGTACTTACCCAGCAATGGCGATTGAGACAAGTGCGGGAACAGCTCTTTCAAGATGGTCTGTTGGATCGAGGCCGAACGACTCAGCTCTTCGTTACCAGACACATCAGGTAGTTTGCACCGCTGACCCATGTAATACAGGCACTGGCGGGTGGAGGAGATCCGGTATGATTCTCGTTCACTATCCCTCAATGCACGAGTCAGGTCATGGAAGCACTCCTCCTGGTTGGGACGTGTGCAAAACATCATGAGCAACCTGGCCACCTCTTCGGCCGATTGGAAGGTGGGTAGATCAGTGTCAGTGGAGGTGGATTCCTTCTCTGATTTGTCGTCCTGACTCTCCGTACTGGGTGGTAGAGGCAGAAGTGCTCGTAAGAGCACAAACAATGGGAAATCGATCTTGAACTTGGGTAGAACGGCACGGATGACATGGATCGGACGGTTTGGAATCGCACTGTACGTCAAGCTGAACATCTCCTGTTTGAACTGCTTGACTGAATGTGAACGACACTCAGCAATGATGGGCTTGTCATACTGAACAACACCCACACTCTCCTTGTCATCGGGAGGAAACACATACACCATAGAGTTCGTCAGGCGCTCCTGAATCAACACCACTTTCTCTGCACCACGAGCGATAAAGTATCCACCAATCTCACTCTGATCCAGCCTGTGTCGAGCCAGCACATCTTGACGTGCCTTTCGCCACTCGGAACGAACAGATGGTTCAAGGGAGCATGCTGGTGAACGGATGGACAAATGAGATGGATTGTTCAGTCCATGCTTCTGGATCCACTCTTGTTCCAGGTTGTACAACTCCAGTCCTACCTTGCATTGACGACTAAGCACCATAGCTGGCACCCAACCCAGGGTAAAGTCCTTGTATTCGGCCTTCCACACCACTTCATCTCTCAACCGGATCTCCACCTCAATCGTTCCAACCAACGTGCAGACGTAATCGACCTGGCGAGACAGGCAGTCTGCAGGCTCTTGAGTGGATGGGAGCACATGGGCGTCCTTGGTACACACCTTGATCGTGAGAACGGGTGGGGAAGAAGATGAACTGGAACTGGATTGGGAATGAACATCTTTCTTCTCGGGTTCAATGGTGAGCACATCAGAGCACGTGATAGGATCAAACCCGTCCAATATGGGAGATACAGAACGTTCAGTGAACCAGTTGAAACTGCTGATCTGGTGATGATTGAAGGTTAACGAGCGCATGTAGTGTCGCGCCGTTTCGAACATGCGATCGGGTATGGACACGGAACTCATGGTGTGTCCGACCTCTGTGGTGTGGTTTGATGAATGCCCCTACTGTTTATACAGAGATGTTGGTGTGAAAGAGGGGATAGAGAAGCGAATGCTCTTTATATGGCTTTCAATCTAAACCAAGAGCAATCTATTTGCGTAGCTGAACGACAATGGGGACGACAATCACCAACAACAGAACGACAATCACCACAGCAATCAGAGCCGTCATCTTGCAACTCCTCACACACATCATCCTCCTGACTCGACGAGCACCATTCCTGAATTGCAGGCTGTAGGTGCTGAGTTCTTCGGTCTGCACTTCCATTGCCTCGAGCTTGATACCCCTATCTAAAGTCATCTTGACGTTCTGAGTCATGAGCTTGCGTGACTCATCCACCTTGGATTGGAGAGACGCAATCTTAGGATCAGACGAACGTGGGGTGGGAGGAGAGGAGGAAGACATGGTGAACGAGAATCAATGTAGGAGGGTAGGGTGGAGAGTCTGAGTTGGTTTGAATTGTGTGAATTGTGTGGATCCAGTCTTACCCACCACGATTATTGGAATAGGAGGTGGAGGAATAGAGACGCACACTCATCCGACTCTTTCTCAATCTGATTCGACACTCGGCGCACCACTTGCGATCAGCAGGATATGTCCCTGGCTCGGCCATCATCTCTGGACGATCCCACCGGTTACACGCAGGACACAGTCTTTCCCGTTCAATGATCTGAGCATCCACTAGGTCAGGGTGATCATAGAGAATGACCATTTGCGTTTCAGGCTCTGCTCCTCGCAACCGAACGGTTAGCACACCATCCCGACCAATGAATGGAACACCGTATGGACGTAGCAGGTGAAACCCAGGTTCTAACCGTGCGTCTGTAGCAGACATCGATTTCCGTTCCTCTTCTGTGTACAAGATGGTCAGGTAGCAGTCTTGACATACCTTGTTCATGTGAGCAGGGAGTCCAAACTGAAGGATGAACTCTGAACTGAGTTGAACAAACCGGGTGGGTGGAGGCTGGTATCTCGAACACTTCATACACACACCTGTCAAGGAAGCCATAATGAATTGGAAGTGTATGGTGTATGGAGTGGTGTGAGTTGAGAAATGAGAGGGTATGCTGTGCTGTGTGACTGCATTTCTCAATTCACACCACCCATCCCTATATCCGAACCTTTCTCCACTGTGCTCTTCCCATCCATCGCTATGAGTGCGTTGTTGAATGTGAAATCGCATCCTGACCGTGTGTTGACGGAACGGTGGGCAGATCTGGAGGAGGATGACACAGTGTCTACATCTATACCCTTGTCGGCTGTGTCAACATCTGTCGGTCTGGTGGAGGAACCTGTGGTAACCGTAACCTGCGTTCGAGAAGAAGGATGGGAAGTCCAGGGTCGAAAGCAAAAACATAACCTGATCAAACAGGAAGCTTGTCACCGCAAGTTGATGGTGTTTGCATGCTTGCCGTTCTCCAATCGCTTGCTATACCGTGGAATGGCGAACGGACTACAGGGGTTGCTCGAAGTGGTTGAACGCAAGGGGTTCAAGCACTTTCATGGGTATGATCCGGTCAGCCAGCAGTTGATCTGGAAGAAGAATGTGCACGATCAGACGGTGGGAATGCAGTCTGCTGATCGCAACTATGTGTTTAGGGTGGAGAAGCTCTTCAAGAACGAGATCAACAGCTTGAAGAAGAGCGGTGTGAGTGCATAGGTGTAGGGATGGAATTAATGTGGGGATGAGGAAGGATTAGAGGATCTCTGTTCATAGATGACACAATTGTGAACCCGAATGCATGCCTGGTGGGATAACGAGTGTCTGCCGGAGACGTTCGATGTCATCTTCCTCCCATAGCGGTTTGCCTAACCGCTGGTTGACCGCATTATGGAACATGGTAACGAACCTCCAGTTGTTGATGCCTTTGAGATAGAACGGACGTTGTTGAGGGCTGTTGAGTCTATGCACCGCCAAGAACTGTGTCATATGATCGCGACAAATCACACAGGGCAAACCCTGATTGAAACCCAGGACAAACGACACCCACTGTGTGAATTGCTGTTGGGTCAAATCCGTCGGCAGGTTGGCACTCATGAACTCTAGGGTGAACCAGTATGGCTTACCCCAATCATTGTTTGGGAAACGTGCAGGACTGTACAGCTCCCACACCACATCCGATGAAGGTGGCATCAGTGTTGCTGGTTTGCCACACCGCTTTGACCTGACCCACGTGGCGTAGTTGTGCAACTCGTATGTCCATTCAAAACAGGAACGACCATCCTTGAAGATGTACGAGTCTGGCCGGAGCAATTTGACGCCGGGGTTGTATGGATCCATCTTCTTCATGAACTGGGTCAGCGTTTCACGCACGTCGTGCATGGGGAACAAGTCGCGCAACCCCTCGACAAAGCAGATGAACCCCAGTGCACGTGAGCGATCCATGGAACGCGCCATAATGTGCAGGGTTGTCCAGACACATTGGTAGATCAGTCGTTCGTCCGACATTAGGGAATAATAGATATATGAGCCTTTTATTCCAATTGGTAGTGTTTCTGTGTCACGAGTTATGTCCCTCTCTCCTCTCTCCTTCCTCTCAGAACGCCATACCCGCCAACCGCAACTCGACATCACTCCATCTCCTGGACAACTCCGTGAACGAACTCCACTGACTTCCCAACAGAACGCGTGTCTTGGAGATGAGGATAATGTCTACGAGGGCAGATTGTACCTGTTCGACCGAACGGTCAAAACCGTCCTTCCTCTCCTGTTCAAAGATAGTACCAGCAGGGAACGACTTCTCCATCTCTTTGAACGTGTCTGCTGAGTCGGAGCACACCACAAACTTGAGACCTGGGTGCTTGTCCATCATGGTCAGCATCTCACACACAAACGTCTCAGGTGTAGACAGGGAACGCCAGGTACGCCACTGGAGCCTCTTGGCCTCGCTCCATTTGGACACGTCATCATAGGACGAGCCATCTTGCCCCTTCCGCACATGCACCGACACCATCTCATGCATGCTCCCAAGTCCTGTTAACCGTAAGATGCGCTGTTCGTTCTGATCCACACGTTCTTGACACACCGTACTGAGCCTCAACCCACGAATGAACTTGCACTCGTTTGTCCAGCTTCGAAACGGAGATTCAATCACACTGGCCGACTCCAACAGCACATTGATCGGTTCCTGAGCTTGAGCTTTGGAACGGATAGCACTCAATAGGTTCTGGATGTTGTCCATCACACTGGTGTCGGCACTCTTGTACTCATCCCACAGGTTGGAGTCCGTGAGTTCTAGTAGCGGAGTACCGAGGACGGCGGGCAGATGCTTGACAATGGAGATCTGAGATGGGTAGTCTTGTCCACCCACACTACTGATGTCAAACAGGTCGGACATGGACGCTTGGCAATGATGATCCTGACTCCACACAATGATCAAATGGTATCCATGACCGTAAGGATTGTACTCCAGACTCTTGTTCAACCCATCAAACAACGTGTACGCCGAAGCCAGGGCACGCATCTTATTCCCCAGGCCATTCCTGACCAGAACGTAAATCATGCCCTTGCCAGGGTTGGGATGAGGGGTGGTGGTAGGGGGATTAGAAGAACCTGTTCCGGGGTTCACGGGTGGCCTCCTGGGTTCCGGTGGGGTGAGCATCTTGAATGAGATGAACTCGTTCAACTTTCGTTCAGCATCCAGCAGGTGTTCAGGTTCCACAGTGGGGTGAGATACCAATCGGCAGTGGTACAACGTATCATGTTCAGCCTCCACTGGTTCGAACACACACCTTGGTTGAGAGGCAAATAACCATCCCAGTCGTTCATGGAGGAACCGGTTGAAATGGATGTCTCGGAACGTGTTTCGTCCTTTGCCCACCCGCTGTTCATCTGAATGAGGCAGGTGTTGGATAAACGCAGGGTCAAGGCTAACAGCACTCAGTCCCAATGTCTGTTCCAAGGACTGGTGGATGGCCGAGTCTTCCCATCCATACTTGGTGAGGTATTCAGAGTAGCCACCCACTGCCACAAACGCCGATTTAGACACCAACAACACGCCGTTCAGATACACCTGTTGCCGAGTCTTGGCCGATCGCCAGTCACCTCGCCAGTAGTGTTTGAACCAGAGGTTGTTCAGGTCATACCCCTTGAGTGTCTGCTCGAGGAAATCGGGGTGCAGGACATTGTCTGCATCTAGCTTGAGCACAAAGTCTGAGTGAACGAATTGCACACCAAAGTTGTACGCCCAGCTGAGCACCCATTTGCGCTTGGATTCGGGCAATTCGACCCGGATAATGTGCACACGCGTCTTCCATTCGGGATGGCTGTTGTCCAGACAGTCGGACAGTGTGAACTGCACACGTTCCTCCGAATGCCAATCGACAATCACAATCCGTTCGACTCCACGTACCCTCAGCCAGCTGGGAACGGCCTTCGCCAGGTTGGCGTTCCGGTTCATACAGCATGACACAATGGAGATGCTCATGTTCGGTGTACACTCGTACCCGACGTAATTCACTCGTGTGTGTGAGGTAGAGGGGGTGAGTGTTTTTTAAGACTGAATCACATCATCTGACTCAGATCATATGGACATGTATAGGGTATATTTTCTATCACAAGATGGATGGAATCAACTGCACCTGAAAAACCGACCTTGACCCTTCCAGATCTTGGTCACCCCTACACGTTCCAGGTTCCACCCCACGACTTCCGGGTCTAAACTTTGTGGAGAACGGAATACATAGATGTAGTTCTGCAGAGATGGTCGCAATACTGTCCAGAGTCCGAGGCTCTCCAACCACTGGATCAGGTCTTGAACGGTCAGGTGAAAACACGTCGGGTGATCCACACTATGGTGCATACTGCGGATCTCTGACATGACCTTCCTGAAGTTGGCTCGATACACACGCGGGTTCCGTCTCACACCGTCTCTATTGAGTATACTGAAATCTGTTGTATCCAAGATTTCATGCCGGAAGTCGTATAGACACGTACCCATACAGATACTCCCATCATACCTGTCCCGACACTCGTCGCAATCGGGATCAGGATGCTCTGCGCATTGGCGAATGTGACGGTTCAGAGTCTCGATGACCGCTTTAAACCGTGTCTTCCAAATGACAGGTGTGCCGTTCAAGATGTTGCGGATATGGTTGGACACGTCGCGAGAACGCACTATAAGCTCGGGTGGTGAGTTGTTCACTGTGAACGTCCTCTGTAAGACAGGTACGTAGAACCGATCGCCTGCATTCTCGTCCGAGAGTGGCAAACGCACACGTTCGAAATACCACAGCCACGACTCGACCTGTCGAAAGTCCCAGGAACCAAGTGAAAACCCGGGTTCATTCAGGAAGATCAGCTCTTGATCGAGAAACACACGCACAATCATGGGCTTGCTCACCACATGGGTTCCAATGACCACCCGTTCATGGAGAAAGACGCAACGATCTGTTCGGCCTGCGCCTACCACAATGGTCTTGAGGGGAGGTACAGGTAGAACGTCCATCCTTAGAGGGATCACATTTCCCATTTGCTCGCGCGTGTACACCTCGACTCGCACTGTGCATGGGAGAGTCAAGCGTTCAGGTACGCGCAGTGGTGTGCGAATGTGGCATTGCATCATCTGGTAGCCTGGATTACCCCTCACATAGTATTCTCGTTCATCCATAGCTTGGAATCCGACCGACTTCCACCGTTCGACATCCGTTATCAACGAGTTCACACACACGACTGTGATGTCTCGAGCCTGCAATTCCATCATCATGTGCCTGACCATGCGAACAAAGTGTTCATGGCTCGTCATTCCATGAACGAATCCAATGCTATGACTGTACAGCTGACCAAACTCCACCACTTCGCCATTCCATTCGAGCAAGCGCAGTTGTTCCAGATCGACTGTTCCCGATGACCAGTCGAGCCCTGTCAAGCGAGGGATATCACCAGTGGTGACACCCCTATAGACGTAGTCACCATTGTTCTGATCCATTGAATGGAACATGGGGTTGATACATACACATTGGATGTGGGAGAAATGGTGCAGGTATTTGAGGAGTGGAATCCGAGAGATGAATCATCATCCCCAGAACACCTTCGAAACAAAAGATAGATAGTCGTTATGATGTCATCCCGACCTGCTCTGGCGTTGCTGTGCTGTGGAGAGACGAGTATCAACCTCGGGGACAACATCCAGAATATCGCAGTGCGACAGCTCTTGCACAAGTATCTGCCCGACCGACCGATCCAGTACTACCTCGATCGCGATTCCGGTGTGTTGTTGGATGCACATACACTCGTTCCTGTCAATATGGATGCACACAAAGGGTTGAAGGTGGCAGTGGTGTACTCAGGTTGGTGGGATGGTGCCTATACAGACAACTTCCCGCCCAACCCCGAGTTTGTCAGTCACTGGCTGATCTTGTCCTTCCATGTGAACGAGCTACCGAAGGACGCGAGCTACTCATGGTTGAACGAACGACAGCGTAACGACAGATCAGGTGGGAAGTCGCTCATTGACCCGAATCGTTTCCACCTGTTGAACGAACAGTTTGTGGGATGTCGCGATCCACATACGGTGAGGATGTTCCACAAGCAGGGGTATACCCGTGCATACCTGAGTCGGTGCTTGACCATGACATTAGGCACTGTATATCCACTCGTCCCGTATGATCTGCCACCAGAGGAACGGCAGAAGGTGTACTTGGTCGATGTGGATGCAGATTCACCCGTTCTACACCACAGTGGGATGCCAGCGCACCTGCGTGCTCAGATCGTACCTGTGTCGCATGTGTGGGAGGGTGATCCGAACGACATACATGGCAAGAACCACCGAGCACTCGAACTACTTCAGATGTACGCACGTGCTAAGCTCGTGATCACTAGCCGTCTACACTGTGCATTGCCCAGCTTGTCATACGGCACTCCCGTTCTGTCCTTGTATCACGATATGAACGACGTACGGTTTGAAGGTCTGCTAGATTCAGTGTCGGTGTTGGGTAGAGACAAGATCTACTGGAACGATCTGATGGGGAAGCATGCACGCAAGACACACGACTGGCATCTTAAGGTCAAGTCCATGATGAGCACGGTGGAGGAATGGACTCGAACCCTCCATTAGGTAAGGCCTCCATTAGGGAAGGAGGGGAAGGGTTGCATAATCCAAACATGTCTGTGCCCACTCCAGCCTTCGCTTTATCCATTGTGTCCACGTCCCAACCACTCTTGTTCAGCAAGTTGAAAGATGCACTAGGCAATGACTGTGCGTCTCACGTGATGGAGTACTTCATTGACCAGAACACCTTGCACCAGTATGCCCAACATCTCGAACGACTGAGACTTGAATATCAATTCACCAGTGTGGATTACCACGTGCGAGTCATTACAGCGTTATTGTCTTGTCGTCGTGCATGCTGGTTCCCTGATTCACCATTCCTCCATACGAATGCGATCTTCACGAATCTGACCGTGGATGAACTCTTCCCCAAGGAGTATGAACCCACACCCTATTACCATGTTCGACTGGATATCTGGAAAACCAGCCTCAACGAGCAGTACTACACTCCACATCACGCATCACGTGGGTATACCGTGACGATAGATGGGTGCAAGCATCCAATCTCACGAGCGGTGATTTTTCGAGTCCTACTACAGCTGATGATGAGGGCATATTACATCTTGTTCGATATTCCCTACAGTGTACGACGAGCCATTGATATAGATTGGTTGATTCAGGAGTTCGAGTGGGACGGTGAGGTAATGATAGGACAAACACGAAGTGGTGCACGTGCCGAGCTCGCCAAGACTATAGGGGTCATGTTTCGTTGAACTTCTATTCATTCGGATACGCGTTCATACAACTCGTTCATTCACACACTCTTATGGTCGAATCTCCCTGTCCCAATGCATCCTGGGCAACATGTGCTCTGGCTTCCAAGTGCTTACCAACTCGCTCATGTCCTTGACCGTCTGATACTTGCCCACACTGGTGTAGTCCACGTCCTTGTTCAGGATAGGATCAGTCTGGAAGAACACAATCTGTCCGTACCTCATCCCTACCACCAGCATCAGCGAATGAAAACGAGATCGGTTCGTGATCTCCATTGTATACCGATTGATATAACCCGTATCTCCCCATCCAGCATCATTGCACACACTCAGAGCATAGCGTCCAGCCGAACTGCGACACTTGAGCATGGATGTTACACAGTTCCTGCCACCAATGAACTCCTTTGTGTGTCCAAGGATAGTCTCTCCTGGTTGCAGAATAATGACACGATCCTGATCCGAGACGCCCTTGTCCAGCATGGCACGGTTCGCATCATTCCGACGTTCCATTTCCACACGTAACTCTAATACGGTCTGTGCCAACTTGGGAGCTGACCACATTAGAGCAGGAGCATCGGGATGAAACGTGTTGATCAAGGTGAGAGGTGCATTGTTCACTTCCGTACAGTAATACTCACCCAGAGAGACGTCATATGAGCATGTACCCAAGTTCTTGGGGTTGAACGGTTCGATCACAATGTTACCCTGTTCAATGTGGTGTAGGACGGCCTTTTCACTCAGGCACGAGTGCAAAGGATGGAAAGTGGGGAGTGAAGAATCCATCTGAACGTGGTGGTCGGTCTACTGACTAGCCGGATGTTCGGACTCGCGTGGTTCAGTCAGATGGGAGGGATCGGAATGGACAAGAGCAGGAGCAGGGGTGAGAATGGGGATAGACACTGGTACTGATGGTACTGGGGAAGCAGGTACTGATGGTACTGGGGAAGCAGGTACTGATGGTACTGGGGAAGCAGGTACTGATGGTACTGGGGAAGCAGGTACTGATGGTACTGGGGAAGCAGGTACTG
>Ga0310811_10000657_pt1 | contig 44198 bp, 36 predicted proteins | sample YCmetagenome_FD_207642 | JGI IMG/M metagenome (GOLD analysis project Ga0310811, IMG submission 207642) | Soil microbial communities from experimental microcosm in Duke University, North Carolina, United States - YC | ecosystem: Engineered > Artificial ecosystem > Soil microcosm > Unclassified ...
CCGCCTCGCACCAGCGCCTTCGCCCGATCCTGATGACCACGGCCTGCGCCTTCCTCGGCGGGGTGCCGATGATCCTCGGCAACGGCACCGGCTCGGAGTTCCGCCAGCCGCTGGGCTGGGCGATCTGCGGCGGCCTGCTGGTGTCCCAGGTGCTGACCCTGTTCTCGACCCCGGTGGTCTACTACTACCTCGACAAGGTCCGCCGCCGGCTCGGCGACGAGGCCCGCCATCCGTCCCGCGCACACAGCGGCCCGGCCGCGCCGGCCGCGGCCAAGGAGCTCACCCTCGGCGGCGAATAGGCCGCGCAGCGCCTGGGAAGGGAAACCACCAGGCACACCAATCACACCAAGCACACCAAGCACACCAAGAGGCCGGCGCTTCCTTGGTGCTCTTGGTCAGCTTGGTGGTTCCTATGTCTTACCCGGCTTCGCCATGGGCTTGACCGACCGGCCCACCGGGGTCATGGCCTCTTCATGCTGAAGAAGACCCCGACTTTCGGACCTGGAACCAAGCGCGTGCTGGCGGCCAGCCTGGTCGGCACCTCCGTCGAGTTCTACGACTTCTACATCTACGCCACCGCCGCCGCCCTGGTGTTCGGACCGATGTTCTTCCCCTCGAAGGACCTCGCCATCCAGCAGCTGGCGTCGCTGACCACCATGGCCGTGGCCTTCATCGCCCGGCCGCTCGGCGCGGCGGTGTTCGGCCACTTCGGCGACCGCATCGGGCGCAAGTCGACCCTGGTGGCCTCGCTCATGCTCATGGGCGGCTCGACGGTGGGCATCGCCTTCCTGCCCGGCTACGCCCAGGTCGGCTGGGTGGCGCCGGTGCTGCTGTGCGTGCTGCGCTTCGGGCAGGGCTTCGGCCTCGGCGGCGAATGGGGCGGCGCGGCGCTGCTGGCCGTGGAGAATGCGCCGCCCGGCTGGCGCTCGCGGTTCGGCATGTTCCCCCAGCTCGGGGCCCCGGTGGGCTTCATCTTCGCCAACGGCCTGTTCCTGCTGCTCAGCCTGGTGCTGACCCCGGACCAGTTCAAGGCCTGGGGCTGGCGGCTGCCGTTCCTGGCCTCCAGTCTGCTGGTCGCCGTGGGTCTTTGGGTGAGGCTGAAGCTGCACGAGACGCCCGCCTTCGCCCAGGCCATGGCCGAGGCGCCGCCCTCCCACGTGCCCCTGGCCGAGGTGTTCAAGCGCTACCCGCTGCGGCTGCTCGGCGGGATGTTCTCGGTGCTGGCCTGCTTCGCCCTGTTCTACCTGACCACCACGTTCGCCCTGACCTACGGCGCCACCAAGCTGGGCTACGGCCGCAGCACCTTCCTGGCGGTGCAGATCGGGGCGATCGTGTTCATGGCCCTGGGCATCGCGCTCGCCGGCTGGTGGGCGGACCGGGCCACGCCGCGCATCGTGCTGATGGTCGGCAGCCTCCTGGCCGTGGTCTGCGGCTTCCTGATCGCGCCGATGATGCAGGCGGGCTCGCTGCTGATGGTGTTCGCCTTCCTGTCCCTGTCCCTGCTGGTCATGGGGCTGGTCTACGGACCGCTCGGCGCCTTCCTGCCCCACCTGTTCCCCGCACGCGTGCGCTACACCGGCGCCTCGGCGGCGTTCAACGTGGGCGGGGTCATCGGCGGCGGCTTCACCCCGTCCATCGCCCTGGCCCTGGCCAACAAGGTGGGCGGCCTCGCCCCGGTCGGCTGGTGCCTCAGCACCGCCGCGCTGCTCAGCCTCCTGGCCCTGATCCCGCTGAGGCGGGAAGAGCCCTGAATCGAAGCCCTGAATCGAAGGCCTGAATCGCAAGGCCTGAATCGCAAGGGCCCCGCCGAAGCGGGGCCCGGTCAGACGGCGATCCAAAGCCTACTGGTCGCGTTCGGTGATCACCTTCGAGCCGTCGGGATTGGTGCGAACCGTACGGTCGCCCGAGGCGTTGGTGTGGATGCGGGTGCCGTCGGGCTGGGTCACGGTCTCCGAGCCGTTCGGATGCTCGACGATGACCTTGCCGTTGGCGTCCACGCGCACCCAATTGTGGTTGGCGTCGTAGAAGCCGTCGCCGAACTCGCCGCCGCGGTGGATGATCACCACCTTGGAGCCGTCGGGACGGACGATCGTGGTCTGAGTAGATTGGGCCCAGGCCGGCGCGGCCGCCAGGGCAGCGGTCGACAGAGCCAGGCAAACGAGCATGTGCGGCTTCATCTTCCTTCTCCTGTTGCGGACGTCGTTGATGTTTCGTCCGTGTATAGAACGGAAATTTTCTGGAAAGGATGCGCGCGTTGCCAAATGAATATCTCGACGGTCGAGAAACTGTGAAGCTCACATCTTGCCGAAATTCCGTCCATTCCTGCCATGATTTACAGATTGGTTCGCGGCAAAGGTCCGCCCCGGGTCATGCGAGGCGCTCGGGATCGTGCTAGGACGGCGCCATGAGCGTGACCCTGACCGTCAACGGCCGTGAGCAGGCGCTGGACATCGATCCCTCCACGCCCCTGCTCTATGCGCTGCGCGACGACCTGCAGCTGAACGCCGCCAAGTTCGGCTGCGGTCTCGGCCAATGCGGCGCCTGCACCGTGCTGGCCGACGGCAAGGCCGTGTTCTCCTGCCTGATGTCGGTGGCGGCGGCCAAGGGCCGCCAGATCACCACGGTCGAGGGGCTGGCGGGCGCGGGCGGGCCGGGCCGCGTTCCCCAGGCCTTCATCGACGAGCAGGCGGCCCAGTGCGGCTACTGCATCGCCGGCATGATCATGCGCGCCGAATCCCTGCTGCGCGCCAAGCCCCGGCCGACCGAGGCCGAGATCCGCGAGGGGATGCAGACCAACCTCTGCCGCTGCGGCACGCACATGCGCATCCTGCGCGCCGTGTGCCGGGCCGCCGGCCTGCCGGCCGAGGTCGAGGGATGAACGCCTCGCGTCGCGAGTTGCTGTCGGCCGGCGGCGCGCTGGTGGTGGCCTTCAGCCTGGCGCCGCGGGCCTTCGGCCAGGGCGGGGAGGGGACGGTGGGCGCGGCGCGGGCGCCAAGTCTGCCCGGCAGCCTGCGCCAGACCCCGATGCTCGACGCCTGGATCCGCATCGACGGCCAGGGCCAGGTCACCGTGTTCACCGGCAAGGCCGAGCTCGGCCAGGGTATCAAGACCGCCCTGGTCCAGGTGGCGGCCGAGGAGCTCGACGTGGCCCCGGCCGCGATCCGCCTGGTCTCCGCCGACACCGAGCGCACGCCCAACGAGGGCGTCACCGCCGGCAGCCACTCCATGCCGGACTCCGGCACGGCGATCCTCAATGCGGCGGCCAACGTCCGCGTCCTGCTCGCCGAGGCGGCGGCCCGGCGCTGGGGCGTGGCGGCGGACGTCGTGACCCCCTCGGGCGACGGCCGCATGACGGGGCCCGCCGGCCAGGCGGCGACCTATGGCGAGCTGGCGGGCGGCCTGGCGCTGCACGTGGCGGCGAGGCCCGGCGTCCCGCGCCGCCAGGGCCCGCGCCGGACCCTCGGCCAAGAGTTCGCCCGCATCGACATCCCGGCCAAGGCCACGGGCGGGCCGGCCTATGTGCAGGACCTCCGCCTGCCCGGCATGCTGCACGCGCGCGTGGCGCGCGGCCGCTCCGACGGCGCGCGGCTGACGGCGCCGGACATCAAGGCCGTGGAGGCCATGCCCGGCGTGGTCAAGGTGGTGCGCAAGGGCGCCTTCCTGGCGGTGGTGGCCGAGCGGCAGTGGACCGCGATCCAGGCCATGCGCGCCCTGCAGGCGGGCGGCTCCGCGCGCGCCGCCCAGGCCCTGCCGGCCGATCTGCAGGCCAATCTGATGGCCTCGCCGTCACAGGACGAGACCATTCTCGACACCACCGGGGCGCCGGGTCGCGCGCCGGCGAAGCAGGTCAAGGCGCGCTACAGCCGCCCCTGGCTGCTGCACGGCTCGATCGGCCCGTCCTGCGCGGTGGCGCAGTTCGACGGCGGCAAGCTGACCGTCTGGAGCCACACCCAGGGCGTCTTCCCCCTGCGCGCGGCCCTGGCCGAGCTGACCGGGCTGCCGGCCGAGAGGATCCACTGCATCCACGCCGAGGGCTCGGGCTGCTACGGCCACAACGGCGCCGACGACGTGGCCGCCGACGCGGCCCTGATCGCCCTGGCCACGCCCGGCCGGCCCATCCGGCTGCAATGGATGCGCGAGCAGGAGCACGGCTTCGAGCCGCTCGGCACGGGCATGGTGGTGCAGATCGACGCTGGCATCGACGGGGCGGGCCGCATCGTCCGCTGGCGCTCGGACATCTTCAGCCCCAGCCACAACGGCCGTCCGGGCCGCGCCGGCAACCTGCTGGCCGGGCCGGAGATGGAGCCGCCGTTCCCGACGCCGGCGCCGCGGCCGATCCCGATGCCCGAGGGCGGCGGCGACCGCAACGGCATCCCGCTCTATCGCCTGGCCGACGCCAAGGTGGTCTCGCGCTTCATCCCGACTTCGCCGGTGCGGGTGTCGGCCCTGCGCTCGCTGGGCGGGTTCATGAACGTGGTCGCCATCGAATGCCTGATCGACGAGCTGGCCCTGGCCGGCGGCCTCGACCCGGTCGCCTTCCGCCTGCGGAACCTCGACGACGAACGCGCCACCGCCGTGATCAAGGCCGCCGCCGACCGTTTCGGCTGGGCGCGGCGGCAGAAGGGCTCGGGCTTCGCCTTCGCGCGCTACAAGAACCTGGCCGCGTACTGCGCCGTGGCCATGCAGGTGACCGTCGATCCCAAGACCGGGGCGGTGAAAGTCGGCAAGGTCGTGGCGGCGGTGGATGCGGGGGAGGCGGTCAGTCCGGGCGGCATCCGCAACCAGATCGAGGGCGCCATCGTCCAGGCGATCAGCTGGACCGGGCGCGAGGCCATGACCTTCGACGCCGCCGGCCGCATGGGCCTGGACTGGAACGGCTATCCGATCCTGCGCTTCGAGGACGCGCCCGCCTCGGTGAGCGTGCAGGTGATCGACCGGCCGGGGCAGCCGTTCCTGGGCGCCGGCGAGGCCGGGCAGGGGCCGGCGGGCGCCGCCTTCTGCAACGCGGTGACCGACGCCATCGGCCATCGCCTGCGCGACCTGCCGCTGAGCGCCCAGAAGATCGCCCTGGGCGTCAAGGCGGCGGCCGGCGCCTGACCGCGGTGCCGTTCCACGGTCGCCGAATCGCGGAGGGGTGACCGTCAACCTAGACGGGCGCCGGCCAGCCGAGCAGTTCGACGAAATCCTCGCCGAACCGGCGGCCGGGCCGCAGGCCGAAGGCGGCGACATAGAACCGTTCGGCGGCGGCGACGTCCGGGACGTCGATGTTGAGCAGGAACGACACGGGCTTCCTCCCGACGATCCCGGCGCGACCGGGGTTTGCTCCAGGGTTTGTCGCTGTATAGGGTCGCCCCCCATGATGGGACGGATCAAGATCAAGCGGGCGATCGAGCGTGTGCCGGGCGGGATGATGCTCGTGCCCCTGCTGCTGGGCGCCTGCGTCGCCACCTTCGCGCCGCACGCGGGCGCCTTCTTCGGCTCCTTCACCAACGCCCTGTTCACCGGCTCGCTGAACGTGCTGTCGGTGTTCTATGTGTGCATGGGCGCGACCATCGACGTGCGCACCACGCCCTACATCCTGAAGAAGGGGGGCGCCCTGTTCGCCGGCAAGCTGGCCTGCGGGGTGATAGTGGGTCTGGTCGCCGGCCGCATCCTGCACGAGGCGCCGATCGCCGCCGGACCGCTGGCGGGCCTCTCGACCCTGGCCCTGGTGACGGCGATGAACGACACCAACGGCGGGCTCTACATGGCGCTCAGCGGCCGCTATGGCCGGCCGCAGGACGCGGCGGCCTATTCGGTGATGAGCATCGAGTCCGGACCGTTCCTGACCATGGTCACCCTGGGGGTGGCCGGGCTGTCGTCGTTCCCCTGGCCGGTGCTGCTGGGGGCGGTGCTGCCGCTGCTGTTCGGCATCCTGATCGGCAACCTCGACCACGAGATGCGGGCCTTCCTGAAGCCCGCTGTGCCGATCATGATCCCGTTCTTCGCCTTCGGCCTCGGCAACACCCTCGACCTGCACCACGTGGTCGAGGCGGGGCTGCTGGGGGTGGTGATGGGCGTCATGGTCGTGCTGATCACCGGACCGGTGCTGATCCTGATGGACCGCCTGACCGGCGGCAACGGGGTGGCCGGGATCGCCGCCGCCTCCAGCGCCGGCAACTCCGCCGCCGTCCCCGCCCTGGTGGCCGCCGCCAATCCGGTCTACGCCGAGGCGGCCAAGCCGGCCACGGTGCTGGTGGTGGCCTCGATCATCGTCACCGGCATCCTGACGCCGCTGGTCACCGCCTGGTGGGCCAAGCGGGTGGGCGCCGACGGTCCGGCCACGCCGGAGGCGGAAGAGGCCGTGCACGCCGCCGAGGCGCTGACCACGCCATCGCCCAAGGCCGAGCCGGCGACCAGCGGCGCCTGACGGCCCCCTGCTGACCCCCCGATGACTCCCCGATGACCCCCAGTATCGTCATCCTGGCCGACGACCTGTCGGGGGCGGCCGACTGCGCCATGGCCTGTCACCGGGCCGGGATGGCGGCCCAGGTGCGGCTGGACGCCGGGACCGCCGGCGCGCCGGCCGAGGCGCTGGCCTTCGACCTCGACAGCCGTCCCCTGCCGCCCGCCGAGGCCGTGGCCCGCACGCTGGGGGCCAGGGGCTCGGTCGGCCCGGCGGCGCTCTACCGCAAGATCGACTCCACCCTGCGCGGCCATGTGGCCCTGGAGATCGCCGCCACCCTCGACATCGCCGGCCCCGGCGCCTTCGCCCTGGTGTGCCCGGCCTATCCGGCGACCGGCCGGACGGTGCGCGAGGGCGTGATCCTGGTGAACGGCCAGCCGCTGGCCGACACCGAGATCTGGCGGCTGGGCGGCCAGGGCTCCACGGACCTTCAGGCGCTGCTGGCCGGAGCCGGCCTGCGCCCCGTGGGCCTCGGCTTCGACGCCGTGCGCGGGGCGGACCTTCCCGCCCGGATCGCGGCCGCGCGCGCAGCCGGGGCGCGGGCCATCGTCTGCGACGCCGAGACCGAGGCGGACCTGAAGGCCCTCGTCGCCGCCGCCCTGCCCATGCCCGGCGTGGTCTGGGTCGGCTCGGGCGGCCTGACCATCCCGCTGGCCGAGGCCCTGTCGCCGGGCCGCGCCGCCGAGCCCGAAATCATGACCCGCCGGGCCGGCCCGACCCTGGTGGTGGTGGGCTCGGCCTCCAGCGTGTCGCGCCGGCAGCTGGACGTGCTGGCCGGCGATCCGCGCGTGGTGACCCTGACCGTCCCGCCGCGCCTGCTGCTGGAAGGGGCCGAGGGGCCCGCCTGGAGGCCGGCCTCGCGCGCCCTGGTGGCGGCGGTCGGCCAGCCGGGCAAGGACACGGTGGCCATCGCCATCGATCCCGCCGCCCCGATCGATCCCGGCGCGGGCCCGGCGCTCGCCGCCGGTCTCGGCGCCCTGGCCGGCCGCCAGCTCGGCCGCTTCGGCGCCCTGGTCGCCACCGGCGGCGAGACCGCCCGCGCCCTGCTCGCCCAGGCCGGGACGCGCTGCCTGGACATCCGCCGCGAGATCGAGCCCGGGGTGGTGCTGTCCCAGGCCGGCGCCCACGCTGGAGCCCTGCCGGTGGTGACCAAGGCCGGGGCTTTCGGCGACGCCGGCAGCCTGGCGCATGCGGTCGACGCCTTGCGCGCGCTACCTCTTGCGTGAACGGCCGTTCCAGCGCATCGGTCCGGCTCATGGAAACCCAGCGTAGCGACCGCCCGGCAGTGGCCATCACCATGGGCGATGCGGCCGGCGTCGGCCCCGAGATCATCGTCAAGGCCCTGGCCCATGCGGAGCTCTACGCCCGCTGCCGGCCGCTCGTGGTGGGCGACGCGCGGCGGCTGGAACGGGCCGCGGCTCTGTGCGGCCTGGACCTGAAGGTTCGGCGAGTGGCGGGCGTGTCCGAGGCCCGCTTCGAGGCCGGGACCGTGGACTGCGTCGACCTCGACCTGATCCCCGACGACCTGCCGTTCGGCAAGCTGTCGGCCAAGGCCGGCGACGCCGCCTACCAGTACATCAAGCGCGCGGTCGCGCTGGCCAAGGCCGGCGAGGTCGGGGCCATCTGCACCGCGCCGCTGAACAAGGAGGCCCTGCACGCCGGCGGTCACATCTATCCCGGCCACACCGAGCTCCTGGCCGACCTGTGCGGCGTGCCGGAGGTGTCGATGATGCTGACCGCGCCGGGCCTGCGGGTGATCCACGTAACCGTGCACATCGGCCTGATCGACGCGATCGCCAGGATCGAGCCGGGCCTGGTCGAGCGCACCATCGCCCGCGGCCGCGAGACCCTGGAGACGGCGGGGATCGCCGATCCGCGTATCGGCGTCTGCGGCATCAATCCCCACGCCGGGGAGAACGGCCTGTTCGGCCACGGCGAGGAGGAGAGCAAGATCATCCCGGCCGTGGAGCGCTGCCAGGCGCGCGGCTGGCGGGTGGAGGGGCCGCTGCCGGCCGACACCCTGTTCTACCGCGCCGCCCGCGGCGACTTCGACCTGGTGGTGGCGATGTACCACGACCAGGGGCATGGGCCGGTCAAGGTGATGGGCATCGAGGCGGGGGTGAACATCACCGTCGGCCTGCCGGTGGTGCGGACCTCGGTCGATCACGGCACCGCCTTCGACATCGCCGGCACCGGCCAGGCCGACGAGCGGTCGCTCCTCGAGGCCCTGCGCCAGGCGATCGCCCTGGCGCCGGCGGCCAGTCTCGCGCCCGCCTAGAGGCTCGAGGCCTGCGGCGCCGCGCCTTGGGCCAGGGCCGGGGCGGCGGCGGCGGCGGCGCGCGCCTGCCGGCGGCGCAGGGCCCTGGCGACCAGGGCGAACATCGCCACCCCCATCGTGAAGTCGATGGCGACCACCGTGGCCAGGCCGTCGTGCAGGGCGCGCGGACCGTGGAACAGGTGGGTGCTGACCAGGGCCACCACCGTGGCGCCGGTCGCCAGGCCCATGAGGTTGATGGCCAGACCGATGATCGCCTGCAGCTTGCCCGCCAGGTGCGGCGGCGCGATCAGCGCCAAGCCCGCCGAGCCGGAGATGGAGTTGGCCGCGAAGAAGAACAGCAGGACCACATAGGCGATCATCGCCCCCTGCAGGGTCGGGATGAACAGCTGCGACAGCGCCGCCACGGCGGCCAGCGACAGGCTCACGCCGCCGACCAGGACCGGCGCGTCGGGCAGGCCGCGCTTGGTGGTCATGTCCAGCACCGAGCCCAGGGTGAAGGAGCCGATCAGGGCCATCCCCATCTGGATCGGCCCCAGCGTCTTGCCGACGGCCGGGATGGCGATGTCCCAGGTGCGGTGCACCGCCATGGCGGTCCAGCCGGTCATGCCGCCCTGGGCCATGGTGAACAGGCCGATGCCGATCCAGAAGGGGATGCAGATCGCCTTGTTGTCCATGATGAAGCGCCAGGCGTCGCCGAAGTTGCTGCGGCGCGCGCCGGCGGCCAGCGCCGGCCGTGGCGGCTCCTGGATGGTGAGGGTCAGGGCGGCGACCGGCAGGCCCAGGAGGCCCAGCGCGATCATCACCTGCTGCCAGGGATGAAAGCTGCCGAACACCGGGATGGCGGCGAAACGGCCGGCCAAGGCCAGGCCCAGCAGCGTGCCGCCGAACAGCAGGGCGCTGCCGGCGCCGAGCAGGTGCGAGGCCTGGAAGGTGGCGAAGGCGCGGCCGCGCTGGCCAGGGGCGAAGCTGTCGCGAACCAGGGAGAAGGCGGCCGGCCCCAGGGCCGCCTCGGCCACGCCCAGGCCCATGCGGCCGACGAACAGCTGCCAGAAGCTGTGGGCGAAACCGCTGAAGATGGTGGCCACCGACCAGGCCAGGATCGCCAGGGAGATCAGCCGGCGCCGGTCGACGCGGTCGGCCAGGGCGCCGAAGGGCAGGGCGGCGAAGCTGTAGATGACGCTGAACGACAGGCCCATCAGCAGGCTGGCCTGGACGTCGTTGATCTTGAGGTCCGTCTTGATCGGGTCGACCAGGATCGACAGCAGCGAGCGGTCCGCGAAGGCCAGGATCACGGCCATCATCAAGAGCAGCACCAGCCAGACCTGGCGCGGGGTCACCGGCTGGGGCGCCGGCTCGCCCAGGCCGCGCGGGGCGGCGGCGTCATGCGGATCGAACGCCACTAGCGCGACGCCATGGGGGCTGGGCGCGTCATGGCAGCTCCTCCCGGACCGGCCGGCGCCCCGGTTGGTCCGGGATCAGGCCGTAATCGGCATTACTGTAATACAGATTGACCATATGGCGGATCGCATGGGCGTGAAGGCGCTTTCGCTCCCTTGCGGCGAACGCTGGTCGGCTAGGGCAGGGCCGGCGCGGGCGGGCCGCCGGCCCCATGTTCGCGCAGGCGTTCGATGGTCGATTCGCGACGGCCGATGAGGTGGGCGCGCATGGCATGGAAGGCGCCCTCGCTGTCGCGCGCGTCGAGGCGTTCGAGGATCTCGGTGAGGCCGCTGTAGCGCTGGTTGGCGACGCCGGTGTAGTCGGGCCACGCCTCCAGATAGAGGTTCAGTATGGCCTGCTCCAGGCCGTGCATCAGGGTGATCAGGGTGCGCGAGCGCGAGGCGTCGACGATCCCCCGGTGGAACTGCAGGATGCGCTGCACCGCGGTGCGGCCGCCGCGGCCCTGGGCGATCTGTTCCAGCAACCTGTGCAGCTCGACCAGCTCCTCGGGCGTGATGTTCTGGGCGGCCAGCTCGGCGCCGCGGCATTCGATGGCGATGCGGGCGTCGAACAGCTCGCCGGGCGTGACCCCGATCAGCATGAACTGCACCGCCAGGGCCGTGGCGAACTGGTCCGGGTCGCCCTCGGCGATGGTCGCGCCGCCGCCGGCGCCGGTCTTGATGTTGACCACGCCCAGGGCCTTCAGGCGGCCGAGCGCCTCGCGGATCGGCACGCGGCTGGTGTTGAACATCTCCGCCAGCTGGGCCTCGGTGCCGAAGAACTCGCCGGGCTTTAGCCTCTTCGAGAACAGCGCCTCGATGACCTGGCCGACGATGCGGGCCGACAGAGACTGGCTCCGTACCGACTGGAACACGCTGCGTCCCTTGGGGCTCATCATCACCTGTTTCGGAAGATCAATCGGCAAGGGATCGTCCATATTCGGCCTGGGCGCAAGCAGATCGGATAAGGCGTCCCCTCGCGGACGGGTCAAGCCAGCCGACCGGCCGCCCGAAGCGGGCCAGGACCTCGCGCAGGGAGCGATCGACGGCGTAGGGGCCGGCCCCGGCGGGCTGGCCGCGAGGACGGCTCATGGCGATCGGATCGTGCGACAGCTCATGCCACGTGAGCTTCCTGCACCTGGGCGGCATGGGCCCCGAGCTGTTCGAGCCCGGCTCGATCAACTACTACCGCCAGCTGCCCGAGAACCTCGCGCCCAAGTCCGAGGCGATGGAGACGGCCTATGGCGCCATGTACTGCGCCATGCGGCCGGCGGGCGAGAACACCTATCACCGCATCGGCCAGTTCGCGCAGGCGCGCCGCCCGCCAATTCCGTATTGCGAGATTGCGTGAGGCCGCGATTGACCCATAATGTGGCCCTATCCGAGCATTTGGGATTTTTTCGCGAAAGGCGGGTTCACATGCGGGCACGGTTCGGCCTGAGCTTGGCGTTAGCGCTGGCCGGCGCGGGGCTCATGGCGGCCGGACAGGGGCACGCCGCGCCCAGCCTCGCCGGAACCTGGGTGCCCGACACCGCCGATCAGCGCCGCCAGGTGACGGCCAACGCCCCGCCGTGGACGCCCGCGGTCAAGGTCCAGGCCGACAAGCTCACCCAGGAGGAAAAGGACGGCCGGCCGTTCCTGGTGCTGCAGGGCTGCCTGCCGCACGGCATGCCGAGCCTGATGCTGATCATGCACAACGCCTTCGAGATCCTGGAGACCCCGGGCCGGACGACCATGCTGGGCGAGGGGGAGGGCAACAATCTGCGGCGGATCTATACCGACGGCCGCAAGCATCCCGCCGACCCCGACGACAACCTGTTCGGCCACTCGATCGGCCATTGGGAGGGCGACACCTTCGTCGTCGACACGGTGGGCGTCTCGCCGGAAGCCTTCGTGGCGGTGAGCGAGGGGGTCGGCATCCCCAACAACGGCGACATGCACATCGTCGAGCGGTTCCATCTGGTCGGCAAGGACAGCCTGCACGACGACCTCACCATCGAGGCGCCCCACATCCTGACCGGCCCATGGAAGACCACGCGCATCTACACCCGTTCGGACTACGAGATCCTCGAAGGCGAATGCGCCCGCGGCAACTTCACCTCCGGCAAGGACCAGAACGGCAACAGTGTCCTGCTTCCCCGTCCCCAGAAAACCGACGGCACGATCGGCGACGCCAAATGAGCGCCGACGGCGCCTTCCACGAGGAAACGCCATGAAACAGTCTCCCGCATTCGTCGCCGCCCTGCTGGCCGGCCTGGCCGGCGCGGCTCCCGCCCTGGCCCACCACTCCGCCTCCATGTTCGATTTCGCCCACCAGATCACCCTCGAGGGGACGGTGAAGGCGTTCAACTGGACCAACCCGCACATCTCTGTCGATCTCTATGTCGACGGCCAGAACGGGCAGGCCGGCAAGCTGTGGACGATCGAGGCGTCCAGCGTCGGGGTGATGAGCCGCGCCGGCTGGACCAAGCGCACGCTCAACCCCGGTGACAAGGTCAAGGTCCTGTTCAGCCCGCTTCGCGACGGTGGCGCGGCCGGCAGCATCACCTCGGTGACCTTGGCCAACGGCAAGACCATCACCTGGCTGACCGGGGCGAACCAGACCCAGGTCAAGGGCCTCTAGGTCCGCGATCGTCGTCGGGGGGCGCCGCCGCCGCCGGGGCGAGGTTGGCTTGTCGGCCTGCATCCTTGTATACGGAGGCGTGGGATGAGGCGGGTATATGCGGGAAAGCAGTCTGGCAAAGATGCTGAGCGTTCTCGAGTTCATCGAGCAGCGCGGGCAGGTCGACAGCATGGAGGAGATGCTCGAAGGGCTCTCCCTGACCCGCTCAACCCTCTATCGCTATGTGCGGACCCTGACCGATTTCGGGCTTCTGGCGGCTTCGCCCGGCACGGGTTACACCCTGGGACCGAGGATCATCGAGCTCGACTACAAGATCCGCACCCACGATCCGATGATCCTGGCCAGCAATCCGCTGATGATGCAGCTGGTCCAGGCCACCCCCGGGATCGCGCTGCTGTGCCGGCGCTACCGCGACAAGGTGTTGTGCATCCATCAGGTGCGCGGCGCGGTGGCCTTCGCCTCGACCTATGAACGGGGGCGCGTGCGCCCGCTGCTGCGGGGCGCCGCCTCGCGGGTGATTCTCGCCCACATGCCGGCCGCCCAGGTGACCAAGCTCTACGAGGCCGACCGGGAAGGCTTCGCCGAAGCCGGCTTCGGCGACTCGGCGCAGGCGGTGCGGGCCTCCCTGCGGGCCATCCGCCAGCGGGGCTGGGAGGCGTCGGAAAGCCAGGTGGTGGCGGGCGTGACCGGCATCGCGGCGGCGGTGTTCGACGGCCGCGACCACGTGATCGGCAGCCTCAGCCTGACGGTCGGGCGCGTCGGGCTGACCCCGACCGAGACCGTGCAGATCTCCAGCCGCGTGGTGTTCTGCGCCCAGATCGTGTCCAACGCCATGTCGTCCCACGAGGGCCTGGAAGGCGTCGCCCAGCTCGACCACGCGGTCTAGGCGCCCGCTCCGCTCGCGAGGGCGGCTCATCCCATTCTCGTTGCCGCCAGGGCGCTTGCCACGGCCATGCCGTTCCGCGCCGGAACGGGGCCGGCGCGTGTGCGCGGTCGGTCCGCTCCCAGACCATCCGGCCGGCGCCATGCTGAAAGTGACGGATCAACAGAATCTCACAATGCGGGATTGCGTTGCACAAGCTTTTGCGATCTGTTGACCCCAGTTGGAGGGGGAGCCGGGACGCCTTTCGCCAAAAGAGGTCCCGGGCAAGCGGCAAACGCGTCCTCCCCGCGCTCTAGGGAGGACGTCTTCATGGCCGCAAATGCGCCGCAACTCGCCGCGCCCGGGCGTCGGCGCCATGCCGATCGCTGGAATCTCCGTCTGGTCCTGATGGCCACCGCGTTCAGCGCGGGGGGACTGGTCCCCGTCGCCGCTTGGGCCCAGGCCGCGTCGGGGGACTCCCTGGAAGAGGTGGTGGTCACCGCCACGCGCCAGACCTCCACCGTCAACAAGGTGGCGCTGTCCATCTCGGCCGTGACGCAGAAGTCCCTGGACCAGCAGGGCATCCGCAGCGTCCAGGACCTGTCGAGCCAGGTCCCCGGCTTCAGCTTCCGCACCACCGGCACGGACAACAACCCGCAGCTGACCATCCGCGGCATCGGCGGCAACGCGATCGGCGGCACCTCGGGCTCGGCCCCGACCACCGGCGTCTACATCGACGACGTCGCCCTGCAGAAACGCAACACCAACGGCACCCAGACCGGCTCGGGCACGCCCGTGCCGCTGATGTATGACCTGGAGCGCATCGAGGTGCTGCGCGGTCCCCAGGGCACCCTCTACGGCGGGTCTTCGGAAGGGGGCACCATCCGCTTCATCACGCCGGCGCCCAGCCTGACCACCTATTCCGGCTCGGCGCGCATCGGGGCCAACACGGTGGCCGGCGGTGGGGTCGGCAACGAAGAGGGCCTGGCCCTCGGCGGGCCCATCGTGCCCGACAAGCTCGGCTTCCGCGTGTCAGGCTTCCGCCAGGACCGCGCCGGCTGGCTCAACGCCTATTCCGAATATGACGGCCACCAGTTCGCGTCGCAGGTGAACAAGGGGACCGACTACTCGCTGCACGGCAGCGTGCTGTGGCAGGTCACGCCCCAGTTCAAGGCCTTGGTGACGGTCCACCATCAGTCGACCTACGACCAGGACGGCCCGAGCATCCGCACGGCGTCGCCCGCCGTGAACGTGCCGCGGCGCACCTTCGCCAACTGCAGCTATGTCGGCGCCACCGCCGCCAGCCTGACGGCCGCGGGCAAGACCGGATGCGGAACCACCGGGGTCAACGGGGTGTCGTTCTCGTTCCCCGCCACCACCTTCGGCGGCTACACCATCCCCGCCCAGACCTGGTTGTCCAACAACAACGGCACGGTCAGCGGCCTCTACCTGACCGCCACCAACGTGCAGTACGTGCCCTCGCCGCGGCGTTCGATCTTCACCGTGCCGAGCGTGACGCTGGACTACATCTGGAACGACAAGATCGATTTCAAGTCGATCACCGCCTACACCGACGACCGCACCTCGGGCTGGACCTTCGGCGGCGGCGGGTCCGAGCGAACCAGCGTGTTCCCCAACTCCACCGGCCAGGCCTGCCCGTCCGGCCCGGGCCTGGTGACGCCCATCCTGACCACGCCCTGCATCACCGCCGCCCAGTACCTGCAGATGGACGGGACCACCGGGCCCGCCAACGTGTTCGGCTACTTCATGCTCGACAACCGGCGCGGCCAGACCACCCAGGAGTTCCGCGTCTCCACGGTGGACCCGGCCTGGAAGCTGCAGTTCGTCGCGGGCGTGTTCATCGAGCACGAGAACAACCACGTGAACGTGGGCTCGAACTGGACCGAGAACTACTGGGCGACGCAGCTGCGCGGCGTCACTGAGGCCTATTTCGCCGGCGGCGCCCTGCCGGCGCCGCTGCAGCAGCGGCCCGACGGCAACCTGGTCGACGTGTCCACCCGCAATATCGACATCCTCGAGGACGAGCTCTCGGGCTTCGGCGAGGTCAACTACAACATCACCGACAAGCTGAAGTTCACCGCGGGCGTGCGCGTCACCAGCTACCAGCAGATCTTCAGCCAGCAGTACGGCGGCTCGGTCGCCGGGGCGCCGACGGGATTCGTCGGGACCTCCAGCACGGGGCAGAAGGTGACGATCAACGGCGTCACCTCGCCGCTCGAAACCAACCGGACCACCACGGCGCCGTTCCCCAACAACTACAACGCCTGTCCCAACAAGCCCGCCGACGGCCAGAACAACGCCATCCAGTATGCGGCGGCGGGCTGTCCCTATCAGTACACCTACGCCGTCCTGAAGGAGCACCCGATCACGCCCAAGGTCGGCGCCTCCTATCAGCTGACGCCGGGCGACCTGCTCTACGCCACCTATTCGGAGGGCCAGCGTCCCGGCGGGGTCAACCCGCCGGTGCCGCCGGTGAACTGCGCCCAGGACATCGCCAACTTCGGCGGAGCAACGCCGCTCACCTATCAGCATGACACGGTCAAGAGCACCGAAGTCGGCGGCAAGTTCAGGCTGTTCGGCGGGCGGGCGCAGATCAACGCCTCGGCCTTCCACATCCAGTGGGACAACGTGCAGTTCGTGGTGCCGCTGGTGTTCTGCACCTTCTCCTTCGTCGCCAACGCCGCCACGGCCTCCAGCGACGGGGGCGAGATCCAGGCCACCGCCCGGTTCGGCGGGTTCACCTTCAACGGCAACCTCGGTTACGACAACGCCCGCTACACCGCCGACGTGCTCGGCCCGGTCGGCACGGGCGGGGTGCGCGGCAAGCTCGCGCTCAAGGGCGACAACCTCGGGGTGCCGGACTGGACCGCCAACGCGGGCCTCCAGTACGACACCCGGCTGGCCGACTTCCCGGTCTACGCCCGGGTGGACTTCGCCTACACCGGCAAGTACTCGCGGGCGACGGGGCCGGGCAGCACCAGCTACAGCGCCGCCACCAGCCCGAACTTCATCAACGGCAACGAGACGCACATCGTCAACGCCCGGGTCGGCATGTACTGGAAGGAGCTGGAGATCGCCGGCTACGTCAGGAACGCCGGCAATTCTCGCGAATGGCTGAACAAGGCCGAAGGGTCGGGCAGCTACTTCTACACCGGCACCCTGGTCCAGCCTCGAATCATTGGCGTGCAGATGAATTACCGCTTCTAGCCGGGGCGTCGGCCGGAAGCCTGTTGCGGACCTTTGGTCCCCCGACTTGGGGCGCCGTCGTCGACGGCGCCCCATTTTCGTGGACCACGCGCCTTGGCCGCGCCGGCCTGACCGCAGCGGCGACAGGCGATATCGGCCCATATGGAAAATGCGCCGGTCTGCTGTGCCCGGTCGTGGGCGGTCGACGGGGCGTGCTTAAACGTAACGAACGTGGATTTGATCAGTCGTAGACCGTAACGAATTCAGAGTTGTCGAAAAACTATCGGCATTGGCCAGCACTGTGTTTGACGCGATACTCACCGCATCGGGGAAATTTGACGATTTGCCGGATGATGATGGGAATTTGCGCGCTGTTGGTGCCATATTATCTTTGGAATATTGTATGGGTTTGTGGATCGGCGTGGGGATGACAGCTCTTCGGAAGCTCAGAATTCTCATATAGCGGGAAAATAGCATCGAAATCGGCCGTCAAATAGTGGACTCCGCAAGGGGGTGGTGCTAGCTTTTCCGTCATAAGGGAGTGTGGCGATGGTCCTCGCGCCCTCCGGTCCCCGGGGCCGGCGGCGGGAGGGCCTTGAAGTCGCACGAGCGTGGAGGATGCCGGCTGGTGCGCGTTCGGCCTCAGGCTTTCCGCAAGGCCCTCGATTCCGTCCAGGGATCGGGCGTCTCGGGCCATGGGCCATTCCCGCCGGCGCCGCGTGGCCGGGACGATCGCCCGCGGCGGCCTTTTCCAGACCAGTGGCGGAGCGCGTGTTCGAGCTCCAGTGATCTGACGGCGTGTTCCACGGCATCTTGGGAGCGTGTGCAATGACCCGGTTCAAGCCCTCCTTTCTGATCGGGGCCAGCGTCGTGGCCGTGACGGCGGGCATCCTGGTGGCCTGCGCCCACGACAAGGGCGGACAGGTGGTGGACGCCAGCCAGGCCATCCCCGATCGGCCGGACTGGAACTGGGACGTGCGCCCGATCCTGTCGCAGAACTGCTTCGCCTGCCATGGCCAGGGCACCCAGAAGGCGGGCCTGCGCCTGGACATCCAGAAGGCGGCCTACGATCCGATCCCGGAGGACAAGAACCACCGCGCCATCGTCCCGGGCAACCCGGGCAAGAGCGAGCTGTGGCGCCGGATCACCTCGTCGGACGTGGACTTCCGCATGCCGCCGAAGGACTCGCACAAGACCCTGTCGGCCCGCGACCTGGCCGTCGTCGAAAAGTGGATCAAGCAGGGCGCGCACTACAAGCAGCACTGGGCCTACATCACCCCCACGATCGTCCAGCCCGAGCGCACCAAGTGGGACGGCCAGGCGGTCAACCCGATCGACCGCTACGTCTACGCCAAGCTCGCCCAGCAGGGCCTGTCGCCCGCGCCCGAGGCCGACCGCGAGACCCTGATCAACCGCGTCACCCTCGACCTGACCGGCCTGCCGCCGACCCTGCAGGAAGTCGACGCCTTCGTCGCCGACAAGGACCCGAACGCCTACGAGAAGCTGGTCGACCGCCTGCTGGGCTCCAAGGAATACGCCGAGCGGCAGACCAACATCTGGCTCGACGTCGCCCGCTACGCCGACAGCCGCGGCGGCCTCAACGACAGTGAGCGCCCGATCAGCTACCCCTACCGCGACTGGGTGATCAGCGCCTTCCAGCGCAACATGCCCTACGACAAGTTCGTCACCTGGCAGCTGGCCGGCGACAAGCTGAACGGCGGCAAGCCGACCCGCGAGCAACTGCTGGCCACCGCCTTCCTCAAGGCCGGCCGCCAGGACTCCGAAGGCGGGTCGATCGACGAGGAATACCGCATCAACTACGTGCAGGAGCGCACCGAGCTGATCGGCAAGGACTTCCTGGGTCTGACCGTCGGCTGCGCCAAGTGCCACAACCACAAGTACGACGTCATCGCCCAGGCCGACTACTATTCGCTGTCCGCCATCTTCAACCAGATGGACGACCGCGGCGGCGGCTCGAGCAACCGGGGCACGGTGATGGGCACGGCGCTGGAATGGCCGACGCCGCTGCAGTCCAGGAAGATCGCGGGCGCCGACAGGAAGGTGCAGGCCGCCGAGGTCGCCTACGAGGCCGCCCTGCGCGCCGCGCAGCAGAAGGTCGCCGGCCAGGTCGACGCGGTGCCCGCCGCCCAGCGCGCCCAGTTCGTGAAGGCCGCGATCGAGGCCGACACCCAGGCCTACTACCCGCTCGACCAGCACCAGAAGGGCGAGAACCTCAAGGACAACGACCGCGTCTATATCGACGAGCAGCTGCCGACGCCCGGCACGCCGATCACCGGCAAGAAGACGCCGTTCGACAACATGACGCGGGCCCAGGCCACCGCCTTCCTGCAGAACAAGATCCTGGCCGACGTGCGCGCCGGCAAGCCGACGCCGATGTTCCAGAGCACCAACGTGCTCGTGGCCGCCGGGGCCAAGGCCACCGGGGGCAAGGCCGCCATCAACACCCAGACCTCGGCCATCGCCGGGGCGGGCGGCGCCGTCGACGCGGTGGAGGACATGAAGGCGGCCGGCGACAAGGCCGGCAAGTCCAAGGGCGATCACGGCGGCAAGCCGGGCCTGGTCAAGGCCAGCCTCAAGACCGAGGACAAGGGCGCCAAGGCGGACGGGGCCAAGGCCGAAGACGCCAAGGCGGGCGGCGGCAAGCCCAAGAAGAAGCTGGCGTTCACCGACCAGGCCACCCGCAAGGGCGGCGCCGGCATGGCCGCCAACATCGCCGCGCACAAGGCCGATCCCGACCTGCCGTACCTGGCCTCGTACGAGGTCGACGCCGCGCTCGAGCAACTGGTGGTGTCGGGCTACACCGACGACCGCCTGGGCGATCCGCAGCGCATCACCCACCGCCAGATTCTGCCGGGGCTGAAGGACGAGCTGGTCGAGTTCTCCGCCTCGGGCGTGCCCGGCGCGGCGCCGGCCCTGCTCAACAACGTCAAGTGGGTCTCCGGCCACAACGGCGGCGAGGCCATCGTGATGCACGACTCGGTGTTCTCGGCCGATCCCAAGGTCGGCAACTTCGAGCGCACCCAGCCCTACAGCCTCGACTTCTGGATCAAGCTGCCGAAGAAGCCCTACTACGACTCCACGCGGCCCAACGGCCCGTCGGCCTCGATCCTCTACAACAACGGCGGCGTCGAGGGGCTGGGCTACGAGCTCAGCATGTCCAACAACAAGCTGGCCTACTCGATCACCCACAACGCCCCGACCAACATGATCCTGGTCGAGACCAAGGCCGACGTGCCGACCGGGCGCTGGGTGCACATCACCTCGACCTACGACGGCAACTCCAGGGCCGCCGGCATGAAGCTGTACTTCGACGGCAAGCCGCAGGAGGTCGACGTCTACCACGACGGCCTGACCCGCTCGGCCTTCCCGCGCGGCCGCACCAGCTACTTCGGCAGCTACTTCGGCTTCGCCAGCGGCACCAACTTCAACCGGCCCGAGATCGTCGGCGCCGCCCTGGACGACATCCGCGTGGTCACACGCGCCCTGACGCCGCTGGAGATCGACTACCTGCAGAACCCCAGCGCGCCCCTGCCGGTCTCGGCCGCCGAGGCGCGCGCGCAGATGATCCAGATCGCGGCGCAGAAGGAGCCGGCGGTGCAGCAGGCCTGGAAGGACCTGACCGACGCCCGTCTGGCCGCCCAGCGGGTCGAGACCCCGGTCTACCAGGTGATGGTCGCCGGCGATCAGCCGATCCCGCGCAAGAGCTATGTGCTCGACCGCGGGGTATACAATTCCTACCTGCAGGAGGTGAAGCCCGGCGGGATACCGCGCGTCTTCCCGTGGAGCGACAAGCTGCCCCGCGACCGCCTGGGCCTGACCGAATGGCTGTTCGATCCCAAGCAGCCCCTGACCGCGCGGGTCTACGTCAACCGCATGTGGCAGAACCACTTCGGGACCGGCATCGTGCAGACCGTCGACGACTTCGGCACACAGGGCACCAACCCGACCCATCCGGAGCTGCTCGACTACCTGGCCGTGGAGTTCCTGCGCTCGGGCTGGGACATGCGCCACATGCACAAGCTGATGGTGATGTCGGCCACCTACCGGCAGTCGTCCAACATCAGCCGTGAGAACCTCGAGAAGGATCCCCGCAACTTCCTGCTCGAGCGCGGCCCGCGCTTCCGCATGCCGGCCGAAACCATCCGCGACAACGCCCTGATGGCCTCGGGCCTGCTGGTCAAGAAGGTCGGCGGCGACGCCGTGTTCCCCTATGCCCCCGACGCCATCTGGGACGGCGCCGCCCAGGGCGCGGTGGTCTATCCCACCAACGTACCGGTCGACGAGAACCACCGCCGCTCGATGTACACCTACATCAAGCGCAACGCCCCGGTGGCCAACCTCGTGCCGTTCGACATGCCGGACCGCTACAACGCCTCGGTGATCCGGCCGATCTCCAACACCCCCCTGCAGGCCCTGGTGATGCTCAACGACACCCAGTTCGTCGAGGCCTACCGCAAGCTGGCCGAGCGGGCGATCAAGGCCTCCGCCAGCGAGGACGAGCAACTCACCACCCTGTGGCGCCTGGCGGTGCGCCGCCATCCGGTGGCCGCGGAGCTCGCCTCGATGAAGCGCTTCCACGCCCAGGAGCTGGCCTGGATGAAGGGGCAGCCCGACGAGGTGACGAAGCTGCTCGCCATCGGGGTGGCGCCGGCCGACCCGTCGGTCGACCCGGCCCAGCTCGCGGCCATGACCATGGTCACCGCCGGGGTGATGAACTCCCCCGACGCCTACACCCTGCGCTAGGAGGGACGGACATGAACAAGAAGATCGAGTTCGATCCCGCCGAGCTGGCCAACTTCACCCGGCGCTCGCTGCTCGGCTCCAGCATGGGCCTGGGCGCCATCGCGGCCGCCGAACTGCTCGGCGGCGGCAAGTCGCTGGCCGCCGGCCCAGATGGCAAGGTTGGCGGCCCGGCCGGCGAGGCCGGTCCCGACATGGGTAAGCTGACCACCGGCCAGTTCCCCGCCCGGGCCAAGCGGGTGATCGACATCCACATGAAGGGGGCGGTCTCCCAAGTCGACACCTTCGACTACAAGCCCGAGGTCATCAAACGCCACGGCCAGGAGATCCCGCCCTCGGTCAAGGGCACGGCCAAGGTCTCGGCCATGTCCAACGCCCAGTCCTCGTTCCCGCTGATGGGCCCCCTGGCGCCCTACAAGCAGTATGGCCAGAGCGGCCGCTGGGTGTCGGACCTGTTCCCGCACGTGGGCGCGATCTCCGACGACCTGACCTTCATCCACTCGATCTGGACGCCGCAGGTCAACCACGACCCGGCCGATATCCTGCTGCACACCGGCTTCCAGCTGGCCAGCCGCCCGTCGGCGGGCGCCTGGGTCAACTATGCGCTCGGCACCGACAACTCCAACCTGCCCGCCTACATCGTGATGCGGAGCCAGTTCCAGGCCGCGGGCGTGGGCGCCACCCAGGCCACCTGGTCGGCCGGCTTCCTGCCGTCCAACCACCAGGGCGTGGAGTTCCGCTCGGGCAATTCGCCGGTGCTCTATGTGGCCAACCCCGACGGCGTCGGCCGCCAGGAGCGGCGCTCGGAGATGGACTTCATCGGCGAGCTGTCGCGCACCCAGTACCAGATCACCGGCGACCCGGAGATCCTGTCCAAGATCGCCCAGTACGAGATGGCCTACCGCATGCAGGACTCGGTGCCGGAAGTCACCGACCTCAGCGACGAGCCGTCTTACGTGCTCGACATGTACGGCCCCCAGGTGCACGTGCCGGGCACCTTCGCCCGCAACTGCCTGCTCACCCGCCGCCTGATCGAGCGGGGCGTGAAATATGTGCAGCTGGTGCAGGTCGGCTGGGACCACCACACCGGCATCGCCCGCCGCCACCCGGGCGACTGCTGGGCGGTCGACCAGCCCTCCGCGGGCCTGGTGCAGGACCTCAAGCAGCGCGGCCTGCTCGACGACACCCTCGTCACCTTCAAGGGCGAGTTCGGCCGCACGGTCTACGCCCAGGGCGGGATCAATCCGAATTCGGGACGCGACCACCATGGCGGCAACTTCACCATGTGGATGGCGGGCGGCGGGACAAAGCCGGGCACGGCCTACGGCCGCAGCGACGATTTCAGCTACAACGTGGCGGAGAACCCGGTGGAGGTGCACGACCTCAACGCCACCATGCTCTACCTGCTCGGCATCGACCACAAGCAGCTCACCTTCCACTACCAGGGCCGCGACTTCCGTCTGACGGACACGGCCGGCAAGGTGGTGCAGGGGGTGCTGGCCTAGGCTGGCGCTCGCCCTTTCCCTCGAGGGGGGAGGGTTGGGCGAGGGTGAGTGCATGGCATCCCCGCCCTTCTCCCCTCGAGGGAGAAGGGAGCTGCCTACGGCTTCGCCTTGGGCCTGAAGTCCTCGTACAGCCCGTGGGTGGAGCGCACGATCGACAGGCCGGGATCGGGCCAGTGCTCGTCCTTGACTAGGTGGGCGCGCAGGTCGGCTTCGGTCTTGCTCCCGTCGCGCAGGTAGGCGGCGACGTGGTCGCGCAGGCGTTCCAGAAGATCGCGGTAGGCGATGATGTCGGCCTTGGTCCCGATCGAGCCGTGGCCGGGGATCACCTTGTCGTAGCCTGTGCCCGCCGCGATGGTGTTCAGCCGGGCGATCCAGCCGTTGATGCCGCCGCCGCCGTTGTAGTCGATCAGCGGGTACTGGCCGCCCTTGTCCAGGTCGCCGATGTGCGCCAGGTCGCCGACGCAGATCACCCGGTCGTGGGGGAACAACACGGTCACGTCGGTGCCGGTGTGGCCGGGACCGTAGTGGTTGATCCGCACCTCCTTGCCGCCGACATAGAGGCGCAGCTCGCCCTCGAAGGCGATGTTGGCCGGAACCAGGTTCGGCGGGGCGCCGGGCTGGACCTTGCCCACGATGTTGTCGTGGCCCTGGATCGACGAGATGATGTCGGCGCCGGCGGGGCGGAAGCGGGTGTTCCCGCCCGAATGATCGGCGTGGTAGTGGGTGTCGATCACGTAGCGGACCGGCTTGGTCGAGACCTTCTCGCGGATGACCTTCATCAGGTCGTCGTAGTGGTACTCGTACTTGCTATCGACCAGCACCAGGCCCTCGTCGGTGACCAGGATGGTCACGTTGGAGCCGGCGCCCGGCACTTCCCACAGATCCGGGGCCACCTGCACCGCCACGAACGGCGGGTGGGGCTGGGGCGTCACCTGGTCGACCGGCTGCTGGGCGGTGACGTTGGGCGTGGGCTGGGCTAGGGCGGCGCCAGCCGTCAGCGCCGCCCCGGCCAGCAGGGCCGCGACGAGGGGTCTGGTGGTATCTCAGGTCTCAGCCCTTGGCCTTGCCCATGCGGCGCGACAGGTCGGTGTAGACCAGGGTGGTGAAGCGCTCGGGGGTGATGTTGCCGCCCAGGCGGTCCTTGTCGAAGTCGGCGGTGGGGTGGGCGTCGATCACCTGCTGCAGGGTCTTCCCCTGGGAAATGAGATTCGCCACCCGGTCGCGCACCGCCTGCATCATGGCGTCCTGCACGGTGATCTCCTTGAAGCCGATCACCGGCCCGAGGTGGCCGGGCACGATCTTGGTCTGGGCGTTCGCCAGGGTCATCACCAGCTTGCCGTCGGCGATCATGCCGTCGATCGAGCCGCCGTCGTCCACCCCGATATTGTTGAAGCGGATCGAGGCCGGCAGGTCGCCCACCTCCATGACGTTGGCGTGCTTGAAGTAGACGATGGTGTCGCCGTCGGTGTGGGCCGGGGAGGGGTGGATCAGCTGCACCTCCTCGCCGTCGAACTGGAGGGTCTTGCGGTCGGCGTAGGTCTCCTTGGGCCAGTCGGCCTGCGGATAGGCGGGCGTGCCGTCGGGACGCTTGGTCGTCTGCATCCGCTTCAGCACGTTCTCCTGGGCGATGACCGTGGCGCCCTCCTTGGCCATCAGGCCGTTGCCCGAGGTGTGGTCGTTGTGCAGGTGGGTGTTGATCACGTAGCGGATCGGGCCGGTGGCGCCGGTGGCGCGGATCGCGGCGATCAGCTTGTCGTGCAGCGCCGGGAACATCGAGTCGACCAGCAGCACCCCGTCCTTGCCGGTCAGGAACACCACATTGCCCACGCCCGGCGCGGCCTCGGCCACCCACACGTTGTCGGCCAGCTTGGTGGTCTTGATCTGCAGCTTGTCGAACTCCAGCGGGCGACCCTGCTGGGCCTCGGCCACCGAGGCGGCGCCGACCAGGAGCGAGGCCAGGGCCAGCGCCTTGAAAACCGTCTTCATGTCATCCTCCCGATGGCCTCCGGCCGGTGGCGGCGGAGGTTCTTGTCTCTCTGTCGGTCCAGACTAGAAGGCCGCCCCTCCGGAAGGAAGGGCGGCCCCGCCCGGCCTAGTAGCGATAGTTCAGCTGCATCCCGATCTCCCGCGGGCGGAAGGTGGTGGCGGTGCGCAGCGGCGAGGACAGGCCGTTCCCGTAGTTGAGGAAGTCGCGCGAGTCCGTGAGGTTGTTGACGTAGAGCGCCACGTCGACCCGCTCCAGGTTGACCCCCGCCCGCAGGGTGGCGAAGTGGGTCGGCTGGCCGCGGTAGATGACGGCGTTGTAGCCCGGCGTGCCGGGATAGCCGCGCACATAGTCGCCGGAGAACTGGTAGTCGCCGCGCACGAAGGCGGCCCGGCCGAGCACCTGGAAGTCGTACTGGGCGCCGACGTTGTACTGCCAGGTCGGGACGCCCAGGGGCTGGCCCTTCTTGACGATGTAGGAGGTCGAGCCGTCCGAGGCCTTGAAGGTGAAGTCCTGGTCGTAGTGGGCGTCGTCGTAGCCGATGGCGTAGTTGATGGTGAAGCCGGGGAAGGCCCGGATCTGGCCGTCGATGTCGACGCCGTTGGACACCGCGGTCTTGCCGTTGGTGACGTAGGAGAAGCCGCAGCGCAGGTTGACGGTGAGCTGCGGGTCCGTCCAGTCGATGTGGTAGACGGCCATGTTCATGGCCACGCGGTTGTCGAACAGCCGCACCTTGGCCCCGCCCTCGTAGCTCCACACGCTGTCGGACTTGTAGGTCAGCGGCGTGGGCCCGCCGAGCGCGGCGATGTCGTTGACGCACTGGGCCAGGGTGCCGGGGGTGTTGATGCTGCCCGGACGGTAGCCCTTGGCCGCGGTGAAGTAGAACAGGTCCTGGGGCGTCAGCTGGTAGGACAGGCCGAACTTGGGGTTGACCGGCTTCTCGTCCAGGCTGCCCGAGCCGGTGTTGTTGTAGGGATCGCCGACCTGGTTCGGGAACGGATGGGTCGGGGTGGGGGTGAACAGGTTCAGCGGCACGCCGTAGATCGGGCCGGACTGGGTCTGGGTGTAGGCGGTCTTGAGGTCCGAGGCGCGCACGCCGGCGGTCACCTTCAGCTTGTCGGTGACCATGTAGTTGAGCTCGGCGAACACGGCGATTTCCGACTCGTCCAGGGTCGCCAGGCGGCGCGAGGCGTCGGTGCCGGCCGAGGCCGGGGTCGGGGCGGTCTGGATCACCTGGTAGGTCGGCACGCCGCCCACCATCACCGGCCCGGACAGGATCTTGTAGGACACCTGGGCCGCCTGGGGCGAGCCGGGGTTGAAGATCGAGCCCGACAGCGGCGGGATGCCCGCCGCCCAGCCCTCGTCGATGCCGCGGATCGCCTGGATCACCTGGTTGTCGGTCGACAGGGTCGAGCCCGGCTGCCGCTGCGACGACGAGTTGTGGTAGACCCCGCCGACCCAGCTCAGGCGGTCGCCCGGCGAGTTGTGCGAGAAGCGCAGCTCCTCGGTCCAGGCCTTGTGCTTGTTGTAGTAGACGTACTCCTTGTACTGGGTCGGCACGCCGTTCCAGAACAGGGGGTTGGCGCCGAACCCGCCCGGCACCGGGGTGTTGGTCCCCGGGATCACATAGGTGGCCGCACTGGCGCAGCCGCTCGCCTGGGTGGCGGTGCACGGCCGGTAGTTCCCCGCCGCGTCGAAGCTGCCGCCGGCCGGGGCGTAGTTGGGGCCGGTGAAGGCGCCGCCGCTCTCCACCGGGCCGGTGGTGTTGTCGTAGATGTAGGACGTGACCGACTTCAGCTGGACGTAGCCGGCGTCGTAGTCGAGCGACAGGCTCGGCAGGTAGAGCACGGTGTTGCGCTTGGAGTGCTGCGCCTGGGCCTCGTGGCCGTCGTCCAGATAGGTGTTCAGCCCGCTCTTGAAGTAGCCGAACTGCGGGAAGGGGCCATAGGTCCCGCCGGCGTAGGCCTTGTCCGGGAAGTCGAAGGTGAAGCGGTTGGCGCCCGTGCCGAGGGTGACCACGTTGGTGAACACGCCGGGGTTCACCGTGAATTTGGGGATCGGCAGGTAGAAGGTGTCGATGTCGTTCGAATAGTCCTTCGAGAAGTAGAAGCTCGGGGTGATCTTCAGCTTGGCGGTGGGCTGCCAGGTGACGGCCAGGCGGGCCATGTCCTGCTCGCCCCAGTTCGAGTTGTCCTCGACGGTGGAGGCGTCGTAGATCGACACGTGGTCGATGTAGCCGCCGGTGTGGCGGGCCAGGACGCTGGCGCGGAAGCCGAGCTTGTCCTCGATGATCGGGCCGCCGATGGCCCCGCCGCCCTCGTAGCTCATGCCGCCGCCCTCGGTGAACGACACGTCGGCGCGGGCCGAGGCGCTGTACTTGGTCAGGCTGGGCTGGGGCGTGATGAAGCGCAGGGTGCCACCTTCCGAGGAGGCGCCGAACAGGGTGCCCTGGGGCCCCTTCAGCACTTCCACCCGCTCCAGGTCGTAGAGGATCGGGGTAGCCGAGCCGTTGCCGGTGATCAGGCCGATGGTGCCCCGCTTGGTCAGGGGCGTGTCGTCGAGATAGACGGCGGTGGTCTGGGCCCCCAGTTGGGAGGAGATGCCGCGGATGGTGATCGACGGATTGTTGTCCCCGCCCGCCCGCCGGAAGGTCACCGCCGGGATGTCCCGGGCCAGGTCCTGCACGGTCTTGATGTTCTGCTGATCCAGGGCCTTCTGCGTCACCGCCGCGACGGTCATGGCCACGTGGCTGACGGTGTCGGCCTGGCGGGTGGCGGTGACCACCACCTCGCCCAGCATGTCGGGCTGGCTGGCGGCCGCGGGCGCGGCGCGCCCCTGGGCCAGGGCCTGGCCGCCGCCGGCCAAGGTGAAGGTGGCCAGGGCGCACGCGGAATGTGCGACGCCCGCCAGCAGCCGCGCTGCGGTAGGTCTGCTCATCATAGTTCCCTCCCTGGTCCGAACCGACTTCGGGTTCGGAGTCCCGTTTTTGCTCGGATGGCCGTCTTGGCGCGGCCACCTCGGCGGGATCGGGATCGGTCGTCCCATGGGCGCCCGCGCCTTTCGGCGGCGGCCGCGCGCGCCCAGCCTTGTAGACAAGGCTTTTCCTTCGCCGCTTCAATGACTTGAGCGGCGTCCTCGGGCGGCTTTCGACATGAGAAGACAGAGCCGCTGACCGGCTTGGCTGGACGCGCCTGTTCCAAGCCCGGTCGGCGAGGGCCCTCCCCCACTTGGCCTACCCATACGTCCGACGTCGAAGAATAACAACGCTTTTCGCATATATTGGGATTTGTATTTTTGTCATAAATTCCGGAAGCGGCGTCCTAACGGCGCCACCAGGACCGGGAATCGGGGCAATCCGTAGCCGGTCATGGCTACGAACGTGGCCTGTTCGATTGCTTATGTTTTTTAAATAATGGGATTTCTTTCGTTGCATTCCTGCCAAATGCCGGTCCATTGTCGAGCCGCGGTCGCCCGGCAGGGGACCGGGGATCGAAGTGTCATGGCGGCCGCAGAAGCCGCTGGGATCAGGGACGGGTGCGCATGGACAGCCGCGCGGATGGCTTTCGCCGAACCTTGGATTCGGGCCGGATTTCCCCCCGCCTCTATTGGACCGTGGCCCTGGTCGCCCTGCTGCTGGTGACCGACGGCTTCGGCACCCAGGCCATCGGCTTCGTGGCGCCGGCCATCGGCAAGGCCTGGGCGCTGAAGAAGGGCGCCCTGACCGGCGTCATCACCATGGGTCTGGTGGGGGTGATGATCGGCGCCTGCGGCGTGACCCCGCTCGCCGACCGCGTGGGCGCCCGCCGCATCCTGCTCGGCTGCGCGCTCAGCTACGGCGCCCTGATGTGCGGCACGGCCCTGGCGCACGACCTCCCCAGCCTGTTGTGGATGCGCTTCCTCAGCGGCGTGGCGCTCGGCGGGGCCATGCCCGCCGGCATCGCCCTGGTGTCCGAATATTCACCGACGCGGCTGCGGGCCACCTTCGTCACGGCGGCCGTGTGCGGCTTCTCCCTGGGCGGCGCGCTCGGCGGCTTCGTCGCCACCCTGGTGATCCAGCGCTTCGGCTGGTCGGCGGTGTTCCTGGTCGGCGGCGTCGCCCCGATCCTGCTGGCCCCGGTGCTCTACCTGCATCTGCCGGAGTCCCTGCCGCGGGTGCTGGTCGGCGAGGCCGGCGCCCGGTCCATGGCCGCGGCGCGCAAGCTCGCCCCAGGCTGGATTCCCGGCCCGTTCGCCACTGCGCCGCCGGCGGAGGGCGGCGGCCAGGCGCCGGTGGTGGGCCTGTTCAAGGACGGCTTCGCCCTGCCCACGGTGCTGATCTGGGTCGTCTATTTCATGACCCTGATGGTCCTCTACACCCTGTCCAACTGGCTGCCGACCATCATCACCGACGCCGGCATGCCGATGAGCACCGCCAACGCCGCCACCAGCTTCTACCAGTTGGCGGGCATCGTCGGGGCGTTGCTGTTCTCATTCCTGTGCGACAAGGTCGGCTCGCGCCGGGTGCTGCCGCTGATCTTCCTTGGCGCCTCGGTGTGCTGCTTCCTGATCGGCTCGGCCGGGGCCAATCCGTCCCTGGTGGTGGGCGCGGCCGCCGCGGCCGGGCTGTTCGTGGTGGGCGGCCAGAGCGCGGCCAACGCCTTCGTCGGCAACTTCTATCCGTCCCACGTGCGCGCCACCGGCATCGGCTGGGCGCTGGGGGTGGGGCGTCTGGGCACCATCCTCGGCTCTTCGGTCATCGGCCTGATGATCGGCGCGGGGGCCGAGGCCCACACCCTGTTCGAGATGTGCGCCGTGCCGGGCCTGTTCGCCGCCCTGGCCATCTGGCTGGTGGCCGGACACCGGCGGCGCGAGGCCGCGGCGGAGCCCGTCCCCGGACCGGCGCGGCCCGCCGAGGCCTGAGGCCCCGACCCATGGGGCCAACCCCCTAGATTCAGAGCTCGAGATTGAAGAGAGGCGGCATGTATCAAGGCAAACTTCCCGAGACGCTGCACGAGGTCAGCGAGGGGCTGAAGCAGGTCGGCTACCGGCGGATCGCCACGGAAGAGGCGTTCTGTCCCCCGGAGCTGCTGCAGATCTACCGGGTGATGCTGGAGACCCGGGCGATCGACGATCCCGGCTTCAACACCATGTTCGGCTTCTACCTGAACAGCCCGAGCCTGCGCTCGCAGCAGATCCGCGACTACCTGGTCGACCTCGGCGAGCTGCGCCTGAGGCACATGGACGAGCGCGGCATCGACATGCAGGTGATCGGCCTGACCTCGCCCGGCGTGCAGGTGATGCCGGCGCCCGAGGCCAACGCCTTCGCCACCTACGCCAACGACGTCCTGGCGGACGCGTGCAAGGCGCATCCGACCCGCTTCGCCGGCCTCGCCGCCTTCGCCCCCCACGACGCCAAGGCCGCCGCCAAGGAGCTCGAACGGTCGGTGACCCAGCTCGGCCTGAAGGGCGGCATCCTGCACTCCCACACCTTCGGCGAGTACCTCGACAACGAGAAGTTCTTCCCCCTGCTGGAGGCCGCCGAGGCGCTCGACGCGCCGATCTACATCCATCCCCAGGTGCCGCCGCCCAAGATGATCGAGCCGTTCCTGGAGTGCGGCCTGGACGGCGCGATCTACGGCTTCGGGGTGGAGACCGGCCTGCACCTGCTGCGCATGATCGTGACCGGGGTGTTCGACCGCTTCCCCAGGCTGACCGTGGTGATCGGCCACCTGGGCGAGGCCCTGCCGTTCTGGATGTACCGGCTCGATTACATGCACCGGGCGGGGGTGGTGGCCAAGCGCTACGAGCGCATGAAGCCGATCCAGGGCAAGGTGTCGGACTACCTGCGCCGCAACGTCTACGTCACCTCCTCGGGCTTCGCCTGGGAGCCGGCGATCAAGTTCTGCCAGGACGTGCTAGGCGTGGACCGGGTGCTCTACGCCATGGACTATCCCTACCAGCACGACGTGGCCGAGGTGATCGCCAGCGACGCCCTCGCCGTGCCCGAGGACGTCAGGAAGGCGTTCTTCCAGACCAATGCCGAGCGGCTGTTCAAGCTCTAGGAATATGCAGACACGGCGCGCCGGCAGAGACCGGCGCCGCCAAGGGGAGGAGATCAAGGTGACGTCTCGGATCAACTGGCGCCTGGCCGGCGCCTCGGCCATCGCCCTGGCCGCGCTCTGCCTGTCGTCGGCCCCGGCCTTCGCGCAGTTCGACAAGACCCAGCCCGCCACGCCCTCGACCGGCCCCGGCTTCGACCTGAAGGCCCCGGGCGTGGACATGAGCGGGGTGTGGGAGATCGAGCACTACGTCGGCTCGGGCGCGCCGCTGGAGAAGCGCATCCTGCACGACATGGACGGCAAGCCGGCGCCGTTCCTGCCGTGGGCGCAGAAGATCTACGACCACAACATCGCCGAAGAAAAGAAGGGGCACACCTTCGTCGGCGGCCCCACCAAGTGCCTGCCGCACGGCATGCCGCAGATGATGACGGCGGCCACCTATGCGGTGGAGATCTTCCAGTCGGCCAAGGACTTCGCCTTCGTCCACGAGCTGCAGCGCAACTACCGCATCATCCACCTGGATCGCGGGCACCTGGCCGCCGACGACATCACCCCCAACTACATGGGCGACTCGGTGGGCCACTGGGAGGGCGACACCCTGGTGGTCGACACCATCGGCCTGTCGGACAAGACCACCTTCGACATGCTGGGCGCCCCGCACACCGACAAGCTGCACACGGTCGAGCATATCCGCATGCTGAACCCGAACCAGTTCGAGGAGGTGATCACCATCGACGACCCGGGGACCTTCAGCCACCCGTGGACCGAGCGGGTCACCTATCGGCGCGCCAAGCCCGGCGACGAGGTGATGGAGTACATCTGCCTGGACGGGAACCGGAACAACGTCGTCGACGGCGTGGTGACCATCGACGGCAAGCCGCGCGCCGGCGCTCAGGGCTCCAAGACGGCCAAGAAGTAGGGCGCCGCCGTTCCTCCGGTTCCGGGCGCGCAGGCGCGGCGGAACCGGGCCCGGCCCTGCCCGATTGTTCAGCCGGGGCGGGGAGCGGAGAGCGAGCGCATGCGACTGACCCCCGACGAAGCCAAGGTCCGCGCCGACGAGGTGCGGAAGACCAGCCTGACCCTGCTCAAGGGCTGCTTCTCGGTGGAGACGATCGACGCCTGGAACCGGGCGTTCCAGCCGCTGCTGAAGGCCGGCATGGAGGCCGACAAGGACGACCCCAATCGCGGTCCGGGTCGGTTCTACGTCACCCTGCCGTTCCATGGCCTGTGGGCCGACCCGCAGATCATCGACAACGACGCGGTCATGGCGGTGGTGGCCGAGCTGGTCGGCGCGGACGGGGTGATGTGCCAGCTGGCCAGCGACACCCCGGTGGACGGCTCCGACTTCCAGGTCCTGCACCGCGACACCCAACTGCTGTTTCCCGAGACCGGGGTCGAGACCCCGCCCTACCAGCTGGCGGTCAACTTCCCCCTGGTCGACGTGACCGACGCCAACGGGCCGATGGAGTGGGCGCCGGGCACCCACATGCTGTCCAAGGCCGAGGGCATGGCGCGGGTGCAGAGCGGCGAGATCCCGCTGGTGAAGGGCTACATGCAGCGCGGCGACGTGATGATCCGCGACGTGCGCCACATCCACCGCGGCACGCCCAATCCCTCCGGCGTCCCCCGGCCCATGGTGGTGATCGGCTACAGCCGCCGCTGGCTGCATCGCCCCGAGGTCAACATCCGCGTGCCGCGCGAGGTGCTGAAAGGCCTGCCCACGCGGGCGCAGAAGCAGCTGCGCTTCAACCCGGTGTTCGACACCGTCGAGGAAGCGATGCAGCCCGGCGAGAGCTACCGCGTGTTCGCCTACTAGGAGGAGCCGGCGCTCCCTCCGTGGTCCGCTCCTTCAGCCTCCCGAGCGGAGATAGTCGTAGAACCGCAGCTGCAGGGCGCCGTGCTCGAACATGGTGCGGCTGATCTTCAGCTCGAAGTCCTTGCGCACGACCTTCTTCAGCTCCGCGCCGGTCCAGCGGGCGAGGGTGGTGCGCGTCGCGTCCGCGGGGCCGAAGATCAGGACGCGGGCCTTCTTGTGCGCCGTGAACGCCGGCAGGACCTTGAGCTCGTTCAGCGTGCGGGTCAGGGCGGCGCGGAACTCGAACTCCTTCAGGTCCTTGGCCAGCATCGTCTTCATCAGCAGCCGCTCGTAGGGGATGTTGGCTTCGCCCGGCGCCCAGACCGCGTTGTCCGAAGTGTCGAGGACCGGATCGGCCATCTTCGGCATCACCGGCTCCACCTCGGGCAGCCAGCTGCTGGCGACCCAGGGCACCAGGATCGGCCGGCTGGTCGAGAACTTGTTCAGCAGGTTCTGGGCGTAGATGCCGGAGGTGGACGGGTTGTTGATCTTGACGCCCTCGACCTTCGGCTTGGCCCCGGGGAGGGGCGGGATGATCGGGGCGGGCGTGGTCGGCTTGACGAACCGGTCCTCGGGCGCGTCGTTGAGGTTCGAGGTGGTGAACTTGGTCCACAGGTCCGGCGACAGCAGGGCGCCGGTGGTCAGCTCGCGGTTCAGCGCGAACAGGCTGGGGTATTTGGACGGGATGTCCGAGCGCAGCAGCTTGGCCAGGCTGTCGAGATGCTGGCGCGAGGCCTGGCCCGCCACCATCATGCGCAGCAGCAGATAGATGCGCCTCAGCGTCCCGAAGTGCCGGTTGAAGTCCTGCAGCGCCAGGTTGAGCTTCATCTCGGCCGAGCCCGAGGCCATCTTGGTGGCGATGCTGCCCGGCTTGGGCCCGAAGCTGCTGAACGAGAAGGCGTCGAAATTGCTCTCCGGATCCTCGACGCGATGCTCGCCCTTGGGGCCGATGACGATGTTGAACGGGTTCCACGCCACCTTCTTGAGCACGGTCTGCGGCTCGGGCGTGGTGGTGGCGAGATCCGGCGGCAGGTCCCTCGCGGTCTTGTGGCCCCACACGGCGAAGGCGTGCAGCAGATCCAGCTTGGCGGGGTAGGGCTCGGAGCGGGTCGCCGCCTCGTCGACCGCGTAGTCCCAGGCGGAGATCAGCAGCTCGTGCGGGATGATGTGGTGGCGGGTGAACTCGGTGCTGCCCGTCTGCCAGGTGTGGACGGCGTTCTTGACGCCGTAGATGGTCACCCCGTCCGGCTTGTTGACGGAGCTGTCGAATTTTTCTCGCGTCTTGATGTTCTTCCAGCCCACGTCCCACCCCCTTGGCCACGGAACGCGAAAGACGCCGCCGATATTCGTGTTAGGCGAGAACTCTCGCGACAAGCGAATTTGAGGTCAAGGCGCCGCTTGATGCCGGGGCGCCCGATCACGGGGAATTCAAGCTTGGCGGGGGTCCGGTCCGGCGGTCAGGCCCTGGGAGGGTGGAAGCGGCGGATCAGGGCCTTCAGTCCGGGCTCGTCGACCTTGTCGGCGGCATCGGCGGGGCTGGTCCACAGCTTCTGGCGCTGGCCGCGTTCGGGGAAGGCCAGCCGCTCGACCAGCACCTCCATGGGAAACACCTGGACCTCGACCGTCTGCACCGCGCCGTGGCGCAGCTTCTTGCCGTAGGTGTAGGCGCCGATCGGGTCGGGGCGCGCCTCGCCGACCAGGCCGGCTTCCTCGTAGGCCTCCTGCGCCGCCGCCTGCTCCGGCGTGCGCCCGGTCATCGGCCAGCCCTTGGGGATGATCCAGCGCCGCGTCTCGCGCGAGGTGATCAGCAGCACCTTGACCGAGCCGTCGGCCTGGCGCCGCCAGGGCAGGGCGGCGAACTGCCTGTCCGACACGCCCGCCGGACCCGGCGCGCGGGGCGGGAAGGCGGTGCGGTGCTTGAGCGGAACGGCGGTCATGGCGAGTCCGAAGTCTGGGCCGAGAAGGTTAAGGCCCGATTCGCTCCGACGTAAATCCATGTCCAGGATTAGGTTCGTATACTGACAATTTGTCGCGCTCGGACGGGGGCCGCGGCCGGCTTTGGTTATCAGGATTCAACCTGACACATCTTGCGCGAGAGGCGAGTTCGTAACAGGCTCCGCCCCAATCGGCGCCGGCCCAACGGGCGCCTCTGAGGGAGGATGTCCAATGCCGTCGATGCGGTTCCGGATTCTCGGCGCCCTGGCCCTGGCCGCCGCCTTGGGCGTCTCGGCCGCCGCGCCCACGAGCGCCCGGGCGGAGATCGATCCCAAGTCGATCACCATCACGCCGTTCGACAAGCTCGACTTCAAGGGCACGCCCGGCCAGCCGCTGATCGCCAACGTGTTCGGCGACCCGGCCAAGCCCGGCCTCTACGGCATCGTCATCAAGTGGCCGCCGCACACCAACAGCCGCCCGCACAGCCACCCCAACGACCGCTACGTCACCGTGCTGTCGGGCACCTGGTGGATCAATACCGGGGCCAAGTTCAGCCCCGACACCATGGTGCCGATGAAGCCGGGCAGCTTCATCATCCATCACGCCGGCGAGATCCACTACGACGGGGCCAAGGACGATCCGGCGATGATCTACATCGTGGGCATGGGGCCGGCGCCGACGATCCCGCGCGAGCAGAAGTAGGCCGCATGCGTTTCGTCGTCCTGCCGCTCCTGGCCGCCCTCTCGGCCATCGCCGTCCCAGCCCTGGCCCAGCCGCAAGCGCCGTCTACGCCCCTGCCGCCCGGTTATGCGCCGTTCGGCGCTCCGCCGCCGCTCGGCCCCGCGCCGGGCCTGGCGGTCAGGGAGTTCGCGCCGGGGGCCGGCAAGACCTGGAAGGTCAGTTTCAAGGCCGGCGACGACGTCATGGGCGGCATGGCGCGCTTCGCCGCCGCCCATCCGATGCAGCAGGCCCAGCTGGCGGGCGTGGGCGGGACGATCAAGGCCGTGCTGGCCTGGTACGACCCCAAGGTGCGCGCCTTCAAGCGGATCGAGGTCAACGAGAAGTGCGAGATCTCCGGGGTCACCGGAACCGTCACCACCGACGCCCAGGGCCGGCCCAACGTGCACCTGCACCTGGTGCTGACGCGCCAGGACGGCTCGACGGTGTCGGGCCACCTGATCTCGGCGACGGTCGATCCGATCCTGGAGGTGTTCGTCACCGACCTGGGGCCGGGCAAGGACGCGCCGGTCCCATGACGGGGCCAGCGATCGGCATCACCAGCAACCGCGCTCAACGAGCCGCCAGGCGATAGCGCAAAGAGAAGCAACCGCGCTCGATCCGCCGCCAGGCGATAGCGCAAAGAGACATGGGCGGGGAGGCCCTTCTGGCATGGCGTTGAAGACCTGGGCGGTGACGGCCGCCTTGACCGTGGCGGCCCTGGGGCTCGTCGCCTGCAACAAGGGCGGCAGCGGCCTGGTGGACGGCAAGGCGATCGCCTCGCCGGCGGCCGGCGAGTGGCTCGGCCACGGCCGCGACTACTTCGAGCAGCGCTTCAGCCCGCTCGACAAGATCAACGCGACGAACGTCAAGGACCTGGGCCTGGCCTGGCACTTCGACTTCGGCGACCGCCAGGGCCTGGAGGCCACGCCGATCGTCCACAACGGGGTGATCTACGTGTCCACCGACTTCTCCGAGGTGTGGGCGTTCGACGCGCGCACCGGGGCCAAGCTGTGGAGCTTCGATCCGGACACCCGCTACTGGCAGATCAACACCTGCTGCAGCCCGGTGAACCGCGGCGTGGCCATCTGGGGCGACAAGGTGTTCGTCGGCGCGCTCGACGGCCGCCTGATCGCGCTCGACGCCAAGACCGGCAAGCAGGTGTGGTCGACCCAGACCTTCCCCAAGGACACACGCCTGTCGATCACCGGCGCGCCGCGGGTGATCAAGGGGGTGGTGATCATCGGCAACGGCGGGGCCGAGCTCGGCGCCCGCGGCTTCGTCGCCGGCTACGACGCCGAGACCGGCAAGCAGAAGTGGAAGTTCTACATGGTCCCCGGCAAGGAGGACCACGACGGCGAGGCCTCGGACAAGGCGATGAAGATCGCCTATCCCACCTGGAAGGGCCATTGGTGGGACTATGGCGGCGGCGGCACGCCGTGGGACGGCATGGCCTACGACCCGGATCTCGACCTGCTCTACGTCGGCGGCGGCAACGGCTCGCCGTGGAACTCGGAGATGCGCAGCCCCGGCGGCGGCGACAACCTGTTCCTCGGCTCGATCGTGGCCCTGAAGCCGGAGACCGGCGAATACGCCTGGCACTTCCAGGAGACGCCCGGCGACAGCTGGGACTACACCTCCACCCAGCCGATCATCCTGGCCGACATCAAGATCGACGGCCAGGTGCGCAAGACCCTGCTGCACGCGCCCAAGAACGGCTTCTTCTACGTGCTCGACCGCCAGACCGGGAAGTTCATCCACGGCAAGAACTACTCGATCGTGAACTGGGCCAAGGGCCTGGACGCCAACGGCCGCCCGATCGAGGACCCGGCCGCCCGCTACGGCAAGACCGGCACGGCGTTCGTCTCCATCCCCGGCCCAGGCGGCGCCCACGACTGGCAGCCGATGTCGTTCAGCAAGCGCACCGGCCTGGTCTACATCCCGACCTCCGAGGGCGCCTTCGCCTATCGCCACGACCCGACCGAGGGCGGCACCGGCCGCAGCAAGCTCGGCTTCAACACCGGCGCCGGCGCCTTCTCCGCCACCGTGGCCGCGGCCGGCGCGAGCAACGAGGGCCTGCCCGGCTACGCCAGCGCCACCGGCCACCGCGAGTCCTACCTGCAGGCCTGGGATCCGGTGGCCCAGAAGACCGTGTGGAAGGCGCCGCAGATGAAGAACTTCAACGGCGGCGTGCTGTCGACCGCCGGCGGCCTGGTGATCGAGGGCAACCAGGTCAACGAGATCAACGTCTACAAGGACGACACCGGCGACAAGCTGTGGAGCTTCGACGCCCAGACCGGGGTGATCGCCGGCCCCGCCACCTACGAGCTCGACGGGGTGCAGTACATCGCCGTCATGGCGGGCTGGGGCGGCACGGTGGCGCCCTATTCCACCCACTCGGACTCCAACGGGCCGGCGCGCCTTTTGGTGTTCAAGCTCGGCGGAACCGACAAGCTGCCGCCCAAGCCCGTGTATGAGCCGCCGCCGCTCGAGCCGCCGGCGCAGACGGCGACGGAGGCCGTGATCACCCAGGGCCAGGGCCTGTACGGCCGCTACTGCCAGCGCTGCCACGGCGGCGGGGCCGCGGGCGGGGGCCTGGGCGAGACGGGCCCGGCGGACCTGCGCCGCTCGCCCTTCATCCAGGACCAGGACAGCTTCGACATGGTCGTGCGGCAGGGCCAGCTGCAGCACAAGGGCATGGCGCCGTTCGGCGAGGAGGTGACCGCCGACCGGGCCAAGGCCGTCCGCGCCTACATCGTCAACCAGGCCATCGCCGCCAAGAAGGCCGAGGCGGACAAGGCCGCGGGCAAGACCGAGGCCGCCAAGACGGCGTCGAAGTAGGGACCGGATCGGGCGGCCGGCGCGGGGAGGGCCTTTACATTCCCGCGCCGGACGGGCAGCGAACGCCGCAAGAAGTTCCGGAGGAAGCCCATGTACACCGCCTCGACCGCCTTCCTTGAGGCCCTGCAGGAAGCCGGCGTCTCCGTGATCTTCGGCAACTTCGGCTCGGACCATCCGGCCCTGCTGGAGGCCATCGCCGAGGCCCGCGCCCACGGCCGGACGATCCCGCAGGTGATCACCGCCCCGTTCGAGATGGTGGGGCTGCACGCCGCCCACGGCTACGCCGCGGTGTCGGGCAAGGCCCAGGCGGTGGTGGTGCACGTGGACTCGGGCACCCTGACGCTGGGCGGGGCGATCCACAACGCGTCCAAGGGCCGGGCCCCGGTGCTGATCTTCGCCGGCCTGCCGCCCTTCACCCAGGAGGGCGAGCTCAAGGGCAGCCGCAACGAGTTCATCATGTGGCTGCAGGACGTGGCCGACCAGCGCGGCATCGTGCGCAACTACGTCAAGTACGAAGCCGAACTGCGCACCGGGACCAACATCAAGCAGATGGTGCTGCGCGCCCTGCAGTTCGCCCAGAGCGACCCCAAGGGGCCGGTCTACCTCACCGGCGCCCGCGAGGTGATGGAGGAGAAGACCAAGCCGGTGAAGGTGTCGCCCACAACCTTCGCCCCGCTGAAGCCCGTGGCGCTCGGCGAGGACGCCATCGGCGACATCCTCGGCGACCTGATGGCCGCCCGCCGGCCGCTGATCGTGACCTCCTACGTCGGCCGCCAGCCCGAGGCGGTGGCCCAGCTGGTGCGCCTCGCCCACCGGCTGGGAATCGGGGTGTTCGAGTCCTGCCCGTCGGCCATGAACTTCCCGCAGGACGACGAGCTCTATCAGGGCGTGCAGTGGAACGAGCCGGTGCAGAACCCGTCCCTGGCCGACGCCGACGCCATCCTGGTGCTGGACAGCGACGTCCCCTGGATCGCCGCGCACAACAAGCCGTCGGCCAAGGCGGTGATCCGCCACGTCGACGTCGATCCGCTGAAGACCGACATCCCGCTCTGGTACCTGCCCACCGTCGCCGCCTACACCGCCGACAGCCTGACCGCCCTGCGCCAGCTCAACGAGGCCCTGGAGCACCGCAAGGTCGACGCGGCCAAGGTCAAGGCCCGGCGCGCCCACTGGGCCGGACGCCACGCCGAGCGCGCGGCCAGGCTCCAGGCGGCCGAGGCGACGCCCAAGGGCGGCATCACCGTGCCCTACCTGATGGCCCGGCTGCGCGAGCAGATCGGGCCGGACGCCATCTGCCTGAACGAGGCCGTCACCAACTTCCCGGCGGTGTGCAACCACCTGGTCCGCACCCGCCCGGGCACCTTCCTCACCTCCGGCGCCGGGTCGCTCGGCTGGAGCGGCGGGGCGGCGATCGGGGCCAAGCTGGCGGCGCCGGACCGCGACGTGATCGCCGTCTCCGGCGACGGCAGCTACATGTTCGGCGTGCCCGCGTCGGTGCAGTGGATGGCCCGGCAGTACGGCGCCCCCTATCTGCACGTGGTGCTCAACAACCGCGGCTGGAACGCCCCGCGCTTCTCGGCCCTGGCGGTGCACCCGGACGGCTACGCCGCCAAGGCCAACACCCTCGACATCGCCTTCGACCCGCCGCCCGACTACGCCGGCATCGCCGCCGCCGCAGGCGGGGCGCACGCGGCCAGGATCACCCGGCCCGAGAACATCGACTCCGTCATCGCCGAAGCGCTGCGCGTGGTGCGCGAGGAGAAGCGCGCGGCGGTGCTTGACGTCTGGCTGCCGTAGGCGATCGGCGTCAGGCTCCGGTCATGAGCCCGCAGCCCTTCATCCTGCTCTCGCCGTTGCACGCCATGATCCTGGCGGTGCTGGCAATCCTGCTGTTCGGCCGGCCCCGGACGCGTTAGGCCGGCTTGTCCGCGTCCTGCAGCCAGCGGCGGAACAGGTGGATGTCGGCCATGCCCGCGTGGTGCTCGGCCACCTTGCCATCCTTGAACAGGAACAGCGCCGGGATGCCGCGCACACCCAGTTGCTGGGCCAGGGCCTGCTCGGCGTCGGCGTCGATCTTGATGAAGCGGGCCTTGGGCTCCAGCGTGGCGGCGGCCTGGTCGAACACCGGGGCCATGGTCTTGCAGGGGCCGCACCAGGACGCCCAGAAGTCGACGATCAGGGGGATGTCGCTCGCGGCGAGGTGCTTCTGGAAGCGGGCGCCGGTCAGGGGCGCCGGATAGCCGGCGAACAGGGCGGACTTGCAGCGGCCGCACTTGGCGGCGCGCGCGTCCCTCTCCCGGGGCAGGCGGTTGGTGGCGTCGCAGCGCGGGCAGACGACCTGAACCGTCTCGCTCATCGAAACCTTCTCCACCGTCCCGGGGTTGTGGCTGGCGCTCGAGCAGGGCGCCCGCCCGATAGTGCAAAGAAAACGGCGCTCGAGCAGGGCGCCAGCCCGATAGCGCAATGAAAACGGCGCTCGAGCAGGGCGCCAGCCCGATAGCGCAATGAAGATGGAGAGAATCGGCCGTGCCCGCCACTCTGAACGGATCCTGCCGCTGCGGCGCCGTCCGCTTTTCGTGCGAAAGCCACACGCCGGTCCCCTACCAGCGCTGCTACTGCTCGATCTGCCGCAAGACGGCCGGCGGCGGCGGCTACGCCATCAACCTCGGGGCCCTGTCGGCCACGCTCAAGCTCGACGACCCGCAGGGCGCCAAGCGCCTGTTCCACGCCGAGATCCGTGAGGACGACGGGACCTGCAGCCTGTCCACCGCCGAGCGCCACTTCTGCTCCCTCTGCGGCGCCCCGCTGTGGCTCTATTCGCCCGAGTGGCCCGAGCTGATGCATCCCTTCGCCTCGGCCATCGACAGCGAGTTGCCCAAGGCGCCGCGCTCCACCCACCTGATGCTGCGGTTCAAGCCCGGCTGGGTCGAGGTCGAGCGGGGCCCGGAGGACCTGACGTTCGACCTCTATCCCGAGCAGTCCCTGGAGGACTGGCACAAGGCCCAGGGGATGTGGGTCGACTAGGGCAGCGGACGGTCGGGGCGTTCGATGCGTTCCTCGCGCTCGAGGCGCTCCTCGTCCGTCAGCGTCTCGTCCCGGCGCGCGGCCTTCTCGGGCCGGCGCTTGTCGTGGTCGAAGTGGTCGCCGCCGTCGGCGATCTGCTGGTAGACCGGCTCGACGTCGCTCTCGGGGAACTCCACGGCCGTGTCGATCCCGTCGCCGAAGGTGCGCGGCTCGCCCAGGTCGTCGGTGGTCAGGGCCGAGGCGCCGATGCCGGCGGCCGGGGCGGGGCGGGACTCGTGGTCCTGGTTGGTCCCCTGGCTGGTGTCGCCCTTGTTGGTCTTGGTGGCGTTGCCGAACGAGCCCGTCTCGGGGCCGATGGTGCGGTCCGGAATGCCGGCGGACAGGTTGTTCTCGTCCTTGGTGTAGCCAGGCATGGCGTTCTCCTTGCCATCAGATGATGCAAGGACAACCCCCGGCTGGCGCGGGCGTTCCGCGAATTCAGGCCTTGTCCCAGAGGGCGACCACGTCGTCCGGGGTGCGCACCGTGACGTCGAGGTCGGTGATCAGGCCGTTGGACAGGGAATAGACCCAGCCATGCACGCTGAGCTTCTGGCCGCGGGCCCAGGCGTCCTGCACGAACACGTCCGAACCGACGTTGCGCACCTGGCGGATGACGTTGAGCTCGGTCAGCCGGTCCAGGCGCGGCCGCCCCTCCGCGCAGGCGTCCAGCTCGTCCCGGTGGTCGTGGGCGACCTCGCGGATCGGGTGCAGCCAGTGGTCGACCAGGCCGCGCCGCTGGCCGTCCACCGCCGCGGCGACGCCGCCGCAGCCGTAGTGGCCGACCACCATGACGTGCTTCACCTTCAGTACGTCCACGGCGAACTGCAACACGCTGAGATAGTTGGCGTCCTGCGGCGGGGCCAGGTTGGCGATGTTGCGGTGCACGAACAGCTCGCCGGGATCGAGGTCGACGATCTCGTTGGCCGGCACGCGGCTGTCCGAACAGCCGATCCACAGGTAGTCGGGCGCCTGCTGGCCCTCCAGCCGTCGGAAGAAACCCCCGTCCTGAGAGACCTTGCGCTCGGCCCAGCGACGGTTGTTGGCTTTCAGATCGTCCAGCATGGGGCGGCATTAGGGCGCCTGCGCCACGGGGGCAACCCCCGCTCGACACAGCCCACCGAGCCCGGGCGAATTTCGCGATCGCCGCACCCGTCGCAATACCGCCGCCCGGCCATGCGAGGCTGGGAGAAAGGGCATAACTGATCACCGTGAGGGTATAGCTCGGAGCCCTCGAAGGAGTTGACGCCACATGCGTTCAGGCGAATAGCTTGGGTAAACAAAACACCGTCCGACGGGACTCGTCAGGAGGGGCGCACAGCAGGGAATGGACGTGAAACCAACATCGATCATGCGTAACGGCCCCGCGATCCTCGCGGTCACGGCATCCGCGGCGGCCTTGTGCCTCGCCTTCTCGGCGAGCGCCCAGGACAGCCAGTCTCCACGCCAGGCCCCGACGGCGGCACAGACCGCCAACCGGCCGACCACTCTGGACAATTCGGGCGACCCGACCCTGGCCCTGACCCGCCCTCTGCGCGGCTCGGGTCCGGCTCCGGCCGGCTCCAAGCCCCCCAACCCCGATCCCAAGAACCTCGAAGGCGTGTGGTGGCTGAAGGGCTATGAGTACTTGATCGGGCCGGCGCCCGGCATCGAGCCGCCGCTGAAGCCGAAGTACATGGACATCCTCAAGCGCCGCATCCGCGCCAAGAACGCGGGCAAGCCCGAGACCGACACCTCGACCCAGTGCTTCCCGCACGGCATGCCGCGCCTGATGGAAAGCCCCTATCCGATCGAGATCGTGCAGACGCCCGGGCGCGTCACCATCCTGCACGAAGTGGCCCACGAGGTGCGCCGGTTCTACCTGAACCAGAAGCACCCGGAGAACCTGAAGATCACCTACCTCGGCCACTCGGTCGCCCACTGGGAAGGCGACACCCTGGTGGTCGACACCGTCGGCATCAACGCCGCCAGCTTCATCGACGACGAGGGCTCCAGCCACTCGGACAAGGAGCACATCGTCGAGCGCTTCCACAAGATCGACGGCGGGCGCCAGCTCCAGGTCGACACCACGGTGGAGGACCCGGTCACCCTGGAGCACCCCTACAGCTACAGCCGCTACTTCCAGTGGCGTCCGGACGTGCGCCCGGCTGAGTACATCTGCGAGGAAAACAACAGGAACGCGCCGGTGAACGGCGTGACGGTGGCCCAATAATGAGCAAGACCCTCTCCCTGATCGCCGCCGGCGCCGTGCTCGCGGCGCTTCCCGTGCTGGCTCATGCACAAGCCAAGCACCCGGACTTCACCGGCGCCTGGATCGTCAGCCCCTACAAGGCCAAGCTGACGCCGACCGACGGCAAGCCCGTGCCGCTGAAGCCCGAAGCCAAGAAGGTCTACGACCAGCACATGGCCGCCGCCGCCAAGGGCGACCGCAAGTGGGACGAGACCACGATCTGCCTGCCCGAGGGCCTGCCGCGGCTGGAGACGATCAACGAGCCGTTCGAGATCCTGCAGAAGTCGAACGCCATGTACTTCGTGGCGCAGAACCGCCTGCCGTGGCGCGCCTACTTCAACGAGAAGCTGCCGGACGATCCGGATCCCATGTACCTCGGCTACCACGTGGCCAAGTGGGAGGGTTCCAAGCTGGTGATCGA
>Ga0310811_10000658_pt1 | contig 44196 bp, 34 predicted proteins | sample YCmetagenome_FD_207642 | JGI IMG/M metagenome (GOLD analysis project Ga0310811, IMG submission 207642) | Soil microbial communities from experimental microcosm in Duke University, North Carolina, United States - YC | ecosystem: Engineered > Artificial ecosystem > Soil microcosm > Unclassified ...
AGCGGACATCACCACCATGCAACTCGACCAGACCCTTGACGATAGACAGCCCGAGGCCCGTACCGTCATGACGGCGATCATACGCGCCGCCGGCCTGGAAGAACGGTTCGCCGAGGCGTCCGAGATCGTCTTCCGCAATGCCAATGCCCGTGTCCTGAACTGCGATCACGATCCATCGGCCGTCGTGTCGGGCTGACACCCCGATGCGGCCATTGCGGTCGGTGAAGCGAATGGCGTTGCTCAGGAGATTGAGCATGACCTGCTTGAGCGCGCGCCGGTCAGCCTGAACGGCCGGCAGGTTGTCCGCCATCTCCATGGCGAGCGTGACGCCGGCCTCGCCTGCCTTGAGCAGCAGGAGGTCGCAACAGGTTTTCACCTCTTCGGTCAAGTCGACGGATTCCGGCGCGATCTCAAGCGTGCCCGAGTCGATCTTCGACATGTCGAGCACGCCGTTGACCACCGACAGGAGGTGATGACCGGCTTCGTTGATGAGATGCGAGTATTCGAGACGGCGGGCCGGATCGATGCCGAGCACTTCTTCCTGCATGAGCATCTCGGAAAAGCCAATGATGACGTTAAGCGGCGTGCGCAATTCGTGGCTCATCATCGCCAGGAATTGACTTTTGGCGGCATGCGCGCGCTGCGTCTCGGCGCGCTCGAATTCGCGTGCGATATCGCGAGTCTTGCGCTCGTCGATGTCGCGCAGAGAGGCCAGCACCTCGCGCCCTGCAAGATGCTCCCCTGCCTGATGCGCGGAAAACGCATCGGCAACGGGGACACACCGCATATCCACCCAGACGAATTGCGGACCGCCCAGAGCTGTGAACCGGCGGATGCGAATCTCCGCCGACGTGCGCTGGCCGAGCGCCTGCGCATCGCCGATGGCCTTGAGATAGAGCGGCCGGTCGGCGACGTGCACCGTCTCGAACAGGCCCTGTCCCAGCAGTTCCGTCACCGGACGGGAAAACAGGACATTCGCCGAAGGTGAAGCGAAATGAACGATGCCGTTGGCACCGAACCGGATCATCGCGTCAGCGCCGTAGCGCGCGCACAGCGCGTGATCAAACGCGAATTGCGCCGCTTCGTGACCGCGCAGACGCAGCGACGATTCCGCAGCGAGCGCCAGCATCGCGGCGAAGATCACGGCAGAGGCGACGGCAAAAGCAGCGTAGGTCGGTTGTCCGAACAGCGCTTCACGTGCCTGATCATGCCAGCCGAAAAGCGGCAGCGCCGCCAGCACCAGCAATGCGACGATAGCGCAGGCCGCCGACACGAAAATGAGACGTCGCGTACCTGAAAGCACCGCCTCGAGCGGCAGGATCACGAGCCAGACCGTAGCCAACGAATAGACGCCGCCGGTCTGCGCGGCGATGATCGTAACAAACGCCGCCGCTGTCAGCGATGACATCGTATGGGCGGATTCGAGACTGCCGGTCAGCGACAGATAGCCGGCGAGCAGCATCGGCGCGATAAACCAGGCGAACACCGCAACCTCGGCCGCGCTCGGGACGCCGCGGATGGTGAGGAAGATCGGCAGCGCCGCGCATGCGAGCAATCCGCCGAGCAGGCGCGAGCCGATGAAGACGCGATGCTGCGCGGCCGACCGTGGGTCGTGCCGGACGGCCGGATGCACCAGTGTGCCGAGATAATCGCGAAGCGACGCAAACAAAAACACGTTTTACGATCACGTCCTGACACGGACGCGCTCCCTTATGCGGCGGATCGTGTCAGACCGCGCTTAAGCGAAAGCTAAAGGACCGGGCGCGAGGCGGCGGAAATGGCTCGCAGACGCCGCGATGGCGCTTCCGACGCCGTCATTCCCCAAGCATGGTGAATGGTCCGTTTAAGCCACAGCGCATTGTAGACACACGCGGATTTCGGTCGATGCCGGGCGACGTGCACATCAAGAACGGATGCTGTCGCAATCACGGCACGGGCGCGGCGCCGCAGCCCTGGAACCGACGCAGGCGAAACCTGTTCAATTTTAAGAAAATTATCGGCGCATTCGAGGACAAATTGCCAAAAAACAGCGCTCAATCGCGAACGTGTCCTTCAAAGCGCGCTGCTAGGGTGATCCTCGAAAAGGCGGAGAGCAAACCGCCTGGAGCGGCAAACAGGCGCCGCCCGATAAGAGACGAACAGGTGTCTTGAGGACAGGGTCATGATGTTTCTCATTCGCGTCGCGTTTTGGCTCAGCGTCGTTGTCATGCTGTTGCCGACCGGCGGAAGCAACAAGACGGCGGGCCAGGATGATGTCGGGGCCACGCAAGCACTTTCGGCAGCCGGAGCTGCCCTCGCCGACATGAGGGGATTCTGCTCGCGTCAGCCCGATGCCTGCGCCATCGGCTCACAGGTCGCGACGACATTCGGCTACAAGGCGCAAGCCGGTGCGAAAATGCTGTATGAATTTCTGAACGACAAAATGGCGCCGACCGAGACCGGATCGATCACCGCGCACAACGATACTGACGCCAACCACGCGACGGCGAGTCGCGATGCGCTGAACCAGGATACGCTCACCGCCGACGACCGCTCGCCGAAATGGGTCGGCCCCGAACAGGTGAAGTTGCCACGGCCGAAAGGTCATTCGGCGTAAATCGCTCGTATTCGCTCCTCACGTGTCCCTGGCGCAGCGCAAAACGAAATTATGCGCTACTGACCCCGAGTTCGGGTTCTTCGTGCGCACGATGCTGCGGCGCTGCCAATCTGCGGCGCGCCGCTAATGCGCTGTACCGCGGATCGCCGCCACACGAGAAGATGCGTTGCAAGGCCTTATTTGACCTTGCCTTTTCATGCGAAAACATTACGTCCAACACGAGAAAAGGCAGCGGCAAGCCATGGTGCATCAGTGTCCCCATCCGTGACCATCGATGAGATCAACGAGAATTTCTCCCTGCTCGATGAGTGGGACGACCGCTATCGCTATGTCATCGAACTCGGGCGGGGCCTGGAACCGTTGCCGGAGAGCGAGCGCACCGAAACCAACAAGGTTCAGGGTTGCGCCAGCCAGGTATGGCTGGCGACGCATATCAAGCCGGACGCCCGCGACGAGCCGGTGCTGACCTTTGACGCTGACAGCGACGCGCATATCGTTCGCGGACTGATCGCCATTCTGCTCGCCCTCTACAACGGCAAGACGGCGAAAAACGTCCTCGCCATCGACTCGCTCGGCGTATTCGAAAAACTCGGAATGCGCGAGCATCTTACGCCGCAACGGTCGAACGGACTGCGTTCGATGGTCGAACGCATCCGCAGTGACGCCGCCACGGCACTGGCCGACGCCTAACGTCCGCTCCCTCACCCCGCATCGCCATCCACGCGGCTCGCAACGCCATCGCTCCAGGCGCGCATTGCCGCATGCGCCGGTCCGCGGATTTCGGCGATATAGCCGTAATGCCGCGCGAGGCGATCGAGCCCGAGTTGCAGCACGATTTTTGCCGAACGCGCCGGCCACTGCCGGTCGCGTTCCACGTCCGACAGACCTTTGAGGAAACAGCAGACGTCGAGCAAAATCCCGGAGAATTCGGGACCGGCTGCGCTCAGCGCCGCGGTTATCCGCTCACGCGCCGCGACCACCATGTCCGAATAATGCACCGGCGTCCCACCACGCGCACCGGGCGCGCCAGCGGCACTCCAGTTCGACGTCGTGCGCGGCATCATTTGCGCGCGCGTGAAATCAGCGCGCAGCCGTTCACCGGACACGAACTGCGCCGCAGTAATCAGCGGTTGTCCGTCGCGGCCACGGCGTTTCGCAAGCCAGCCGAGCGGACTCTCGGCATCGTCGATGAGGACCTGCTGACGTCCCTCCGGGGTCTCCAGGTCATACAGTCTCACGTGGGAAGCGCGCGTCATGATGCAGTCTCCGCCACCGCACGCGCGGAGCAGCGCGTTTCGAGCATTTCGACGAACGCGTCGAAGGTGGGATCATCGCGCAGTTCCTCGAAGCGTCGACAGGCATAAGCGGCCGTCGTGCGGTCGCGGCCGAACGCACGGCCGGTTTCGGTGAATGACAGGCCACCCAGCACATGCGCGAGATACATCGCGCACTGGCGCGCCACGGCAACCCGGCGGCAGCCGCGCGATGGCGTCCGCAACTGTCCGGGCGGGACGGCAAAAGCCTGCGCGACGACCGTGCGGATGCAGGCGGGGCTGGGCGGCGAGAGCGTTAGTGCGGCGGGTATGGCTTGCGCGCAAAGGAGCGCGGGTTTCGTGGGCATCGGCTTGGCGATTGCGCCGCAAATATCTGCAGTCGTCACCGCATCGTCGCGATGACTCTGAAAGAATTTTGAGTATCGTTGGCGGTCTCCGGACGACACGGGTCCGTGCGGGCAATCTGTCATCTGCGCTTCCCTCCTTATTAGGATTATATACCTAATATGCCAGAGGAAAGGACGGCGGGGATAGAATCTCCGAATTACTTTCTAATCAGTTGGAATTGCGTCGTTTTCTCCCTGCGCATCACGCAAAGAGCCGATCATCGGCACGATCGGGAGGTCCCGCAGCGCGCTCAGCGCGAGCGGCGGCGGCGTTGCTGCCCGAGCCCCATCGTCTTGGCTAGTTGGGATCGCTTCTTGGCATAGTTCGGCGCCACCATCGGGTAGTCCAACGGCAAGGCCCATTTTTCGCGGTACTGGTCGGGCGACAGATTGTAGTGCGTGCGCAGGTGACGCTTGAGCGACTTGAACTTCTTCCCGTCCTCGAGACAGACGAGATAATCCGGCATGACCGATTTGCGCACCGACACGGCGGGCTTTGTCACCTCCGGGGGCCGCTCGACGGCGCCGTTCCCCAACCGGACGAGCGAATGATGCACCTGACTGATCAGCATCGGGATCTCGGCCGGTGGCACCGAATGATTGCCGACATAGGCGGCCACGATCTCGGCGGTCAGGGCGATGATGTCGCGAGGGTCGGATGGATCGGCCATGGGATACACACTTTCAAGTCTCGGCTTTAAATCTTGCGCCCGCTGCGCGCGCCGGACCGGGCGCGTGCACGTTCTATTTCGCTGCCGCATAAGGAACGGCGCAATCAGGACGATCGCGACGCGCGATCCTTACTGCATCCGAACAAAGCTTGAAAGAGTGGCCGTCGCGACAGCCCGCCGTTATGCGAGGTTGCGTGACGGTCCGGCATGACGGCGAACCTCACGATGCGTTCTCGATGTAGTCGCGCAACTCCGCGACCGATGCGAAACGCACGGTACCCTGTGATAACTCGGCCTCGATCGACCCATCGGAATAGAGCGTATAGGCCATTTCATCGATCACGCCGGATTTCAGGATGGTCACCGGGGCGACGTCGGACTCGTCCAACTCATCCGTCTCGTCTTCGTCCATCGCGCGCGCAGGCGCATCGGTGTCGTCGTCGTAATCCGTCGGGTGGCTTTCGAAGGCGTCACCCTCCTCTTCGCTGATCCCGTGCTCCACCGTGTCATCGATGTCCCTTGGGACATCTGCCTGCGGCGGCGGTTCGGATTTGTCCGCACCGCGGCGCGGCCACACGCTGTCGAAGAAGGACCGCGGCGACGGCGGCGTGCTTACAGCAGATTCAGGCGGAGGGGGTGGTCCTGGCGGAGGCGCAAGAGGCGCAGCAAAGTCCGGCCGCGGCGGCCCCGCAGAAGACGGCCGCATGGTGGTGTCGAGTTTCGAGAGCGGAAACAGGTCGTCGCCCGCCGCATCATCCTCGCGCTCATCGGAGTCCTGGGAGCGGCCTTGCTGCGGCGATACATTTTCATCGTGCCCGCCCGGGACAAGACTCTTGCGCAGATCGGCAACGCCGTCGCGATCCTTCGTGCTGCGTTCCGGCTCGCGGGCAAAAGGCGGCGGACTTGCCAAATCGGGTCGTGCGGCGGCTGCGCCGGCCAATCCCATTGCACCAAGCCCGGTAGCCACGCCGGCGGCGCGGCCCGTTCCGAAGCCACTTCCAGAACCGAGCGTCGGCCTTTCATCTGCAGAAACGGGTTCAGGAGCTCCGAACGGACGCGCGGATGGGGGCGCCGTGTCGCGGCGGGCGGGAAACAGACTGCCTTCCGATGGAGATGCGGGCGCACCATCAGGCTGCGGGGCGCCGAACGGCGGCGGCGAGGCGGGGGCGGAAATATTGCCGACACGCAGCGTGGCTTCCGGCGTCGGCGGCAGACCTTCGATAGCGGGGCGCACCGGCACGGTCATATTCATATGCGCGAGGTCGTCGGCGATTCGCCGCAGCAGCGCCGCGATCACGCCAAGCCCGGTGATCAGCACGCCGCCGACAAACCCCGCCGTGCCAGCAACGATTAACGTGTTGCCAAGACTGAACTCATTGATTCTTATACCAAAAATTAGCGCCAACACGCCCGCCAAAGCAGTCAGACCGCCGACGACATACAACCCAAAGGCCATCCTAATACTCCCGGTCCCACAACGCAGATCCGACACGCAAAACGCGTTCTGACCACGCCGCTATGGTTTCCCAATACTGAACGAAGATTGCGGCAACATAATCTATACTTGATTAACGCCTGCGACGGTCAGACGATCCGCCATCGCGTGCATGCCGATCCCGACTTTAATTCAAATCCTTCCGTCGCGCCGGTTGCCCGTCGAAACGCCAGTGCTTAGCTATCGGGTGTTGCCGGCGCACATCGAGCCCCCGATGCGCTAAATGTAATTTTTCATTCCCCAGGAGGAATCATGTCGTTCTCTCTTCCCGACCTTCCCTACGCCCACGATGCGCTGGCGCCCTATATGTCGCGCGAGACGCTCGAGTATCATCATGACAAACATCATCTTGCTTACGTGAACAACGGCAACAACCTGCTCAAGGGCACGGAGTGGGAGGGCAAGTCGCTCGAAGACGTGGTCAAGGGCTCGTTCGGCAAAAATGCCGGCCTCTTCAACAACGCCGCACAGCATTACAACCACACGCATTTCTGGAAGTGGATGAAGCCGAACGGCGGCGGCGACAAACTGCCGGGCGCGCTGGAAAAGAAGATCGTCTCCGATCTCGGCTCCGTCGCCAAGATGAAGGAGGAGTTCATCAATGCCGGCGTCACGCAGTTCGGCTCCGGCTGGTCCTGGCTCGCGGTCAAGGACGGCAAGATCGTCGTGACGAAGACGCTCAACGGCGAAAACCCGCTCGTGCACGGCGCCAAGCCGATCCTCGGCTGCGACGTGTGGGAGCACTCCTACTACATCGACTACCGCAATCGTCGTCCCGATTACCTCAAAGCCTTCATGGACCATCTCGTGAATTGGGATCATGTGGCGGAGATGTATGAAGCCGCCGCGAAATAACGCGCGGTCGACATCGCTGCGCCGCCGTTTGACGGCAACCAGCAGGCGGGGCCAAGGCTCCGCCTGTTTATTTTTGGGAGCGCGCCGCGAAAGCCGCACTGCACCCGGGAAACGGAGCATTCGAAGGCTTTCACCGCGCATTTGCGCCATGCGCTCGCTATCAATTCGACTTCCCGCTATGTGACTTCCGACCACATCGCTATGCTTCATGGCGACAGCCATAACCCTCCCCCTATCGCCATGACCGCATCGCCAACGACGCACGCCTCGGCCAACGGGCTCCTCGCGCTGACCGCGCGTGGTCAGGACGGCGGCTGGAGCCGGGACGGCGCGGACCAATTGTCGGTGCTGGTGCTGTTTGTCGTGACGTTTGCGGTCGTGGCGACGTTTCGCGATTTCGGTCTCGGCTGGGACGATTTCACCCAGGCGCAGTACGGCGAACTGTTGCTGCATTTTTACGGCTCCGGGTTCACGGATCGGCGCGCACTCGACTTCGTCAACCTGCATTATTACGGCGGCGGCTTCGACATGGCCGCTGCGTTGCTGGCCAAAATCCTTCCCATCGATCTGTTCGAATTGCGCCGTCTGCTCGGCGGCCTTGTCGGCATCGCCGGCATCGGCTTCGCCTGGCGCACGGCGCGGCACGTCGCGGGGCCTGTCGCGGGGCTGGTGACCGTACTGCTCCTGGCGACCTGCCCGCTCTTTATCGGACACATGATCATCAATTCGAAGGACGGCCCCTTCGCGGTGGCGATGGCGCTGTTGTTGCTCGGCCTTGTGCGCGCATTCAAGTCTTATCCAACGCCCGGAAGGGCGACCGTCATCCTTGTCGGCCTTGGTCTTGGTCTGTCGATCGGATCGCGCATCCTCGGGTTCCTGAGTGGTCCGACCGGCGTCGCGGCCCTCGCCGTCATGATCGGCGTGGAAGCGCGGTCGCTCGGCGCACGGGCCGCGCTTCGGCGCGCCGGACAATTCGTCGTTTACCTGCTGCCGGCGCTTGTCATTGGCTATCTCGTGATGATCGCCGTATGGCCATGGGCCGCGCTGTCGCCGCTCAATCCGATCGTCGCACTCGAATATTTTTCCCACTTCTTCGAAGCGCCCTGGCACGAGATGTTCGCTGGCCAACTCCTTCTCGTGCCGGACATGCCGCGGCGCTATGTCCCGACGCTGTTCTCATTGCAAATGCCGCTTGTATTCCTGCTGCTGATGCTGGCTGGCACGCTCATGGCGATCATCGCGCCGTTTCAACGCGGCGAAGACACACGCATGCGCGCGCTGCTCGTACTGCTGGCGACGGCGGCCTTCTTTCCCATCGTAATCACGGTTGTCGAGCGCCCGGCGATGTACAACGGCATCCGTCACTTCATGTTCACCGTTCCGCCGATGGCCGTGCTCGGCGGCACGGCCGGCGCCTTGCTCTGGCAGCGCCTTGCGGCGCGCAAGAGGATCGCGGCGGCGGCCATGGTCGTCTTCGCCCTCGCGCTGCTGCCGCCGGTGATCGCCATGGCCCGCCTGCATCCTTACGAATACACCTATTTCAATGTGCTCGAAGGCGGCGTACGTGGCGCACGTGGCCAATATGCCATCGACTATTGGGGCCTGTCGTTCAAGCAGGCCGGCACGGCGCTACGCGAGATGCTTACGGCGAAGGGCGAGCATCCGCCGGCTGGCCGGAAATGGCTCATTGCTGTCTGCGGCCCGCAGCCAAGCGCCGAAGCGGCGCTTGGGCCGGATTTCGACACCACCTGGGATACAAAAGGCGCGGACTTCGTGCTCAAGCTCGACGAATTCTATTGCGCCGCGATGCCGGGCACGCCGCTCCTGACCATCACTCGCGCCGGCGTGCCGTTTGCACAGGCCTACGACATTCGCCTCAAGACCGCGCCGCCCTTGCTGACGCAACCGCCACCGTAAGTCACGCCGCCAGCTTGTCGAGAATGCGCGCCCAACTGCGGATTCCTTTATGGAACGATTTTAAGTCGTATTTCTCGTTCGGAGAATGGATGCGGTCGTCGTCGAGGCCGAAGCCGACGAGGAACGCATCGAGGCCGAGGAATTTCTTGAAGTCACCAACGATCGGGATGGACGCTCCGGAGCCGAACAGCACTGCCTTGCGCTGCCATTCATCGCTCAGCGCCGCACGGATTTTCGTCAGTTCAGGACTGTCGAAAGGCAGTTGGATAGCCGGATTGGCCGAATGGCCTGAAAAAGTGACGCGGCAGTCTTCCGGCAGCCGCGCCTCGACGAAGGCGCGGAACGCCTTGCGGATTTTTTCCGGATCCTGTCCGGCGACAAGACGAAACGACACCTTTGCGGATGCCTGCGCCGCGATAACGGTTTTGGCGCCCTCCCCGGTATAGCCGCCGATGATGCCGTTGACGTCACAGGTCGGCCGCGTGGTCAGTTGCTCGATCAGCATGCGGTCTTTTTCGCCCGCCGGAATTTTCAGTCCGACCTGGCCGAGGAATTTTTCAGCGGTGAGATGGAGCGCTTCAAGATCGGCCTTCACATCGGCGGGCAGATCCGCGACGCCATCATAAAAGCCGGGGATGGTGATGCGGCCGTTGTCGTCATGGATTGCGGCTAATACTTTGGTCAGCACCCGGATCGGATTTTGCGCCGCACCGCCGAACAGACCCGAATGCAGATCGCGGTCGGCGCACTGCAGGGTCAGTTCTTCGTAGAGCAGGCCCCGCAGCGACGTGGTGATCGCCGGCGTGTCGGCGTCCCACATCGTGGTGTCGCATACGAGCGCCAGGTCGAGGCTGAATTCCTCGGCATTCTTTTCGAGGAATTCGAACATGTTCTTCGAACCGCACTCTTCTTCGCCCTCGATCAGCATCGTGATCGGCAACGGTAATTTGCCCGTCACGGTCTTGTAGGCGCGGCACGCCTCGACGAAGGTCATCACCTGCCCCTTGTCGTCGCAGGCGCCACGCGCGACGATGATTTTGCGGCCGCCAGGCAACTCGGCAATGCGCGGCGCGAACGGTGGATTGTCCCATAAATTCAGGGGATCCACGGGCTGCACGTCGTAATGCCCATAAAACAGAACACGCGGACCCGCGCTGGCGTTTGACTTGCCGACGACGATGGGATGGCCGGCCGTCGGCCGGACTTCGGAAGCAAATCCGATGCTTGTGAGGTCATCGGCAATGAATTGCGCAGCGGTGCGGCAGTCGTTCTTGAATTTCGGATCGGTGGAGATGGATTCGATCTTCAGGAATGCGAACAGACGGTCAAGACTATGATCGAGATCCTGATCGATGTGGGCTAGGACCGCATCCAGCGTCGCCATGGCATACTCCGTTTTGTTGCAGGACCGAGACGTAACAACTCTTATCGCGCGCGCAAGGCAACAACGGGACGTCAGGGCGCCGGTGGTACGCGATGGAATCGCGTGGTTTCAAAAGCACGTCAAAAAACTATTTCGCAGCCGCGCTTGTTTTTCGCGACAGATTGCGCTCAATATGAGCCAGCGCTTGCGCGTCCTGCAAGCGAAGAGGGGCAAAATAAAATGGACGAACTTTTAGACCGTCTCGTCGCAAATGTCGGCATCAGCCGCGATGTCGCCGAGAAAGCGGTAGGCATCATTCTCGATTTCCTGGTGAAAGAAGGACCTGCGGACTCCGTTCATGCGCTGATGGAAAAGCTTCCCGGCGCTGCGGCGGTCCAGGAGGCCAGCGCCGGAAATTCCGGCGGCATGTTCTCCATGGGTGGACTGATGGGCGCCGGAACGAAGATGATGGCAGCAGGTTTGAACATGGCGGAGGTTCAATCCGTCACGCGTGAAGTCATCGGTTTTGCTCGCGAGAAGGTTGGGGAGGACACGATCGGCGAGATCGTGTCCGGCGTTCCCGGGCTCAGTCAGTTCGTCTAGCGTATTTGTTCCTTCCGACACGCCGTTCCGGCGCGTCATCTGATCATTTTCAATTTTTCGCTGTCCGAGTATTCAATGCGCCATTCCATCAACGACGCCGACTGGATCGATCCGGAAGCGGCCGAAAAGCTCAGGAAATTGGGCATCAAATCGTGTGCCTCGCTGCTCGACGCCGGCGCCTCGCTCAAGGGCCGCAAGCAGCTCGCATGCGCGACCGGGCTCGATGAACGCCAGATCCTGCACTGGACCAACACGGCGGACCGGCTGCGCATCAAGGGTATCGGCGCGCCCTATGCACAACTGCTGCACTATGCCGGCGTCGATACCATCAACGCCCTAAAATACCGCAATCCCGGCCGCCTCGCGCAGGCGATGGCCGAGCAGAACGTCAAGCGCAAGCTGGTGCGAAGCCTGCCCTCGGAAAAGGTCGTCAAGCGCTGGATCGATGCGGCAAAAAAGCTGCCGCTGAAGGTCACCTACAAGTAACGCGCCGCCGCGTTATCAAAAGATCGTTCGCACGGCCCTCCTCGCGGTCATTCTCGCGCTCATTTACGCGACCGCTGACACGCTCATTTTCCTGCCTGACGCTTGACCTTGGCCGTCAACGGTGGCCCAACTCCGCGTCATGGCCCCGATCCAAACGACCGTAGAAGGCAAGGAACACGCGCCGGCGACGCCGTCCGGTGACGTGATGCAGCGTGCGCAGGCAGCCCGCGCGCGCAAAATGCCGCTCATCATGGGCGTGCTCAACGTCACGCCCGACTCCTTTTCCGATGGTGGCCGGTTTCTCAAGACAGACGATGCGCTGGCGCAGGCCCGTCGCATGATCGCGGAAGGCGCTGACATCATCGACATCGGCGCGGAATCCACCCGTCCTTATGGCGGCATGCAACCGGTGACGGCGGACGAGGAGCGCGAGCGGCTTGTGCCGATCCTGTCCGGCGTCGTCAGTCTCGGCGTGCCGGTGTCTCTCGACACGATGAAAGCCGAAGTTGCCCGCTGGGGTCTCGATCAGGGCGTTGCCCTGCTCAATGATGTCTGGGGGTTGCAGCGCGATCCCGCCATGGCGCAGGTCGCCGCCGAACGCGGCACGCCGATCGTCGTCATGCACAATCGCGACACGGCGGACGCAACGATCGATATTTTCGCCGATGTCGACGCCTTCTTCACGCGCACGCTCGCCATCGCGGCGCAGGCCGGCGTTCCTCGCGAAAACCTCATCCTCGATCCCGGCATCGGCTTCGGCAAGACGCCGCAGCAGAGCCTTGCCCTGATCGGCGCCCTCGCCCGCCTCGACAGGTTCGGGCTGCCGCTCCTGCTTGGCGCGTCGCGCAAGCGGTTCATCGATTCCGTGTGTCCCTCGCCGCCCGACCGGCGGCTGGGTGGCTCGATCGCCAGCCACCTCGTCGCCGCGGCACACGGGGCCGCGATCCTGCGGGTCCACGATGTGTGGGAGACGGTGCAGGCGTTGCACGTGAAACAGGCCATTGCGGATGCCGCAGCGGCTTTATCCGAACGACAGATTGGCCGGGAACCAGAATGAGCGACACGATTTTCGTCAACGGGTTGATGGTGCGGGCTTTTCACGGCGTCATGCCGCATGAGGCGAAGGTCGGCCAGCCGTTCCGCATCGATCTGGCGCTCGAGATCGACCTCGAAAGGGCATCGAAGAGCGACAAGTTGGCTGACACAGTGTCCTATGATCAGGTCGCGATGACGGCGTCGGATGCCTTTACCGGCAAGCGTTTCCGCCTTGTCGAGGCCGCCGCCGGCGCCATGGTTGACGCGATCTTCGAGGCGTTTCCGAAAATCAGCGGCGTCACCGTCACGGTGCGCAAGCCGCATGCCCCCGTCCCCGCCATTTTCGACGATGTGGGCGTCATCATCTCGCGCCGTCGTGGCTGAGGCGCTGCTCGCTCTCGGCGGCAACACCGGCGATCCGCGCGAGACGATTGCGCACGCCATCGACCATCTGTGCGCGGCTGACGATGTGCGGTTGCTGGCGCGCTCGTCGGATTATCGCACGCCACCCTGGGGCGTGATCGAACAGCCCGATTTCATCAATGCCTGCATCAAGGTCGAGACAACGCTCTCCCCGGACGATCTGCTCACGCACGGACTGGCGATCGAAAAAATATTTGGCCGCGACCGCGCGCACGAGCAGCGCTGGGGCCCGCGCCCGCTCGACATCGACCTGCTGGCCTATGACGACGTGACCATGGCGACCGAGCGGCTGACGCTGCCGCATCCGCGGATTGCCGCGCGCGCCTTCGTGCTGGTGCCGCTTGCCGAGATCGCGCCGGACCAGCGCATCGGTGTGCTCACCGTTCGCGAGGCGCTTGTCCCACTCGACCAGACCGGCATCGAAAAGCTCCCGCCGCGCGGTTGACGTCCCTCGCCTCGGCTTGCGCCACGCCCTGATCGACGAACGGCGCGCGGCATGGCAGTTTGCTTGTATGGTCAATCCACCCAAAGACGCCGACACCCTGCCGCTGGCGGCGGAATTTCCGCCGGCCGACATGGTCCAGTGGCACGCGCTGGCAACGGCCGCCCTGAAGGGGCGCGCACCGGAGACGTTGTCGTCCCGCACCTACGACGACCTCGCCATCGCGCCATTGGCGCAGCGCCGCCGCGATGCAACGCCACTCGTCATTGCGCCGAGGCAGAGCTGGCAGATCATGGCGCGTATCGATCTGCCATCCGCCGACGCCACCCGCGCCGAGATCGCCACCGCGCTCGCCAACGGCGCCGATGGCGTGACACTCGTTTGTCCCGGCAGCGTCGGTAGCCATGGTTTCGGGATCGATTCCGGCGCGATCGCACCGCTGCTGGCGGCCATAAAGCGCGACGCGGCTGTCCCGATCGAAATCGATCTTGCGGGCACTGATGCAGACGCCGCGCGTGCACTCGCTGATGCACTCGCCACGGTCCCCTCGTACAGCGAGCGCTTCGCCATCCGTATCGGCTTCGACCCCATCGGCGCGATAGCGCTCGAAAGCGCTGACCCAACACATTGGCTTAATCATGCGTCGAAGCTGGCGCGGCTTGGCAATGCTCTCATGGAAAAAGGTGTTGCCGGCCCATTCGTAGCGGCCGACGGACGCATCATCCACGCCGCCGGTGGGTCGGAAGCGCAGGAACTGGCTTTCGTCCTGGCCGGCGCCGTCACCTATCTGCGCGCGCTGGAAACCGGCGGCATCGCCCTCGCCGATGCGCGACGCATGATCTTTTTCCGCCTTGCCGCCGATCAGGAGCAATTTCTGACGCTGACGAAACTCCGCGCGCTGCGCCTGCTGTGGGCACGCATCGAAGAAGCGTCGGGCCTCACGCCTGCGCCAGTCTTCGTGAGCGCGGAGACCGCATGGCGCATGATGACGCGGCGCGACCCTTATGGAAACATTGTCCGCGCCACCATCGCCGCCCATGCCGCCGCGACCGGCGGCGCCGATGCGATCAGCGTGCTGCCCTTCACCCAGGCGATCGGCCTGCCGGACGGTTTCGCACGTCGCATAGCGCGCAACGTGCAATTGCTGCTGCGCCATGAAGCGCATCTCGATGCCGTGCACGATCCGGCGCGCGGCTCCGGCGCGATCGAGGACCTGACCGACCAACTCGCGCAAGCGGCATGGACGCTGTTCCAGCAGATCGAAGCCCAGGGCGGCCTAGCGGCGGCGCTGGCAGACGACGGCTTTGCCGCGCAGGTCGCGGCCGTGCGTCAAGCGCGCGAACAGGCCCTCACGACAGGGCGCGATGCGATCATCGGAACGACCGTGTTTGCGGATCGTGATGAAGCCGAGGTCGCGGTGCTTGCGCCAATGCCTGACCGCGTAACGAGCGGTCCGTTCGCGCCCATGCGTCTCGCCGCGCCCTACGAGGATGGCCCCGGCGACACTGTGCAGCGTCCATGATAGCCTCTCCGGACACGAGGATCGATAAGCCGGACCGTCGCTGCGATGACTGCCATTCCTGATTTCACCCGCGTGGATTTTGTCCGCCCGCGTTCGCCCTCGCAGCCCCGCGAAGCGGACGCCTGCGCGCCGTGGATGACGCCGGAGGGCATCGGTGTCGCGCCAGCCTATGGTCCGGACGATGTGGCCAGCATCGATTTCCTCGACACCTATCCCGGCATTGCGCCGTTCCTGCGCGGCCCCTACCCAACCATGTATGCCTCGCAACCGTGGACGATCCGGCAATATGCCGGCTTCTCGACGGCCGAGGATTCGAACGCGTTCTATCGCCGCAATCTTGCGGCCGGGCAAAAAGGCCTTTCGATCGCTTTCGATCTCGCGACCCACCGCGGCTACGATTCCGATCATCCGCGCGTCGCCGGCGATGTCGGCATGGCCGGCGTCGCGATCGATTCCATCTACGACATGCGCACGCTCTTTTTCGGCATTCCGCTCGACGAAATGACCGTGTCGATGACGATGAACGGCGCCGTGCTGCCCGTGCTCGCGCTCTACATCGTCGCCGCGGAGGAACAGGGCGTGCCGCCGGAAAAACTTGCCGGCACGATTCAGAACGACATCCTCAAAGAGTTCATGGTGCGGCACACCTACATCTATCCGCCGGCCGCGTCGCTGCGCATCATCTCCGACATCTTCGCCTACACCGCCGCGCGCATGCCAAAATTCAATTCGATTTCCATTTCCGGCTACCACCTGCAGGAAGCCGGCGCGACGCTCGATCTCGAACTGGCCTATACGCTGGCTGACGGGGTCGAATATGTCCGCACCGGACTTGCCGCCGGGCTCGACATCGACCGCTTCGCGCCGCGGCTGTCGTTCTTCTTCAATGCCGGTATGAATTTTTTCATGGAGATCGCCAAGCTGCGCGCCGCGCGGCTGTTGTGGGCTAAACTGATAAAGCCGTTCGGCCCGCGCGATCCGCGCGCGCTGTCGCTGCGCACCCATTGCCAAACCTCCGGCTGGTCGCTCGCCGCGCAGGACGTCTACAACAATGTCGCGCGCACCTGCATCGAGGCGATGGCCGCCACCCAGGGCGGCACGCAGTCGTTGCACACCAATGCGCTCGACGAGGCGCTGGCGCTGCCGGGCGAATTTTCCGCCCGCATCGCCCGCAACACGCAGATCATCCTGCAACGGGAAAGCGGCATCACGCGCCACATCGACCCGTGGGGCGGCTCGTTCTTCATTGAGCGGCTGACCCACGATCTCGCGCGCAAGGCGTGGACGCATATCGAAGAGGTCGAAGCCATGGGCGGCATGGCGAAGGCGATCGAAGCCGGCCTGCCAAAATCGCGCATCGAGGAAGCCGCCGCCAGAGCGCAGGCGCGCATCGATGGCGGCCAGCAGGCGCTGGTCGGCGTCAACATGGTGCGGCCCGAAGGCGACGACGACGCGATCGACGTGCTCAAGATCGACAATGCCGCCGTGCGCCGGTTGCAGATTGAAAAACTCGCGCGGCTGCGCAACGAGCGCGATCCGGTGGCCGTCGAAGCCGCGTTGGCGGCGCTGACGAAGGCCGCGCAGACGCGATCGGGCAATCTGCTTGCGCTGTCGGTCGATGCCGCGCGTGCAAAAGCCACGGTCGGCGAAATATCCATGTCACTGGAAAAGGTGTTTTCGCGTCATAGCGGCGACGTGCGCGTGATATCGGGTGTCTATAAACAGGAGGCCGGCATGTCGGACGCCGTGCAGCGCGTGCGCAGGCTCGTGGAGCAATTCGCCAAGGACGAGGGCCGGCGACCGCGCATCCTTGTCGCCAAGATCGGCCAGGACGGACATGATCGCGGACAGAAGGTGATCGCCTCGGCCTTCGCGGATATCGGTTTCGATGTCGATATCGGGCCGCTGTTCGCCACGCCGGAAGAAGCCGCGCGTCAGGCGGTGGAAGCCGACGTACATATCCTCGGCATCTCCTCGCTCGCCGCGGCCCATCTCACCGCCGTGCCGGCGATCAAGGCGGCGCTCGATGCGCTCGGCCGCGCCGACATCATGATCGTGGCCGGCGGCGTCATCCCGCCACAGGACTACGAGGCCGTGAAGGCCGCTGGCGCGTCTGCCATCTTCCCGCCCGGCACCGTCATCAGCGAAGCCGCCGAGTCCCTGCTGCACGCGCTCAACAAGCGGCTCGGCCATCGCAGTGTCGCGGCCGAATGAGCGCATGCCCGTGACCTCTGCGCCGCTTGATCTCGACACCTGGGCAGCAGCCATCCGCGCCGGCAACCGCGGCGCGCTCGCGCGCGCCATCACGCTCGTCGAAAGCGCCCGCGAGGATCACGCAGCGCTTGCGCATCGCCTCGTGCAGGCGCTGCTGCCAGACACGGGCCGCGCCCATCGTATCGGCATCACCGGCGCGCCCGGCGTCGGCAAATCGACCCTGATCGACACGCTCGGCACGCATCTCACCCAACAAGGCCGCAAGGTCGCCGTGCTCGCGGTCGATCCGTCCTCGACGCTCACCGGCGGCTCGATCCTGGGCGACAAGACGCGGATGACGCGGCTTGCCAACGATCCGAACGCGTTCGTGCGGCCGTCGCCCTCCGCCGGCACGCTGGGCGGCGTCGCGGCGCGCTCACGCGAAACCATGCTGCTCTGCGAGGCCGCCGGCTACGACGTCGTGATCGTGGAGACTGTCGGCATCGGCCAGTCGGAGACTGCGGTGGCGGGCATGACCGATGTGTTTCTCGTCCTGCTCATGCCCGGCGCCGGCGATGAATTGCAGGGCTTGAAAAAGGGCGTGATCGAACTTTCCGACCTGATCGCGGTCAACAAGGCGGACGGCGACAATGTGAAACGCGCCGATGCGGGGGCGGCGGATTATCGCGCCGCGCTGCATATTCTGGCGCCCCGCTCCGCGCAGTGGACGCCGCAGGTGCTCACCGTTTCCGGCCTCACGGGCGTGGGCATTCCAAAATTGTGGACGGCGCTGGAGCGGCATCGCGACATCATGGCGGCAAGCGGCGCCGACGCGGAACGCAGGCGCGGGCAACAGGTGCAATGGCTGTGGGATCTGCTCGAAGCGCGCCTGCGCGCGACGATGCGCACGCATCCCGCGCTCAAGCAACGATTGCCGGAGATCGAGGCGGATGTCGCCGCCGGCCGGCTTTCACCCATGCTGGCGATCGAGGAAATCAGCAAACGGCTGGATTTGTGATGGGCCCGTGATCGCCGGGCCAGCCCTCCCGCTGTCATGCCCGCCAACGGGTCCGGCCAAGGCCGGCCCGATGATAAACTCCAGCAGGCATCCAGCTCTTGCAAACACTGCAACACAAAAACGCTGGGTACCCGCTTTCGCGGGTACGACAGGTTTGAGCAATCAGGACTGTAAGCGGGCTCTTGCGGCGTCATGCCCGCAAGGCGGTCACCCCACCCTCCATTGTCATGCCCGCGAAGGCGGGCATCCAGCTCTTGCAAAGACAGCATCACAAACCGCTGGGTACCCGCTTTCGCGGGTACGACAGATCAACACATGTCCCGCGTACAATGGGTCGAAACACGGCGCCGGTACGACAGATGAGATAATCCAGACAGGGAAGTGAGTCCGCGCTTAAAGCCCGGTGTAATTCTTGTTCTTCAGCAGCGTGGCGAGGTGAACGGCATTGGCGACCATCAGCCGGGTCGCGAAATCCGTCTTCTCCTGCTTCGACTTCAAATCGATATAGTTGACCGATCCCATCGCCTCGCCGACCCAATAGGTCATGCCGTTCGAGGGAATGGTGAAGCCGACATCGTTGAGCGACTGAAACACCTCTGCCGAGACGTGGTGCGCGCCGTCTTCGTTGCCGACCACCGCGCAGATCCCCACCTTGCCGTAGGACGGCATGCGTTTCTTGTCGTCGGTTTCTCCGAGAAACGCATCCATCCGCTCCATGATGCGCTTCGCCACGCTCGAGGGCTGGCCCATCCAGATCGGAATACCGAGGACGAAGATATCCGCGCCCATGATCTTCTTGCGCAGCTTCGGCCAATCGTCGCCCTCGCCTTCGTCGGACGTCACGCCGGGCTTGATGTTGTAATCGAGCGCACGCAAAATCTCGCCGGTCACGCCGACCTTGGAAAATTCCTCCATGGTCTCGGCGAGAATTTTGTCGGTCGACGATTTTTTCGGTGAAGGCTTCAAGGTGCAGTTGAAGGCGAGCGCGGTCAGGTTCACGGTACTCTCCGAGGGATATCCGGTGTGTAACCCCCAGTCTGTGGATGGGTTCCGGCAGTCCAGCCATGCGGGGCTTTCCTCGCCTCGCATCACGGGATGACATGCCGCACGCGATGACGCCGCCGCGCGAAACGATTTTGGTGACCGGATTCGGGCCTTTTCCCGGCGCGCCGGTGAATCCGACCGAAGCGTTGATGCGGCGGCTGGCGCGGCTGCCGCGCGCCGCGCTCGGGCGCACGCATCTCGCCACCCATGTGTTTCCGGTTAGCTACCGCGCGGTGGATCGCGACCTCCCCGCCCTCATCGCCCGCCACCGGCCACTGGCACTGGTGATGTTCGGTCTTGCCGCGCGGACGCCGTGGCTCAGGCTCGAAATGCGGGCGCGCAATGCAATCGGCCGGTCGCTGCGGGACGCCGACGGCCGATGCCGCCGTGCCGCCCGCATCGCCGCTGATCGCGGTGAAGCGCTTGTCTTTCCCAATACCGCGCGTGCCTTGTTGCAACCGTTGCGCGCCGCCGGATTGCCGGTGCGCCTTTCGCGCAATGCCGGCAATTATCTCTGCAACTATCTCGCTTGGCGCGCGATCGAACACAGCACGTTGCGCAGGCCCGACGCGCCGGCCTTTGCGATCTTCATCCACGTGCCGCTGGTCACAAACGCCACACGTCCGATCGCTGCACGGAGCCGGCACAAGCGACAGTCCGTCTCGCACGCTGCTCTCGACCGTGCGATGCCGGCGCTGTTGCGTCACGCGATCATCCTTGCGCGCCGCGAAGCGCTTCACCGCAAAACGGCACGCGCCGGTTTCGGGCATGACAAATGAGGTGAGCACCCACTCCCTGGCGCACGTTGTCGCGCGACATCAGCGCTACATGAAGAAATTGTAAGGCGCGGACCACGCGAAAAACCTTTATTCAGGCAGAAACTCGCCATACGTCACAGGTGATGCCGAACCTTCAACGCTCCTCGCCTACGGGGGCGCCGGACAAACCCCGACGCACCATCGGACGCAGGCTGGTCATGGCCGTTATTCTGCTCGTCTTCGTGCTGCCGATCGCGGCGCGCGCGGCGCTGTTCGCGATGAGCGACCTGCCGGCCAACTATCGCAACGCGGACTGGTCGAGCATTGGCCGCCTTGCCTCAGCCACCGCGGACCCGGACGCGCGCGTGCTCATCCTCTCCGGCCGCACCGGCGGTTGGAAAGGCATATTTTCGGTCCACAGTTGGATCGTGCTCAAAGACACAAATGCAAAAACCTGGACGCGCTACGACGTGGTCGGTTGGGGGAGCCCGGTGCGTATCAACGGCTGGGCGCCGGATGGCCGCTGGTTCGGCAATCGCCCCATCGTGGTCGCCGACATCAGAGGCGCCGTCGCGGAAGGGATGATCCCCCGCATCGAATCCGCGGTGAAGCATTATCGCTACCGCAACGCCGGCGATTACAGGATCTGGCCGGGGCCGAACAGCAACAGCTTCGTCGCCGCGATCATCCGCGACGTGCCTGCGCTCGGCACCACGCTGCCGTGCAACGCCATGGGACGCGACTTCCGCCCGATGCCCTATGTCGGCTGGACCGATTCCGGCACCGGATTCGAGGCGAACCTGTGGGGCATATTCGGTGTCAAGATCGGATGGGTCGAAGGCATCGAGATCAATTTCCTTGGCCTCGTCGCCGGCGTTGACCTGCGCCATCCGGCGCTAAAGGTGCCCGGCTTCGGCCGCCTGCCGCTCGGCGGCGGCCCGCCGCCGATTACAGCCTGACGTCACCTCTTGCGCTGGTGTCGCAACGCCCGCCTGCTTAAGCTGTGGCCGCAATCGAACGTGCGGCAAGCACGGCATGGGGGAGGCTTCGATGCGGGTGAAATCCATTCTGCTGATGCTGATGACGACGTTTATCTTCGCTGCGGTGACGGCGAACACGCCGGCACTGGCGCAAAGCCACCCGCAATTCATCAAACTCGCGCGCATGGTCAAGGGCGCGCTTTACCTGCCAGACAATGGCCCCGCACCGCGCATCGGCATTTTGCTGATGCATGAGGATTCGAATTTCCTCGTCCATATCGCCTGCACGGAATTTTCAAAACGCGGCTATGCCGTGCTCTGCATCAACGGCCGCTCCGACAACAACGAAGCGCTCGATACCTGGAATAACCTGCCGCAGGACGCGGTGCTCGGCATGCGCTATCTGCGCGACACGCTCAAGCTGTCAAAGGTGCTGCTGTTCGCGCACTCCGGCGGTGGCCCGCTGCTGTCCTACTATGAAGCGGCGGCGGAGGACGGCGCCTCGGTGTGCAACGGGTCTTCAAAGCTGTTGCCCTGCACCGACAAGGACGTGAACGGCCTCGTCAAAGCCGATGGCATGATCTTTTTCGATGCGCATCCGGGCACGGCGATCAATCTGCTGCGCAGCCTCGATCCGTCGATCGTGCGCGAGGACGATCCGAAAAGCGTCAACGCGGCGCTCGATCCGTTCAGCGAAGCCAACGGCTACAATCCGAAAGGCATGAGCCACTATTCAGACGCGTTCAAGAAGACCTACTTCAAAGCGCAGGCCGACCGCATGAACCGGCTGATCGCCGACGCGGTGAAGAAGCGCGACATGATCCGCGCCGGCACTTACAAATATCCCGACGATGACGCGTTCATAATTCCACGGACCAACGCGCGGCTGATGGACCTCGACTCCAGCATCGGCGTCACCACGCTGAAGCCGCGCAAGCTGATCAAGAACGACGGCACCATCGTCAGCCAGATCATCCAGAGCGTGAAAAAGCCGAATCTGCGCCTTAAGAAGCACAATGAAAGTTTTGATGACTCGAAGATGTTGACCGTCATGTCGTTTCTGGGCGCGCGCGCGATCCGCGCCACAGATTCCATGGACGATTACGACATCACATCGAACAACAATTCGACGGAATCAAATCTTCAGCACATCCACGTGCCCATCCTGATGATGGCGGCCGGCGGCCACTATTTCCTGCGCGACGACGAGAAGATGATCGACGCAGCCGTGAGCCCGGACAAGGATTATGCGGTCGTGGAAGGCGCCGCACATGGCGTTGTGCCGTGCAAGCCGTGCGAGGCCACACCGGGGCAATACGGCAATTCGGTAAAGAATGCCTTCGACTACATGAAGGCCTGGATCGATAAACGCTACTGATCGACAAGCAAAAAATCAGCCGCCGAGAATCTTTCCGACCGTATCCATCAGTTCGGCGCGCCGGAACGGCTTGCGGATGACCGGGAATTGCTGCGCCAGCGTGCTGGCCGCGGCCGCGGCATAGCCCGTCGTCAAGAGCACGAAGACGGTGGGAAATTCTTCGCGGATGGTCACGGCGAGTTCGGCCCCGTTCATCCCACCCGGCATCATGATATCGGAGAGGACGAGGTCGGCATGCAGTCCGTCGCGCAGCAGACGCAGCGCGGTCGGTCCGTCTTCGGCGGTCTTCACGGCATAGCCCTCGCTTTCGAGAAGGCCGGTGGTCAGTTCGCTGACATCGGGATCGTCTTCGACGAGAAGGATGGTGCCCTCGCCCTGACCGTTACTTTCCATCAATGCTGTCGGTATGCCGTCGCTACGGCCTTGCGACATATCCGGCGCTCGCATTGCCACACGTACGGCACCCCCCGGCCGGACTGCCGGAAGATAGAACGTCACCGTCGTCCCGACATCGGGCTCGCAGTCGATCGTCAGCGCGCCGCCCGACTGGCGTGCAAAGCCGCACGCATGTTTGAGACCCAATCCATACCCCCGGCCCACGTCCCGTGTCGTGAGCAGGTCGTCGAGCGCACTCGCCTTCATATCGGCTGCCATCGCGATGCCGGTATTATGCATGGCGATGGAGACATACTCACCATGCAGATCGGCTTTTTCGCCAGCAAGCGCGACGTTGCTCGCCCTGACCGTGATGCGCCCGCCCCTCGGCATGGCGTCGCGCGCACTGATGCCGACATTGAACAGCGCCAGATCGAGTTGTTTCGGATCGGCGTGGATCGGCCAGACATCGTCATGGACATGATGACGGATGGTGATGTCGCCGCACAGCGATTGCCGCAACAGCGCAACGCTGGTGCAGACCCGCCGCACAACGTCGATCGGTTCAGGCTGCATCGTCCCGCGCCGCGACAAGGCCAAGAGCCCCTTGGTCAATTTCTCGCCGCGCAACGCGGCCTCGCGCATGCTTATGATCAGGCGTTTGAGCCGTGGCTCGTCGCCGACATAGCGATCGGCAAGTTCTGTTCCACTGACGATCACCGTGAGAAGATTGTTGAAGTCATGGACCACGCCGCCGGTCAACTGGCCGATGGCCTCGAGTTTCTGTGAATGGAAGAGATCCTCGCGCGCTTGCTGAAGACAGGCATCGGCTGCGCGCTTGTCGGTGATGTCGCGAATGATGACGGCATAGCCGATGAGCTGGTTCTGCGCACTGCGCAGTGGATCGATCACGATGCTCGCCCAGAAGCGGCTTCCGTTCTCGCGCATGCACCAACTGAGAATGTCGTATTTGCCATGATCCTGCGCGATACGCAGCGCATCCTGACCAAGGGATTCCGTACCGTGATCCGGCGCATCGAGAACTGAAAGAGGATGCCCCAGGATCGTGTCCGTCGTATAGCCTGTTATCCGGGTGGCAGCCGCGTTCCAACTGCAGATGCGTCCTTCGGGATCCAGAAGAAACAACGCATGATCGGTCAACGCCTCAACAAGGATCCGGCACCGCTCCTCGACCGGCAAATCGCAGATGGATGGCGAACTCATTCTTGATCCCATCGCGAAAGGAAACTCAAAAGAAACGACGCAGCGGCTTGCAAAAATGTTCCCGACGGAACACGGGCGCTCAAAACGTAAGCCGGCATATCAAGCCCGAGAATGTCCCGACATGCACAATAGATTGAACAGATTGAACGCACGCGATCGATTGAACGTATGAGAACCGATGCGCCCGACATGATGGGCGTCACGCTGTTGGCTAATGTCCCGTTTGCGATGGCAGTACAGCAGGATTCTTTCGGGCCAAATCCTCCCAGGCCTGGGTTCCCGCAACCACCTCCCGCATCGCGAGAATGAAAGCCTCCTGGCTGTAATAAAGACGCCACCGTCCGGTTTCGTAGAGTTGGATGAAATAGGCTTGCCGGCGGGCGGCCAGAGATCGCCATTTTTCGATCAATTCGGCATAGACGGGCCGTAGCATTGCATCGGTCATAACGCGATCCGCAGAAGTGTGTTGAGAGCCCCCCGCCCGGGCAAAGCCCAGGCCACGCCATCACCGCCACGCTCACGCGTCGAATCAGGGTTGATTCAGACATCCGTATTTTTACAGATTGTTCCGGTGTGACAATACCCATCGTCGGACAGAGCTGGGAGCCCTGCGGCATCTTGTCCAAGGCCAATCCCAAACCTCAGGGTTTGGCGACCCTCTCGCCTCAGCTTCGCAGCAGGACAAATGCCGACGCGATCCGGCCAGCCTCGGACACCCAAAGATGATTTCGCGAGACCGCCGGTCGTGTCGACGTCGATCTAACTAATCCGGTCGGCGACAGCACGATGTAAGCCCGGAAGAGGTCATCAGAAGTCCAAAAAGTCTCTTGCGTCATCAACGGCTAACGGACAGGCTATGCGGCAGAACGCCAGTAGAGGCGTCAATAGGGGAGACATATGTTGCAGTCGTTTTTCAGAAAACCACAGCCTACTCTTGCGCCGGCCGGTCTAAAGCTGACCGGTGTCGCACTGGCCGCGATGATGGCTTTTGCCGGAGCGGTGGCCGACAAAGCTCAGGCGCAGGACACGAAGTGGCCGACGCACAGCATGACGATGATCATTCCATTCGCTGCCGGTGGTCCGACGGACGTGCTCGGCCGCATTGTCGGCCAGCATCTGTCAGAGGTGCTCAAGCAGCAGGTCGTCATTCAGAACCTCGGCGGCGCCGGTGGAACGATCGGATCGGAGCGCGTTAGGACCTCCGCGCCGGACGGTTACACGTTCGTGCTCGGCACTGTCGGCACCCACGCGCAAAGCGCGACGATGTACAAGAAACCGCCCTATAATCCGGCAACGGATTTCAAGCCGGTGATCCTGATCGCGGACGTCCCGATCGCATTGATGGTGCGAAAGGACCTGCCCGTCAGCAATCTCAAGGAATTCGCCACTTACGTCAAAGCGCACGAAAAGGAGATGAAATTCGGTTCGGCCGGCGCCGGATCGGCAACGCATCTCGGTTGCGTCGTCGTCAACACGGCGCTCGGTCTCAATACGACGCACATCCCCTATCGTGGCACTGGGCCTGCAATGCAGGATCTGCAGGCCGGCAATATCGATTATCTCTGCGAGATCATCTCCACTGCCAAACCGCAGATCGACGCCGGACGCGTGAAGGGCATCGCGATGCTCACAAAGGAGCGCTCGCAAGCGCTGCCGAACCTGCCGACGGCGATCGAACAGGGCACCGACATCCAGGCCTACACCTGGAACGCGTTCTTCATGCCGAAGGACACGCCGGATGCGATCGTCAAGAAGCTGCACGATGCGACCAACCAGGTCATGAACATGCCTGCCGTCGCCGATGGCCTCAAGAAACTCGGGGCCAATGTCGTGACCGAAGATCGGCGTTCGAGCGCCTATCTCGGTCAGTTCGTCAAGGACGAAATCAAGAAATGGGCTGAGCCGATCAAGAAGAGCGGCGTACAGGTCGATTAGAAAGGTTGGCTGATCGCGGCCGACCTGGTCGGTTTAGCTATCCGCCATCCACCGACACTCAAGGGCCGTCTCGCGACGGCCCTTGCTTCGTCAGGGCTCCCTGCTTCATCGGCTTTCATCGGCGCGGTGGTTTCCGCCCCGGCTTAAGGTTCCAAAAACCGCCGTATCGCGGCAGAACACGCCGCGCGTGCGTCAGGATGGCGCAAATCCGGTAAAACCATCACTGGTGCCAAGAAATCTCCTCATTCTGGCCAACTTGAGGTCACGCCGCGAAATCACCAATGGCGTCGTCTCCAATATCCAGAAGGATTTCGTGATGACAGCGACTTGCGGGACGTGCGCGCGCACGTCTTTCTTTCATCGCCACCGATTCAAGGTGTCCCTCGTTCCCGCCGGCCTGATCGCAGGCGCGCTGATTATCGCAAGCCCTACTCTCGCGATTTCACAGGAAGCGGCGCCAGCGCCAGCACAAGAAGCGCCGTTGCCGCTGATGTCATTCACCAAGACTCATTCGGGCACGCATTCGCGCAGATCGACGCGTCGATACTCGCGGCACAGACACAGCGCTCGCAGTTCGCATCACGAACGCGTCAAGGAGGCGGAGAAGACGCCCGACGTTGCGCAGCCGCCGGAGAAGGCCGATACGCTTGCCACTGATTCCGGTGCTGCGGCCAATCCCAATGCTGCAAAGACCGTCACCGCTGCTGCCGGCACCGAGGCGGCCTTCCCCACGGCCGCCAACACGCAGAACAACGCGCCTCAAGGCAACACCGAAACAACCGGTTCCGCCGCAGTGGAAAATGGTGCGGCGTTCGACGCTCTCGATGCGACCAGAAACGGCCAGCCGGCAGGCGCAGCACCGACCCAACAGGCAGCAGGGCAGACGGTGGAGATCGTTTCGCCCAACGAGGTCAACGAGCTTGATATCGCCGCCGACAAGACGACAGGTCAAGCGGCACTGAAATCCGCGATGGCGGCCAATGCGGCACAGCCTGCAACGCCAGCCGGTGAACAGGTCGCCGCGGCCGGTTCCTCCGGCGCGATGACATCCGTGCAGTCATCGACGGTCGTGCCGTGGCTGATGGAAAATAGCTGGGTCGGCAAAGTTCTTCTGGGTGTCGCCGCATTGGCGATGCTGATGCAGATTGGTTTCTTGATGCTGCGTCGGCGCCGCACGGCGTCATTTTAAACCGATCTCACATTAGCTTGGATCTCATAAAAAACCCCGCGGTCATCCGCGGGGTTTTTCGTCTTGCAGATCACGCGCCTACTTCTTCAAATTCACGATCTTGTTGAAGCGTTCGATGACGTCCGGCGGCGTGTCCTTCATCTCCTGAATGACCTTGCGCACGCCCGCGCCATCGATCGGCGACAGATCGAGATGCATCTTCTCGATTGCGGTTTTCTTGAAGTCCGGATCCTGCACGGTCTGCATGAAGGCTTTTTCCAGCGCAGCAGCACGGTCGGCGGGAACGCCGGGAGGCGCCAGCACCGGCAGAGCGGCAAAGAACGGCGCTTCGGCGAACTTGAGCAATGAAAGCGTCGCCGGGTCTTTGACGAGTTCACGCGCTGTCGGGACGTCGGGCAATGCCGGATCGCGCGTCGTGCGGCCGAACGCGAGCAGCGGCCGGAAGAATCCTTCCTTCCAAAGTGCAGCCTGCCCGGCCTGCAGCGAACTGAAGCCGACGATCTGTCCGTCGAGTTCGCCGCTCTGCTGTGCCAGGAAGACTCGCGAGGCGCCGCGATAGCCGCGCACGACCTGAAGGTTGATGCCGAGTGCGTCTTTCGCCAGAACGGAAAAGACAAGATTGCTGGCGCCCGCGCCTGTTGTGCCCACGCGCGCAACCGGACTGTCCTTCTTCATCAGGTCTTGGACGGTTTTGGCCGGGAACGAACTGTTGACCTCAAGAAGGTAGGCGTCGTTGGCATACGACGAGACGCTGCCGAGCCAGGTGAATTTCAGCGGATCGAATTTTGCGTTCGGTTCGCCCTGCACGGCGAGTTGCGGTGTCGAGCGTTCGACAATGGCGATGACCGTGCCGTCTTTTTCAGCAACCGAGTACATCCGGTTTCCCAGCACCAGCCCACCGGCCGTCGTCTGGTTCTGCACGATCATGTTGGGGTGGCCGGGGATGTATTTCGGCAGATACTGCGCCAGCAGACGTCCGACGAGATCGTTGACGCCGCCGGGCGCGCTCGACACCAGCATCGAAATGGTCTTGCCCTTGTAAAAGTCCTCGACCGGATCGGCCGCGGCCGGCAAAACCTGCGCGCAGGTGAAGGCGGCCAGGGACGCCAGCGCCAGAGCCTGAGGCCGAAACGCGCGATGCGGCTTCCGGACGGCAGGTCGCGAGCCTTTCTGGTTAACGCGAGGCCCCCCGGCCCAATCCTTAATCATCTCGTCCTCCATTTTCTTGCGTTATTTTGTTGCGGCTCCGAGGCCGGAGCAAACATTTCGAGCGGTCGCGAGGCCCGCGGCGCGGGATAGTGCCAATTCGCACCGTGTAACACAAATCGTGACCCCGCCAGGCGAGCGTGGTGAAGCCGGTTCAGACCGGTCCCAACGCTCGTCAGGATCGTGCGGCGAGCCTGCACGACTGATCGCATGCCTTCCCCTCACCCGGCAAAAGTCACGGTAAACGACGCGATTCTTAAAAAAACCGGGCGTTTTCCATAATGTTTTCTGTGATCAGGTCGAACGAGATTCTGACCCGCGCGTTGTAGTAGGATCGATCTATTGTTGTTCGCGGTAAAATCCGCTTCCTTTGACGCCACGTTCGGCTTTGAAACGTATCGAAAACGTCATCGCGGCCGGCGTCCCAAAACCGGCTTTTTCAAATGATCGGGGGCTCTCGTTTCGCGCATGTCCGAATTTGCCAACAGACAGCCATCCAAACAGACGCTGGCGACGCTGACGGTCAAGAAGCCGGCAACGAAATCCACGCCGGCTTCCAAACCCGCGACCGCATCCGTGCGGCGGCTCGGTCCGGCACAGCACCGTTATTGGGCGCCGGAAAATCGTATCGTCATCGAGAACGTCTATCCTGAGATCGATGGCGGCCGCTATCCGGTGAAGCGAACGGTGGGCGATACGTTCGAGGTCTGGGCCGACATTTTTCGTGACGGCCATGACGTGACGGCAGCAGCGGTCGTGTTCCGGCCGATCGGGGCTGGCGAATGGCAATACGAGCCGATGACATTCACGGAGAACGACCGCTGGGGCGGTCAGGTCACGCTCAGTCGCAACGCGCGCTACGAGTACACGATCGAGGCCTGGACCGATGTCTTCGCGTCCTGGCGCCGCGATGTCATCAAAAAGCTCGACGCCGAGCAGCGGGTCGATCTGGAATTTGCCGAGGGTGGCGAACTCGTCGAACGCATTCTCAGCGAAGGCAAAGGCGAGCGCGCCGCCGCATTGATCCGCCTGATTCCCAATGGGGCGCTGTCTGCGCCGCCTTCACGCGCGCATGCGCTTTTGTCCGACGATGTTGCGGCGTTCATGGCCGCCCATGGTCCGCGCGAAGACATCAGCCGCTACTACCGGACCCTCGAGGTCATCGTCGACCGTGAAGAGGCGACGTTCGCGGCCTGGTACGAAATGTTTCCGCGCTCGCAAGGGACCGACCCGACGCGTAGCGCCACCTTCGCGGACTGCGCCAAGCGCCTTCCCGAAATCCAGCGCATGGGCTTCGATGTCGTTTATCTTGTGCCGATTCATCCGATCGGAGAGGTCAATCGCAAGGGTCCGAACAATACGCTCAATCCAGGCCCGCACGATCCGGGCAGCCCGTATGCCATCGGCTCGCACGAGGGCGGACACGACGCCGTGCACGCTGATCTCGGCACTGTCGAGGACTTCAAGCAGTTCGTCGGCAAGGTGCGCGACCGTGGCATGGAGGTCGCGCTCGACTTCGCGATCCAGTGCGCGCCGGATCATCCGTGGGTGAAGGAGCATCCGGAATGGTTCACATTCCGCCCGGACGGCAGCATCAAATACGCTGAAAACCCGCCGAAGAAATATCAGGACATCGTCAACGTCAATTTCTACGGTCCGCATCGCGAGGCCTTGTGGAATGCGCTGCGCGACGTGCTGCTGCTGTGGGCGGAGCGCGGCGTGCGCATTTTCCGCGTCGACAATCCGCACACCAAGCCACTGCCGTTCTGGGAGTGGGTGATCCGCGAAGTACAGTTCGAATACCCTGACGTGCTGTTTCTCAGTGAGGCGTTCACGCGGCCCAAAATGATGAAGGCGCTGGCGAAGGCCGGGTTCAGCCAGTCGTACACCTATTTCACCTGGCGCAACTTCAAGCCCGAACTGACCGAGTACCTCACCGAGCTGACACAGGAGGAATGCCGCGAATATCTGCGGCCGAATTTCTTCACCAACACGCCGGACATTCTGCCGGAGATCTTGCAGAAAGGCGGACAGCCGGCGTTCAAGATCCGCTTCGCGCTTGCCGCTACGCTGGCCGGCGTTTACGGCATCTATAACGGCTTCGAACTGTGCGAAGGCCGCGGTATCGCGGGCACCGAGGATTATCAGGATTCTGAAAAATACCAGTACAAGGTGTGGGACTGGAACAGGCGCGGCAACATCAAGCCATTCATTACCGCCATCAACCGCATTCGCCGCGAGAACCCGGCGCTGCAAAAATATTTCAGCCTGGAATTCTGGCGTGCCGACAATGACAGCGTGCTGTTTTACAGCAAGATGACGCCGGAACAGGACAACGTCATTTTCATCGCCGTCAACCTCGATCCGTTCGAGACGCACGATGTGACGTTGTGGTTTCCGATCGCCGAACTCGGGCTCGGCGACAACGATGCTTACGAAGCCGAGGAATTGCTCACGGGCACGAAGCATCTGTGGCGCGGATCACCCCAGCATGTTCGGCTCGATCCCGATTCGAATCCCGTCCAAATTTTTCGCATCTCGGTGTGGAAGCATGTCGATTACCGGACACCGGACCGCTAACGGAAAAAATGAATGCTTAATGACGATCCGCTTTGGTACAAAGATGCCATTATCTATGAATTGCACGTCAAAGCTTTTTTCGATGGAAATGACGACGGGGTCGGCGATTTTCGCGGGCTCCTGCAAAAACTAGATTATCTGCAGTCGCTCGGCGTCACCTGCATTTGGCTGCTGCCGTTCTACCCCTCACCGCAACGCGACGACGGCTACGACATCGCCGATTATCGCAACGTGCATCCGGGGTACGGAACGCTGCGCGATTTTCGCGACTTCGTGCGTGAGGCCCACGCGCGCGGCATGCGCGTGCTCACCGAGCTTGTCATCAACCACACATCGGATCAGCATCCGTGGTTTCAGCGCGCGCGCCGCGCACCGGCGGGGTCGAAAGCGCGCGACTGGTACGTTTGGAGCAAGTCAGACCAGAAATATGCCGACACCCGCATCATCTTCACCGACACGGAAGCCTCGAACTGGACCTGGGACGCCGAAGCACAGGCCTATTACTGGCACCGGTTTTTCTCGCATCAGCCGGATTTGAATTTTCAGAATCCACAGGTGGTGAAGTCGGTCGTCGATGTCATGCGTTTCTGGCTCGACGCCGGCGTCGACGCGCTCCGGCTCGATGCCATTCCCTATTTGTGCGAACGCGAGGGCACCAACAACGAAAACCTGCCCGAGACCCATGTCGTCCTGAAGAACTTGCGCTCCGCCCTCGATGAGCGCCACAAGAACCGCATGTTCCTCGCCGAGGCCAATCAATGGCCGGAAGACGTGCAAGCCTATTTCGGCGACGGCGATGAATGCCACATGGCCTATCACTTCCCGCTGATGCCGCGCATGTACATGGCGATCGCGCAGGAAGACCGGCATCCGGTCACCGACATCCTGCGTCAGACGCCGGACATTCCGGAAAACTGCCAATGGGCCATCTTCCTGCGCAACCATGACGAGTTGACGCTTGAAATGGTCACCGACAGTGAGCGCGATTATCTCTGGACGACCTACGCCGCCGACAAGCGCGCGCGCATCAATCTCGGCATCCGCCGCCGTCTCGCGCCATTGATGGACAACGACCGGCGCAAGATCGAACTCATGAACAGCCTGCTGATGTCGCTGCCGGGCACGCCGATCATCTATTACGGCGACGAGATCGGCATGGGAGACAATTTCTTTCTTGGCGATCGCAACGGCGTGCGCACGCCGATGCAGTGGACGCTCGACCGCAACGGCGGTTTTTCGCGTGCGGACCCGGCCCATCTCTTCCTGCCGCCACTGATGGATCCGCTCTACGGCTATCAGTCGATCAATGTCGAAGCTCAGCTTCGCAGCCCGTCGTCGCTCTTGAACTGGATGCGCCGGCTGATCGCCGTGCGCCAGAACCACCGCGTCTTCGGCCGCGGCGATTACACCCTGCTCTATCCCGACAATCGGCGCATCCTCGCCTATGTCCGCCAGTATGAGCATGAAACCGCGCTGTGTGTCGCCAACCTCTCACGCTCGGCGCAGGCGTTTTCGCTCGACCTCTCGCAGTTTCGGGGAAAAGTCCCGGTCGAATTGATGGGCCGCAGCCCGTTCCCCATGATCCGCGACGGCGAATACGAACTCTCGCTGCAAGGGCACAGTTTCTACTGGTTCATGCTGCAGGATGTGCAGTCGCTCGCAACGACGTCCCAGCCGGTCACTGAACTGGCGCCTGAATATTCCACCCTGATCCTTGGCGAGACGTGGAACGATCTGTTTTCCGGCCGCAGCGGCGATGTGCTGCTGCAGCATGTGTTGCCGCGCCACCTGCCGCGGCAGCGATGGTTCCGCGCAAAAAACGCGCGCGTGCGCAGCGTCAGCGTCGTCGCATCCACCGAGTTGAAGACGCCGGACACGTCTTTCGACCTCACGCTGCTCGAAACGAAATTCACTGGCGACGAGCCATCGCAGCGTTATCTCCTGCCCCTCGCCCTCAACGGGACCGAGTTGCGGTTGCAGCCACCCGTCGTTCAGAGCCAGGCCATCGCCAAGACCCGCAAGGGGCCGCGCGAAGGCGTGCTTTATGACGCCACGGCCGACGACCGTTTCATCCTCGACGTCGTCGAGCGCATCCGGCACGACGATGCGCTGCCTTTCGCCAACGGCAAGCTGCATTTCAAGCCCACGGAAGCGCTCTCTCTGCTGACGCCGCCGGAGCAGATGTCGGTCCGTCATATCGGCGCCGAACAATCGAACACGACGGTTCTCATCGAAGACAATTACGTCCTGAAATTCTACCGCGCCGTCGAGCCGGGAGTTCAACCTGAAATCGAAATGGGCCGCTACCTCACCGACGTAGCGCATTTCGCCAATACGCCGGCACTGCTCGGCAGTGTCGAAATCCGCCAGGCAAACGGCGGGCGGCCGTCGGCCCTGGGCATCATGCATGCGTTTGTGCGCAACCAGGGCGACGGCTGGACGTTTACAGTCAACTACGTGGATCGGCACCTCGACGAAAGCGTTCTGCTCACGCCGGAACAAATTTCCGCACGCAGCACCGAGGAAGCCCACACCGTCTATCTGAACCAGGTCACGCAATTGGGTGTCCGCACCGCCGAAATGCATCGTGCCCTTTGCCCGGAACGGGCCGACGCAGCGTTCCTGCCGGAGCCTGTCAAGGCGGCGGACATCGCCGGCTGGGTCAAGCGCGTGCGCGCCGAAGCCCGCAGTGCGCTTGCGGGCCTGCGCCGCGCCGGTCGCAAACTGCCACCGCAGTCCGCCGACATGGCCGCGCGGCTGCTCGACGGCCGCAGCGACGTACTCGACCGGATCGGCGGCGATATTCCGCAGGATTTTTCAGCGATGAAGATCCGCACCCATGGCGACTACCATCTCGGTCAGGTGCTCGTCGCGCAGAACGATTTCTACATCATCGACTTCGAAGGCGAGCCGCGCCGCCCGATGACCGAGCGCAGGCACAAGGACATCGGCCTGCGCGATGTCGCCGGCATGTTGCGATCCTTCGATTACGCCGCCTGGGCCGCGTACGACCAGACCGTCTCGGCGCATCCTGAAAACAGCGGCGACCTGATGCACCTCGCGACCTCCTGGCGCGATCTTGCGCAGGACCGTTTCCTCAGTGCTTACCGCGAAACGATGCTCGGTTCGGCCGCCATGCCCGATAGCGCCGCCGCTGCGGAAAGCCTGCTGCGCCTCTTCATCATCGAAAAGGCATTTTACGAACTGCAATACGAACTCGCGAACCGCCCCACCTGGATCAGCATTCCGTTGCGCGGCGTCATCGAAACCCTGTTCGGCAAAGCGGAGGGCTGACCCCATGGACCATGCTCCGCACGACCGCGATCTCGCCGCCATCCTCGCGGCGGATCACAGCGACCCGTTCTCCTATCTCGGCATGCACCAGCACAAGACGGCGACGAGCGACGATCTCATCGTGCGCGCGTTCCTGCCGCACGCGCTGTCGGTCGACGTGCTGCGCACAGACGGCACGGTCGCTGGCACGCTCGCCAACGCCGACGATACCGGCCTGTTTTCCGGCACGATCCCCGGTGATGCGCCGTTCGCCTATCGCCTGCGTGTCACTTACGAGGGCGCAGTGACCGATATCGACGATCCCTACAGCTTTCCGCCCGTGCTCGGCGACCTCGATGTGCATCTGATGGCGGAAGGCAATCATCACCGCGCCTGGAGCAAGCTCGGCGCGCATGTCGTCACGCTGGCCGGCACCTCCGGCGTGGCTTTCGCGGTATGGGCGCCGAATGCCCGCGCCGTCAGCGTCATTGGAGATTTCAATTACTGGGACAGCCGCCGCCACCCGATGCGCAGGCGTCACGGCAGCCGCCGGCACACGCTACAAATACGAAATCAGGGGCGCGAACGGCTATACGCAGCCGCAAAAAGCCGACCCCTATGCGGCTTATGCGGAAAAGCCGCCAGCCACCGCCTCGATCGTCGCGCCGCCGTCCGCCCATGTGTGGGGCGACGGCGCATGGATGGAGCGGCGCGGCCAGGCCAACAGTCCATCGGCGCCGATGTCGATCTACGAAGTCCACCTCGGTTCGTGGAAGCGTGTGCCCGAAGAGGACAACCGCTATCTCACCTATACCGAACTTGCCGCCACTCTCGTGCCCTACGTGCGCGATCTCGGCTACACGCATGTCGAGTTCATGCCGGTGAACGAATATCCGTTCGACGGTTCATGGGGCTATCAGCCGATCGGCATGTTCGCGCCGACGAGCCGTTTCGGCACGCCGGACGAATTCCGCGCACTGGTCGAAGCCTTCCACGAGGCCGGCATCGGCGTCATCCTCGACTGGGTGCCGGGTCACTTCCCGACCGATCCGCACGGGCTCGGCCTGTTCGATGGCACGCATCTTTATGAGCATGCCGACCCGCGCCAGGGCTTTCATCAGGACTGGAACACCCTGATCTACAATTACGGGCGCACCGAAGTCTCGAGCTTCCTCATCAACAGTGCGCTGTCTTGGCTGACGAATTTTCACATCGACGGTTTGCGCGTCGATGCCGTGGCCTCGATGATCTATCTCGATTACAGCCGCAAGGCCGGCGAATGGATTCCGAACCGCTATGGCGGTCGCGAGAATCTCGACGCTATCGACTTCCTGCAACGGCTCAACGAACTGATCGAAGCCGAAGTGCCCGGCGCGTTCACCGTCGCGGAGGAGTCGACCGCCTGGCCGAAAGTCTCGCGTCCCGTCGCACAGGGTGGACTTGGCTTTGCGTACAAGTGGAACATGGGGTGGATGCACGACACCCTCCAATACATCGAGCAAGACCCGATCCATCGGCGCTATCACCATCATCAATTGTCGTTCGGCCTGCTGTACGCATTCAGCGAAAATTTTATTCTTCCGCTGTCGCATGACGAGGTCGTTCACGGCAAAGGATCGATGATCCGCAAGATGCCCGGCGACGACTGGCAGAAATTCGCCAATCTGCGCGCGTACTACACCTTCATGTACGGGCACCCGGGCAAGAAACTGTTGTTCATGGGCAGCGAATTCGCGCAATGGACGGAGTGGAATCACGACAAGAGCCTCGACTGGCACCTGCTCGACTTTCTCCCGCACGCGGGTTTGAAGCGCCTCGTCGGCGACCTCAATGGGCTCTATCGAAACACCAAAGCGCTCAGCGAAGGCGATCATCACGAACAAGGCTTCACCTGGATCGAAGCCAACGATGCCGACCAGAGCGTCGTCTCGTTCATCCGGCGCGGCCGCGATCCGAAAGATTTTGTGGTCGTGATCTGTAACTTCACGCCGGTCGTGCGACACGACTATCGCATCGGCGTGCCGTCCGCGCCGGGCTACAGCGAACTGCTCAATTCGGATGCCGGGATTTACGGCGGCGGGAATATCGGCAATGCTGGCTTCGTCGCGACGGACGCCGTGGGCTCGCACGGCTTTCCGTCTTCCATCAGCCTGACAGTGCCGCCCTTGGCCGGCCTCATTCTCGCGCCGCAGTTCGCCGTATGAGCAAAATGACGTCTGTGCAGCCGTCGCGCATCCGTCCAGGAAAGAATTATCCCCTCGGGGCGACATGGGATGGCCGCGGCGTGAATTTCGCGCTTTTTTCCGCCAACGCGGAAAAGGTCGATCTGTGTCTTTTCGATTCCTCCGGTCATCGCGAAATCGAACGCATCACCCTGCGCGACTACACCGATCAGGTGTGGCACGGCTATCTCACCAATGCCCGGCCCGGCCTCCTCTACGGCTATCGGGTGCACGGCCCCTACGATCCGAACAAGGGCCACCGGTTCAACAGCAACAAGCTTCTTCTCGATCCTTATGCAAAGGCGCTGGACGGCAAGCTGGCCTGGACCGATGCGCATTTCGGCTACCGGATCGGCTCACCGCGTGAAGACCTGCTGATCGACAGGCGCGACAACGCGCGCGCGATGCCGAAATGCATGGTCGTCTCAACGAGTTTCGACTGGACGAGCGACCGCAAGCCGGAAACGCCGTTGGCGGACACGGTCATCTACGAGATGCACGCTGCAGGCATCACGCGGACGCGGGAGGATATCCCAAAGCTTCAGCGCGGCACGTTCGCCGCCCTCGCCTCGCCGCAGATGATCCGGCACTACCGCGATCTCGGCATCACGGCGGTGGAGTTGTTGCCGACCCACGGCCTCGTCAACGACCGCCGGCTCGTCGAACTCGGCCTCGTGAATTACTGGGGCTACAATTCGATCGCGTTCTTCGCGCCCGATCAGCGTTTCCTCGGCAACGGCACCATCGACGAATTCAAATCGATGGTGCTGCGGCTGCACGACGCCGGCCTCGAGGTCATCCTCGACGTCGTCTATAACCACACCGCCGAAGGCGACCATCTCGGGCCGACGTTCAGTTTTCGCGGCATCGACAATGCCTCGTATTACTGGTTGCGGCATGACAATCCGCGCTTCTACGAGGATTTCACCGGCTGCGGCAACAGCATGAATTTCCGCCATCCGCGCGTCATCCAGCTCGTGCTCGATTCATTGCGCTACTGGGTGCAGGAGATGCACGTCGACGGCTTCCGCTTCGATCTCGCCGTCACGCTCGGCCGCGAGGACAACGGCTTCGACGTCAATGGCGGCTTCTTCGACGCGATCCGACAGGACCCGACGCTCGCTCACGTCAAACTCATCGCGGAGCCGTGGGATTTAGGCCTCGGCGGCTATCGGGTCGGCGGATTTCCACCCGGCTGGCTCGAATGGAACGGGCGCTATCGCGACGTGACGCGCCGTTTCTGGAAAGGCGACGGCGGCCTCATCGGCGACATGGCGAGCGTGCTCACCGGCTCCGGTCCGCAGTTTGCCCATAACGGACGCCGGCCGTGGGCGAGCGTAAATCTCGTCACCGTGCATGACGGTTTCACGCTCGACGATCTCGTCAGTTACAACGACAAGCACAATGAGGCGAACCACGAAGACAATCGCGACGGCGCCAACGACAACAATAGTTGGAACTGCGGCGCGGAAGGTCCGACCGAGGATGCCGACATTCGCGCGCTGCGCGTGCGCCAAAAGCGCAACATGATGGCCTCGCTGCTGATCTCGCAAGGAACGCCGCTGATCCTCGCCGGCGACGAACTCGGCAATTCCCAAGACGGCAACAACAACGCCTATTGTCAGGACAACGAGGTCGGCTGGGTCGACTGGTCGCCGGAGCGGATCGCGGAATTCGGCATCCTGCCTTTCATGCAGCGGATGATCGCGCTGCGCCATCGCCACCCGACGCTGCGCCAGCCGCTTTACCTTTCCGGCAGGCCGATCAGGGACGGCGATATCCCGGATATCGTGTGGCTCACGCCGCATGGCGTGCGCAGCACCGATCAGGACTGGAATTTTCCCGAGGCGCGCTGCTTCGCCTTCCTACTCAATGGCGCTCGGCCCAGCCTCGAAAAAAGCGAGACCTACACACCGACGCATCTGCTTTTCTTCCTCAACGCGTTGCATGAAGACATGGAATTCACGATTCCCCCGGCCTACGATTACAACTGGACACCGGTGATCGACACCACCGACGACGAGGGAGTTCCGCGGCAGGTCACGCTACGCAAGGGCGACAAATACAACGTGGTCTGCCGCTCCCTTGTCATTCTCGAATCCGCCGAGATCATCCAGGCCACCAAGACCGGCTCGACAAGATAGCGATGCGGCGTTTAAGTGATCAGATCGCGGCTAAAGCCGCCGCCGCGCCGCGCGGGCGAACAAGGAGCGGTCGATGAACGCCCTGTCGCATCTGGCCGAAAAGCTTGGCGTCGCACGCGACTACACCGATGCGTTCGGAAAATTGCGCGAGGTCCCCGGCGAGACGCTCAAATCCGTCTTCGATACCCTCGGGTTTCCCGCTCACGATGAATCCAGTGCCGAGACGGCGCTGGCTCTCCTGGGCATCGGCGAGGCCGTGGAATGGGCGCCGCCCGTCGTCGCGCGCCGCACCAACGACGGCGTGGTCGATATCCCCATTCAGGGATCGGGCATCGATCCGTCCACCATCGTGGTCTGGGAATTACAGCTCGAGTCCGGCGATCACCATGAAGGGCGCTGGGCCTGGGATGAACTGGCGCGCAGCCGCGACAAGGGCGACGCGCAACGGCATCTGCGTCTCGAATATCTGCCGCACGGCTATCACAGCGTGCGCATCCGCCTGCTCGGCCCCTATCATCGTGAAGCGGAAACGAAGCTGATCATCGCACCACCGGTTGCGTATCAGCCTCCAGGCGTGGCGCAGGGACATCGCGCGTGGGCGTTGACGACGCAACTCTACTCTTTGCGCTCGCATCACGACTGGGGGATCGGCGACTTCTCCGCCCTGGGAGACCTGATGGAGCGCGCGGCCGGTTTTGGGGCGAGCGCCATCGGCATCAATCCCTTGCATGCACTGTTTTCGGATGATCCCGAGCAGGCGAGCCCCTATTCGCCCGCGAGCCGCCTGTTCCTCAATCCGCTCTATCTCGACATCGAGGCGATGTCCGATTTCGAGCACAGTGCGGACGCGCGCGCGCTGGTCGCCGCACCGGCGTTCCAGAAAAAGCTCACGGCGCTGCGCGCGAAAACGCATGTCGATTACACCGGCGTGCAAGCGCTCAAGGATGAGGCGCTGCGCGCCATCTACGTCGATTTCCGCAAGCGCTGCCTCGACATCCCGGAGGTTGATGCCGATGATACAGACGCGGCGGACGACGGCGCACGCGCGCATGCCGCCGCCTTTCGCGGCTTTCAGGCCGAGCATCACGACGCCCTGCGGTTTTTCGCGGTTTTCGCTGCATTGCGCGCCGAATTCGGCGACCGCGATATCACGCATCGCGACTGGCGCCATTGGCCGGCCGCATACCGCAATCCACACAGCGCGGCAGTCACCGCCTATGCGGACCAGCAGGTGGTGGATGTCGAATATTACGAATACCTGCAATGGCAGGCAGCCACGCAGCTCGAAGCAGCAACGGCGCGCGTGGACATGCCGATCGGGCTTTACGGTGATCTCGCCATCGGCATCGACAGCGCGGGGCCGGACGCATGGATGCAGCAGGACGTTCTGGCGCAGGGTTTCGCAGTTGGCGCGCCGCCCGATCCGCTTGCGCTGGACGGCCAGAACTGGGGCTTTCCGCCGTTCAATCCGCGCCGCATCCGCGACAGCGCCTACGCACTTTTCATCAAGACGATCCGCGCCAACATGCGCCATGCCGGCGCGCTGCGCATCGACCATGTGCTGGGCTTCATGCGCATGTTCTGGATACCCGCCGGCCGACCGAACGCGGACGGCGTCTATGTGACATCACCCGTCGACGATCTGCTCGCGATCGTCACGCTCGAAAGTCACCGGGCGCGCTGTCTCGTCATCGGCGAAGACCTCGGTACGCTGCCGCCCGGCTTGCGCGAGGCGTTGATGGATGCTGGGCTGTTCTCCTATCGGCTCGTGTTCTTCGAACAAATGCACGGCCTGTTCACCGCGCCCTCGCGTTATCCCAAGCTTGCAGCGGCCGCGCTCTCGACGCACGACTTGCCGACCTTCGCCGGCTTCTGGCGTGGCGAAGACATCACGCTGCGCCGGCGGCTTGGCCTGATCGACGATGAAGCGCAGGCCGACGCGCGAAAAGAACGCGAACGCGAGCGCGCGGCGCTCGTTGCCGCCATGTGGGCGGAAGGCATCGGCGGACTCGACGAGGACCCGCCCATCGTCGCCGTGCATCGTTTTCTCGCGCGTACGCGCGCGCGTCTGGCACTGGTGCAGATCGACGATGTGATCGGAGAGACCGAGCAGACCAACGTGCCCGGCACCAACCGCGAGAACCCGAATTGGCGGCGCCGCTATCGCGACCGCGTCGACGCCCTTTTCGCACATCCCTTGGCACAATGCGTGCTCGACGCGCTGAGACAAGAACGCCCGCCGGCCTAGAGCAATTCCAGGAAAAGTGCGAAGCGGTTTTCCGTCCGGAATCGCGCAAGAACAAGGAGATGGAGCATTTCCATGATTGGGAGAAAAGCGGAAATGTTCTAGCCGTCGTGTTACGTTAGATATGCGCGCCGGTGGGCGGCCCGCCGTCATGGTCGGCACCGGCGATCAGCGACCACACATGCTCGACCATGGCCTGGAATTCCGGCGTGCGCTTGAGCGCCAGCGTCCGTGGCCGCGGCAGATCAACATCGACGATGCTGGCCACACGCCCCGGACGCGCGCTGAAGACCGCGATACGGTCGGCAAGCAGCACCGCCTCGTCGATCTGGTGCGTGATGAACAATACCGTTTTGCCGGTTTCCGCGACGATGCGGACCAATTCCTGCTGCATGGATTCGCGGGTGAGCGCATCGAGCGCCGCGAACGGCTCATCCATCAGCAGCAAATCTGGATTGACCGCAAAAGCGCGCGCCAGATTCACGCGCTGGCGCATGCCGCCGGACAGTTCATGCGGATAGTGCTGCTCGAATCCGGCCAGTCCCACGAGCGAGATGATCTTTCGCGCTTCGCGTTCAGCCTCGGCACGTGGCGTGCCGCGCAGTTCCTGCCCGAACATGACGTTGCGCAGGATCGTGCGCCAGGGAAACAGCGCATCGTGCTGGAAGACGAAGCCGCGATCCGGCCCCGGCCCGTGCAGCGGACGTCCGTCGAGTTCGATCCCGCCGCTGGTGGGCTGATCAAGCCCCTGCACGATGCGCAGGAACGTGGTCTTGCCGCAGCCGGACTGGCCGACGATGACGAAAAATTCGCCGGCGCGGACGTTGAAATTGATGTCGTCCAAAACGACTAACGAACTTCCACGCGTCAGGAAGGTCTTTCCAACCGCATTGACGCTGAGCTTGTCGGGAGCCACGGAGGGTGCGTTCTGCGCCATTCAACTCTCCAGCCCTTGCGGCCGCCCGCGGACAAGTCTGTTTTCAATCGCCTGCACCATCCAGGTCAGCGACACGCCGGCGAAGGCAAGGCAAAGCACACCGACGAAGAGATCGGGAACGTCGAACGTCTGCCCCGCCGTGGCGATGAGAAAGCCGAGCCCGGCGGTAGCGCCGAACAATTCGCCGACGACGACGCCGACAATCGCGCGCCCGATCGCCAGCCGGATGCCGGTGATGACAAAAGGCAACGCCGCCGGGACCAGAACCTTGCTGACAATCTGGAATTTCGTCGCACCGAAGGCGCGCGCCACATCGAGAAAATTGCGGTCGACATTGCGAATGCCGGCGGCGGTGCTGATGACGATCGGAAAAACCGAGATCAGAAAAACCACCGCGACCTTCGAAGCCAGACCGATGCCGAGCCACAGGATCAGCAGAGGCGCGACGGCGACAAGCGGTGTCGAATAGAGCGCGTTGAGATAAACCTCGGAATAATCCGCGACCGTGCGGCTCGCACCCAACACGACGCCGAAGGCGACGCCGAAAATGACCGCCAACGCCATGCCGTAGGCGATCGCCGTGAAGCTCGCTGCAGCGTCCACCCCGAGTTGGCCATTCTGGACAAGCTTCCAGAAGACGACGGCAACGTCCGAGATGGGCACGAAAAACAGTTTGTTGGTAAGAACGTAGCGGCCGAGCAATTCCCAGCCGACAAGGAAAACGACGAGCGAGATGATCGAGCGGTAAAAGCGCGGGCGCTTGAAAACATCCATCCAGGATGTCCGCGCGCGCGGCGCCGCCGCAATCTCCGCCGTGCTGTCTGCCACCGTTTCGTCCCTTGTTTCACCGTTGGCTATCGCGGATCGCACACCTTTGCAATCCGGCGCGCGGGCGCACCCCTGCCTATTCTGCGAGCAGCGGCGAGCACTGGCGGCAGACCCTTTTTCAAGAATTTTTCCCTCAAAAAGGCGACCCGGCACCAGTTCCACGAGCGGCACACGCCGGCCACAGAACCGGACAAAAACCCGCGCTACGGAGCCGCGGCCGGCCGGTCACGCAAATGCGGATTGACAAACAGGCGACCGTGATGAACGGCGTTAGATGTCCGGTCCGTGCTGTCGCGATCCGGAAGCCTGCAAAGGATGCGCCGATGACACCTCCCGCCACGCCGCCCGGTGCGCCCGGCCTGACGCCGCGCTGGACATCGAGCGCGAAGAGCGGGGTGGGAACGGCGGCCCGGTCAGAAAGCCGCATCTGGTTCACGCTCAGTCACGGCATCCTCAACGAGGTTTACGCGCCACGTCTCGATACCGCCTGCATCCGCGATTTCGGCTTCATCGTCACCGCGAAGGACTATTTCTCCGAGGAAAAACGCGCCACCGAAACGACGATCAGGACCATCGATGTCGGCGTGCCGGGTTTCAATCTCGTCAACACGGCAAGAGATGGCCGCTACCGCATCAGCAAGACCGTCCTGTCCGATCCCTATCGCGAGGTGGTGCTGCAGGACATCACGGTCGAGGCGCTGTCGGGAGACCTGTCGGACTATGCGCTCCACGCACTGATCGCGCCGCACCTGATGAATGCCGGAGCCAACAATACCGGCTGGGTCGGCGCCTACAAGGGCCGCGACATGCTGTTCGCGAGCGGACGCGGCGGCAATTCGCTGGCCGTTGCGGCATCCGTGCCGTGGCTCGTCCGCTCGGTCGGCTATGTCGGTTCCTCCGACGGATGGCAGATGCTGTCGCGCGGCGAAGCGCTCAACCCGGATTACCAGCGCGCCGAAAATGGGAATATCGCCCTTTCCGGTACACTCGACATGACCGCAAGCAACGGAAGGCTGCTTGTCGCGCTGGGGGTCGGCGCGGTGCCTGAGGAAGCCGCCTACCACGCGCATGCGAGCCTGCAACAGGGCATCGACAAAGCCGCGCAACGCTATCATGCGGGCTGGCGCGCGTGGCAGGACACACTGATTCCGCTCGACCAGCCAAACGATGCGGCAGGCCTCAACCGCTATCGCGTCGGCACCGCAGTGCTCGCCACCCATCGCGGCGATGCCTTCTCCGGCGCGATCATCGCCGGGCTCGCCATTCCCTGGGGTTTCTCCAAGGGAGACGACGATCTCGGCGGCTATCATCTCGTCTGGCCGCGCGATCTTGTCGAAACGGCCGGCGCGCTGATTGCCGCCGGCGCGCTGGCCGATGCCAGGAACGTGCTCGACTATCTGATGGCAGTGCAGGAAGCCGACGGGCATTGGGTACAGAATTCATGGCTTGACGGCCGCGCCTATTGGAACGGCGTCCAGATGGACGAGACCGCGTTCCCCATCCTGCTCTATGACATGCTGCTGCGCGCCGGCGCGATCACCGCGTCCGACACCCCCCTGTATGGACCGATGATCGAGGCGGCGGCCAGCTACATCGTGC
>Ga0310811_10000659_pt1 | contig 44126 bp, 60 predicted proteins | sample YCmetagenome_FD_207642 | JGI IMG/M metagenome (GOLD analysis project Ga0310811, IMG submission 207642) | Soil microbial communities from experimental microcosm in Duke University, North Carolina, United States - YC | ecosystem: Engineered > Artificial ecosystem > Soil microcosm > Unclassified ...
TCCCTATCCCAGCCCACGACTCATAGTAGCGAAATGATGTGATTTTCGCAATGTCTGGTGTGTTGTATTTATCAGACAGTGCTAGCGGTCAGAACGGGCAATCTACGTCTGCGCCACTCTGCTGCGGCTGATAACCGTTCGATTTCTGTTGCTGGTGTTGCGACTGCCCGCCCTGCTGATCACGCGGCACAAAGCACGACAGCATGATGTTTGAGCGGTTATCCGGGTTCGGCAGGCCAGCGGGATTAAACCAGCGTTCGAGCAGGATGAACTGGCCATTGTCTCCTTCCATCACGACGCCGACATTCTGATATCGGCCCTTTGTTTGTCCCTGTGCATCCTGATATTCACTGGTTTTAACAGCGATGTCGTAAAGCTTCTTTGCCATATAACTTTCCTTAACGTGGTGTTTGTGCTGCTGAAAAACCGTGCTCGACGATGGCAATTGCCTCATCGACTGATCGGGCGATGCCGGCGATAGCGCCGCGGGACAGCATGGCGTCAATGAATTGTTGCTGCTCTTTGCGGATACGGCCGCCGGGCTTTTTGACCTCGATGTACCAGGCCACGGCATCGCCGCCTCTGTGGCCGAATAGATCCGAGAAGCCGACGGGCAGGCCGGTGCGCACAGGCTCGCCTGTTTTAGTGAAGAACAAGCCGACATTGCCTCTAGCTACGAAATGCCCGCGTTCGGATAGGGCGAGCATGATTGCCCGCATAATTCCTGTCTCTGTTTTCGGATTGTCCATACAGGCATTCTAAAACAGTGTTGCGATTATTGAAATAGTTGTTGCTTTTTTCACAACCACCGGTTACACTGCAGTTGTAGTCAATGCACGGAGATAAAAACCGTAGAAATGTGACGACAGGCGCAAGAGTCGTAAATCTGACGCAATGCTTATGGGAAGCATCAGACTTTTAATCTGACGAAATGCCTCTCAAGTCCGCAAGCCTAAAGGCGCAAGGTTGTAAGTCTCAATCCTCGCAAGACGGCAAGTGGCAAGCATCAAGGAAGCGCATTAAATGCCCTGGGGCGAGTTAAGTTTTCACGTTAAGCACGGAACTTCCCAGGCTTCCCGCGTAGGTGGCTACATTCACATTCAATTTAAGGATCATCATGAAGATTATCGAAGCAATGAAGAAGGTGAAGGCGAACAAGGAAAAGGTAACTGACCTGCGCCAAAAAATCGGATCAATCTGCGCCAATCTTGCCCACGAAACCAAGCTGTACGGCACCGAAACCGCCGCCAAGGTCAAGGAATTTCTGCAAGCCTGCGATGACATATCGCAAGAGAACGTCCGCCTGTTGTGCGCTATTCAGAAAACAAACCTCGCTACCAGCGTAACCATCGAGCTCGGCGGCAAGCAAGTCACGAAGACGATTGCCGAATGGATCTGGCGTCGCCGCGAGTACGCGGCAGAGGACTACCAAACCTGGTCTGTACTGACAGATCGCGGAATCAAGGAAGGCCAGGCCCAGACCACAACCGGAACGCCGTTCGAGCTAAAGCTTGAGCGCCACTATGACCCGGTGAAGCGCGACGAAATGATCGCGATGTACCGCGCCGAGCGACACCAGATCGATGCCGCGTTGGAAGTGGTGAACGCGACCACGGACCTGATGTAATGAACCGCGGCGCTCGCTGGCACTCCGCCTACTGGCAATGCCTTCTCGAGCGCAGGCAGGTTTCGCTGCTGCCTATGCGGTGCCGTTATGAGCGCCAGGCGCGCCTGTTCTAAGCGACCACAGCAGCCGAATATTTCCCTCCAGCCGGCGCTGCGCTTCCTCGCCGTGCAGCGCCCCATATGACCGGATAGCCGAGCGCCTAGTCTCAATGTCCGGCATTCTCAGGATGGTCCGCGCTTCCGTTTCGCGCGACAGACATTCGGCCTTCCAATCCGGCGAATAGCTATCGACCACACGGCCATCGAGCAGGGTGACATCAGCCATCGGCGAGCTCGGCTTTTCTGATTGAGCTTTGGACCTTCCCGCGCCATGTCATTTCCGCCCAGGCTTCAGGCCGGCGGTATCCTCGCTGCTTTGCCAACCTCACCAGTGCAGCGATGGCGGCTGCCTTATCCTTGGCGGCCCGCTCCATTACGCTCTCAATCCTCGCCCGGGCGAGCTCGGCCTTATCATTTCCTGCAAGGTCAATTTCCTGCAGATCCCCATCGACCTGCTCTATCATGCGAGGCTTAGGCTCGAAGTGATACCCGCATGCGCAATCAGTTGCCGCTGCCATCACCATGCGGAAACATGACGGACAGGTTTTGATGGGCATTTCTTGATTAGATGTGCCGCGCTTCTTGCCGCTACCTGACAGCGACCATGTACGCGCCTCCGCTGGATTACCGTGGCGACCAATGTTGCCTGCATGGTCGAGCACAATGCAGCAGTCTTTCCCCGGATGCATACGCAGGCCACGGCCGATGCTCTGCAGGAACTTTGTCAGGGATTGCGTCGGGCACAATAAGATGACGCATGAAACACTAGGACAATCCACGCCAGCCACGAAAAGGGCACAGTTACAGACGACATCGATGCGCCCGGCCTTTAGATCAGCCAGAGCTGCATCGCGCTCGTCCGGATCCGACTCACCCGACACGGCCACGGCGCGTACACCAGCTAGGCAGAACTGCTTGGCAACGTGATGCGCATGTTCGATGGAAACACAAAACGCGATGGTCGGACGATGGCGCGCGACTTTCATCCATTCAGCGACAGCGCTGCCGGTAATCTTCGGTTTGTCCATAACAGCAGCGAGATCACCCTGATTGAATTCGCCGGCCGTCGTATGCACGCCGGTCAGGTCAGGTGGCTGAGGTGCGAAATACTTTATGGGAGCCAGCATCCCCTCGTCGATCAGATCTTGCGTACTGCAGGTTTCGATGATGCAGTCGGCAACCTCGCCCATACCGCGGCCGTCCAATCGCACAGGCGTAGCGGTCAAGTGCATTAGCTTAGCTCCGCCGGCCTTGTAGAATTTTGGCCCGGCGTGAGCCCATTCGAAAATGTCCTGATAGGTTGCGGCAACAGCCAGGTGGGCCTCATCCACGATAATAAGCGTAGGCCTTTCCAGCCGCTCAATGCGGCGCACAGCAGTCTGCACACTGACAACCTGGACCGGCTGGCGGCGGTCGTAGCTGTGCCCGGCCATGACGTAGCTGAACGGTAATCCAGCCTCCCCCAAGCGGCGCGCAGTGTCGTGATTGATTTCCTTGAGGTGGGACAGGAACCAGATGCGGCCGCCCTTAGCCAGCGCGCGGCGGATCATTTCAATGGCAGTGAAAGTTTTCCCGCTACCTGTTGGGCTGACCAAGATCGGGGCGACCTTCCCTGACTGATATGCGAGCACGATGTCACTAATCGCATTAGCTTGCCGCGGGCGAAGATCATCTGCCATGCTTTTTTATTCTCGCCTCGGTCATTTCAGCGTGATGATGCTTCATATGCTCCGATTGCGTCATCACCTCGAGATTGCCTGGCGAGTTATTGTGTTTGTTCCCGTCTTTGTGATGGACGATCTCGCCCCTTAGCAATGGCCGGCCGAGCATCTGTTCGGCGATAACGCGATGCTCATGACGATTGAACAGCTTCTTGTAAACATCCGGCCTGGACTGCTTGTAGCGAAGCGCTGCCTCCCGGCAATTTGCTTTGAACTGCTCATGAGAAGTGACGTAATGCGGATCCCCATATCGCCGCACCCGCATTGCATGCATCCCGCAATAGCCTTGCTTCGTCTTTGTCGCACTTGGCTTATCGCAAGTATCGATTATGCATTTCACAGAATTCCCATCTTTCTAAAAATAACCCAAATAAAAATCCACATCACCAGCGATATCGGCAGAGCAATCAGGACGCCATGGAAAAACCTGATTCCCTCGTTGCAATCCGTCCGTGCAGACAGATCACGGCAACGTGTGCAACTGCAAATGTTAATCATGGACTCGGCCCTGCGCTTTCCTATATGGACTCCGCCCGGTCATTGGCGTTTGATCATCCAGCCTGCTGAGGCAGCAGGTCGGAAGCAGTGAGGGAAAGTCCCCGCGCCCGAGCGGCTTCAAGAACAGTTTCCTGAATAGGCCCCGGCACTCTGCCTCCAGTGCCGCCGTCCTCTTTGGGAGATCGCCAGCGAGAAATGGAAGATGGATTTCGGTCCAGGGCGCGCGCCGTTTCGCGCACGCCTCCGAATGCGGAAATAACGCGGTCTGCAGGAGTTGTGATTTTGGTTCCCATGTGGTCTTAACAACTGTGTTGAGATAATCGCAATTATAGGTGCTTAAATGCCCTGTTGCAATACCCGCAATGATGCTGTAATAACCCCAACATGGCCCAGGAAACCAGTAGCGGCGTCGATACTGCGTGGTTTAAGGCGAGGCTCGCTGATCGCCAGATATCGCAGCGCAGCCTGGCGCGGACGCTCGGCCTGGATGCCTCCGCCCTCTCCCTCATGTTCAGAGGGAAACGGGTCATGAAGATCGCCGAGGCCGTCGCTATTGCGCGCCTGCTTGGCGTGCCTGCCGATGAAGTGATGGCGCATGCCGGCGTGCGCGTCGATTCAAAGAACGAGCTCGTGCCGATAGCTGGTTTCATGGATGGGACCAGCGAGGCCCATGTCTCCATGAATTCGATGGGCTCCGTCCCGCACCCGGGCGGCGACCTTCCGGCGGAACTGAACGCCTGCATTTGCCGCACTGCCGGCTCTGACCTCGAGTATATGGACGGCTGGATATTGTTCTGCGCCGACATGACCGGCGGCATTCAGCCCGAAGCCGTCGGCCGGCTGTCCTATGTGAAGATCACCGACGGTGTGGTCTATGTCGCCAGGCTGCAGCGCGGCACAGCACGTGGCCGATGGACGCTGGCCGGCCCAGCGATCTATTCCGAGGACCTGCGCATCGATTGGGCGAACCCGATCCTGGCGATACTGCCCTGACGTTGTATTTTCCAGACACTGCAATTTACCACAATATAACGCTTGCGTTTTTCGCACCGTTGCGTATGATGTGGTTATCGCAACGATGTTTTGAAAGGAGCAATGATGGATGCCTTTAAGGCTGAACAGAGCGGCTGCTACGGCGGCGAGGTTGAGGTTTCCGGCTGGATGTTCGATGGGCAGCCGCTCGTCACTATCAAGCAGCACGGCGCATCTATGCATTTCCAGTTCAACATGACACCGGAACAGGCGCGCGAAATGTCAGGGCTGCTGATTCACGCGGCGGAAAAGGTTGAGCAGCGCGAGGTGCCGGCGTGAAAACCGAGGCCGAATGGCTTGAGGCTTTGCGCGGTCGGCTTGAGAAGCGCGTCGAGCGCGTCACAGAGACAGGCTGCTGGCTCTGGAATGGCCGTCTTGACCGCAAGGGATATGCAAGGCTTTCGCTTTGGAGGCGAGACAAAAGACACTACGTCCTAACTCTTGCACACCGCCTTGCATTCAAAGCATTCGTCCGCGACTTCCCAACGACTTCAGTCATCATGCACAGATGCGACACGCCTTGCTGCATCAACCCTTCCCACCTGGTTGAAGGAACGCAAGCCCAAAACATCCATGACATGCTCGAAAAGAAGCGCGAGCGCGGCGTCGGATTTAACAACCGCAACAAGACGCACTGCAATGCCGGCCATCCGCTTTCCGGTGAGAACCTGCGCATTGAAGGTAAGCGGAAAGCTCGCCGCTGCAAGGCCTGCGAGAACATCAAGAAAGGACGCAATAAATGAACGTCGAAATACTCAAGCCTGACAACGAGGCGCATTGGCTCGAAATGAGAAAAGCGGATGTGACGAGTACAGAGTCAGCCGCTCTTTTCGGACTCAGCCCGTACACCACGAGGTTCGAATTGTGGCATGCGAAAAAGTCCGGCATTGCCCGAGAATTTCAAGACAACGAGGCGATGGAAGAAGGCCGTTTCCTCGAGCCAGGTATAGCCGCATGGGCCGCGCACATAATGGGCTGGGAGATCGAGCCGCTGAAGTCCTACTGGCGGCGCACAGATATTCGCATGGGCAGCAGCTTCGATTACGTGATCAACAACCTGCCTGATGGCCCGGCGATCCTCGAGATCAAGAATTTGCGCTACGACGTTTTCAAGCGCGACTGGATCGAGCACGACGACGGCTTCATCGAAGCAAGCGAGCACATCGAGGTTCAAGTCCAGCATCAGCTCGCAGTGAGCGGATACAAGCGCGCATTCATCTGCGCCAAGGTCGGTGCAGGCCGCCCGCTTATCATTGAGCGCCAGCGCGACGAGCAAGTCATCGCCGGCCTCGAAAACACGGTGCGTGAATTCTGGCGCACGGTCGATGCCGGGATCGAGCCGCCGCCCATGATGCCCGAGGACGCCGACGCGGTTATCCGGATGATGCGTTATGCGGAGCCGGGCAAGCTGCTCGACGCCTCCGGTGATGCGACAATCGAAACGCTGGTGGCAAATTACAAAGCCGCTTGCAACGAGCGCGACAATGCCGACGAAGCCGCCAAGGTTTTCAAGGCGGAGCTCCTAGTCGCCATCGGCGATGCGGAGAAGGTGATCACGTCGGACTGGACGATCAGCGCAGGGCTAGTGGCTGACACGCCGCCGACGGTTATCGATGCGTCGATGATCGGCCAGTCGTACGGCGGACGCAAGGGCTACCGAAATCTCCGTGTAACCCAAAAGAAAAAGGCGAAGGCCGCAGCCTGATAGCGGCCAATTCAAAGGAAATCCAAATGACTCAAATCGCAGTAATCAATGAAGTTCGAACAGCCATCGAGAAAATGGCCCCTCAATTCAAGGCGGCGCTTCCGTCGCACATCCCCGTCGAGCGCTTCGTGCGTACCACGCTGACCGCCGTGCAAACCAATCCGCAGCTGGTGGACGCAGACCGCCGCACGCTGTTCGCTGCAGCTACCCGTGCCGCGCAGATGGGCTTGCTGCCTGATGGCCGCGAAGGTGCCATTGTGACGTTCAAGGGGCAGTGCCAATGGATGCCAATGGTCGCCGGCCTTTTGAAGCTGGCGCGCAACTCCGGCGAGATCGCCAGCATCGACGCGCAGCCCGTCTATAAGGCAGACAAATTCACCTACCGCCCAGGGATCGACTTGGTGCCGCAGCATGAGCCCGACTGGTTTGGCGACCGCGGCGAAATGATCGGTGTCTATGCCGTCGCTCGCACCAAAGACGGCGCGGCTTATGTCGAGATCCTGAGCATGAAGCAGATCAACCAGGTACGGAACGTCAGCCGCGCTAAGGACAGCGGCCCATGGCAGGCTTGGCCGGATGAGATGGCGCGCAAGACAGCTATTCGCCGCCTGTCCAAGCGCCTCCCGCTTTCGACCGATCTGGACGGCGCAATCCACGCAGACGACGATTTCTTCCAGCCTGCAGAGGATCCTACGCAAGCCGCACAGGCCTCCCAGCAGACCGAAGCAGCACCGGCCAACCGCACTCGCGCAAGCCGCCTCGATAAAGTCGCAGCCGCCGGCAACGGAGCGCCACACGATAACGACGACACCACTGTGATCGATGGCGAGGTTATCCAGCACGCCAACGACAGCCAGCAAGCCGATCAATCTCCTATCTGAAAGGCCACACCATGCCCATCATTGCCAGCACCCGCGAGGAACACCCCGACGACCTGCTGAAGCCTTCCGAGGCCGCAGCCATTCTCCGCGTGTCAGTCAGCACGATGGAGCAATGGCGTGGCGTCAGGAAAGGGCCGCCGTGGATCAAACTCGGAACCGGCATTCGTGCGCCGATCCGCTATCGCCGCGGCGACATCATTGATTTTCTGCGTACATAACTGAGACCATCCTATGATCGACCACGAAACCAAACTCGCCATCCTCAGCATCCTGAAATCAAAGCGAGGCGAGCGCATTCCTGCCGCTGAAATTGCCAGACGCCTTGGCACCACGCATGCCACCATCAGCCGGCACCTGACCGAACTGCTCGACCTCGACGAAATCTGGCACTGCGTTCTGAACCATCGGAAATACTATTTCGTGCCAACCGAGGCAGAGATATCTGCCGCCGCCGATACGTCACTGCCGAACTGGAAAACGGCGAAGGAATACAAATACCCGCTGGCGATGCAGCGCCGGGTCAAAGAAATTGCAGAACACCGCGCCCGGTTTCCGTTGTTTATTCCGCGAGTGAATAAGCAACCAGCTTAATATCACGATTAGATCGTTGCGTTTTTCGCATCAAAGTTTAGAATAGAACTGTGCTTGATTAATACCGAAAGGGATATTGTGAGAGACATCCATACCACTACGGCCACCGTTAAAAACGGCCGCAATCCGATTTATTTCGACGTGCAATATTTCATCAACGAGGACGATGAGGTCGAGCTCGACGCCGTGGCTGTGTGCGACGGATGTGGCGACGATATCGCAGCGCTGCTGAAGCAGGAAGTGTGCGATGAACTCTGTCGACAGATCACCGCAGAATTGAAGAAGCGGGCCGATAGCGATTTCAGTCTGGGGCTGCCGTTATGATCCAGCGCGAATACCACTGGCGCGACAGTATGCGCCTCAGAGCGGGCCTGCTTTGGCGATCTGACTATCCAACACCACGCGATTATCCGGCGGCAATGCAATGCACCCTGCTCCTCCTGCTAGTTTTCATCCTGTGGGCATGGGCAATGGAACGCGATTTCGCCGAGCAGCAACGGTATGAGGCTGATCGCCAGGCCGCCATTGCAGAGCGCCGTGCCAACGAACTCGGTGAGTGCGTGCAGGGAAGCCTGAAACTGTCATTCGAGAACGAGTCCGACCGTGGTTATAGCAAAACCGTCATCCGTTGCATGCCGGCCGAGCAATTCGACTACTGAGGATATGAGCATGACACCTGAAATGGAGCAGCGGCGCAAAGCGTTTGCCTACTCATGGAACGATATGCGGCGCTTTGCACTGGTAGCAGCTTTCTTCGCAGCGCACGTCGGCATAATTGTCGGCTACGCACTGGCGAAGATTTTTGGATAACTGAGCGCGAAAGCGCAAGCAAAGGAGAATTGTGAACTACTTGGATAAAGTAACGGTGGCTGCGGCGGATAAGCTTTCGGCTGTCACCAAACAAAATGAGCAGCTTGCCATGGCTGTGGCTGAGTTGCAGGCAGAGAACAATGAGCTGAAAGACAAGGTTGAACAGCTTGAACTTGATTCCAGAATCTGGCCTGAATGGGCTTTGAAATCGCTAAAGCTCATTCGCAAGCAGTCTGGCTACGACGGCTACGATGATCAATCTGATGGCGTCGACCTGCCGGAAGAACTTGGCGAAATGATCGATGAATTCAACTCGATCATCAAAAATCTGGAAGATCGCTATCAGCGTGATGTTTTTGGACTAAACAACGAAGGCGACCCTATTGGCGGCGATCCTGCTGGTGGTTACGTCAATAACTTAAAGCTTGCACATGCACAAGTCGCCGACCTCGAATCCCAACTCGCCATAGCAAACGAGAAGCTAGCTGGTGTGGGTGAGGCGGTTATTGTTATCGACAGCGTGCCAGATATGGGACATTCAGGTGACTGTTCTGTTGTAGACAAGTTTTTCCCTGTTGGCACAAAGCTCTACACCACCCCTCAAGCATCGGCAGGAGTGAAGGTGCCGGAGGGCTATGCGCTGGTGCCTAATTGGCATGGCTATGCGTTGCTGGGAACTGGCAACTACCTGTTGCATTACGCTCCACCACCCATTGACCCTGAGCTTGGCGCTGAATTCGCAATCACACTCGCAAGCGACGAAGATCGCTCTGGAAATCGTCAGATTGGCGAGCTTCGAGACAGCACCAGGAAAGAGCCATACCAGCCTGAAGAAATAGCAATCCGTATTGGATTCCTGACACCACAGGCGCTTGATGCGCTGGAAGAGCAACTTCGGATGCTGCGGGCCGACTATTGGCCTGAAACTGTCGCGCCCAAAGTATCCACCCCACTAGCGCAGCCTGCCGATAGCGAGGAGGGGAAATCGTGAGCGAGTTCTGTCAGTACTCCAATGAGCATGAGCCAGAAACAACGTGCAAACACTGCGGTCTTGAGGTCGATAAGTACGGGAACACTGAAGGCGATTTTCGCAACTGTTGCTATCCAGATTGTGGGTGTGATGGGGCGCGACTTTGCATGGCTCCAAGTGGGGCAAACAGCACATCCTACTTTATGAATTTCGAGTCTGGGAGCTTTGACAAATGACCTCACAATCTACCGTGGAACTGAAAGAGTGCCCGTTTTGTGGTGGCACTGAGATTTGTTTTGAGTATTCATCGCCACGCAATCAGTACTATTACTGCGGAAGATGTGGAGTAGCGACACCCGGCAGTGGGTCTCCAGAGCAAGCAGCATCTATCTGGAACCGCCGCGCCCATGCACAGGTAGCAGCAGGACTGACGGATGATGGTTTGCCACCTCTTCCGAAGCCATTGGCTGATGTTCAATGCAAAAACATCGAACGTGGAGTTGTGTTCACCTACTGGAAGAGTCCTGCTGTCTCGTATTTCAGTGCTGACCACATGCGCGCTTATGGCTTGAACTGCAAAGCGATGGCCGAACTTGCCTATACCGCAACCATCCACAGATTGAGACGCGAGCTAGAAGAAGTCCGCGCCATCGAGGCCAAGGTACAAGCTGATGCTCCGGTAGCTGAGCAATGGCAACCGCTTCCCGCGCCGCGGTCTGACAGCCTTGGTGCTGAGGAAGCATGAACATTCTTCAATGCCAAAAGAAAGCACAAACGCTTCAATTCTGTGGCGCGACATTTGATCTTGTCGGTCCGGGTGGACGTATCAAATGCCGATGGCTCGATGCCTACATGGGCCTTTTCATAGGCGAAGGCGAGAAAGGATTTTGGCACGCCGATGATTTCGATGCGCCCGATATTCGCTGTGAAAACCTCACCGCCCGTTCTGCTGACAAGGTGGAGGGAGCATGAGCGAAGAAAAGACGCCAGAGTCTGTGCTGCAAGAAGTAAAACAGGCAGTGCATGACTACATCAAGGCAACACAGGGGAAAGCGCCGCTTAGTTTGTATGTTGGATCGGAAGAACATGCAAAGCTGCGGCAGTTGAAGGACTTCTACAGCCATTGGGATTTTGAGCGTAAAACGTTTCTCGGCATGACCGTATTTGTGGTTCGTGAATTCAACCATCTGCGAGTTATTTAAGGACACTACCAAATGACCAACACTGAACAGAGCCGCGAGGGGTTTGAGAAGTGGTGCCTGAATAATGGCTACGACATCGCACGCGTTTATCGTTTGCCTGAAGATTACGCGAACTGTGCTACGGCTACTGAATGGCATCTATGGAATGACGCGTGGCAATCCCGCCAGCCCGAAATCGACGCGCTCAAGGCTGAGATTGCGCGGTTGACTGAACAGAACGCGCAGGCAACCGCAATGTGTCAAAGCTCGTTCGCACGTGATCAAGAGCGGCAGCTTGAACTTGCCAAGGTGCATGCTGACCTCGAATTTCTCCGCGCCACACCCACCGCACCGGCCGATATGGTTGAGGCATTGCGTGAAGCAGTCAACGGCATGGGTGGTAGCTATGCCGTATGGGCACCAAAAGCCGAAGCGGCCCTCTCACGCTACGAAGCAGCGCAGCAGGAACAGCGCACCACAGCTTCCGCCAATCAGTCATGAAAAAATACACCATCGCCAGGCATGAGGATGGCGACCTCATGGACCGGCTCATCAGAATGCGTGATGCGAATCCGAATTACGCCGCTGTCGTGCAGGCCGCAATCGACCGCATCAAAGCCGATGCGCTGACCATTGATCATATGCGCCGGGCACCGCGGCACGCGCGTTAAAATGCTTCCCCTATGCAAACCACGAAAAACCAAATCGCCAGGCTGCTGCTGGATGGCGAGCGTATCACGCAATTTGAAGCCAGCAGCGCAGCGCAGTGCGACCACATAACGGCGCATCGCATCCTCGAAAATTTTCACCGACGCGGCCTAGTGCAGATCACCGGGACACGCGGCGACGTGCCGGAATTTGGGTGGCGGCCGGTGGCGTTTTGAGCGCCCGTGTAAAGAAATTGCTACGGAGCGGAAATTCGTCAATGATTTCAATACGGCCTGTCCAGTCCATCATCGGACTAATTGCAAACCGAAACCAGCCGTAATTGTCTGATATTGCCACTGTTTCCCCTCTCTTTAGAACCATTCAAGCCGTAGCACTTGCCCCCGTTTCCCCCTCGGAAGCTCGAAAAACGCTAATCCTCAGTGCTACGAAATTGCTACGAGAAACAGCACGATTGCAGGACAGCAAAGGATGCAATTTTCGTTGCAGTCTCATCCGCGAATTTTCCTTTCCGAGTAGGTTGCATGTTGCTTTAAATGCAACTACAATGTGTGTGTGACGTTTACGTAAAGGAGAAGAGATGTCTTGCACCTGCCTTACCGATTTGCCGCGAAAGGTCGCCGAGCGCCTTGGCACCGACGCAAAATTTCCTGGCCCGATTAAATCGGTCGAATTCGATAGCCTGTCATGGGTCATTGAGGACAACAGTGTCACGCGCATGGTCCTGTCAAACCAGATGACTATAAAGTACGAGTACACCGCAAAGAGCGGCGCTGTCAGCATCAAGAAACTGAAGCGCAGCATGATGCCGTCGTTCTGCCCGTTCTGCGGCGAGAAGCTAACGCCGGGCACCGATGAAGGCGGTGCAGCATGAGCGCGCATACGCCGGGGCCGTGGCATGTCGAACCAGGTGGCGATAACATCATCCGCGGGCCGAATGGCGAGTGTGTTTGCGCCGATGGCTCTGGCGCTTTTATCGCGATAGTCAACGACGAGGATGCCCGCCGCATCGTCACCTGCGTGAATGCCTGCGAAGGTATCCTGACAGAAGCGCTCGAGGCAGAACCGGGGCAGAGGCTGGTCAAGTATCTATCAGACCGCAAGGCCAACCATCTGGTAGCGAGCTTAGAGATCGGAAAACTGACGGCGCAGCGCGACGCACTGCTCGCGGCTTTAAAGCTGATCCGCAATGGCAGTGTGCAACCAGCGACGGTCGCGGCCTTCGCTGCCGATATCCTCTCCAAAGCCACCGGACCCGATACGCAATTCACCACCAGCTATCGCTCCGGCGTCGTCTGCCCGCGATGCAATACCACATTGCATCCGGCAGATTTTAAGACAGCGACTTGCGACAGATGCGGCTATCCAGCAGACACGCCGACCACCGGGAGCGAGGGATGAGCTACTGCGTCTGCGATTACGACTCGCCGAAGTTCTACGTCAAGACAAGCCGCAAGGCACGCAAGGTTCATCGATGCAGTGAATGTGGTTGCCATATTCAGCCTGGAGAGCAGTACGAGCACGTCAGCGGTATGTGGGACTACGTTGATACGTTCAAGACATGCCAACGCTGCATTTCCTTGCGTGACTGGGTGGCGGCGCATGTCCCATGCTTTTGTTGGGCCCATGGCAACATCCGCGAGGACGCTATCGAAACTGCCCGCCATTGGGCACATGAAGCGCCAGGAATGCTGTTCGGCACATGGAGGCGCGAGGTTGCAATCCAACGGCACCGGAAAGCTACGCGTCCAACCTAATCTCCCCGATTCAGCACCGGACAAACCGCGTTGAAAGGGCTGGGGAATTTTGATTAAGAGCGCAATTTGTTGATCAGGTTGCATGTTGGTATTTTTGCAACTATAATGGGTACGTGATTAACGAAAAGGAGATTTGAAATGGAAATCATTGTGGCCCTTAAGGATCAATACGGCGTCCAGACCATCGTTCCAGTTTGTGAGAAGGCCCAGCTGTTTGCCGAGCTCGCCGGGACCAAGACGCTGACCAAGCAGTCTGTCGAAAAGATCAAGGCCCTTGGCTATGCGGTGCAGGTAAAGCAGCCAGAGGTAGTGCTTTGAGCGCCGGTCACACGCCAGGCCCCTGGCGTGCAGAGTACAGATGGTGGCCCGGTGGCGGAACGGTTTATCGTGATGATGGCTGCTTTTCGATCCTCGACAACAACGGCAATGTGGTTTGTAGCCGTACCCCTTGGGCAGAGCGAGCTGATGAGTTAAGGGCCAATGCTCAGCTAATCTCCGCTGCGCCAGAGCTATTTATGGCCCTGAGTGAATGCGTTTTGTTCGTCGAGGAATATTGGCGAAGCATGGGGCTTGAGCCCAATAGCTGCCCGGCCATTGTCCAGACGCATGCCATCCTCACCAAGGCAAGGGGCGAAGAATGACGACTGCGCAATCTCGCCTCGACTGGCTTGAGGAAATCAACACTCTGCACCGCAGCGTTGAATTCCTCTATGAGGTCGATGGCTACCAAGTAACCATTGTATGGGACGGCGAGCCAATCTCCCCCGACTTCCACGGCGCAACGCTCGAGCAGGCAATCGATGCAGCCATTGCCGGCTTCGACATGGAGGCCTCGCCTAAGTGGCGGCACAGAGTTCAACCGCTGACGCTGAGAGAGCAGCACGCCGCACTCCTGTCCGCCCTGCAGGAATTGACCGCGCACTACACCGAGCCGACCGGTATCCAGACGGCGCAGATCCTCGACAATGAGCAGTTCGGTGAATTCCTGAAGAAGCTGGATCGCAAGCGCGACAAGGTGCTGGCGAAGGCACAGGCGGCAATCGCCGCTGCTACCAGCTTCCCCCGTCAGCCCGATTTAACCTGATGTAACAGCCCTATCTGTCCAAACCGCGATAGTGCCCTTGACCGCCGCCGCAGTATACGTGAGCGTCCGAAACCTTCCGGAGCTCGCCATGGCGTCCATCATTCGCGTCAATGACAAATGGCGGGCGCAGATCCGCCGCCGCGGCATGCCGATCAAAACGGCGAGCTTCCCGACCAAAGCCCTCGCCACACAATGGGCCCGGGCCATCGAGGCCGAAATTGACGCCGGCCGCATCCTGGCCGTCACGCAGAAATCGTCTATCACCATCGGCCAGCTGGTGCGCCGCTATGTCGATGAGATCGGCGACGTAAAACCGTTCGGGCGCAACAAGGACGACGTGCTCAAACGGATCTGGAAATTTTTAGACACCGAGAACGCCGCCGACCTGACAGCTGAGCGCATCGTCGAATATATTTTGGAGGATCGCGGCATCAGCGGCGTGACCGCCTCTATCGACCTGACCTATCTGAAAGGCGTCCTGAAGATCGCCAGGGCGCTGTGGCGTGAGCCGGTATCGCCAGCCGTGGTCGATGATGCCCGCGAGATCCTGCGCTATATGGGCCAGCTCGAGCGCTCGAATATGCGCGACCGCCGGCCGACCACTGAGGAAATCGAAGGGATCAAAAACTGGTGCCGGCGCTCCGACAGCCTGACGCCGGATATTATTGATTTCATCCTGGCATCGTGCTTCCGGCCGCCTTCAGAAATCGTGCGCCTGCGCTGGCAGGATATCGACCATGCCGACCGGACGATTGTCATCCATGACCGCAAGGATCCGCGCCGGAAGATCGGCAATCATCAGATCGTGCCGCTGCTCAATGGCAGCTATGACATCGTGATGCGGCAGCCGCAGCGCGCCCCTGAGATATTCCCGGCGAACGGCGATACATGGAGCAATCTGTTCCCGAGGGCCTGCCGGGATCTTGGGATCAAGGATCTGACGCTGTATGATTTGCGCCACCTCGCGATCACGCGCCTGGTCGAATCAAGGAAATATTCGATCCCTGAAATGATGCTCGTAACGGGCCATAAAGATCCCCGACAACTCATGCGTTACACGCACATCCAAGCCCGCGACCTGCATCGCTGATCACTCGTAGAGAATATTCACGCTGCCTGCGTCGAAGGTATCGGTGCCATTGGTTGTCGTAATCCGCACGCGGTCGAGGACGGCACCAAGCGTCACATCGCCGCCGCCATGCGCCGCCAGGATCGTGGAAATCTTGCCGGCATGGGACGACACCCAGACATTGCCGCCCATATGCGTAAGCAGCATGTGGCCACTGACGATTTCAGTCGCGACCTGATTGTTGATCGGGAAGCCAGCGGTTGAGGCTGTCCCCGATGTCGTGCTGGTCATGTTGATGCGCATGCCAATCGCGTTATAGCCAGAAGCGACAACGCCACCGGACGTGCCCAGCTGCACCAGAAGGCTCGCCGTGCCGCTCAGACTGACACCGTTGAACATGATGGTGATGCGCTTGGCCGTGGCGGGGATACCGGTGAAATCCTTCGATGTTCCGCTGGTCGTGGCCTGCGCAGTGCCAAGCGTGACAGCCGCGGCGATAGCAGCGTTTCGTGCCACTACCTCAGCAGCATCTGCATTGATGCGCGCCGTGACTTCAGCATCGAGTTCAGCCTGAATTGCTACATCCGGGTCAAGCATTGCTGCTGGTACGGTCTGCGTCATACGCCTCCCTTGCTAGTGGTTGGTTAGCGAGTCGTGGATACGCTCGCAGGTAAGCCCGGCGACGCGGCTTTCGTCAGCGAATCGAGCAATTCTGTCCGTAGCTTCGTCAAGCCGTCGCTGCACGTCGGCGAGCACTCGTTCGGAGGCGTCGGCTGACGTGCTTGCTGTGGCAGTGGCGTCACTCTGGCAGGTTCGTAAACCAGCGACGGCGGCGGATTGTGCGTCGCGCAGCCGGCGACCAACAGAGGCAGCAGCATCGTTTGCAGCAGACACTTTGGCGCGTAGTTCAGCAGCTTCATCGGTTGCCTTCCTTTCTTCATCCTGGCGGCGGTTCTCAGTTGCTCGCTCGCGCTGGTTTGCTTCCGTCAATTCGGCCTGAAGCTTGCTTTTCTCGTCAGCCCAATCCTTGCGCACAGCCGCTGTATCAGCCTTGGCATTCGAGAGGCGCACAGTCTGAACGCCAATCGCTCCAAGCAGTGCGACCAAGATGATTCCAGCTGCGATCAGCATCGTCTGGTTCATACTGTTCCCGTCCTCATCATCCCGGCCAGACGATCTGCGCGCTTGCCAACCTGTCGCGCCCATTTCGATGCCAGCATTCCGTCAGCGGCATCATCGAACCTGGCCTCATGCACACATGCCAAAGTGTTTTTGAACCCGAGCAATCCGGCTACGCCGAGGTTGAAAGCCATGTTGACGATCACGCGCTGACGCACTTCATCGAGATCTCGCCACCATGCGATATGCTCATCGAGTTGTGTGCATTTCGCATCAATATCGGCGTCGAGAAGCGCATCCGACTGCGCCTCGGTGATCGATCCACCCTTGCGTAAATCGACGCCAAACGGCGCAGGATTTGCTCCTTTGCTTGGGTCGATAAGGTGGCCCACGCCAACCGTCCAAAGCCCGAGGCTGTCCTTATAGGCGACCAGTTTCTCACCCTCATCATGGCGTAGCTCAGCGCGCAGTATCGACTGGTCCATGATCCACCCAATCAGAAAGACGACGGCACTTGCCGCGCGTCAGCAAACCACGCAACCATGCCCCTGCGATGCAGACTGCTACGCCACATGCGATGAGGTTCAACGCCGACAGAAAATCCGTGCGATGGTCGGACAGCATGCCGGCTGCACCCATGAGACCAACCGATATCAAGATCAGTCCGAACTTGACGACCACGCCATCTTTGATGCGATGCGATAGCACCATGCCAGCGACAGCAATGGCGACGATCAGCAGAAAAAATACATTGAAAGTAACTTCCATGGATCAATCCCTCCGGCTCAACCAGCCAGAAATAATCTCTCCGAACTTCACTTCGCGCATGCCGGCGAAAATAGCCGCCATCAGGCTCAAGCCGAAGGTGCCGATGAAGAACCCCATCAACCCAGCCAGGCCCAATGTCTTTATCTCGAAATACTCGATTACCCCCGGCGCGCAGAACGTGGCGACCACGCTACCAACCACCAGATTAGCCAGCTTCTCGCCGATATTATTTCCTGGGATCAGCCTTGCAGCTGCGAACATGGAACCACCCACACCGGCAAGGATGGACACGCCGAGCGGAGTATCAAGCGCTTCACGGACATTGAGTTCGCTCATAGTATAGGTCGCCTAGACGAGTGTTTATTATGTTCGCAGCTGCGCGGTTACAGGATTGGTTCGAAGGGCTTTGTCGGTCATTCTGATGTTCACGCTAGTGAGCGGCATATGCCTCCCTTGTTAGAGTAGGTTGAACAGCTTAGCGTGGCCGCTATCATTCGGGTGTACCCCGTCAGCGGTCAAATCCGCTGCTGGGTTTAGCGCAGAAAATGCATCCTTTGGCGCGATCCCAAACTCGGCCAAAACGTCCGATATGATTGTGTTATACGCAATGACGTTTTGCTCGGATGTGCCAAACTGCAAGTACGCGGCGTTCGACATCTTCGGAATGTTGATCGCAATCAAATTCCCAGACTGCTCCGCACTCCCTGCGATAAAGTCCAGATAGAAAACCTTTCCTTGGGTGTTCTGGATAATCTCGACTGTATGTGGCCCATCAGCTAAGCCGTCGAAATGTGCACACGCCGGCCCATAAGTAGCACCGTTGACAGAGTTCATCACACCGAAAGAGTTGAGCGTTCCGATAACGTTGCCGTCAATCTTAACAATGGCGTCAGCCCCAGATGTTGGGTAATTCTGAATTATGTACCCGACAAAAACAGTAGTGCCGTTGACGGTGCAGGTAGCTGTCGCGCCGGCTTGGTAAGTGTTTTTTCCAAACGTATTGGCTTGTGTATTACCCCAAGTCCCCGTGTAGGTCATGCGGGAATCATTGGCCTTTATCTTTTGCGGAAGCAGAAGCCATGCAACGCACTGACGGTAGAACCTGCGAAAGAACTCCATCTTAGTGGGGTCATTCAGATAGCTTCTGTGGTCGTTCGTTCCTACCATGAGAGTAAAATCTGACTGCTGCGAAATGTCGGCTACCTGAATCGCCGCGCCAACATCAACGGCTTGGGAACCACTGACGGCTTTATTACTGAACAGCAGCCCAGCCCAAGATTTTGCAGGGGCAGATGCCCCCACGCCGACTGTGATTGAATCGCCAAAAGCTCTCATGTTTATTCCTATTCGTAAAGAATGTTAATGCTGCCAGCATCAAACGTGTCAGTACCACCTACTGTGGTAAGCCGAATGCGGTCTAATACTCCGCTAAGCGTCTTGTTTCCGGAAATTGTTACTAAGGCAGTAGTAGAGGAATTTGCTAATCCTCCGACACAAAACCATATGTTAGAGCCCATATGCGTTAGTACTATACTTCCTGACCAAACATTAGATGAGTTTCCACTAGCAAAATAGAACCCGCTAGGCGCATTAGTTACCGCGGGAAGTGTTGCGTCTACGAGTACCGCTGAGGCTGCGCTATATCCAGATGTGTCTATCGATCCTGCGCCAAGTTGCAGAAAATATGCTGCGACGCCATTAGTGCTAACACCCTTGAGCATTAACGTGATCCGTTTTACCCAAGACGGAATTCCAGTTAAATCGACAAACGTGCCGGAAGTAGTGTTTACGGCTGTTCCGAGCACTGGGTTTGCCGATAAAACACCGCCAGATAAATTCAAGTTTCCACTGAGGGACAATTGCTCAATGTCGCCAGTACCGGCACTTGAACGGCCAAGCACCCTAGCCGTAGATATATTCTGCGTCTTGGCGAACGTAACGGCATCATCCGCGATCTTGGCCGTTGTTACGTACGAGTCTGCCATTTTGGCACGGCCTGCCGTGTCGGCTGTCAGCACGCCATCAACCAGCTTTGGAGTCGTAACCGATGCATCAGACACAGACCCAACTGGCAATGCAGATCCCCACACAACAAGGATGTTGTTTGTTCCAACACCTGGCGCTGTGACGAACGACAGTTTCGTTCCGAGGATCGTGTAGTCAGTTCCTGGACGCTGGCGAATGCCGCTGATATGGACCTGCGCATTGTTCTCGCTGATCAGGTCACTGGATGCGATGAAGTCTTTTGTCGAACCGTCGCCGCTACCAATAAGTTTCGAGAAATTCCCATAGGCGACAATGGCCGCCAGCGTTGATGGATCGATATTCCCAAGCCCATCAGCAGAGCTATTCCAGCCGATCAGAAAGTTTGCTTGCGGTACAGGAAGTTCAGTATTCACGCCTGATGCAGTCGGCGGCAGAGCGAGCGCAGAAGCGACACGCTCCTGCAGCTGCTGGATCAGCATCGTTGCCTTATCCAGAGCATCCTCATGCGACTCCGCCGGGAACGCATCGTTCTGCACATAGTTGGCCTCTTGCGTCGCCGGAACATTGCGCACGATGGTCAGATTTTCGCCGAGAGCAAGCGGAGCGGTAAGCGTGACGGATCCGGTCGGATTGCCGACGCCAGCAACGCTGTAATCAGTCGTCAGAACGAGATCTGAATTTACGCCGGCCGTGCTGGTCTTGATGACGCGCAGATGGGTCTGGTCAAGAAAGCGAAACTCGACGAGGAAAGGGCCAGTACTGCCCGCACCGGCATAAGGGCCCGACTTGTTGATGGTGGATTCGACGGTCAAAGCGCGCCCCTCCTAAGAGTTGCGCAATTCTAACCGTGTTGTGCGAATACAACAATGCAACAGCAAACGGCGTTGCGTTTTTACAACACTATTGCTGCCAAGCCTTGCCCATATCTGGAGCGCGCATGTTGTCGCTGGCCGGATCCCAGTAATAGGACGCGCCATAGTCTTGCTGCATGCGGCGCTTCATTTTGCCCAGATAACCCGGCGAGACATATTCCTGCAGGTCATTGAAAATCAGATGATCCAGCGCAGACTTTGTGTACCAGAGGTTTGCCAGGGGGATATTCGACTTGCCGAAGCGGACCGCCTCCGCCTCCCATTTCGTGTCTTTACCCTGCATGGCTTGGACGATATTGCCCTGCGTCAGCCCCAGCAGTTGCTCAAACATGCCGGCGACAGGGCCCAGCGCCGCGCCCAGAGGACTGGTGTCGTGCCGCGTCACGTTCGAGAACAGGAAGTCGCCATAGATGCCGAACGAGCCGCCCTGCAGGAAGGCAGCCACCCAGTTCTTGACGCCATTGTCAGCCGCCGGGTTGAGGTTGCGAGGATCGCGGCCGGCGATCAGTTCCTTGACCTGCATGGTGAAGGCACCGAGCAGCGTGGTCGAGGCCATCAGCGCCGCGATATAGCCGACCTTGCCGGCGTTTGTATCCATGGCAAGGCCACGCTTCCAATGGCGATACACCACAGAAATCGGCGTCGTTTTGAACAGGAATACAGAGCGGGCGAGCTCGCCCTTCCAGGTGCCACGCTGAAGGCCGCCGCCGAGCATTTCGCGCTCGATACCCTTTGGCGTGATCACGGCCATATCGACTTCCTCGCCGACGGCACCGATCAGGCGCAGAGCAGCATCACGGCGGATGCGCTGCACCGCCTGACGCATGCCTTCGCCATTCTCACCAGCCGTCGCAAGATCAGGAATTAGCCGTGCCAATTTATCATCTGGAATGGCGTAGATCGCATCAGGCGTCAGTACGGAATTGTTGCCGCCCCATTGCTCAGGCTCAGCTGCACGCCAAACCTGCCAGTCGGTATCGGTAACACCCTTCGACAACAGAATGCGATTGTCGTCAGCATCGAGCTTTGCCAGAGAATCGACGCCGCGCGTCAGATGCCCGATTGAGTCCATCATCGTGACGCCAAAGGCCCGACGGCGAACATCAGTGATCGCATTGAGGCCAGAGGCGCGCATGGTGAAATGCGCCAGCTTAGACGTGACTGTCGAGCCGAGATTATCCTGCCCCCAGCGGTTGAGATCGCCGAGCATGGTTTCCATGGCAAGGCCAGCACGACGCGCCTGACGCAGTTCCTCTGCGTCGCCAAGGTTCATAGCGCGGAGCTCGTTTCCGAACACCTGCATATATGACATGTTATTGACCTTGGCCGTGATCGCCATGGTGCCTTCATCGGCAATCGACGAAATCACAGCGCCGCCAAGGCGTGTCGATACAAGGAAATTGCGGATGCCATCGCCGAGCCGCGCCAGCCATTCACGGGCGACGGGTTGCTGTTGCCCAGACATGAATTTCCAGAGATTATCGAGCTTCACGGCCTGCGCCTGATAGCGGCCAATATTCTTCGGGTCCGCGGTCACAGCTTCCTTTGTGCCTTGGTCGCGCAGATACTCGAACATACGATCCGGATTCGGCCCAAACTCTTCCACCATGGCGGTATCGCGCGCCATGCTTGCCACGTGGTCGACCATGGTTTTCAGCATCGGCTGTCCGGAATAGTCCTCATGATATTTCAGCCACTCATCGGGCCCCTTGAAATGGAGCTCGCGGTGCGCAGCATGGCGGTTCGCCATCATGGAGTTTCCGACCCGCCCTGGCTCCATGGTGTTCAGCCCGTTGGTCGCCAGCGTATTCCATGACTCACGCAAAAAACCTTCGATCTGCTGAGCGGAATAATAGGTACCGTCCTCGTTGACATATTTCGAGCGGTCGATCAGCGGTCGAACATCGTCCATCCATTTTTGCTCACCGACCTGCGCAATGCGCAGCTGAGAATGCGTCTGCGGCATGGCCCAATCCTCAAGGCTGCCAATCTTGCCGCCGAGCGAATTGAATGTGTCCTTCATGCCATTGGCGACTTCGTGCCAGCCATGCGCTGCCTTGACGATTTTCGGATCGATACCTTCCGTCTGTCCATAGAGCGCGCGTACAAAGGCGATCACACCATCATTGTTCTCGAACAGGCCGAGCATGCGTGGGTCCAATGCATCGAACGCATCCTGCAGAAGGCGCAGCGCATCAGAGCGGATCGATGTGGCCAGCGTTTCGATGGAACGGAATGCGCCCTTTCCATCCGTCACGGAGGCGATCTTGCGCTTCAAAGCATCAAGACGTCCACCTTCCCAATTGCCAGTTTCGCGGTCGAGCTTGTCTTTTGCCTCGAGCATGCGCTGCAGACGGAACTTCTGCTGCTCGGCTTCGCGGATCAGTTCATCAACGGCAGCATCGGCGGCCTTCTGCAGGCGCTGTGATTCATTCAGCTTCTGCCATTCCTGCGGATCACGACGAGCCAGCAGACGCTGATTGCGCGCGATCCGATCCTCGACATTCTTGATTTCTGCTTGGGTCAGTTCGCGGCCGGCAGCGTTCTGCACAGCCTGGACGCATCGAGCTCTCATCTAATCACCCACGAAGGAAGCACGCCACAGCGGCGTCATAGCCGGCAGCGTCTTTCTCTGCCTTGGCGATTGTAGCATCGGCCTCAGCCAGCGCCGGAACAGCCGTGCGGATATCTCCGGCATCGTCGACCAACTTGGCGTTTGGCGCGCTTTCGAGAATTTGGCTTACGGTGTTTTCACTTGCGCCAAGCTGTTCTTGCGCAGATTCTCCGCCATCTGCTCGCCCATTATCCGGCCGTGCGCCTTGAAGTTCTTGTTGAACAGTTCGTCGTCCAGCGCGCTCGCCTGATCCGCCGGCAGGCTCTTTAGCACTTCCCACGCGGCCCTTGGCTCCATCGCCACCAGCTGTTCCGCGGTATACGGTTTCCGTGATCCTTCCATTTTTGAACTCACTTTCCAGTGCGGCCTTTAGTCGAGCCTCAAGGTCATTATAGTCAATCTGCTTGAGTATTGCAATATCCGCAACACGTTGCGACCCATTCGGCCCTGTATTGTCGATAATATTCCAGCGGAAATTCGGGTTTTCGCCGAATTCCTTAATCAAGCGCGGCGCAACCTCGGCGGCACCTATATGGGTCTTGGCATGCTCGGTGAGCGGGGCAGTGCGGCCCTGGCGCATGGCACGCGGCAGAGAGCCTTCCGTCAGCGCAACGACAGGATCACGTGCGACATACAGGAAATCGACGGTTTTACCGGCCTCGAGCGCCTGACGAATTCGGCCGGCGGCCGACGAGTAGGTGTTCATATTCGTGTCATAGACGATTTGCGCAGACTTGATGGCAGCCTGGGCCGCTGGAACGCGTGCAATTGCCGATGATTTACCCGAACCCGTACCGCCAGCCGTGAATGCCACCATGGCGCGCTCGCCGTCCTTCGGCTTCTCAGCCAGCTTGCGGCGATACATTTCCTTGACCAGCCACGATGCCGGCTCATGCACGGCCGCTGACAGCATCGAGCGCGCGTCCTTCGATGCATTGTACTCAGGCGACAGATCGCGGGCGATATCGGTATTCAGGATTTTGCCGCCGTCGGAATCTGGCAGCGCCGCATAGGCACCGATGGCACGATCCACGTCCGCCAAAATCCAGTCGGCAAAGCGGGCTTCGATGGCACGTTGCTCTGGCGGAAGGTCCTTGGCTTCTGGAATCTTGCCACCATAAAGCCCCTTCTCAGCCGGTGCCGGGCCAGCATCGTCAAACAGCGACACCTGCCCCTTGCTGTTGTTTTTATCCAACAGTGACGACAGGATGGCCGCACGGCTAGGCGGATCAGCCGCAAAAATATCAGCCTGCTTCGGATTACCCAGCGCGCGTACGGCGTTGTAATAGCCATTGATCAGGTCGGATAGCGCCTTTGATGAGCGCTTGTTTCCTTCCATGAAGCGCATCAGCGCGACGGCCTCGCCGCCAATGCTATTACCGAACATGTCGCCTTGGTTTACGAACTCATCGACCGACATGCCCTGTGCGCGGATATCGGCAAACTTCTCGACGGCCTGCAGCAGCTGCGGCCGGATATCTCGGTCATAGAAATCGCCGACCTCGATACCCTGGCGCACATCAGCGGCATTGGCAGCAGCCCGCACCAGAGCGGCTGCGACATTCTTCTGCGTCTCATCAGCAGACTCGACCAGACGAGCCAGCGTCGGTGAATCACCATAGGCGTGATAGAGGATCGCATTGCGGGCGCGCTGCAGACCTTCAGCTGACACCTTGCCATCGGCACCGACAAGACCTGCCTGCTGATCAAGCGGCATGTTCGCCAGCCAGCGGCGCATGAAGTCGCGGGCACTCGCTGCGCCGAGATCGCCATTCTCAGGCACCTGTAGGTTTTCCAGAGCAGGCATGCGCTCGGCATCAACCTTGGCCTGCTCGAGCGCAGACATGCGCAATCCGCCGCCTTCGTTCGACAGAATGGCCGCATTGCGCACATCGACAGGGTTCTCGAAGCGACGCACCAGCACCGGCTTTTGCATGCCCTGCACAGTCGCTGGATCGATGCCATATTCGGCAGCACGGGCCTCAAGCTGGGCGCGATAGTCAGCCGCACTGCCCTTCTCGTAAGCCTGTCTTACCGCAGCCACACGTCCATTGCCGCCAACAATACGACCATCATTGGCAAGCGTAGGCGCACCCTCTGCCATTGTTGGCGCATCACCGAGGCGACCGAATTGGAGATTGTTCGCGATGCTGTTGATCTGGATATCAGAGGCAGCCCGCGTTCTGTCGCGAAATTGGTTTTCGGCCTTGCCGATCTGTGGCGCAAGCGTATCCGCTTCTACGACATCAAACCGAACAGGCTCTGGCCTATCACCGACAAACAGTTCAGCACGGCGACCATTGCCAACTGCAGGCGCATCGATCTGCCGCCCCGTGAATATCTGATCATCAGCCGCTTCCAACCCGAGCGACTCAACCTCGGCCCGCAGCGTATCGACCTCATCAAGTACCTTGCGCAGCGGGTTCAAATCCTCAACGGCGGCCATGACGGCTGCTCGCTGCTCACTGCGCACTGGCACAAATGAGGCGTTCTCGATACCCGTTGCCGAGATATCGACAGCACGATCGGCGGCCAGATCATTGGCAGCCTTATTTATAGCCTTGGTGTGCGCAGCCCGCGATGCCGGATCAGCCGGAACGCCAGGAGCAACACCTGTATCAACGTGCTGCACAGCATTGGCCGCGAGCGCAGAATCAATCACAGGCTGCGGGATATCAACCGGTGCACGATGCGTTTTCGCGCCGAGAACGCCGAACGCTGTACCGAGCACGGCATCAACTGCCATCGCCTCGCCATCGAATGCCTTGTACTGCTGGGCGAGCTCGCCATAGCCGCGCTGCTCGAGCAGTTCGCCGGTCGCGGCACGCTGCGCCACGCCTAGCCCGACATTGCCAGCGACGCCCGCGCCGATGGATTTCAGAACGCTTCCACCAATACTCGCCGGGAGGAACACGCCAGCTGCCTGAGTAAGACCGGTGATTGCGCCGCGGCCCATGGCCGTCGTCGGATCGAGCTTATCCTTTTCAAGGCCCATCACAGCGTCGGCATAACCTTGCGTGGTACCGACGGCAGCAGCGCCACCAGCCGGGCCGCCCATAACCGTGCCAGCGATGGCCGCCGGCAGCACATCGCCAGCGCCGAACAGCACCTGACCAGCAAGCCCCATGCGTGCATCCGGCATGGTTTCCTTGACCATGTTGATGCGCTTCTGGCGGTCATCATTCAGGAAGTCGGTTGCTGTGGTGCCGCCGAACATTTCATCGATGCCCTTGGCAATCGGCTTCAATGCAACGTCAGCAGCATCACCGATCAGCAGCGCCGGCTTGGCAACGATGCCCGACCAGAGCCCGCGCGGCAGTGCTGTCGCACTCTGATCAAAGAAACTAGGCGTCAGGCCAGCAGACGGGTTCTGCTGCGCCCAAGTCATGGCATCGGCATCGGCGCGCGGATCAAGGTCGAAATAGCTCAATTCGGCACCTTCGGCATGGTGGGAGCAATGTTCAAAACGACCGGCCCATTCTTGCCGACCAGCGCACCGGTTCCTGTCGTGAGCAGATATTGCGAGCCTGACATTTTGCGCAGGCCATAAGCATCGAAATTATCAGCCGGCGTTCCAGCCAATCCATTGGCACGCATGGCGACGCCATAACCATCCTTCACCGCCTGCTCGAACAGATCATCGCTCATGCCCCATGGCTTCAGCACTTCACCATTGCCATGGAAGTCGACCACGCCACCGGTGACGGCAAGCATCGCCTCTCTGCTGATGGTTGAATCAAGCACGTCAGACAGCACGCCTTTCTCGTTGGCCTTGCCAGCGTAATAGGCACGATAGGCTTGATAGGCGGCGGAATAGCCGGCAGCATCGCCCGTGAACGCGGTGCCCGCAAAGCCTGCGAACTCGCGCTCCATGTCGGTATTCTTCGGCATCGGAAACTCGCCGCTTCGACCATCCTGCTTCTTGTCAGCAGCCGTCGGATTCAGGATCGACTCACCCTGAAGGATCGTGGTTGCGACCTTCTTCGGGTCGAACGACATATCCTTGCCAAACCAGCCGCCCTGCTGCGTCCATGCCTGTGCTGCAAGGATATTGCCAGCCACTGCCGTCACCGGGCTATCCGGCGCGATCTGCTGCATCAGCGCACGATAGGCACTCGGATCGGACACTGAACTGCGCATGGTTTCGAGATACTGCACGCGGGCCGCCGTCGGGAATGAGCGCATGACAGCAGACATGGCCTGAGCTTCCTGATTGGTCAGGAGCTTCATCGGCGTCATGTACTTGTCACGCATCATCGTCGCCGTGGAAACGCGCTTCGAGAGTTCAGCGCCCATGGCATTGACATCCTGCACATTGATCGGCTGCGCGTTCGACAGACCGATGCGTGCCGCATAAGCCTGCGGATCAGATTGCTGCTGCGTCAAAATCTGCTGGGCCGCCTGCTCGCGACGCTGCTGACGGGCATCGGCGATCTGATAGCCCGCACCGCCGGATTGCGACAACGTATCGACCTCAGACCGAGACTGCTGCAGCGATGCCTGAATTTCGGCAGGCGTCATGGTCTGGAACTGATTCAGATCCTGCGCCATGCCGCGGCTGTTCTGATAGTCCTGATAGCGTGCGCGGCCTTGATCACCATAGGCGCGGTCGAAATCAGCCGGCGAAAGATTGAACGGGTCCATCTTGCCATCGGCATGCATCGCTCCGGCATCGCGTATCTTTGCATCCATATCGGTCGCGAACTTTGCATTGTCCTGACGCATCAGCGTTTCAGCCTGGCGCTTCAGTTGGATCTGCTTGTCCCAATCGAGGCCAGTGAAGCTCGATGGCTGATCGGATGCTTGAATCGAAAAGCCGGGGCCTGCATCGCTCGCTGTACCAGTGTCAGCGCTCGCCACCTGCACACGCGGAGCCGGACGACCAGCGCCACCGGTGCGCGCCATGATGCGCTGCACATAGTCTTGCGTTTCCTGTGGCGCATGCGATAGCCATGCATCGCCATACTTATCGACAAGCCCAGCAACACCAGTGCCTGCCTTGGCCGATCCGGGGCCCATGTTATAGGCCGCCAGCGCCTTGGCCGTATCACCGCCAAATGTCTGCAGCTGCTTGTCCATGTAGGCGCGGCCGAGTGCTTCATTGTAGGACGCGTCTGAGCGCAGGCGTTCAGGGTCCCATGGCAGTCCGGCAAGTTTTGCTGCCTCCGGCCCGGTCCCCGGCATGATCTGTGCAATGCCAATAGCCCCCGCCGGCGATGTCAACGGCGTGGTGCCGTCTCGCGCCATTTGCTTGCCGCCGGATTCCTGATTGATCTGTGCCGCCCACAGCTGATCGCTGGCAGCATTCGAACCCGTCGTCCCCGGCACGCCTGAATTCTGTTTGAAGTCGCCAAAGCGACGACGATACCAGCCAGACGGATCGCGGTTCATTTCACCGGATTCAGCAGCGAAGCGCAGGCTTTCCTTGTACTTGCGGCCAAAATCGATCTTATCTGCTTCTGTCAGATCATTGCGCGCGAGTACGGTTTCCATGCGGCGAGCATAGACATCATCAAAGCGCGCTGGATCGGTAGCGACGATATTCTCGTCGTCCTGTTGACCGGCTACCGTATCGGCATTGAGTTTAGTCGTCGTCGACTTTTGCTGATAGGCGAAGGCATTCGTCATCAGACGTGACTTCTGTCCAGCCGTCTGCCTCAGAAAGTACTGACGTGATGCCTCAGTCGGAAGCGCGGCAGCTGACTCGGATTGCCACTTGTCAAAATCGGTCGATAGCCCATCTCGGAGATCGGGATCCCCGACCTTCCAATTCTGGAAGCGCTTTACCGAATCCTCTTGCCAGTAAACGTCACTCTTGGAGAGCACGTTTGCGACATCGACTGCAGCGCGATCCTCAGTGATCTTGTTGGCAATATCTGCGACCGACCCCAATGCATTCGCAGCAGTGCCGAGCGCCTGGCCCATATAGCTCTGCGAACTGACAGCCGAGCTCGCGCCCGGATTGGCCTGTACGCCTTGTGGAATGAACTGCCGCTTATAGGTCGGGATTGCGGTCGCCATGTCGTCCTCAGTTCAATTTTCTGCCGCCAAAATAATTGGCAGCGCCTTTCGTCAGCGCGCTGGCAGCACCGATATAGCCAGCCATGGAAGCCTGCCCCGCATTGGCACTGCGCTGCGCAGCGTTCGCGGTCTGCAATGCTTCTTCATCCGTATAACCGGCACGCTGCAGTGCGCCCTGATAGCGGATCGCCGTTGTATCGGCCTCGCTGTCATAGATCGACTGACGCAGCAGGTCCTCATTCAGACCAGCGCCGGCTTCACCACTGGCGGCAAGTTGTGTGCCAATAGCAGCGCGTGCACGACGGCGCTGCTCATCCTCGCGCATATTTGTTTCGACACCGGCTTGCGTTGCCCGTATTGCCGCGACCTTGGCATTGTAGTCTGCCATATTGGACGCAGTTTCTTCAGCCGCTGATGCCTGCTTTCCTTGCTGGATGAAACTGGCTGCACCGAGCGCTGCCGATGCAAGCGCCGCATAGGTCGCGAGAGAGCTCGTCGTCGCTGCTGCTGCCGTTCCTGCCGCTGCAGCAGTACCTGCGGCCGCTGTTCCAGCTGCTGCCGTTCCTGCCGCCGCAGTGCCACCAGCGCCAAGCGCTGCAAATGCCGCAGGTATGAATGCCATTACATCACCCTCGCAAACAGTTCATAATCGTCGCCTTCCGGCGAATAGGCCCGCATGGTGCCTTCATGCTCAAAACCGAGCCGCTTCACCAACCGCAAACCGGGCCCGAAACCGCACAGCACATAGGCTTCGATACGCCGATGCTTGGCCTGCTTCAGAAACCCTTCAACAGCCCGAACGATGCCAAACATATTCGGGCCCGCATCCTTGGAAACCAGCGCCCAAACCTGGGCTCGATTCTCCCACAATTCGGCAATGCCGCCACAGCCTAAAACAACATCACCACTGATCGCAGCAAAGGCTTGGCCGGAACTCATGATCATCTGCTGGTACTCTGGCCGCTGGATGAGCGGACCGAACATGGCCTGCGATGGCTGGACATCTAGCGCCTGCAGATGCCAAGCGCGCAACGGCTCGATCCTCATCGCCCGTCCTGAACGGTGATGATCGGCATTACGGCAACAATCGTCGCCGCCACTGGCTGGTCAATCTCGAAACCGTAATAGGCATCCGTGTCGTATCCATTCGGCCAGTCCACAGTCTTATCTCCCGTAAAGAGCGGCACCGGCTGATCCATCGGATCGCTGGCCTTGCGGAACTGGAAGTTATCGAGGCTCTTGCCATCGACCAGCACGCCGAATCTGCCGCCACCCGTATTATCCAGTCTCCAGGTGACTTTGTGGGCGCGTTTTGTCTTGCCCTGCGATGTGCCATCATTTGCGCCGCCTTCGATGCGCATTGAGCGCCAGCGCGCTGGGCATGACAGCCCGATCTGCACGATACTACCTGGCCGCTGCAGCGTGATCGAACCGCTGGTCACAACGCGATCAGGATGCGGCGCGCCGTCGGATAGCACCGATACCGTCATGCCCTCGAGATAACCAAGGCCAGTGATCGTCGTTGTCGGCGAACCGTTATAGGTCGCCCCACAATCGAGATAGAACTGCGATGACTGTGGATCGCCGATGCGGAACCCACGTTCCATATATTCGACATAGCGGCGCACAACGCCATTCACAGTGCGGCGTACGATCAGCCAGACTTCGGAGCGGTCGCCTTCTGCAGCCGGCATGACGGAAATCGATTCCACGAAAGCATCCCCGCCACCAACCGGATGCCGATGCCAGCCACGCACGCTCTGCTCAGGATTCCACGTGAATCCGATCAGTGCGCCATCAGCGCGGATACACCAGACAATCGGCGCAGGCTCAGAGGCGAACACGCACTGCACAACACCGCTTTTGGTGACGTGCTCGGCCAGCACCGTGGCGTTGGACGATTTATACGCATCAGAGCCGAAATCGTAGGATGTCTCACGCGCCTCAAGGCCGGAGCGCTTGAAGAACAGCAGGGCATCGACATTCTTGACTGGTACGACAGCACGCGAACCAAACTGCGACATGGCACGGGCACGCACATTGGCGGGGCCAAGCGGATCGCCATTCGCCAGGTCGCCAATGGCAAACTCACCACCAGCAGTGCCTGCGACCAGGTCGCGGTCAGGGGCAAGCCACTGGATATCATTGAGCTTGCCAGACGCCAGATTGACGGTGATTGCCATATCGTCCGTCACTTGCCCGAACGATTTTGGCGAATAGTCCTCATAGTCCGATGTCACAGACGACCATGCCTGGCGCTTTCGGCCCCACCAGAGGCGATCACGAAAGAAGGCGACGGCATAGGGCCAGCCCTCTACGGCAGACCATTCGGCATAAGCCCAGCGTGTCGTCGCATTACCGGAACTGACAACCTGCGACGGCAACTGCTGGATCACATCAGCTGTGACGACTGTGCCAGACGTGAAGCCGGTAATGCGAACCCAGCCATAGCCTGGATCCTCATAGAGCCAGAGCACGCCATTATCGCCATCGTTCAGCGCGCCCTCAGTATGCACCGGACGATTAGTGCCAGTCGTTGCCGAGTTCTGTGCAATATAGGTTTTGCTATCGCTGCGGCGCTCAGCGCCAACAGTGATCGCCTTGGAGACTTCCCATGCCGGGATTGCATTGAGGTTCTTCGATTCGAGATAGAACAGCGAGCCGACATGACCTGCCTGAAAGATCGCAGATGAGGCCGTGAGTGTGATGCCCGTCCCTGTCGCTGCACTCGCATAGACCGTCGTCGTCGTATCATTCAGCGACTTCCATGGTCCGCCCTTCGACTGAAACAGATCGAGCTCGAACGTCGTCGCAGTCAGGCGCTTTAGGATGCGCTGCTGATAGTCTGGCGAGGCGATATAGAGGAAGTCACCCGACTGCGTGAACTGCAGGCGCGGCGTGCCATCGGTGTTGTAGAGGTTCGCAATCGTGTAAGGCGTAGCGATCTCATAGGGAACACCAGGCGATGATTCGATAATGCCTCGTACCTTCGTCACTGCATCCCAGGTATAGAACCGCACATACTGATCGCCGAACTCGACCTGATAGGCCTGCGTCACGGAATATTCGAACACCTGCAGCAGCGGGCGACCAGCAGCAGAATTCTTCACCTCATGGACAAAGCGCGTGCCACCACGACGGATGGCCGGGCCCTGCACTGATAGCAGGAAGTTTTCGCAGATCGTCGCGCCATTCGGATATTTCTCGAAATCGACGCGGCCGGCCAGCAGCGGAGAGAGCTCGCCGGCATTCGTGCTGGTGACAATCGGGGAAGCGCGTCCCATGTGTTCCCCTTAAGGAATAGTAACGCCAGAGGGATAGGCACTCCAATCCTCGCCGGTTGCGAGGCCATACGGGCCATTGCGCGACTCGTTCCATGATCCTGAAGGGAACTCCTCTGGCGGGTTCTCAATGGCATCCATGGCGTGAGCACGGTCGATGGCGAGCTTATATTGCTGGGCAAGGCGCTGGAACTTTGAATCGGATTGCGTCAGTGTTTCGCAGGACTCCATCGCGAGCTTGCAGGCGAAGGCATCGACGAACAGCGGGTCCCAGCTGGCGACTGCGACGCGAGACAGATATCGCACCTTGAGCGGGGCGGTCAGATTGGTCATCAGGCGATTGCCTTCGACAGACCATGCGCCGCTCTGGCGGGACGTTGAGCGCACATAGATGTCATTGACCTGCACCAGGCCGAGGTAATCGGATGGCAGCGGATACTGGTAGGAATAACCCCAAGCTGGAGCATCAGCGAGCGCTGATAGTGCCGTGCGCTTCAATGCAAACTTCCACCAGCTGGCCTTCATTTCGGCATCTGCGACCAGATCGAAAATGCGATTGAGCGTGCGAGCCGGCTTGGTATCGTCGGTCAGCAGCAGGATTGGATCATCGCCGAGCTTGGTCAGCGCGAGATTTGCGACTTCGACTTTGCTTGCCATGGCGTTCCCTTATTTCTACCGTTGCGCAATTCTACAGCGCAGGTGTGATTTCCTCAACGCATCACGACTGCTGAAGCGCGATGCATGTAAATTGAACGCCAGAGGCGGAGCCAGCAAATACATTGAACACAGCACCTAGTAACAGCGTCGCCAAGTTCTGTGGGATAACCTGACCGCGATAGCCCTTGCAAACGCAGCCAATGTAATTACCGCCACCATCAGTCGTCCACTGCTTTACCTTGAAAGTAATGGGTGGATTGTCTGCCGCTTCGATGTAAGTGAAATCAATGCACGGCATGGATGAAAACGACCGGGTAAATGTGACAGTCGCCTCATTGCTTGCATTCAATGTGCCATTGGTCGCGCTGGTCAGGCGCGGGTGCATGTGGTCGCCACGTGATGCCGCCTGTTCTGTGCCGATCACGGCCGCTGTTGCTTCAGGATTTGGCGCTGCGCCTGATAGTGTGACAAGAGGATTTTCGAACGGCATGATCAGAACTCCCGCGCAGTGATAGCAGGAGATCCAGATACTGCGATGATGTACCATGCCGACGTACTATTCTCGAGTTCGAAGTAGCCGCCATTGGCCGGAACCTTTATATTGCCAGCGCCAGCAGAAGCAGCGGCTGGCGACACCGGGTTCAGCCACACATCAATCGTGCTGTCGTTTTTCACGTAGAAACGGCGACGCGCAGTGTTGGCAGGCATCAGCAACTGGCTGGTTGTGCTCGCCGTGATGCTGCGATCTGTCCCGCCAGCTGCAGATAGTTCTGCCGAAGAGTACACAGGCAGCGCATGCGTTCCGTCGCCAACATCCTTCATCTTCAGCCGGACAGACTGATCTTCATCAAGACGCACATTGACATCAACCATTCCATATACCCCTATGAAAACGGGCGCTTTCGCGCCCGTTTTCAGTTTCAGATCACATCGGCAGGCTGATCGGGATCGGCCTTTTCGCCCTTCTTGCGAGGGGCGGGTTTCTCCGGCTCTTCAATCGTGAACCACGACCCTTCCTTGATTCCGTCAGGAACCTCGAAGCGGTCGCCGGGCTCGCGAACTTGACCGAAGAAACCCCGTTCATGCGCGACAGCGGTAGCCATCGCTTAGGTCGCCGACACGCCAGAAGGCAGGTATTGCTGAGCGTCCAGATCCTTGACCAGATAGGCCGAGGCCGTGCCGCCCGTGGTGGTCGCACCAGAAATGCGGAACACCACGCGCAGGTAACGACGCAGGCCGATCGGCAGCTTGATCTTGGCGAGGTTCTTGTTGGCAGTCGCCGTGGCAACGCCAACCGTCGGGCCGACAATCTTGTCAGCGAACGACGAGTTATCGGCCGAGTCCTGCAGCACGACCTGAATCGAAGCGCCTGCGCCAACAAGGGCGGCATTCATCTTCGCGGTCAGGTACATGTTCTCGCCGATGCCGATGTCAGCCGCCGCACCCGTGTCATAGACATTGGTCGAGGTGATATCGCCGGCAGCAGCGGCCACAGATTGGGCCTCTGCAAATGCTTCCTGGGAATCAATAAACATGGTTCAGGCTCCTGTAATCGGACGAATTAGACGACGCGTGCTTCAGTGCGCAGCAGGCGGTCCACGGTGCGAACCGGGACGCCGAGAAATGTCAGGGTTCCAGCACCTGCAAAGCCCGGTGCAACTTGACCGAACTGTTGGGTAGCCGGCTGGATGGCGAGCACGTTCTGCGAACGATCCATCGCGGCCTTGGCAAGCGCCGTGGTGATGACGCGATGACCATAGAGAACCGGGCGGCCCTTGTTCAGATTCGGGATGCGGGCGAAGGCATCAACGATGAGTTTGTTGATGTGGGTCGCTGCAGTGATAGCCTGGGTGCCAGTCTGGCCAATGAGGTCGGACACGTCGATATTGGCGATACGCACAGCATAGCGCCAGTCGCGAACCGACAGGCCGCACTTCCACTGCCAGCGGTCAGCATAGGCGCGGAAACGGGCCGGCGGTGTTTGCGAATCGAAGGCGTCGATCAGGCCAAGATCCTCATGCTGCAGACCAGCCTCGGAGCTTCGCGGATAGATGCCGCAAATGGTGTTCTCGTTCCATACGATCAGCCAGAGCGATGTGTTGTCAGTGCTGGAGCCACCTGCGTCAATGATGTTCGCTGAGGTCGTGCCAGCACCACCAGACAGCGAGTTGTAGCGTGCAGTCAGTCCAGTGAAGCGCTCAGGGTTCACATCGGTATCGCCGTAGAACAGCGTATCGAGGAAGTCTTGCGACATGCCTTCGATATGGGCATCGGCTTCGGACAGACGGAAAGCGGCAGTATTGCCGTTGAGCTCGGCCACGTCCTTGTCGATTTCTGAGCGCTGCTCGAGATTGCCACAGGCATCGGTGACTTGCGCGCGGAGAGATTTCGTCGGCTGGACGCCTTGATACATCTTGCGCCAAGTCGATGCCGGCAGACCGGTGCGAACAGTCGTCTGGTGGCCGGTCGGCAAATTGCCTTCCTTCCACAGAATGTCTTGGATCGCGTCATTGTTCTGGCTGAGCAGTTCGATGACGGCGGCGGTTTCGCCATTCGGATCGATGGACTTAGCGAAATCGGTCAAAGTGACCGCACCGGGCTTTGTGGGCAGAGTAGCCATGTGAGCTCCTAGAGAGATATACGGTTACTCGATGCCGCACGCCTCAGTTGTCGCGTGAAAACAACATCGATTGATGCGCAATCTACATCACATAGCACTGTTGCATCAACGCAACACCCAAAAAGAAAGCCCGCCATAAAGACGGGCATTGTTGCGTAAATACAACAGTCAGGCTGCCGGGCCCTGATGGTTCGGATACATGCGCTCAGCAAGCGATTTCGTCGGGCTGCCAGAAGTCTGTTCGCCAAGGCCAGGAGCGCCATGCTCGGCAAGCCCCTTCCCCATGTCGTGCAGCATCGTGATCACGCCGCGATAGCCGACCACGCGCTCGATAGCCGACACGACATCGCTGGCCTTCTCGGCAGGGAAGAACTGGCGCATGGCACGCTTGGCGAATTCAAAGTTCTCGGCGTGCTTGTCGCCCCACTCTGTTTTCAGTGCGTCGGCCTCGGCTTGGTTCTTGGTGTTCATCGCCGTAATGCGCGCATTCTCAGCGGCCTGCCAGTCTGTTGCTGCCTTGGACTGCATCGCATTCCAGTCAGTTGCCAGACCCTTGGCCTGCTCGGCGGTGATGCCATGCTTGTGCAGCAGTGGGGCCATCTGCTTGGCGAATGCATCATCGCTGCCTTCTGGGATCGGCAACTCGTAACCATCGGCAGTCTCAGGACGGCCGAGCTTGGTATAGAACTCCGCCCATTGCTCAGGCGTGGCGTCCTTGCCGGGCATGGTCAAGACTGGCGGTGCGTTCGGATCAGCAGCAGGCGCGTCTGCTGGCTTGGGTGCCTCAGCACCGAGTGCGGCAGCTGCGTCATTGACTGCGACCGGTGCGACAGCAGCCGGAACAGCAGGCGTATCAGTAGCAGCAGGTGCGGCAGCAGGCGTTACTGGTGCGGCAGTGGCAGCAGTTGCTGTGGAATTCTCATCAGCCATTTCAAATCTCCGGGTTGGTGTGTCGTAAAAATCAGCTGACGAGCTCAGCCTTCGCCTGCTTGATCTGCTCTTCGATATCCATACGCTTCAGCTTCTTCACTGCCTCACGGCCTTTCTGGCTCAGCAGTGAATCCAAAACAGCGCCAGGCTGGGACAGCGCGAACTGCAGCGTGTCAATGCGGCCCTTCAACTCAGTGCGTTCATGCGCGGTCAGCGTCTTGCTCATGGTGTTTCTCCATTGTCGTTTTCTTCCATGTCCCGAATCTCGAATAGCTTCTCATCGGTCAGGTCTAGGATCTGTTGCAAATATAGCAAAACTTCCTGCTTCCCGTGCAGCTTTCCGGTCTGGTACATGTCGGTCGCGCCGTGCTTATCGGTTGCAATCGGCAGCGTTCCCGCGTTGCAATACTCGCGCAGATCATCGAGCACGGTCTGGCGCTGCTTCGTTGTCGACCTGTTGTTTAAAAACAACGCACGATATGCTGCGCGCAAATTCCACCAGCGATGGAACAGAGACCTCGGCTTTTCAGTCGCTGAGCTCAATGCAGCACCCTTTCATCATACTGCTCGAGCCAATCGTCGAGCGCTTCTGCCTCATCGTCGCCATGACCGACGAACTCAGGGAAGGCATCACAGAAGGCAACCTGTCCCGGCGTCGCGTCGTCGTAGCAATCGACGATCAGCGTGATCGGCGTCATACGACGGCCGGAGCAGGGCCTGCAGGAACGGCAGCGGCCATGGCTTGAGCTTGAGATAGGTTCTTGGCGGTTTCGGCAATCACGGGCGCGGCCTGGATCAACTGCTGTGCCTGCGCGGCCTGTGCATTCTGCTCGTCGATCTGCTCCATTTCCTCGTCGGAATAGAGAATCTTGGCCGGCGCGCCATTGACATCGAAAATGACCTTTGTGGCCTCGTCAATGTTGACGCGCTTGAACACGCGTGCGCCAGCCTCCGGGCCCATGGCCGCGGCAATCGGTGCCAGCTGCTCGAAGGAGCGCAGGATCGCCACGCCTTCCTCAGCACGGCGTGCACGCGACAGCGGAGAGTCGAACTCGATAGCGTAGAGGCCGCCGGCTTCCATCAGCTTCTGTGGCATTTCAGGCAACTGGTCGGCAGCCGCCAGAATGTCGATCTCGCGATGGATCATCGGCGTCAGGAACTCAGCCTCGATACGCGAGCCGGTCGGGCCAACAAGCTGGCCTTTCTCCTGCGCACGCAGCATGGCTTCGGTCGCCGTGATGTTCGGCTTATCGACCAGGATCTGGAACAGCGTGTTCAGCAAAGCGTCATTCACGACAGAGCGCTTTTGCTGGATCAGTTCTTCGCTGATGCCAAGGTCGCCGCCGACATCCAGCGGCATGGCCTTGGGCTTACCCTGATCATCGACCCAGCCCGGATTGAACGCAGCCGGCGTCATGCGGATAGCGCCGCCACCGATACCGTCACGCGCTGCGATCATGGGCGGGAGTGCCTTCAGCTGGGCAGCCTGCACGGTGTCGCGCATCATGACGTTCAGCATCTTCACGTCGGGCAGGATGGTCATGCATGGCGAACGTCCATAGACCTCGCCAGGCACCAGATCATAGCGCGCCGTCGGATAGGGGAAGGTACGGAAACCGCCTTCGTCGATCAGTTCGCGTGTTTCATAGAGGATGAAGTACGAAACAAACTCCATGCCATGATAGTCGCGACGCGATACGTCGGCATTTGCACGCGGTTTGACGCAATGCAGGAAGCGGAACTCCTGATCGCCACGGCCCTTTTCGACAGCATCCTTGACGCGCGATGGCGTCTTTGCACCCCACATCATGACGGCCTGGCGCGCTGTCCAGAACCAGTCGCGATGCACAAGGTCGACATTGCCGAACTGGTTCTCGGCAAAGTACAGCTGCTTCATCGGAATGGCGCGGTAGTACAGCCCCTTGCCGACGTTCTCGCCGACGAACATGGACATTGAGCCGAACTTGCCAGACGTGTAGTAGCAGCCCTGCACCTCGGAATCGAAGTTCGCTGCATAGCGCGCTGCGAACAAGCGCTTGTTCACCTCATCGGTGTAGCGCTTGACTTCGATGTCCTCAGCCAGTGATTCATCGGTCGGCTTGATGTTGGCCCAAATCTGTGCACGCGGCGTGACCAGCGAATGCATGGCCGCCTTGAATCGGTCGAGCGCGAGGCCAGGCGTTGCGTCGAATACCTTTTCCTGATTCGGCTTTCCCTTGCTGGTCTTTGGCGATGTCTTGTTGCCGAACTCGACACGGCTCGGCTGGATACGATCATCGATCTCCTGCCATACCTGCTCAACAGCGGCCCGACTGGTGATCAGGCGCGAATGGAAGTCGATGCACTCGGTCGCGCGGCTATCCGCCATGTCAGTCTCCGATCAGCCCAGCAGCTGCTTGGCAGCGACACTGCCAGCCGTGGTGCCCTGCGTGCTCGCGCCCGTGTCAGTGGCCGCAGCGCCTTGGCGGCGACGCATGATGTCAGACGTTGAGCGGTCGACGATTTCCTGATTGACGACAGGCGTCTGAACCTCGGTCGGGGCCGGCATTTGCTGCACCTTTGGGGAACTGAACAAAGCGGTCATGTGATCACCTCATGCGTAAATATCCCAGGACGTGTCGGCCCTGGTTGGAATTTCGGCGACATCGTAACACGGCACAGCGAAGGTTAGGGCAAGACTATCAGCACGGTCAGGCGACTTAACCCCGCGTTTCTTCGCATCGTCTTTCGATTCCATCAGCAACTCGCCGCCTCTGAATTCGTATTGCAGCGCTGTCAGGTCTGTCGAGAGATCAGGATCGTTCGGTAGCGTCGCACCGTTCTTGAGGTATTCGCGCATGTCGCGCCAGGTGCGGGCCCGGAGATTGTAGTTCTGCCCATCAGACAGACGGATCGATGAATTAACATCAACGACGATATGCCGGAAGTCACGACGCAGGATGTCAGCCACCCCTGCCCCGATGCCGATGGTATCGACAGCGATCTGGCTTGGCCGCTCGCCCCATGTCATCGCCACATCCTTGACGCGGCCGGCGACATCAACCACGTCGCACTTGCCGAACACGATCTGCGGATAGACAACACGGCCCTTTCGGAGCGTGATGACCGTCTTGTCGTCACCGAAGCGGGCCACGTCTACGCCGATCTGCAGCGGGCCCTCAGCGCGAACGTCTGCCACACCTCGCGCCATACAGGCTGTAACGATGTCGCCAGCGATCCATGCATTGGTGACGGATGCCGTGTAGTCACGGTCGATTTCCTGCGCGACGATCACAGGGTCAAGCGTTGCCTTTTGGCGCTCGTACCAGGCATGATCTTTGCGTGGATCATCCTTCCAGTCGAACACGAACACCGGGATCTTGCCGCCATGGCGCTTGCGATAAAACGGATTGCCAGCCCCGTTCGGCGTGCTCACATCGATCTTGCAGTTGGATGTCTGGCTCAGAGCGGCATCGATCGATTCTGGCTGCTCGTAGAACGCACTCTCGTCCTTGAAGTACAGCGATGTCCGGTTGCCGCGGCCGATGTTCGTGCCGGCTTCACCAACCACCGCAGAGCCATCCTGCGGATTGGTGATGCGCATCGATGGCGCATGCGTGCGCTCGTTGTAGCCCTTCGGCAGGAACTCTACGGGCAGGAGCCTGATGAGCTCGCGCAGCTTCCAGAACAGCGATTTCGGATCGCCGAGCTTATCGACATATTCCTCTTTCCGCGATCCGAAACCGACGACTGTGCCAGGGTGGAACAGCCAGAACCAGGCCGCCACGCCAACGCAGAGCCATGACAGGCCCATATCGCGGGATTTCTCGACCAGGCCGTCCTCACGCCTGCGCCAGCGCTCGACAAGCCAGTCGACGCACTCGACTTGACGCGGGAACAGCATGAACGGAACGACGGCCGGCAGGCCGATTTCAGGCAGGCGCGGATCGAAGGTGCAGGACCAGTCGTGCAGGAAATGCGCCGGATGCTGGGCGTAGAACTTTTTCAGGCCTTCCAGAAGGCCAGGCGTTGCCCGTATCTGCTCGAGGCGACGCTTGCGCTCGATCCAGACAGCATCATAGGCCGGTGACTTCCAATCCCAGCCAGTAGGGAACCAGAGCTCGGGCTTATCGCTCACGGCTTGGTGCCCGCGAGGATGAGTTTGTAGGCTTCGTCAGGGCTGACAGTCACGTTGGACTGGATAGCAGGCAGGTCGTCAGCACCGCCGATGGCGAGTTTGTCGCCGTAGCGCTTAGGCAACAGCTTAGACAGCAGCCATTTGCGCGTATCGACACGCAAGCGAGAGCGGGCAATCACATCATGGTCGGTGCGTGTATTGCCTTCCTCATCGACATAGGTGTCATTGCTCCCATCATCAGCGATCACCAGCAACTCGGCAGCCAGGTCATGAGCTCGGCGCTCTAATGCGCGCGCGTACTGTTCCGCAGCATCCGGGTGCTTGTCGGCCCATCGAAGGAACGTGGATGACGTTGTGCCCTCAGCAGTGCAAGCTGCACGCAACACTTCGCCGTCCGCAACGCGTTCACACACGCGCAGAAACAGGGCAGGGTCGTATCCGTTGGTTTTCGGTTTAGGCATGTTGTGAAATCTACATCATCAGTTGCGTTTTCGCAACAGTGCGAAGCGAGGCGGGAATTCCCATGTCGGTCGCCCATGACACCGTGACGCAGTGACAGCGATTTCCTATGCGGGGGCGTTTTTCTCGCGGGCGGGTACGATCAACCTCTTCCCCTATATTTCTACTACTATATATATTAAGTGTCATAGGTGTCATAGGTGTCTTTATAGGTGTTATATCAATGAGTTACGATGTGACGCTTGTTTTAGTAAGTGACGCCTAGGTGTCGCTTTGGGCACAAAAGCATGCGTGCCGATCCGGTGCGTTTCGACTTCTTGCCGTTCATGTCTCGGATGACAATTGCCGCCTTCGTGCATTCTGAAACGGTAGGTGTCACACGACCGAGCTCTTTTAGGACATCTGTGGCACTCACCCAGCGCCATAAACTCGGCGCATCTGACCATGATAAACCTGTCTGAATGAGCTCCTGGATTGGGTCTATTACCTCGAAATCCTTGTTGTGAGCATTCAGGCTTTCCATTTCCTCAGGCTGCAGAAACCATGATTCTCCGGCCTTGTAATCGGCGGCAATCTCTGCCCAAACCTGCTGCATATCGAGGTTGTGGCTGTGGTCTATGGCCTCACATTCAATAGTCCAATAGCGCCGGTTGCCGGTCGGATCATGCAGGAATTGCTTCGGATTAACCGATGCGAAAAACACAGTGCGGCGGGCATATTCCGACTCTTTGCGGGCAAAGGCGCGGCGCAGGATATCGCGGTCGCGGGTGATGAAAGCCTTGAGCGCTGCGATGTCAGACTTGCGGAATGTGGCATCCAGTTCGCCGAGCTCAACCAGCCAGTTGCTGACCGTCTGCTTTACGCTGTCGCGGTCGTCCGGCTTGAGAATTACACCGTCCTGAACCAGGCCGAGCTCTGCTGGAACCAGCGACTTGAACCACTTGGTTTTGCCGAGGTACTGATCGCCCTGAAACACCAGCACGCCATGAGCGCTGACGCCGTTATCTCGATAGGCTCCGGCCACGGCTGAAATCATCCAGCGGCGGATGAATGCGTTTTTCATGGTGCCGACGTTCTCGTTCAGATCCTCGCCGACAGCTGTGATCGTGGCGGCCAGCTTATGGAAACGGCGTATGCCGTCCCATGGCTTCGACTCGATCCAGCGAACGACGGGATTGTATTGGTTCAGGTCGGCAAGATAGGTCGCGAAGGAAGGCACCTGCTCGGTTGGCATGCGGAATTTTGCACACTCGGAAATCAACCATGCGATTGAGGCATTGGCGCGGTTGTCTACCGTAAATCCGACGCTAGGGATCAGTAGCTCCTCGTCCTTGCTGATGACGTTGTAGCGGATATTCACGCCAAGCCTGCGGCAGACCTCGCGCAGATTGTCGATAGTCGCGAGTGGCTTGCCCTTGTCGTTGCAGTTCGGCAGCCAGGTCATGTAGTCGATAGAATCGTCTGCCAAGATCACGTCGGCCGCCGGGCTGGGCCGTGTTGCCACGGGGGGAAACCCAGACTCCGGCGGTTTCTCGACGGCAGCGCCCGAGGTGAAAGGAGGTAATGCCCCTGCGCTGCTGCCAGTGTTATTTTCCGCGCCGGCGGATGGGGCACTTGCTGGCTTGTCCCGTTCGACCGGCTGTGAGCCGGTAGGGCGCGTATCGGGTGCGCCAGGCCCTGTCGGGTTGGACGGCGCTGTCTGGCCGTCAAAGCATGCGCGGACGGCTGGAAGCCCTTCGCTCACATGCAGATCGTTGAAATCGGTGCCGCGGTCGGCGGTGGTGAAGCGTGGCACGGCGAGCTCGGCATCGACAGCCGTGGCTGCCGCGGTCGCATAGGTGATGCCAGGATTGCCGTCAGTGAATGCATCATCATCCGCGGCTATGATCAGCCGAGCATCAGGCAGCGCGGCGCGGATTTTTTTTGCCACAGCCTCGAGATTGCCCGCCGAGAACGCGACGACAACGCACCATTCGGTTGCCATATGGATGCTGCAGCCGGTCGCCCAGCCTTCGCAGATCACCACGGGCCCAGATGGCGTCGGCTTACCGAGCACGGTATAGGCACCGGCTGCCGGCGTGCCTGTCTTGAACTTACGGCTTCCGTCCGGCTGGATGATCTGCAGGCCGACCAGCGCGCCAGGGCCGTGCCGCATCGGGATCAGCAGCATATCCTTGAGGCGACGCGCACCGATGCAGGCGACTTGCTTGCGGGCTGCGTATGGATGGCTGATATCGTCGGCGCGGGCTGCGTCCCACATGGTGGCGGATTCTGCGGCGGCCCGAGCGGTCGCCAGGCGGCGCTCCTCGTCACGCTGAGCCTCGAGCTCCTGCATGCGCTTGCGCCACGCTTGCTTTTCCTCCGGCGTGAATTCGCGCTGCTCGCTGGACTTCCAGGTGACATCGACACCGCCACGATTGCAGCCAAAGCGGCCGGCTGGGCGCTCGTCATCGTGCAGGACATACCAGCCTGCGTCGTCTGATTTTTTGCCGTTGCTGCTGAATCGGTGCAGCTTCCCATCGCCTTTGATTGCGTCTGGCGGCGTCAGGCCAGCAGCCGCGATTGCGGCCTTAAATTTTTCTGCCGCGCTCATACACTGTGAGCGCAGAGGCAGTTTTGCAGAATAGGTGCGCGCGGGTTCATACCAACCCCAACGCGATCAGAATGCCGAGCAATAGAAAAACGAAGGCGTATTCAACGCCGCAATAAATACCGATGAGGCCCGTCGCCATCAGCACAGCGACGACCACAGCATGCAGAATTTTTTTCATTAAAGCCCCCAACCATAGGCACCGAATGTAGGAAAAGTGGAACCGGGAACGCTGGTCGGTGACACCAGCCTTTCGGTGGCGGGTAGCTAACCCGTCCCTATCCCAGCCCACGACTCATAGTAGCGAAATGATGTGATTTTCGCAATGTCTGGTGTGTTGTATTTATCAGACAGTGCTAGCGGTCAGAACGGGCAATCTACGTCTGCGCCACTCTGCTGCGG
>Ga0310811_10000660_pt1 | contig 44108 bp, 66 predicted proteins | sample YCmetagenome_FD_207642 | JGI IMG/M metagenome (GOLD analysis project Ga0310811, IMG submission 207642) | Soil microbial communities from experimental microcosm in Duke University, North Carolina, United States - YC | ecosystem: Engineered > Artificial ecosystem > Soil microcosm > Unclassified ...
TGCCGGCCCTTCTGGCAGCGGCACAGGCGGTCGAGCATTACGAGATTTCCCGGTACGGCACGCTCAAGACCTGGGCCAATCAGCTTGGACATAAGGACGCCGTTAAACTGATCGATCAGACGCCGGCGGAGGAAAAGAAGACCGATGAAGCCTTGAGCAAGCTCGCTGTCTCAGCGGTCGACGCTGAAGCTGCTTGAGGATAAAACGAAGAAGAGGACGAACTGAGCAGTGCTTGCGGCCTGTAAATACGTGTCATTGCACGTCCCCGTGAGCACTACGCCGGGTCTCTCATACCCTCTGGTTCACCAACCAGCTACAGCCTAAGCACTGGATGGCTGTGGCTTCTCACGAGCTCAAAGCGATTTTTTACGCGGTGGAGCGGCCGTGTCAGGTTATCAGGGGGAATCTAAGCGACATTGTCGTGCCCGAAGCGGAGCTTTCCTGTTCGATTCTGCCCCCGATTTGTCTGGCAAGAGAGGTGATGAGCTTTAGTCCAGAACCATGTTCGCTCGACTTCCGCATCCCGCGACCATTGTCGGATACTGTCAAAAGGGCCTCGCCGTAGCCTACGCCCCCCGCCAAGTTGACTTTGATCCTGCCGCCCTCCGGGCCGAAGGCATGTTTGATGCTGTTCGTCGCACTTTCATTCAAGATGAGACCGACCGGCACGGCCCGATCAATACTCAGCTCAAGCTCGTCCGATTCTACGTCAATGTCGACATTTTCAATTTGCTGGCGGATTGCGCTGCAGAGAGCGCGAATGTAATCGGACAGCCTGACAATCTGGCCGTCCTCTCGAGCTGCGAGCTGATCGTGTGCAAGCGATATCGCATTGATCCGGCTTGCGACGTGATCCAGCGCGCGATGGACCTCCTCTCCCGAATGGCGACGTTTTTGGATGGAAATCGAAGCCAGAACGAGCTGAAAGTTATTTTTGACACGATGTTGCATTTCGCGAAGTAGAACCTGCCGCTTCTGCAGCTCAGCAGCCACGGCAATTGAGCGTGCTTCTTCACCCGGTGGCGCATGGTAGTGCTGTATAAAGGTTCCTATCAGCGCCGCGGCGGCCGTCAGAAAATCGCTTGTATCTTCGCTGAAATCTCGCGGCGTCGTACTGTCCACCTCCAATACACCCCATGCCGCACCTTCGATCAGCACAGGCACGTTAGTGAGTGAGATGATGCCGTGCTCCTTTAAGAAATCGGAACGGACATATTCCTCCTGCTCATTGAAATTTTTGATTATGACCGGCTCCGCGGTCTGAAACGCGCGGCAGCGCTGCGAACGACACCTTCCTTCCATCCAACGCCCGCAACGACGAGGAGATCGGATTGGCGGGGACGATATCGGAGAACCTTTACATGGCTTATTTCTACCGCGCGGGCAATCTGGAAGGCGGCCTGGTCGAGGAAACGGCTCAAATCGGCATTTTCGCTAGCAAGTCGCCCGATATCGACCAGGATGCGAATATGACGCCGGAGTTTTTCCAGCACCTCGTCTTTGGTCTCTTGGCCCGAAAGTTCTTTCATCGGCTTCTAACGCTGCATCCACGAGTTCGTGCCAAAAACGTCACTGGAGGTTCGTCCTGCAGGTGCTTGCCGGAGTGCCGATTGCACCGCGTCCGCGTGGCTGACTTCGTTTAGGCGGAACGGCTACTCCGCGGAATCAGCCGGGAATGACCTCCCCGGAATCGAATTGAGTCTTCGACTACGAATTTGGAGGACGACTATGAAATGGATGCTCGCCGCGGCCTATGCAGCCGCTATTTCGATCGCTTCGGCTCCGGGCGCGGAGGCGAAAGGCTGCATCAAGGGAGCTGTCGTTTGCGGCGTCGCGGGCCACATGGCTGGGCACGGCAAGCTCGGTGCCGCGGCCGGCTGCGCGATTGGCCACTACGAAGCCAATAAGCAGAACCCGAACAAGGCGAACGCGCAGGGGCCTTCTGGTCAAAAGTGAACACCCGGCTCCAAGGCGCTCTCGGCAGTACGCTAAGTTTCTAATCTTTCAAGTTCGGAGGCCGTTGCTCAGGCCAACCGCACAATGCAATGGTCGAAGGGTTGCTGAAGGCGACGCAGAAGATCGGCGAGGTGATGGGGCTCATTCAAAACATCGCCGAACAAACCAACCTCCTGGCTCTGAACGCGACGATCGAAGCCGTGCGAGCAGCCGAGGCAGGCAAGGGTTTCGTGTGGTAGCAGGCGAAGTGAAGGCACGGTCGACCCAGACCGCAAACGCGACAGAGGAGATCGCCGATCAGATCCAGTCGATCCGCGATGCTACGGAGCAACGGCTGAGGCGATTCGCAAGATTGGCGCCACCATTGGCCAAATCGACGAGTTCGCCACAACGATGGTGCTACCGGGGTGGGGGAGCAGGGCGGATCAACCAAGGAAATTGCCCGCAACGTGCAGCAGGCCGCACAGGGCACGCAGGGCGTCATGAAGGACATTGCCGACGTGACGCGGGCATCGGGCCAGGTGGGAAATGCCGTCGAACTGGTTCTCGACTCGACCGGCGAACTCGCAAAACAGTCCGAGCGCCTGAAGCAAGAGGTCGAGAGCTTTCTCGGGACAGCTCGAGCGGCGTAGCCTTGCCACGCCCGCGAACAGCTCCACGAAAGGCTACTGCTCAGGGTCACGACAGGTGGAACGCAGTGCTATTATGAGGAGGCGCTGGCGTAGCGCGACTGGCTTCTTCGTGCGGTTGCCGGCAGTCCCGATCAGCTTCAGATCATGTACGCCGTGTTTGGAGAACGCCGGCTGACTGAATGGGAAGTGCCGTGGCTACCCGGCTATCAGAATTCCTCGCCGGCCCGCATTGGCAATGCCGCACATTCTCAGCTGCAGCTCGATGTCTATGGCGAACTGATGGATGCGCTCTATCAGGCGCGACGCGGCGGCCTGCGCGAAAACAAGCGCGCCTGGGCGATTCAATGCGCGCTACTGGAGCATCTGAAGACAATCTGGAAGCAGCCCGACGAGGGGATCTGGGAAGTCCGCGGCGGTCGGAAGCAATTCACCTATTCCTAGATCATGGCGTGGGTCGCCTTCGATCGCGCCATCAAGTCGGCCGAAGAATTCGGCATGCACGGTCCGATCGAAGAGTGGAAGGCGATCCGCGATACCATCCATGGCGATGTGTGCCAGCACGGCTATGATCGCAACCGTGCCTGTTTCGTGCAGATTTATGGTGAGCCGCAGCTCGACGCCAGCCTGCTTTTGATTCCAGTCGTGGGCTTCCTTCCTCCGGACGACTCCCGCGTGGTTTCGACAATCGAGGCGATAGAGCGCGAGTTGGTGGAAAGATGGCTTCGTGCAGCGCTACGATACGAAAAGCACGAACGATGGCCTGCCGCCAGGCGAAGGCATGTTCCTGGCCTGCAGCTTCTGGCTCGCCGATGCCTATCATCTGATCGGTCGCGACGCCGACGCCAAGGCCTTGTTCGAGCGGCTTATGTCCTTGTGCAACGACGTTGGATTGTTGTCCGAGGAATACGATGTCGGCAGCGGAAGGCTGGTGGGCAATTTCCCCCAGGCCTTCCCCCACATCGCGCTGGTCAATACCGCGCACAACCTCACCCGTCGCGACAAGCCTTCGGAAAAGCGGGGCGGCAAGAAGGCGGTGCCGAGCAAGAATGCTGAACGGACGATCTTGGTACAAGGAGGTGACCATGACTGATGGCATGACCGATCCCGCTGCCCCGGCCTCGCCGGGGGCGCGTCCGCGGCCGTCGCCTGGCTACCCGATGGTGCTGCAGGGACAGCCGGCCTTGGTGACCGGCGCCAATTCGGGAATAGGCAAAGCGGTCGCTCTCGGCCTCGGCGCGTCGGGCGCGGACGTCGTGGTCAACTATGTTACCAATCCTGAAGCGGCCGAAGAGGTGGCCCACCAGATCGAGGCAGGTGGGCGGCGGGCCATTGCGATCAAGGCGGACGTTAGCAAGGAGGACGAGGTCAAGGCCATGTTTGCCAAGGCCATCGATCATTTCGGAACGCTGCACATCTGCGTCAGCAACGCGGGCCTGCAGCGCGATGCGCCGTTGCTCGATATGACGCTGGAGCAGTGGAATACCGTGATCAACGTCAATCTGACCGGTCAATTTCTGTGTGCGCAAGAGGCCGTGCGCGAGTTCACGCGCCGCGGTGTCATGCACGAGGTCTCGGCGGCGGCTGGCAAGCTCGTCTTCATGAGTTCGGTTCATCAGGAGATTCCCTGGGCCGGCCACGTCAACTACGCGGCCCCAAAGGGAGGCGTGATGCAGCTGATGCGAAGCATCGCACAGGAAGTGGCACCACTTGCCATCCGCGCCAATGCAATCGCGCCGGGGGCCATCCGCACACCCATTAACCGTCCTGCCTGGGAAACGCCTGAGGCCTATCGCAGCTTGATGACGCTCGTCCCATACAAGCGGATCGGCGAACCTGATGACATCGCCCATACCGTGGCATGGCTGGCATCGGACGCAGCCGACTATGTGACCGGGGCGACCTTGTTCGTCGATGGCGGGATGACCTTGTATCCCGGCTTCACCACCGGGGGATGATTAAAGGAAGCCAAGTTGTCGATAGCCAGCGGAGATCTGAAAGCTCTAGACGGGCACATATTCCAACTCTCAGCCTTTCCGAGAAGCGCGCTATCCTGGCGTCGTGGACCTCCGATGCTTCTGCGATCGCTTCATGCCCATCGCTGCGAGCGCCTGAAGGGCTGAAGGCGCCGGTCACGATCGATGAGATCCTGGAGGCGCTTTGCGCGTTGGATGAAGGGCTCCGGCGTCCGCCCGGCGGAAAGCCGATGCGCCTGCGGCCGGTCGAACGCGCCGCGGCCTAGGAGGTGGGCAGATGCAGACCACCGAAATATCGCAATAGACCCCGGAAGCCTTCGAGCGGGACCTCGGGCGCAAGCTGCGCCAACAGGTCTCCGAATGGAAGACGATACGCGCCTGCTCGGACGCGCACGGCGGGCGCGTTCCGGTCGAACGGCGTTTTAGACGACGGTCCAACCTGGATCGCCTTTGCCCTTGAAGGGAGATCACCCGTCCGTATCGGTTTCGCCGGAACCGGGATCGCCCAGCCAAGTTCGTCCTCCAGTCCTACCCGTGAGATGGAGGTTGATTTGCCACGCGCCGCGATCTTCGACCTGGACGGCACGCTGTTGGATTCCGTTGATCTGCACGCGATCGCATGGCACGAAGCCATGGTAAAGTTCGGCCACGACGTCAGCTTCGAACAAGCGCGAAGCCAAATAGGAAAGGGCGGCGACAAGCTGATTCCCGTCTTCCTGTCCGAGGAGGCCCAGCGGGACTATGGTCAGGAGCTTGACGCTTGGAGGAGCGAGCATTTCAAGACCAAGTATCTGCCGCTGATCCGACCGTTTTCCGCGGTACCCGACCTACTGAAGCGGTCCCGAGACGCAGGCCTCCGGATTGCGATCGCCTCGTCGGCTAAAAAAGACGAGCTGGAGAAGTATCTCGACATCGCCGGCATCACCAAGCTGGTCGACGCGACCACCTCGTCCGACGACGTCGAGGAATCAAAACCGGAGCCCGACATCTCCGAGGTCGTCCTGAACAAGCTCAAGATCGACGGAGAGGGCGCCGCGGCCATCGGCGACTCCCCGTACGATGCGGAAGCGGCAGGCAAGATGAGGGTCCGCACCATCGGAGTGCTCTGGGGCGGCTTCACGGTGAGAAAGAGCTCCGGAAAGCCGGATGCATCGACGTGTATCCCGGCCCGGCTGCGCTATTCGCCTGCTTTCCCGAAACATTGCTCGCGAAATAGCTCTCCCTAACCAAGAGGCTCAAACACGAGGAGCGTTGGCCCGACTACTCTTGTGTGGCGGCTGTCCGTTGGAGACGGAAACACCGCCATCGACCAGTCGCGGACGCGGGGATTTTAGCAACAACCTCGGTTTCATTGGTTTGGCTCGTCATCAAGCGACCTAAGCCGCGCGGGTTACCCGCGCGACTTCCTCATGCGACTGGAACTGAAGGTCGCAACTCAGTGCGACCTTCCGTCGCTTTCATTTGCGATTTTTGTCCATGGCGCCTGCGCCATCTCAAGGTGATGTTGCAAGGCAGGAAGTGCCTTGCCCGCCCAATCTTTCAATTTTGGATCTTCCCCGCCCTTCGCATAGCGCTCGAAGAGCGAGACTGCATCCTTGTGCGCGCTGACCTGCGTCGGATCGTATTGCCCGGCGAAGTCTTCGGGCCTCGTATCGGGTAGCTTGTCGAGCTTCTTTTGCGAGCTGTCGTCAAAGGTCGTCGGCAATGCCGATTTCATATCGGCCGGCACGAGACTTTTCAGCTCGCTGCTGGCCTTTGTATGATCGGTGATCATCTGCTGGGCGAACTGTTTTTCGTCGGCATTGCCCTTTTGTTGCGCGATCTTGGCGGCGTCGATCTCCAGCATGTCGCTGGTCGCGGCCTCCTTGATGAAATCCTCGGTCTTGGGCGCGAGGCCAAGGGCCGAGTTGACGCCGGTTTGCTCGCCGACCGACTGCGCGAAAGCGGCTGAGCTCAAGGCTGTGACAAGCGGGGCCGATAAAATGAACTTCAGCATCACCGCTCCCTCAAGCCGCTTCGGCGTTGACGGCGCTGACGGCCAGTTTCGAGAGCGCATCATCGGTTTTCTTTTCCTCGGCGAGCGTTTCGTCGAGAAGTTTGACGGCGTCCTTGTGACCGAGCTTGCCGGCCCATGTTTTCAGCGTGCCGTAACGGGAAATCTCGTAATGTTCGACAGCCTGAGCCGCGGCCAGCAGGCCGGCATCGAGCGCGGGCGTGTCGGCATACTCGTCCATGATTTCCTTTCCTTCATCGAGGATGCCCTCGATGGCGTCGCACTTCTTGCCTCGGGCGGGCTTGCCGAGCAGCTCGAAAATCTTCTCCAGCCGTTCGATCTGGCCCTCGGTCTCGTCATGGTGTTTTTCGAAGGCCGCGCGCAACTGATCAGAGTTGGCGGCTTTGGCCATTTTCGGAAGCGATTTATAGATCTGCTTCTCCGCGTAATAGATGTCTTTCAAGGTGTCGACAAACAACTCGTTAAGATCTTTCTCGGCCATGGTGTGCTCCGGGCAAGGAATGTGGATGACAATCCAGCCGCTTAAACCCGGGCGCATCATCAATGTTCCTCGCTTCTGCGGCTCTGCGCTGATCGGAGCGCAAATGCCGCAGCAGGGAACCGGGCGGAAGGCTCTCGGTTAAATCACGATCTTAACCGAGGAGGAGCGCCATGGACTGGAATCGAGTCGAAGGTAACTGGAAACAGGTCAAGGGCAAGGTCAAGGAGCAGTGGGGCAAGCTCACGGATGACGATCTCGATGTCATCAACGGCAAGCAGGATCAACTCGAAGGCCGACTGCAGCAGCGCTATGGCTATGCGAAGGATCAGGCCGCAAAGGAAGTGAACGACTGGTACAGCCGCCAGAAATGGTAATTGGCGGCCTTGGATGAGAAAAGCCCCCGCTCGCAAAAGCGGGGGCTTTTTTGCCCGTGTACCAAAGTGAACAGATGCTTGTCGCGAGGTGCTCTCGCGTCCCTAGTGGTGCAGCAGCATGATCAGGATAATCAAGGGGATCGGGATTCCGAGCAGCCAAAGAAGGATAGGCATTGTGGTTCTCCGTTTTTCAAGTTCGCTTAGCGAGACCGCGCCAAGGTCTCACGCACGTTGGCTCTGCCCCACGTTCCGTCCCTCACGCCGCCGCCTTCCCATGCTGCCGCGGCCGCCGCGAAGGCGCCGATGAAGAGGGACAGCGTCAGCCAAATGGCCGTATGCATCGCGGCTTTGCGCGCCTTGTCGAGATCTGCTTTCGCTTGCGTCATAACGTCGTTGACGCGCTTTTCTGCATCGGCCTGGCTTAGGCCGGTGCGAGCCGCAACAGTTTTCATGAGATAGTCGCGATCCGCCCCGTTCACGTCGTTGTTCGCACGAAAGCTCGTGGTCAGAAGACGTGTGACTTCGCCGCGTGTGTCCGCGAGCGATTGCTGATCGGTTCGATTGTCCGAGCGCAAGAGCATGTCGGTATAGCTATTCATAGGCGAAGATTGCGATGCGCTTGCCGCCACCTGTACCGCGCCACCCGTGGCACTTCCGATCAGCGAGCTTGCGGGGGACGCCAGGAGCACGGCACCCACAATCGAGGCCACCGCCCAGGCGAGGAAGCCATGCGCCGTGTCACGGAATTGGACTTCGGTTGTTTCGAGGCCGATCGATTTCCGTCGCAGACGGCCGGCGAGATACCCGCCTAAGCCGGAGGAAATCATCGCCATGACGATGAAATAGAGTCCTGTGCCGATCTCAAAGCTCGTCGAAGACACGCCGCGGCTGCCCCAAGGCGAAACCACCGCGAATCCTAATCCCACACCTAGAGAGAGGAGCAACAAGGTTAGCGCGCAGGCTGCTGCTGCGCCCGCCAGAACGGCTCCCCAGCTGATGCCGGGCGTTTCTATTTGGACCGATCCTTTTGAAGTTTCGACGACTTGCTCCATGCAGTTCCTCCAGCTTTGCAAAGCGCAATGCGTAGAGGACGCGATGGTTCCATATTGCGGGAGCGAGCCGGTATTTTTGCTAAAGATGCTCGATCCGCACCTCGCCGACATCGGGCGCTGGCTCGCGGCCGGACCCCGTCTGACCGCGCTGGCCATCCTCGGTCGTCTCGCCGAACACTCCCCCGAAAAGTTCGGACCATCGCAGCACACCATCGTGTAGCGCTTGTTGCGATCACACAGACGCAACGCCGCCGAGGTGATCATCCCGCGCATGGTCGGGGGTACGGCACCGGCCACCATTGGTGATCCCAGGACTGGGGCCGGCGCTGCGTGTGATGGGCACTCCGCGACGTCCCCAGTCCCTCCGATCCTGCGAGCAATGATGCAACCTCGGGCCGGCCGACAGTCGGAGCTACATCGGTCAAGCGAAAGTAACATCCTCAGATGAGGCAATACGGGGGGCAAATTTGCAAGCCGATTGACACGCTGAGTCATGGCGGCCCTATTCAGTACAGTTGCGTAGTGGCGTGGCGTTTTCGCCTCTCTCAAAGGACCCATATGCATGGCGCCCCGTCGTCGAATGAAAAATACCAGGATGATAAGCGGCAGCTCGATGTCATTGCGCAAGCCATAGCAGGCTCTTGCTCAATCCAATCTTTCGAGCGGCCACTGCTTATGCAACCGAGTGTGCGCAAAACGATCAAAATCGTCTAAGGCTCGGAAACGTCCACAAACGTGCCGCGTTACCGCACCGGGGTAAAGCACTGGAGGAAATCAATGCGAACGTCGATTTTCGCGATCCTGGTCGTGGCCGCAAGTGCGGCCATTTTCCCTACAATGGCGCAGCAGAAGCCTGGCCCTCAGCAGGCTGCACCTAGCGAACAAACCAAAGGGCAGATGCACCAAGATGTAGACAAAGACCTGAAAACTACCGGGCAAGCGAACGAACAAATGCAGCGTGATGCTGACAAAGGATTCAAGACCCGCAACTCCGGAGAGTCCGGATACGTGGGCGATCAAGACAAGCCGGGCTCTTCTGCCCACCCCCCTGGCGCCGGGAAGTGATTCAATACGCTTCGACGTTCCCGCCGCGCCCCGGCGCGGTGGGCTCCTTACGCGAAAGACAGTTTCACCCGTTCGAAGGCGCGGTGTTGCCGGTTCTTATCTTGACCTAGTCCTTTGATCGAGCGCCGCGAAGGGCCGATCGATGGTACCACTCCCGCAAGCTCCATGCCGCAGGCAGCTTGGAAAAGATCGGGCCCGATGGGCGCCGATCTCGAGTGGATTGACGAAGATGCCATCCGACCGGCTGAGCAGAAGGCGCTCAAGATTGGTCTTGCGCATCGATGGTGGGGGCGCGGAGATCATCCCCTCGATTGCAAGCACGTCGAAGGCAGGAGCTGGAGACCTCGCCGTTGCTCTTTCCAGAGTGCAGCGCGTCGAAATCGGAGAAGCCGTTAACACCGAGCACGACGGCCTCGCCACAGATGAAGAACTGCCTGATCCGGTTCTTCAGCGCGGCCTCAGTAATCCAGTAAAGCGCTTGGCCCGTCAGTAATTAGGCACACGCGATCGCCATCGCGCGCCACACGAGCGCGACCAGGACGATGCTCTTCGACTTGCCCTAGAGTTCGTTCTGCAGGACCGAGAAGTCGGTGGTGCCATCTGCAGCCCGCACAACGATCTCGCCGTCAATGACAGCAGAGCTTGCCTTGATGTGCCAGCAGTCGTGGGCAAGCCTTTTGATACGGTGCGTCCACCATGGCGGCGGCTCGACCAAGGCCCCATTCTCGAAATCTGGATGCAGTCACCGGATCAAGAATCAGCGGCGCCTCGCCAACGTGGCTCTGCTACTTGCCCATGATCGCTGGGCACCTGCTACCGCAAAGAGCCGTAATCCACCAGGCAAATAGCGTGATGAACTCGCGGCCCATGGGATCAAGCAAGGAAGGAGAAGCTGCCGACGGGTAATTGCGCGATCGGATCGCCTCATTTAGAATAGATAGCACACGGTGATGGCGTAAGGATCTCGTTGTCCGGCCCAAAATGACGGAGCGAGTAGACAGGAAGTGTTACTTGGCTCCATTCGGCTTTCTGCGGAAGAAGTCGATAGCTGTTGGAGTCGCGACTAAGAGTGCGCTTATCACCGCTACCTCGCGAATAACCTGGAGTGAGAAGCCCAGATTGGACGCCGCGCATCCTATCGCAATCGCGACATAGGCTACGTTGCCGAACGCCGTGACCATAGTCCCTACGTCCATTTTTTCTTCCATATCACTGCTCCGACCATGATGAATACCATGGTCAGCGGCTAACCAAAGTGAGCTGGCTAGCATAACGATCGAGGGATACATTTCTGTTCCTGTTCGCATTCCGGACTGGCTGCTCTCGAGGCAAATTGCGAATTGGAATATTCTTTCGGATTGGGTGTTTACCGCGTCTGGGCGGGAGAATGACCAGGAGGCGAGAGGGAGTCGGAAGAGTGTGAGCCAATCCTGTCTGCTAGAGCGGCTGACTGGCCAACTGCCCAGCCGACCTCTCTGAGAGATAAGCCGCCAATGGCCTCGCTCCTCTCAAAGGGTATAACCAACTTATCAGGCTCAAGCCTGAACGCGAGACGTTGATACGCAGGCCTTCGAGCCAACCTTTCTTCGTGCGTTTCTCGAGATCTATGTGTGCGCGTCACCGCCTACGCAGGAGCGAGCGACCCTTCAACCGCCTTGTGAATGTATTCGAATTATGCCGAAAATGCTGAGCGGGGAGATGCCGAATCGCCATGACAAGCATCAGAGAGTGGCTCGAGTCGATTGGCTTGTCAGAGTACGCTCAGCGCTTTGTCGAAAATGGCGTTGACTCCTCGGTTGTCCGCGACCTGACAGACCAGGATCTTAAGGACCTCGGTGTGCTACTGGGCCATCGTCGCAAGATACTCCGCGCGGCCGCACAGTTGGATGACCCTACTATTCCGCTGGCGAAAACAGCGCTTGAACCAGACCGACTGAGCGAAGCCGAACGGCGCCATCTGACCGTGATGTTTTGTGATCTGGTCGGCTCCACTGCTCTTGCGGCGCAGCTTGACCCGGAGGACGTGCGAAACCTCATCGCCGCCTACCACAGATGCATTGCGGAAGTCGTGCGGGAGCATCAGGGAAGGATTGCTCGTTACATGGGAGACGGCGTGTTGGTTTATTTCGGCTATCCGCAAGCACATGAGGATGATGCGGAACAGGCCGTACGCGCCGCGCTTGCGCTCGTTGTTGCCGTCGCGAATATGCGGGACATCGTTGCTGCGCTACAGGTTCGTGTTGGGATCGCCACAGGCACTGTTGTCGTAACAGAGCTTATGATCGAGAGAGCTCCTGCGGAGCAAGCAGTTGTGGGGGAGACGCCGAATCTCGCCGCGCGCTTGCAATCAATCGCTGAGCCCGGGACGGTGTTGATCTGCGCGAACACCCGCCGCCTCACCGGGGGAGAATTTCATTATCGCGACCTCGCGCCGGTTCTATTGAAAGGCTGGGTCGACCCGGTCCGCGCTTACCAGGTGCTGGGGAGAAGCGGTGTAGAAAGCCGTTTCGAGGCCTTGCACACTGCCCAGCTGCCAGCGCTGTTCGGGCGTGAGGAGGAAGCAGAGCTGGTCCTACGCCGCTGGCGCCAAGCTGTTCAGGAAGAAGGCCGCGTTGTGACCCTTACGGGGGAGGCGGGCATCGGCAAGTCACACATTGCGTTGGCGCTCAATGAACGGCTCCAGAGTGAGGCGCACATCACCTTGCGCTATTTCTGCTCAGAGCATCATACCCAAAGCGCATTGTTCCCATTCATCAACCAGATTGAACGTGCCGCTCGATTTGAGCACAGCGACTCTCTTGACGAGAAGTTATCCAAGCTCAAGCTTCTACTGACGCAATCGACACAAGATTCCCAACATGTTGCGATTTTGGGAAATCTTTTGTCGCTGCCGACTGATGATTTCTATCGACCGGGGAACCTTACTCCACAGAAACGCAAAGAAAAAACCTTCGCTGCATTGTTGGCTCAGCTCGATCAGTTAGCGGCAAGAGATCCAGTCCTGATGATCTTTGAAGATGCACACTGGATTGACCCAACTTCGCTCGAGCTTCTCACAGCTACTGTAGAGCACATGCCGCAGCTTCGCGCACTGCTGTTAATCACCGGTAGGCCCGAGTTCACGCCGCCGTGGCCTCGCTATCCCCATACCACGTCAATTGCGCTCAACCGCCTCAGTAGACGCGATGGCACAGCATTGATCTTACGGGTCACTGGAGGCAAAGCGCTCCCCAAGCAGGTGATGGAACACATTCTCGCACACACCGATGGTGTGCCTCTTTTCGTTGAGGAATTAACGAAAATGGTGCTCGAAGGTGGCTTATTGCAACAGAGGGGCGAGGAATATGTTCTCGAGGGACCATTACCGTCACTTGCGATCCCAACCACCCTACAGGCTTCGCTGATGGCGCGTCTGGACCGGCTGTCGCCGGTGCGAGATGTGGCCCAAATCGCCGCCGTAGCAGGTCGCGAATTTCACTACGAGCTCGTGAGCGCGGTGGCTGGACTGCCGAAGCAGAAAATTGATGAAGCGCTTGATCAATTGGTGCGCTCGGAGTTGATGTTTCGACGGGGCGAAATCCCGCACGCGGTATACACGTTCAAGCACGCACTCGTGCGAGATGCCGCTTATGAGGGGCTGTTAAAGAGCCGCCGCGTGCAACTACACGCCGCCATCGGGAAGGCGCTCGAGCAGGAATTCCCGGAAATCCTGCAATCTCAGCCCGAAATAGTAGCGTATCACTACACGGAGGCTAAAAACTACGAGAAGGCCCTGCAGTACTGGGATGAAGCTGGCAGAAAATCTGCGGCTCGGTCCGCGCATCATGAAGCGGTCGGTCATCTGAGACAGGGGTTGACTCAGATTCCCCACATCCAGGACCCTGCGCTGCGCGGCAAATCCGAGCTACTGCTTCAGACCTCGCTCGGGAACGCCCTGCGGGCGGTCAAGGGCTGGAGCGCCGACGGTGTAAAGCAAGCGTACACGCGAGCCCTCCAATTGTGCAAAGCAAGTGGTCTCGACGAACATCTCTTGCCAGCGATGTTCGGTCTTTGGACCTGGAATTTCGTTCACGGATCCCTTGGCGAGGCGCAGGTGCTTGCCGAAAAGTTGCTGCACAACGCCCGGGGGATAGACGATCCGGTCTACAACGCTCTTGCACACGAGGCTTTGGGATTCACGCTATTTGCACAGGGGAAGTTTGTTGCCGCCCATTCGGAACTCGAGCGCAGTGTCAGCTTTTGTGAGGACAGCAAGACTGCAGCATATATTGAACTGTCAGCGCAAGACCCGCGCGTCCATGTAAGGACATACGATGGGATGGCGCTCTGGATGCTCGGCTATCCGAACAAAGCACTGCAGAGTTGCGCGGATGCCTGCCGATACGCAGAACGCTCTCAATATCCGTTCAGTTTGGCAATCGCACGAACAATAGGTCTTCGTGTCCATCAGCTTCGCGGTGAAGTCGGGGCCGTTTTGGACCACGGGAACGCTGCGGTCGCATTCTGCGCCGAACACGAATTCGTGCATTATCTCGGTATGGCGTTGATTTTGCGGGGATGGGCGAGCGCCTGCCAAGGCGCGTTTGAAGAAGGCCTGTCCGATATTCAAGATGGTCTGGAAATGGTACGAAGCACCGGCGCATTGCTGTTTGAATCGTACTCTCTTAGCCTGCTGGGGGATGCATGCCTCAAGAACGAACACTACGAACAGTCGTTCGGCTTCCTAAGACAAGCGCAGACCACGCTCAATGAAGAGAACTCCGCGCGCTTTTACGCGGCAGAAACTTATCGTTTGCTAGGCGAAGCGCATTTGAGATCGAATCCAGAATCGGACCAGGCCGAGCACTATCTTCTCAAAGCCTTGAAGCTTGCACGTGAGCAGCGAGCTACATCGTTTGAACTCAGAATTTGTCTGAGTATATTTGACCTGTACGAGTTAAGGAAAACCGCAGAGGAATGTCCCTTGCAGCTCGAGGAAATCTACGGGCGCTTCAATGAAGGATTCGATACCCCAGATCTGGTCCGGGCCAGGACTAAGTTGAGAGCTGGCTGATTTAATATTTCTGGGTTTGCGCTCGCTCAGAGAGGCTTGCTAAAGCCCAAGGGCGTCCCACGTGCTGATTGATACCGATCGTTTTTGAAGGAATGTTTCTGCTGTTCAAGTCGCTTGGACTTCACGATGAAATCGAAGCGGCTATACCAATGCTGAAGAAGGGTAAGTCCTGCATAACCAGACAACCAGGGACTAATGTCCGGCCAGCGAAGGCAAGGCGCTCAACAGCACCGCCTGTGCGCTCTTCGTGGATGAGGCCCCGCACAAAAACAAGGGTTCAACGAGCAAGAGAAAGGATCCCACACGTTGTGGCCGCGGCCACGATCTTGGGGTGCCGGGCAATTCACGTCACAACATTCAGAACGGAAAGCCTTACTTAGAGTGCAAGGTCTGTGCTTGCGAGAACGCGGCGTTCAGGGGCAAACTCATGTCGCCTGAAAAGCGGGCCAAGGTAATCCAGGCGTTTGCCCGAAAGGCGCGGTTTGAAACCATCAAACGCTTCTGCGATACCATAGCTTCTATCGGCAACGTCGTCGCGATCCAGAGTTTGCAGCAGCTCACCAGCAATGGCTTGTTGGCCATCGCGAACGACAAGGAAAGCGCCTAAAGCTCATCTTAGGCAATCGGCGCTACGCGAAGATCGATGCGGCGGTGCCGAAGACACTACCGACAGATGCGCGCGTCGAGATCATCAGCATGATCTTTTTAGCACTTCGCACTCGGAGCCATCGAGGAAGGGCATAACGCTCAGGAAACTTTCCGACCACGTGAGAGCTTTTGTTTCGGATTACTACAAGCAGAACCCCGTAAACGCCTACGGAAGGATCGACTCGCCTTGGTCTCTCGATGACAATGTGCCTGGCACTGGCGGCCTGCGTCGCATCGACACCGTGTCCGAACCTCTCTGGTGACTGCGACGCGCTGCAGCCGGCGTGACCCACGCGAAGGCCACCTCGGTAGAGCGTGCATTGCATAACAATTTATCGATGCTGTTGCTGACGGGCAACAAGCTTTTGGTTCCTGCATTGGAACTGCACATTTGTGCACATACCGGCGAGAGTATTCGCTCTAGGATTTAAGTTTCCGGGCTGGGGCGATTCTTACAACAGCATTTTTATACCCGGAGATTTTTAAAAATGATCCTGGAGATCCTTGCAAGCTATGCTCTGCTTCAATGCGCCATTGTATTCGCTCGGTTAGTTCGACGACGACGCGATGTGCTTCACTACGTTTCACGACTCTCCCGAACTAATCGGGCGCGGTATCGCTAGCAGTTTTGCCTTTTAGGATCGCCTGCGGAGTTAGTCCCTCGCGAAAGCACTCCATGAACTTTTCAGGATCGATTGCCACTCGCATTTGCTCGCTCCACCATACGCTGAATTGCGCATGCGGAGCGGGCTCCTGAGTCGCAGCACGTCAACGATTCAACGAAGGCGATCCACCGCTATTTGGATGGCATTTCTCTTGCGTGCGTCCTGAGGTTGCGATTGGATGCGCACCGGGGCCCCGGTGCCGCAACGATCTAAACTAGGGAGCAAACTATGCACGACGCTGAAATTGGCTGGATCGCAGCAATAGTCATTGGTGGCCTCGCAGGTTGGCTCGCTGAAATGTTTATGAAAAGCGGGACCGGCATCTTCATGAATATCGTGCTCGGCATTGTGGGTGCCGCGGTGGCCAATTTCCTGCTGGGGCTCTTTGGCGTGTCGCTTGGTGGGTGGCTCGGCTATCTTATTGCGGGCTTTATCGGAGCCTGTATTCTGATCTTTGCGTGGCGCGCGATTAAGGGGCGCACGTAACCCGCGACGCGCAGTACCCACGCCCGAGAAAATTGAGGGAAAATAGTTCGGCGCGCGGACAAGCTTTGGCGGTGCGAAGAACGTTCGACAAGTCTAAGCCATCTGGGGATCAGACACGCTTTTCCTTGAAATCGCTTTCCGGTTGTCCTTTGATCGCGGCAGAGGGCGAAGCCGAAGTGACCAGCATCTATCCCAACATGAGGCAGCGCGATATCCTGCAGAAACTCATGCAAGGCGAGTGGACGCCATACCGGCGGCTGTTGCCAGCGGGGAACATGGCACTTGAAGTTTTGCTCAGTAGAGGCTGGATCGAACATCGCACGGCCGAGGACAGCGGACTCAGTTAGTCACCCGTGAAGAATGAGGCTCAAGCGATGTTTTGAGCCGGATCGGTCTCGATGAAGGCTCGGATGATGATACGCAAGAGTTCCGCAAGCCATCGTAGGAGCAGGCCGAAGTTGTAGCCTGCGGCGGCGAGGACCGCATTGATGCGGTCGCCGAGGCGTCCCTTGAGATAGTTCCATTCCATACGGTGCTCGGCCTTGACGTGGCCGATGACCGGCTCGACAGCCGCGCGACGCTTCATCTCGCGACGGATGGAAGCCGTGACGTGGCGGACCTGCCCCGAGATCCAGACCCTGAACCGATGCGGGTGGTTGTGGCCGCGATACCCTTTGTCGACGTGGATGCGGCGAGTCTCCACGCCGGTGAGCTTCTCCATGTCGATGATTATAGGGCCGAGCGTGTGCCCGTCGAAGGGATTGCCGTGCAGGGCCTTGGCGTGGAGCACGAACTGTCCGCCCTTTGGAGACGTCGCGGGGGTGGCGATACTGACTTTGCAGCCGAACTCGTAAGGCGCGCGGGCTTTACCCTTGCCGATGCACTCGACCTCCGGGGCGTGTAACGCATAGACCTTTGGACCACGCTGATGCTGATCCTGGCTACGTATCTGTTGCGCTAAACCGAGCAGCGGGCCGAAGCGAGCTTCCAGCACCGTGTGGCCATCAATCTTGCGGCGGATGTCGCGGATGATCCGGCCAAGCCGTGTCCGCAGGAACTTGAGCTGGCGCCGGGCGCGTTTGAACTGGTGGGCGTGGGTATAGCGGCCGACCATGATCGCAGCACGCTTAGCCAGGCGCAGATAGCTCTGGCGCAGCGGCAAACGGTTGCGCTTGGCGAGCCCGACGAGCTTGATGATTGCCCGATGCATCAGCCGCGCGTCGGTCGGATGCGCAACCGCCTTGGGCTGCACCGTGGTATCGACGACCACCCGCTCTAAATCCTTAGGGCCAATGGCACAGTCTTGTGCGCCACCGACAGACTTTCCTGGATCAGCGCGACGAGCTGTTCCTCTCCGAGCCGCTGGCGCCAGCGGGTCATCGACGATCGATCGAACGGCAGACGGTGGCAGAAGCTCAATTCGCCGCAGAAGTATTGGTAATAGGGATTCTCGATCCAGCGGGCGCACAACACCTCATCCGACAGGTTGTGCATGTGCTTCAAGATGAACAGGCCGGCGGCAAGCCGCGTCGGAAGGCCAGGGCTGCCCCGACCCTGCCTGACACACTGAACTGAAGCGATCGTTCAGCATGTTCCAGTCGATCAGCGCTGCCAACCGCACCAGCGGATGGCTCATGTCGATGATCTGATCGAGCGCCGGAAGCAGCAGGTCCTTCTGGCGATCGTCCCGCGGTTTGCTCATCGCATTCCCCAATGTCGACGACACCCTCAGGGAATCACGAATCACTCAAAAGCAAAATCTCAAAACGCAAGAAAGCGAGGTCCAACTCCCAGCTTTCCTGCAAGATCGAATGCTACATCAAGACCAATTCCGCTTGTTTCTCAGACCGATCTGCATTCTTCACGGACGACCAGGTAGCGAGCGGCCGGTCACAATGCTACTGCGGCGCTGAGATCGATAGCGCGAGCATCGGCGCACATATCGTCGCGGAGCACAGACGTGAACAGTCACGCTGGTATAGCGCGCCGCCGCAAAGAGAAGCTCGCAAGGCCCCGCTCACCTCTAAAAGGCCCGATCCATCCGGGCCTGTTTCTTTACCAGTAGGCTGGTGCTCCCCAGCGATAGTACCGGGGTCCGTAATAAACGGGACCGCCATAGTAGGCGTACGGGCCAGGTCGGTAGTATCGCGGCCCGTAGTAATAGCCGGGCCCGTAGTAGTATGGGGAAGCCGAGGCGGCGATGGCTCCAAGGGCCAAGGCGCCGGCTGCCAGCCCGAATCCGATACCGGGTCCGCCCCAACCTCCGTGCCAGCTACCACGCCAATGGGCTTCTGCGGGTGCCACCGTTGCCGCGGAAATAGCACCGACCGCTACAGCGGCGAGGGCAAGTTTTCGCATGTTTCTCCTCCGATTTTTAATCCAAAGAATCAATGCGAAATCGTCCTGCCCGTTCCTCGGCGCCAATCTAGCTTGCTTGTTCCTCGGTGACGCCGTCGACTGCAAAGCTAACAAATATCAATTGGCCCGACTCCAATTCGGTCTAGAGCGGTACCGAGAATGATGACCAAAGCCTCGACACGGAGAACAAAGTTTTAAATGACGGGATTGAAAGACTCGGATTAGATGCTGCAATTCGCCTCCGCTGGGTGCTCCGCGACATCAAGGGCAACCGCCTGAAACTCACCCACCGAGCCAGGAGGATCTCCGGACTCTGATCGACATGGGCTATGTCGAAATGAGAGATGATCGGCCCTTTGTCACCAGTGCGGGGGTGAACGAAATGGACCAAGGGGACTGACCGGTGAAGTACGTCAAGCCTAGTCCCTACGCCGATCCTGAAGCCGCCGCCCGGAAGTTAGTCGAGATCGCCAACACCATCGAGCCAGCGCAGGACGGGCGCATCTTCATCCAGCAGATCAACGCGCCGATGCTGTACGAACACAAGGCGACGCCAGCCGAATACAAAGCGGGGCTTGATCTGGCGATTGCGAAGGGATGGCTGGTGCTGCACGAGAGCGGGACGTTTGTACGCTTCACCCAGGACGGTAAGGATCTGTTCGCGTAAATCGGAACTGGCCGAGCCTCAGCGGATTGTTTTTGCAGCAGCCGCGCCCCCTGCCCAAAGCGGCTGCCACCAGTCCTAGCAGAACATTTACGGCGCCTCGACGAGGTCGCCGATGCAGAAATGAGCCATGTGCGCGACAGCTTCGGCACTGTGGTAGTCCCCGAATTCCGCGGTGGCTTCCTTGCCGGCGTACATTCGGGCGATTCCAGCGCCGCCGGGGTGATGGGGCGCCCACTCGGAGATGTCGTAAACTTTTCCTGAGATGATGACCCAGCAGTCGTCTCGGGTGTTGTGCCGGGCGACCTCTTCGCGCGTGACGCGGCGTGTACCGCTGGCGGGAGAAGCTGGCTTCCACAGCGCGCCGGTAACCGTGGCGTAGTTGGCCTTAGCGGCGCGGCGGAAGTCCCACGGCCCCAATCTCTTGTAAGGCAATTCGGCGCCGATATTGCGGGCGTCGTACGCGTAGATCCAGGAGTCGTCCTCGCCGCCGCGCTTGTCGTGGGCAAAGGCCGGGCTCACTCGCTCGTCGAGCTTCTCAAGCAGCGCCTTCTGCTCAGCGGTGTCCTTGGCGCGCAGGTGATCGAAGGCGAATTTGGAGCCGAGCTGGAAGCGGGTAGCACGGTAATGCCGCACGCGCTCGTAATGCAGCAGCGCCGTCGCCACATTGCGCTTGTGCAGGGCGAAGGCGCTGGCGAGCGCGGCGGCGTCCTCGAAGGACTGCGCGGCACCCTGGCCAAAGGTGGGAAGCATGGGGTGCGCCGCGTCCCCAAGCAGACAGATGCGACCTTGCACCCAGGTTTCGAGCGCATCACGATCGTAAAGGCCCCACTTGGTCGGACGAACGATCGCCCCCGCCAGAGCGAGCAGATCTTCGCGGCTGGAGCTCCCCTCGAATGCCTCGCCCACCTCGCGGAGGATCTCCTCGCGGCTAACGGGAAACCAGTCGCCCTCCTCCTGCTCGAACGCGGCAGAGTCGGGCTCATAGCGGGCGATCCACACGTTCAACAACTCGCCGCCACGCACCCAATATGTCGTCGCCCCGCTCCTGTCGTTCCGGTGGCGATCCATGCTGAAGGAATCGATGGGATTGTTGTCCAGCGGGCTGCCGTCAGCTTTGCGGAGCGAGGCGACGGATGCCCGCGGAATGAGTCCGCGAAAGCAGGTCACCTCAGTCCAGCGCTTGGGACGCGGATTCGACCACGCCAGCCTCAACGTCGCAGAGTTGATTCCGTCGGCACCTACAAGAACCTCTCCGGTGGCGGTTCGACCGTTCGAAAACGTCGCCGTCACCTCGCCGGCGGTCTGACGCAACTGCGTCAGCCTGCACTCCATATGCACGGTGATCGGGCACGGCGCCCCGCTGTCGGGACCGAACTCGAACACCCGCTTGTACAGGCACATCAACAGGTCCAGCCTGTGCATGTGGTGAAATCCGGCACCGTCGCCCGCGGCGGTGACATGATCGAACGGCCTCTTCGTCACGCTTCCATCGGTGTTGAACTGCCGTGTCGATTCCAGGATTGCCGCCCGGCCGCCATCGATCGCCCCATCGGGGCCCCGGCGATCCCCGCCATCGAGGTCGACGCCCAGCCAACGGCTTATCCGCGCCCCGTTGGGTGGGATGTTCAACCCGGCGCCTGCGGTGCTGGGCACCTTCGTTTGCTCGTAGACATCGACCGATGCGAAGACGCCGGATTGTCGCAGCGCCAATGCCGTCATCAACCCGCCCATTCCCGCACCAACGATCACTGCCCGCATTCCATCATCCTTCCGAAGTAAGCGACGCACCCGATTTCCCACCTCGCGGTGGGAGTTAGGTGGATGTCGCCCGAACAGATCAGTCGAGACTAGCCGTGGGTGGACCGGCAATAAAGCAGTTTTCTCGCGTGAACAGGGCGCCTCTGGGTCATTCGCGCCGCTTCGTTAAACCTGCGTCGAAGGCCGGTTCACCTCAAACAGCAGACACCTATCAGGCGTCGAGATTTGACGCGAAGGGCACAACACGTGACATCGGATTACAAAGAGATTACCCAAAGGAGGCCGCACGCCGATGATCAATCCGCCGGCGACTGGATCAGCGGGCTATTCCAGACACGGCATAATAGCTCCTTGAGCTGGGTGAAACACGCAGGACCGAGCTCGGCACTCCATTCGCGCTCGATGTCGCGGAGGATGTCATGGATCTTCAAGTATGCGGCGCGGCCGCGCTTGGTAAATCGGACTATTCGCGCGCGGCCTTCGTCGGGTGTATCGGATCGGGCGATATAACCGAGATCTTCAAGGCTCCCGAGTAGCTGGTTCATGGCTTGCTTGCTCATGCCAGCGCGCTCGGCGAGGGTGCTCGGGCGAACGCCATCTGGTCCCGGGAACTGCAGCACCGCGATATGGGGCAGGCGCAGCTCCCTAAAGCCAGCCGCATTGAGATCATTGATGAGGCGACGATGGATCGCCTGCGCCGGGACGCGCAGCAGGGCGCCGATCAACATATCCTTTCCGTTGGCCGGTCGATTTTTCAGTGCTGAGGGCATTGACACCTTTCGGTAAATGGAATTGACTTTTTAGGTAAAGTCAATTTACCATAGGGGAGCACGATGCTCCAGCAAGTCGTCAACTTCCACGTCAATCCTTCCGAGGAAGCCATCCGTGTCGGGCCGCTTGTCGTCCGCTACCTGATCACGGGAGAAAACTCGAGTGGTAGCATCGCGGCTTTCGAGCTGATTGTCCCGGCGGCGCAGCGCCTGCCTGGTCCGGCCCATAGCCACGACCATTACGAAGAGACAATCTACGGGATCGACGGGGCGCTGACCTGGACCGTCAACGGGAAACAGGTCGACGTTGGGCCAGGACAAGCGCTATGCATTCCACGTGGCGCCGTTCACCGGTTTGATAATCACAGCGATCAAGACGTGAAGGCGCTCTGTGTGATTACGCCGGCGGCCATAGGTCCACAGTATTTCCGCGAGTGTGCCGAGGTGATCAACCAGGCGGCCGGTGGTCCGCCGGACCGCGCCAAGATGGCGGAAATCATGCGCCGCCATGGTCTCACGCCGGCGCCGCCTCAGTCGTAGCGGCGCCTGCGGCGCTGTAGCTGGTGGCCTATGTGATTTTCCAAGTGGAGGATCTTGGCTGTGTGAAAGAGCCCCTGCTCCTCCCTTGATTCTGTGGGGAATTAAAAAGTCGCTTTGTTGACAGCAGACTTGCGCCGTGGGTCAAAAGCGTCGATTTGACCTTGTGCCGGCGACTTCCGGTCTGATGCCATCTTCGGACGTATGAGCGCGCTGGGCAAATCGTTGACTTCGTCGTCGAGTCCGATCGAGCTCAACTGAGTGAGATCGTCCAGCGGGTGCGGGATGGACGACTGCGGACGAACATCGGCAACGTCTCGACCCTCGACGATGCCGTCGCCGCCTCGAACCCGACCGAGCGACGCATTGGGAAGACGATCATCAGCGTTCGTCCGTAAAACTCAGTTGCCGGGTCGCCTACGGCGCCGATGCGCCGTGCCATGCTCAGAAGTCGGCAGAAGGCCGGATTCTCATTTCGCGGCGACCACCTGGATGTGAGCAAGGCACAAAGCGCCCTGAGTCAACGTGGGCGACGCGAAGTCGGCTTTCATCTACGCCTATGTGATTTCAGGCGCTATCGAGTCGAAGGTGAATGACGGCGAGACTCGCATCTATTCGGGCAGGCGAGATTTGGTCCGAACCGCCGGGCGAAAACCATTCGATCGGCCGCAAGACCGAGCCGGCAAAGCTGCTCGCTGTCTTCGTCCTCAACACCGATGACGACCCTCTGACCACGCCCATCAAATAAACCTTCAGACGCTGTCATCCCGACCGCGGGAGGTACGTTAGCGGAGCCCGGAAGGACCGCTTCGGGTTATGAGCGTCGATTTCGGCGCAGCCGCCTGATGTCTGCTCATCTCCTGATGGCTGCGGAACGGCTGACCTCACTCGTCGGCCATTTCCGGTCAATCCCTAACAGCCGACATTTGGGCGAACGCTGGCTTTAGTCGGTGTGGGCTAGAAGACGACGTGTCTCCGTGCGTGATTTGCGTCGAAATTTGCTTGCGTGCTGAGCCGTCGCCGGAAGGCAGCCAGCGTCGGCTAATTCTCGGCTTCAGGGCCTACTTCAGCTTGTACGTGCCGGTCTGATGATTGCAGTCCTGAAACGTTCCGGCTTTGGCGACCGGAAACGGACCCAAGGGATGGACTGTGCCGGTTATAGTCATGCCCTCATATTTGCCGGTGCCTGCAACAGTTTCTCGGGTGAGAGTTCCATCACTCGCGAGCGAGAATTTTGACAAGCGTTTATCGCCGTCCACATCCACTGTCTCGCATACGGCGGCCCCCGTGAACTTCCCGTCAAGCGAGGCATCTATCCCCACGCAACGGAAGCTATTCTTATCAAACATTCCACGGGGAGGATTGCTGAGGGTGCTACCCGTCATTTCATAACTAGACGCGGTGTTGGTTTTGGAGAAACTGATCGTGTTGTTAACGCCGGACCAGCACGCGGTGTAGTCGTAGCTGCCCTCCTTTGGCAGCTCCGTCGCGAATGCAGAAGGTGTAGCAGAAATGGCGATCAGCAAGGCTATTGCTTGGCTTCGCATGGCATTTCCCTCCTAAAAACATTCTCGAAGTATCTGTCCTCTTGGACGGTCAATACAGTACCACGACAATCAGAGGTTTGTGGGACTGTCGAGACCGTGCTAGGCGCGGCCACGTCCGCGGCGGGTCAATCGCGCCATTTTCGACCTGTTCGCGGGATGTCTGCTTATCCTCCGACAGCGGCGAGAGAGCAGACATTACGGGACCGCGCTTCGGGTCAATTCCGGAAGCCATTAGCGAGGAGCCCGACCGGATCATCGGCTTCAGTTGTTTCTGCGTCGAGAGTGGGCGCCACGGCCGATGAAGATGGGCGCTCGTTCGCCGCGGCGCTCCAGAATCCGTTGCGACCAGCAAATGCACTCGTCGGGGGCCGTAAGCGCTATGACTGCGTAGCGTCCTTGCTCAGGCAGCGAAGACGAAGCGTGTTCCCGTGTAGGACCGCAGGAGCTTGTTCGGGAGCTCAGCCTTGGCCAACTCGTAGAACGGTTCACCGGTGCAGTGCAGTGGAATGACGTAGTCGATGTCGATATCCTTCAGCGCTGTGATCGTGTCGCGCACATAGTCCTCCTTGTAGGGCGCGAGGTGGAAGCCGCCGATCACCGCGTGAACCTTTTTGATGCCCGAAACCGCTTGGGCCTGTTTGATCGCGTTGATCACCCCGCGATGGCTGCAAGAGGTCAACACGATCAACCCGCGACCTCTTACATTGAACGCGATGGCGATCTCGTGCCGAAACTGGTCCGGGATAACAGCCTTCGTCCGTTCGTCCTCCGGAAGCTTGTCGGCATAGCAGCCAATGCCGTGGTCCACGCCAATCTTCATGGCGCTGGGGGACAGCAGCTTCTCAAAGCTCGTCTGGCCGATGTGCCCCGTGGTGAAGCCGTGATCAGCGATCAGTGCCGGTCCTTCTGCATAGGTTACCGCAACGTTGGCATCTTCCAATGCTTTGCGATCCAAGGCTCCGAAGTCGCCGCGCACCGGCGGAGCCGTCCATTCGCGCGAGCAGAACGCCTCCTCGCCGCCGATGTAAATCGGCAGCTTGGCTTTGAGCTTGCCGTTGTTTTGCATGAGGAAGCCTGCGAGACCGCCAAAATGATCGTAGTGACCGTGACTCAAGGCAAGGGCGTCAAGCGCAGCCGAATCGATGCCGACGAGATTGGCGTTGTTGACTAGCGCGTCGGGTGTGAAGCCGAAATCCATCAGGACATTTCTTGTTTCGGTGCCGCGCCGCGACTCGACGTGCATCGACAGGCCGAACTCACTGATCAGCGTTTTACCGGGTGGCTTGCCACCACCGATGCCCCAGCCGAAGTGTTCGATCTCGACATCGGAAACCTTCCGGCTCGGCGCCACGGCGAACTGATAGCTGTCGACGACCACGCGTACTGCCACGCGATCGATTTCCGGAACTTTGCCGGGGATCGTTTCTGCGCGTACTGGCCTTGCGCCGCCCATCAACGTCGCCACAATGGCGCTGAACAGAGCAGCACCGCCGCCGCACACCACGTCGCGTCGATGAATCGCGTTGCACTGGCAAATTAACATGATCTAATCCTCCCTTTGCGTGGCCTTTGCTGCCGCAAGGCCTTCCGCGGAAACGCACTCCAGGGCGGAGGCGTTGGGGTGCCGAACACGCCAGCGCCTGGCAGCCCGCACACCGAGGAGTAGACGCATGCTATCCCGCGCTGGAGAGCGTGGCGAGTCCCATTCGGCACCGGCGAGCCCAAGCCGGTTTCGACTGCGAGATAGAAGCGGGGCGCCGTGCGCTCGCCTGATCGGCGATGCGGGCGGAGTGCTTAGTCCGGTTCGGGTCTCGGCCGTGTAAAAACGGTCTTAAGGAAGGTCGAATCTGACAGCCAAAACAGGGGTTGTCTCAGGCCGCGATCGCCGCGATCAGCGGCTTGATCCCGACGATGTTCATAACCCGTGTCAGATTGTAGGCCAGGATCGAGAGCGCCATTTCGGCGGCGACTTTCGGAAGCGTTTTGGTGAGGAAGTGTGTCGCCCCCATGCGAGCCTTCATCGTGCCGAACGGATGCTCGACTGTCTCGCGACGCTGGCGCATCGCCTTCGGGTTTGCATTAAGGCGCTGCTGCACGGCTTCGAGCAGATGCTCGTGCTCCCACCGTGTAATTTGACTGCTCAGCTTGATCAGCCGCGGCGTAAACGGCTCATCCCTCTCTCCCGCGGATCTCGCGCGGCGGTATTTGAGTCAGGGTCTTCGCCTATAGGGCGGCGGTTCCGTGATGCATGTACCTACTGACGACATTCGGCAAGGCATATCATAATTCAGTCTGCCGCCATCGGGGGCGTTAGTCCGTACCTTGGGCATTCTGGGATCAACCACGTCATTGGGATTGATCGGCTTCGCCTTGGGCGCCGGCTCTGTTGATGCGGCAAGCCGATTTTGCGCGACGGCTATAGACGACAAGGCAACCAGCGCGGTCGCTGTGAGCAACGCGGTCCTCATGACTTGTGTCCTCCGTAGTGCACTCAGAAGATGTTTCGCAAGGTTGGCGGAAAGAGGTCGCCAACTGAGGCGCCCTACTTTTCAAGTTCTCTGCGGAGCCTAGTACGCCGCCATGAACATCGTCGCGATCATGCCGACGATGCAGAATGTCATCGCGATGGCCGAGGCCCAGCCGAGCCAGAAGCCCAGTTCATTTCACGTCGGAACGGCGATTTCGCAAACAAGCCCTTCCGAGCGCCAGTCGAAGAGCACTTTGCCGCCAAGTGGGCTGATCGTTCCTTCGATGAGGCGACTCCCAAAGCCCTTACGTTCGGGGGCTTTGGCGCTCGGACCGCCCAATTCGGTCCAGCGGAGCGCAAGTTGCCCATCCTCGCTGCGCGACCACGTGAATCTAATCTGGCCTTTCGCGTTGGATAGCGCTCCATACTTGGACGCATTGGTTGCCAACTCATGCAACACCACAGCAATCGCCTGCGCAGCGGCGGGTTCTAGCACGGTTGGCAGACCCTCCATCCGAACGCGGGTGTCGTGCTCATCTAGATACGGGGCGAGCTCCTGCTTGGCGATCGCCGAGACTTCGGCACCTATCCAACGCGTTTCAACAAACAGCGAGTGAACATTTGCCATTGCTTGGATGCGCCCGCTGATTACTTCCTTGAGACTCTCGGAAGTGTCAGATTGAGAAAGATTGATGATGGCCTGTACGTTCGAGAGGATGTTCTTGGTTCGGTGCTCCGCCTCGCGAGCCAGAACGCTAATCTGCTCCTGGTTGCGTTTCTGCTCGGTAATATCTCTCGCGATCTTTGATGCGCCAACAATTATGCCCTTGGCATCCTTGACAGGGGAAATGGTCAGCGAAATGTCGATTAAACTACCATCTTTACGTTGCCGCACAGTCTCAAAATGGTCGATGCGCTCACCGCGCCTGATGCGCGTTAGAATCTCAATTTCTTCACTTTGCCGGTCTTCAGGGATCACAAGTGTAATGGGCTGACCGATCGCCTCGGAGGCCGAGTAGCCGAAGATGCGCTCAGCCGCCTTGTTCCAGCTTGTAATAATGCCATCAAGATTCTTGCTAACGATCGCATCACCGCTGGATTCAACTATGGAGGCCAGCAGATTGGCCAACCGCTCAGCACGCTCCAGAGCCGGCTCGTTGACGAAAGGCTTGCGTTGAAGTCCCGACTGATTGTTATGCACCACTGGGAACCCCCGAAACTCAAATGCTGCACTGCCGTTGGCGGCCAATCATAGCACCAAATGAAAAGGCTGCGACGTCTCCCCTTGGGGTCAGGCGCGAAGTTCAGACCAACGAGCGGCCTGTTCGATCTGGCCCTCTTAGCCGCACATAGGCATCTGCGGATTGCGTCGGTGCTGCGGGCGAGTCCTATATTCGGTCCAACGGTGCAATCATCCCGAGCGGTCTCAATCTGCTCAAAAGTGTCAATTTGCTCAGGTAGCTGTCAACCCATGCGGATGGTACGGGTGATTTCGTATGCGTCGCCCTGCTTCATGTCGAGCCCTTCCACTTCGGCCGGCGTCAGTTGTTCCTGCGCCAGCCTGGCGGACCAGCCCTCCGGAATCGCGTCTAGAACGAGGCTCACCGCTTCCTCAGGAGATGATCCCGCCGCAAGCCAAAGCCTGTTAGAGCGGTCGTCGGTCAAGACGCGGACGAGATAGACGCCTGTCATCGAGGAGCTTGCCATTGATCGCTCGCTCAAGTTTCGCCGGGTTAAATGCCGCGGGTTGGTTCGAACGCGGACTTGGCCGCTTGACCGCTCCAGGTTTGGTCCGCTGCCAAGGTTGCGGTCTCATTGACGGCCTCTCAATCGCTTATGTGACCCGGGTGCCATTCCGCTGGTTCTTACCAGCCAATCATCCAGAAAGCGGTAAACAGCGTCATTTCACTGGCCACCGCGAGCCCGACAAACAAACGCTCGGTTAAATCTATCGCGATCCCTTTCGGATCGCCTCACGTCGGCACAAACGTACTTTGGTCCTTCAGGTTCCCAGTTTCAACTTGGGGCAAGCGTTCACCGAGCCAGCCTTATGCCGACGAGGATGACGAAAAAGCGCGGCGACGATTTTCCAAGCAACGCGCCCTGACGATGTCCTCACTCGTATTTGTTGAGATGAAGGTAGCTGGGATCAAACTCGGCCAGTCGTTCAAGTTCGCTGCGCCGAAGCAAGCGCACGGTGCGACCCTCCCATTCGACAAGTTTCTGCCGCCTGAGCTCCTGTATGGTCCGATTGATGTGGACGGCCGAAAGGCCGAGAGCATCAGCGAAATCCTGTTGCGTGAACGGAAGATCGAAACTGTCCTGCTCTAATAATCCCACGATTCCCAATCGAGTCGCGAGTTCACAAAGGAGGTGAGCCAGCCTGGGCTGCGCTTGTCGGGACCCGAGATTTCCGACCCACTCGCGGTAGATTGCGGCATCTATCAGCGTTTCACGCCAGAACGCCCGCATGAGCGCCGGTGATTTGACTAGTATGTCAATCAGGAAGGAATGCGTGACGAAAGCCAGGGTGGACGGTCCAACACTGCGAAGGTCATGGTCCATGACCGGCAGGTGCAGCGTGTGCAGGTCGGGAATGTCGCCCGGCACATAGAACGAGAGTATCTGATTGCGAGCGCCAAGGACCTTTTGGCGCGAGAGGAAGCCGCTCATAACGATGGTGCATCGGCTCGTCCTGTCACCTTGATGCACGACAAATTCGCCATTGGCGAACGTCTTGATAGCATGCGGCATATTCGCAAGCTTCTTGCGATCGTCCTCAGATACGCCGAGAACGGCCTGCAGGCGCGCTACTAATTTTCTGTGGGGCATTTCCTCCCGCGTCCTTGGTGTGCGAGCAGAGCGGTAGGTGGTGTTGTCCCGACCATTAAGAAACCCGGACCCTCGAAGGGTTCATATAAGCAGGCGTGCGCCGAACTCCAAATTCCTGGTCCTCAGTTCAGATTGTGCACACGGCTTATGTCTCATTTTACTCATTTGACTGAGAAAGCGCCGGAGTCTGCTAGGGTCAAACTGCGAGTTGGCGCGGCCAGCTCCTCGATCTGCTTCACGGATGGCATGCGCCAGCTCGCGGGACGGTCCGTGATTGCTGGGTGCCGTCCTAATTACGACACTCGTTAGTCCAAGGTAGGGCACTCCGATTCACATATGATGAAGCGGGAACCGCTCCTCGCCGCAACTATGATTGAACCGGGGAGGGTCTAGGCATTTTATTTCGGAAGTATTGAAACCCGGGGAAGGCCGTCGTTCCGAAAGAACGGCGGCCTTTTCCGTCAGCGCTCCCGGCGGGGAATTAGGACATATCATCCAAAGAGGTCCACGTGAGTTACCAAGGCTTGGCAAACCGAAATGAAAGAGGCCGCCAACTGAGGCGGCCTTACTCTTCCTTTTCGTCCTGGCCGAAATAGGCCACTCGCTAAATCAAAACAGGCCACTAAAGCAAAAGCCCGGCAGTCGTGAGACCACCGGGCGGGTACGCATAATACAATTAACGGAACGCAATGACGTGACGCTACCAAGGCCCTGCGAAGGCGTCTGTCTAAAAGTAAACACACGGTTAACGTGGGACTGGACGGCACTCGCAGATGGGCGCACTGAGCGAGGGAGATCCTCCGAAACCGCTGTGATCTTGGCATTGGCCGTCCGCCGGTCGGTGGTCTTCGGCGACCGCCAGACCTCGGTCTTGCCCACCACGGTGCGGTACCGGGCGGGGACCTTCTTGCGGATCCAGTAGACGTTCTGTTCCTTGCCGTTCGCCTTCTTCGGGCGGATAACCATACATTCGATGTGCGAATGTATTACATTTCCAAAAGTCCAAATGAACCTAATGATAAGGCTGTTGCTCGCTCTGAGACCATCAAGGCTCTCGTAAAGAAACATTTTAGCGCGGCCACGGTCGGTTTTGAGTTTTGGGATGCCGCCGCCTCCTCCAGGCTGCTCGCACACAGGCCAAAAATAAACTGACGATGGACTATTTCCGGACTACCCGGCGCCGGTGATCCGCAGCGCGGGCGACGCCGAGGAGATGGTGCTGATGCGCTGGGGCATGCCGCCGCCGCCCAGAACCGGCGGTCCGCCCGTCACCAACATCCGCAACACCATATCGCCTCACTGGCGCGGCTGGCTCAAGCCCGAGAATCGCTGCCTCGTACCGGCGAACAGCTTCGCCGAATACGCGCCCGAGAAGAATCCGGAGACCAAGAAAAAGGACGTCGTCTGGTTCGCGCTGGACGAACGCCGGCCGCTGTTCTGCTTCGCCGGCATCTGGACCGAGTTCAAGGGCGACCGCGGCACAAAGTCGAAGCCGATTCCAGGTCCCCACCTGGTGTACGGATTCCTCACGACGTCTCCGAACGCCTCACGCAATTTCGAATCCCTGCCCAGTGTTAGCAGGCTGGAACGGAAGTCGGGCGGGTAGGATTCGCCCCGCAAGGGAGCGACCGCGATGCTGATGACGACGAAGGAAAGGCGATCGGCGATCCGCACGCTGCGCGGCTGGGCGATCTCCGTGCTGCAGGAGGCCGGCGCCATCATCGAGTGCGAAGAGCACGGTTGGATGCAGGACGGCGCCGACCCGCACGCCCGCGAACGCGCCTTCGACATCGCCCGCCAGGATCCACCCGCCGGCATATCGGCCGGGGCGGCCGCGATCGCTATCGCAGAGGTGCTGGATTCGATCGGCGATACGTGTCCGGAGTGACCGCACGAGCGATAGGGGAACGATACGATGCGGGATAGCCGTGTGAGTTTGGGCGGCAAACCCTTCGATCTCAGGCCTCCGGCCGCTGCGGCGTTGGCGCTAGATACCGGGCATAAAGCGTTTCGACGCGGTCCCGCCACATCGCCACGAACGCGCCCGAGGTGAGGCGGTCGACCGACTTCCATTCGCGTTTGACCGCCGGCAGCGTGTTGCCCCAGATGGCGCGCTTGCACCATCGCTCGCCCTTCGCCATGCCCTCCTGCGTTGCGCACATCGACTTCCAGGCAATCTGCTGAGGATGACTGACGTGTTCGGCGGCTCCCTGCCAGCCCTGCTGGTGAATCAGGTAAAGATCGGAAAACGTCGGCTTCTTGTGCGTCATGATTTCGAACAGCGCAGCCTCGCTGACGAACTTGTAGGCGGCAGCGATGGCGTTGTCGCGAGAATTGAGAATGTCGCCCGACCCATATCGGCCGAACTCGGACTTGCTCAACTGGAAAAGACCGATGTAGGAGCCGGTGCGGTCCTTGGGATTGAAATCGGATTCGATTTTGGCGACCGCCTTCATGAAATTGGCGTCCACGCCGAACGCTTCGGCCGCGCGTTCGATCTCTTGGACGGGCGTTCCGAGAGGAACGTAACGCAACGCCGCCAAGGCGATCTTCGCAGGTTTTTCCGGCGGCGGAATTTCCGAGTAGACGTAGTCCTCCAAATACGACTGTTCGGCTTCGCCCGGAGCGGACGAAGCCGAGGGTGGACCATCCTGCTGCAGCGTCGCCTCGTTCTCGAACGAAGCAGTCTCAAGGCTGGCATCGGCCTGCAACATTCGCCCTTGCCACGGCGAACCCGTCGCCCCGGACGGCATTACGGCGTCGGGTGCCGCGTCGCTAAATTCCGCCGCAACAATCGCATTGGCCGATGACCTTGTATCGACTTTCGCCTCGACGGCCGCGTCCGGAAAGTCTGCGCGGAGTTTCGTCAGCACCGTCGGCACGTTCCGCGGGATGACGCCGAATGCAGCGGCCACTCTCGCATTCGGCGTTGCCACGCTCGGGCGCGAAACCTCGATCTGATGAATCGCGGCAAGCGAAACCGCGATCAGCGCGCCGGCAACACAGCTTACGTGCCAACCCTTCAATTTCGCCAGCCGCGTCGCCGCGGTTTCCCCATTCAGTTCCGACTACGGATTCCGACGTGGCACGCAATTGAGGGAGCGAAGGGAAGAGAATAGGGCGCACTTGTGGCACCGATACGATCAGGCGCGAGTGTCTCCGTTGGGCCACACCTGCCGATCAGGCATCAGCAGCGGACTAGCCCCGAACCGGAGCGGCTCGCTTCATGAGGGCGGGCAAGCTCCAGCCAAGCTTGTGCCATCCGGATCCAGCGTTGGCGTTCGAGACCGTCGGCCAGCAAGGCCCGTTTGATGGCCGCCTCCGCCTCTCGCCGGGGATCGTAGTCGCTGTCCATGCGCCGGATATCGTAGCCGGCCAGCGTTTAAGAAAGGTGTTGGCGGCCCCCGTAAGACTCCGGCCCACGGCCATCGCGGTCCGCATGCTCGCCTTTGGTTTCAGCGCCCGAGACGCTTCTCCACCCGCTTGCGGCTGTTGCCGACCTTCTTGACGGCCTTCTTCACTGCCGCCGCCGACCGGCCGGTCTTCTTCGATTCATATCCCACCTCGTATTTTTGTCCGCCGGCCACGCGGGCCCGGTCCTGCTTGCGTCCGCGTGCCGTTTTCTTCTTCGCTGCAGCCATCTGCTCCTCCTGTAGGTTGATGGCATTGCAACGCCGCAAAGGATTCGTGGGTTCCGGAACGATTTCATCCGTGCCACTTTGAATCAGTTGTTGCGTGGAGTTGACGAGTGGCGTTTCAGCGGCGAAGACCGGAAGCGATCGGCATCAAAGCGCCGCTGCCCGGATTCGTCGAGCCGGCGCTGGCGACCTCGATCGAGAAGGTGCCGTCCGGATCGCGCTGGATTCACGAAATCAAGTTCGACGGCTATCGCGTCCAGGTGCACCTCGCCAACGAGGCCGTCCGGATCTTCACCCGCCGGGGCCACGACTGGACGAACAGGTTCAAGAAGGTCGCCCATGACGCCTGGCGGATCAAGGCGAGCTCCGCCGTCGTCGACGGCGAGATCGTCGTGCCGGCCGCGGACGGCACCACCGACTTCTCGGTGCTGCAGAACGAGCTCAAGGGCAAGTCGAAGAGCATCGTCCTGGTCGCGTTCGATCTGCTCTATCTGAATGGACGGGATCTCCGGAAGCTGCCGCTCATCCAGCGCAAAGCCGAGCTCAAGAAGATCATCGCCGGCACCGACATCCAGTTCAGCGAAAGCTTCGAGATCGAGGGCGCAGAGATGTTCGCGCACGCCTGCAAGCTCGGCCTCGAGGGTGTCGTCTCCAAGGTCCGGGACAGCGCCTACGTCGGCGGCCGGGGCAACAACTGGGTCAAGAAGACCTGCGCGCAGCGCGAGACGCTGACCATCGCGGGCTATGCGCTCGACGAAGGCAAGTGGGACGGCATCTATCTCGCCCGTCGCAAGGGCGAAGACCTGATCTACGCGGGCAAGGTCGACCACGGCTTCGACAAGGCTTCCGCCGCTGACCTGCAGAGGCGGCTGAAACCGCTGATCCGCAAGAAGCAGCCCTATGCGAAGCGGATCGCGCACAAGGGCATCTGGGTCGAGCCGAAGCTCCTTGCAGAGATCGAGTACCGAGCGAAGTCGGTGGAGGGCAAGGTCCGGCACCCGTTCTTCAAGGGATTGCGGGAGGATCTGTGATGGTCGGAAACGCGTGCTAGAAAGCGAACCGGCCCAGCAAGCCGCCTCTGAGGTCTTCCAACAATCGCTCCTCCCGCTCGATCCGGCTTCGATAGAGTTCCCGCTCCTTCTCGGACTTCGCGCTCGCCAGCAGCAGGCGATAGTGGTCGATGACCTTCTCGCTGCCGCGGATCAGCAGGTCTCGGATGCCGCTCATGACGCCGCCCCCATACTCGAAGAAGTCGACGCCTTCGGAAGGGGAAATGCCACCGGGAAGGTTTCGGCAATCAGAGCATCGATCGCCGCCTGCTCGTCGGCCATCCTTTTCTCGATGAAATCGCGCTCGAGATCGGACAATTCAGTCCGGAGCAGCCTGCGATAACGGTGGATGTTGTTGCGGCGGGTGCGGATACGCGCCAAGTTTTCTTCGAACATCGTCCTGCCTCCTGACGGTCTTCGTAGTCTTTTCCGGGTCGTTCCAGGCTTCAGGCCGCCGCACGCCGTTCGGTCGATCGCAGCCGCATCGGGTTGCCGCCGGGCGGATGCCGGGGACCACCATCCAGCGCGCATAGCGCCTCCAGTATCTCGTCGATGGTGACCGGCGCCTTCAGGCCTTCGGGCGCCCGCAGCGGGGGGCAGGACGCGATGGCCGAGGCGTCGGAAGCCCAGGAAGCCAGGATGGCCCGCTTCTCCCCGAGGCTCAGGCCGGGATGAGAGACCACATCCCGCGGGTGTTCGAATCGGGTGCCGGGATGAAGCAGGTAGTCGAAATCGAATACATTGTCGTCGAGGGCGGTCGTCGGCCGCATGGCGTGCCTCCATTTCTAAAGACGAGTTGAGGGATGGCCGCGCGGGAGATCCCGCGCGGCCTGGATCGAACCTGTCCACCTGGTCCGGTAATCAGGCGGCCTTGGATTCGATCTGTGTCACGTTGCTTTGGGTCGCGCCGTTGATGGCGATGCGGCGCGGCTTCATCGCCTCGGGGATTTCCCGCACCAGGTCGACGACGAGCAGGCCGTTCTCGAAGCGGGCGCCCTTGACCTCGACGTGATCGGCCAGCGTGAACTGACGCTTGAAGTTGCGGGCCGAGATGCCGCGATGCAGGAAGGTCTTGTCTTCCTTCTCGGCCTTCCGGCCTTCCAGCGTCAGCACGTTGTGCTCGACCGTCAGCGCCACCTCGTCCGGCGTGAAGCCGGCGAGCGCCACCGAGATCTGGAAGCGGTTCTCGTCGAGACGTTCGATGTTGTAGGGGGGATAGGTCTCTTCGGCGGTCCGCTGGACCTCGTCGAGAACGTCGAAAAGGTGGTCGAAACCGATGGTCGACCTCCACAGGGGAGTCCAATCATACCTCATAGCCAAATCCTCCTTGGAGCAAGATGGGTACGAGCAGGCTCCGGACACCGTCCGGCGCCCGACTCACGTCGCGGGACCCCGAAGGCGTCCCGGTCACCACAGGGGTGACGCCGAAAAAATTTAGCAGTTCGAAAAAAGTTTCAAGGGGCCGTCGCAATTTTTTTTGCGCAAGGCATCGCGACGGTTAATCGGGCCTTGCCAATCTATTCCCGGGCGAGGCGCAGCGCCTTCGTCAGCCGCTCCTTCTCGCTCTTCCACCGGGCCTCTTCGGCCTCAACCCGCTTCTCGATCGCTGCCCGTTCGGCCTCGATGGTCTCGGCCCGCTCTTCGTGCTCTCCCTGCGCCTCGTCCAGCGCGGCCTGCGCCTTCGCGACCAGCTTCTCGCGTTTGGCGCGGTCCTTCTCCCGCGCCGCCTCTTCATTGCGGCGCTCGGCCTCGCGGCGCTTCTGCTCGCGGTCGAAGTCCGCCGCGGCCCTTGCGGGCGTCCTTGTCGCTGATCTTGGGAGCCGGTCGCCGCTTCGGCTCCGGACGGCGGCTCGCCCAGGCCGGTCGGCAAGCCCGCGTGCTCGGCGAAGCGGCTGTTCGACCCCGCCGCCCGCTTGAGGACCACGCCGGGTTTGGCCATGGTCGCAGCGACCACGTCCGGATCGTCGGTCTCCGTGGCGATTCCTTGGTGGAACAGATTGCTTCCGGCTCCCCACGCCTCGAGCGCCGCCTTCATCGAAGGGGCTGCGATCGCGAGATCGTAGAAGCCCACTGAAGTCTGGTACGTCTTCGGCTTCCTGGCCATTCGCCTGCCGGATTCGGAATCAGGCCGACTTCCGGCGTCGGCCGGCTGCCGGCTTCTTAGCCGCGGCTTCCTTCGGCTTCGTGCCTTCGATCGGCATCAGCATCTCGCGCTGTCCGCCCGCCGCCTTCCGCGACTTCTTGGCCGGCTTCTTCGCCGCCCCGGTCTCGGCCGCGCCGCCGCCGACGCTCCGGCGCAGCGCCTCCATCAGGTCGACGACGTTCTCGCCACGCGGTCGCTCTTTTGGCGTGATGGCCTTGCCGGCACGCTTCTGGTTGATGAGATCGACGAGCGGTCTCGTAGTGGTCCTCGAACTACTCCGGTTCGAACTGACCCGACTTCTTGTTCACGATGTGCTTCGCCAAATCAGCATGTCCTTGGTGACTTTGACGTCCCTGGATCTCGTCGAAATACTGCTTCGGATCGCGGACCTCATAAGGGTAGCGCAGCAGCGTGCCGACGAGACCCTTGTCCATCGGCTCGAGCGCGATGATGTGCTCGCGGTCAGCACCACACGCCCGATCCCAACCTTGTCCATCTCGCGGATGGTCTCGCGGATTACAGCGAAGGCATCGTGACCGACCTTGCCGTCCGGACGCAGGTAATAGGGCCGGATCAGGTAACGGGGATCGATCTCGCTGCGGTCGACGAACTCGTCGATGTCGATGGTTCGCGTCGACTCCAGCGGGACGTTCTCGAGCTCCTCCTTGGTGACTTCGATGAAGGTCTCCTTGTCGAGCGCATAGCCTTTGACGATGTCCTCGTTCGGCACCTCCTCGCCGGTGTCGGCATCGACCTTCAGGTATTTGATGCGATGATCGGTGCTCTTGTTGAGCTGGTTGAAGGAAATCTTTTCGCTTTCGGAGGTCGCCGGATAGAGCGCGACCGGACAGGTGACGAGCGACAGGCGCAGGAAGCTTTTCCAATTCGCGCGGGGGGCCATGGTACGCAACGCTCCCGATGCAACGGTTACTCGGACTCAAGATGAACGGGCCCACTTCCGACATCGCCGCAGCCCTCCGGGCGGATTTTCCGTAACCGGGCCCGCCGCACCAGCAGAATCCGCGCTTGAGGCGTCTCCCGGCTTGACTCCTCCTGAACAAATAGGGAGCAATGTCCCTCATGCCCGCAAACCCCGAAGCCGCCGCGTCCCAGAGTCCCGACCTGGACCAGGCCGCCGACCAGGCCATCGCGGCCTGTGGCGGCGACGCGCGGGAAGCCGTCAAGGCGATGATCGTCGCGATCGATTTCCTCGAGACCGAACTCGACTAGCTCCGGGCGAAGGTATCGACCGGCTACGCGCGTGGTCGTGTTCGCAGCGCGGGCCATCGCAAGGAGTGACCGATGGACGTCACGTACTACGTCGCGCTTCCGTTCGTCCTCGCCGGCGACGGCGTCGCGCCGGGCGAGGCGGTCGAATGCACAAGCGCCAACGCGGCAATCATGCGCGCCGAGGTGCTTTCTCGCAAACCCGGCTGCGCCGGCGCGCTCGCGTTCAGTCGGACCGGCGATCCGGCGACCGGCGAATTCGGCGACGCCACGCTGATCCGGAAATTCGGCGACGTGCCCGAGGACCTGTCCGCGCTGTGAAGCCCCTGAAGCTCGACCGGGTCAGGAACGAAATCGCGCGCATGCGGCGGCAGATCGGCGCGCAGGAACGCGAGATCCGGATGCTGCAGCGTGCGAACGCCTCGACAGCTTCCGCAGAGCTCTTGCTGTCGCGCATGAGGGCGAAAGTCGACGACCTGTGCCGGGAGCGCGACGTTCTACGAAAGACGGCCGACTAGCTCTCGGTCGGCGGCTTGAGCGGGCTGGCGGCCCAGTTTTGGGCGGCCCGGTTGTGCAACGGGTCCTTTTCGCAACGAGGACAGACGTAGACTTCGCGATGCTCCGTCGCCTCGCTGCGCACGCGCTTCATCGGCTTGCCGCGGATCGGGCATGGCTTCCGAATCGGGTGCAGCACCGACATGTGGATTTTCCCCGCCGCGACCAGCTTAGTCCCCGCGGCGCCGGCACAAGTGCCTCTTGGAGAACACGTCCGAAAGGAAGAGGTGTGCCGGACGGCTTGACGAGGCCCAGCCGCTGTACTTGAACTCCACTACGGTTGCGTTGGGGGATACGGCATGGACCAAGAGTTCTACAAGCGTTTTGCGCAACGTGCGCGCGACCTGGCCGAGAAGGCCGATCCATTCACAAGACGGCGCCTATTGGATCTCGCCGCCGGATACGACGCGAAAGGCGGCCAGCCGTCGGCGGCGTCGAGATCGATGGAGCGGCGGATGCCGCGGACCGCCTCCTCTCTTTCGGGGCGGGGCGAGGCATGACCAAGGGCGAGAAAATCGAGGACAACTGCGAGGCCTGCAATGGCACGGGCGCCGCGCCGGTAAGAGAGCCGAAGCCGGGCCGCAGGATCTATCCGGGCCGCTGCTCGAAGTGCGGCGGCAAGGGGCGGATACCGAAGTCGGGGTGAGACGCCAGGAGTGATGTCCGTCGCAGGTGGGCACCGCTGCCGGTTGCCACTTCTCACCCGATAGAAAGCCATGCGCGTAGCGGCGGGAGGCGAAACCCGGCGGCCGATTTTGTTCCCTCTCCGCGCACGGAACAGGCTCGCAAACAGGGCCGTTACCCTTCATGGAGAGGGTCCTGCTTCGTCTCCTGGGGGCCACACCAAGATACCCGGTCTGGGCGCGATACGTGCTGACCCTGGGGCTGGTAGGCATCGCGTTCTCGGCGAAGCTTCTGCTTTATGACGCCCTGGAATCCTATCCTCTGCTGCTGTTCATCCCGGTGGTCTTTTTGGCGTCGGTCATCTTCGACCGCGGGTCGGGCGTGCTGGCGACCATCGCAAGCGCGATCTTGGCCGCGGCCTATTTTGTTCGGCCGCCGGCGTCCTCCGCCATCATCCCGCTGGCCGTCTTCGTGCTGACGGCGCTGTTCATCGCCGCCGTGACCGAAACCTTGCGCGGGACCCTCGAGGAGCTTTCGGAGGCGAAGAGCTACGGCGACATCCTACTGCGGGAGCTCGCTCATCGGACCAGGAACGATCTCGCGACGATCATGTCGATCCTGAGATTGCAGGCGCGCTCGGATTCCAATCCCGCGGTGCAGGCGGCGATCGCATCCGCGGCCGCTCGGGTCGACGTGGTCGCGAAGGTGCACGACAGGCTGCGCGTGGTCGACAGCAACAGGGTCGATCTCGCGCCCTACATCGAGGCATTGTGCGGAAGCCTCGCGGATTTCCACCGCGGAGTGCGCCCGATCGCGATCCGGGCGCATTGCGGCGACATTTCCGTGTGGAGTTCGCAAGCAGCTTCGATCGGCCTCATCGTGAACGAGCTGGTGACCAACGCCTTCAAGTACGCGTTTCCGGAAGGTCGGGCCGGCGTCATCGAAGTGCAAGTCCACGCCGAAGGTGCACGGATCGTCATCGCCGTGAGGGACGACGGCGTCGGCTGTCCCGCCGAGACGAAGAGCGGCCTAGGGACCCGCCTTATCAACCTTCTCACGACCCAGATGAAAGGAACGATGACCAGAACCCCGCTGCCGAAGGGGTGCGAGGTACAGGTCGCACTGGCCGTCGACCCGGCCTAGACGCGCCACTCAACCGGACGCTCGAAAGCCACTGAGATAGCCGCGACTATTCTCTATGCTGAAGGCTTCCGCCATCGCGGGTTTCTGTCCGCCCCGCCGAGACAGCTTCGGCCGCGACGCAGGGACGATGCCGGTCCTCGGCTTCCTTTTCGCAGCTGCGCAGCAAGCGTTGAAGGCGCCAAGGCGCAGCGAACTGAAAGTCACGGGCGACGCGGCGGCTTGCGACCGCGTCCTCGACCTGTTCGACGCGGCATAGCCGGGATCGACTTTTGGCCCACCCTGAACCTATGAGGCCGAGGCAAGCGCGCTGTGACGTCCGACTACCCACCGAGCGAATGCTCGAGGAAGAAGCGCAGCATTTCCCTCGTCGCATCCGGCCCGTGCGGGTCGGTGTAGGACCCGGCGGGACTGCCGCCCGACCATGCGTGTCCGGCGCCATCGATGTTCCAGTGTTCGGAGATTTCCCGACCTCTCGCGTCGCTCCGAATGGTGCGAGTATAGGCATGACCGTGGGGTACCCGTCCGTGAAGTACCTTCGTTGTCGGTCTCGTCGCTCCGACGGACTGCTCGATAATCTGATCGGCATTCTTCGGATGCACAGTAGTGTCGCGACCGCCATGGAAAACGATGGTCGGCACAGAAGGTTTGCCGTCCGCAATTGCCTTGGAGCCGCCTCCCTGCCGCATGGCGGCGAACGCAGAGGAAAGATCACTCGCGGCCCCGCACGCCAGGCCAGAATGAACACCGACGGCAGCGTAAAGGTCGCTGTACGTGGCGCCCATGATGGCGGCGGCGGCCCCGCCGGCCGACAGACCCGCGACGTAGACGCGCTTCGGATCGATCGGATGGTCGCGCATGATCTGACGCGTGATGCCGGCGATCATCGAGGGCTCGCCCCCGCCGCGGCGCTGGTCGCCCGTGCGAAACCAGTTCCAGCACTTCGACTGGTTGGCTCCGCTCGGCTGCTCGGGATACACCACGAAGCAATTCTGTTCTTCCGCAGTGAAGTTCATCCGGGTGCCGGCGGCGAAATCGTCCGGCGACTGCGTGCAACCATGGAGCATGACGATCAGGGGGAGCTGTTTTCCCTGAGAGCGGCTCGGGATGAACAACTTGTAGGTTCGGCTTCCCGCCGCGTTGCTGTAGGTGCCGGCGATGAACTGTGTGCCCTCGGGCACGATATCCGACGTTGATGGCGGAGCGCGGACGATCGGACCTTGCAGGCCGAACCCAGAAAACTTCCTCATGCCATCGAGCGGTGAGGTGCGTTTGCGTCCCTGCACGGGGCGAGGCTGCGAGGTCAGCGGGCCTTCCCTCTTCTCGACGACGTTGGCATGGACGTCGATGGTCGGCGGCTCGAGCCGCGAAAGCGGAGCCTGAGCGGCGCTGCGGGACCTCGGTGCTGGTGCGCTGCCTCCCTGAAGCATGCGCTGCAGGAGCGCGGTGGCCTCGACCAGTTGGCCGGCGCGCGTCAGGCGGGTCGCTTCGCGGACTATGTCTTGATTCAGCATCGTTCACCTCGTTCTGTCGGCGAGAGCGGCCTTGACCGCGGGAGCGGCATGAAGGGCCCCAAGCACCGAAACCGATGCGATCGTGGCGCGGGCCAACTCGGGAGTGACGTCCTGCGCGATGGTGGCCAGGCCCAAAACATTGATCTGCAGCATCTCGCCGGCGCGGCGCGCGGCTTCGAGATCCTCGCGAGTGTAGTTGCGCAGCCCGAGGTCCAGGCCCTTCCGTGCCGTGGACTGCCTGACGACATCTGCATGGCGTTCGAGCTGGTTGCGGATAGCCGTCCGGATGAAATCGGTCCGGTTCGAATAGAACCCCTCCTGCACCATCAGATCGACGTGGCCGAGGTCGACATAACCAAGGTTGATCGTGATCTTCTCGGTGTCGGGGGTCTTCGGTCGCAGATCGCGCACGTTATCAGCCATTTGTTCCATCCCATCACCATCCATCCGGATGCCTAAGGGATGTTACATGGATGTTGTCGAACTCGATTCAAGGGGAGGCCGCCGTCATTCGGCATCTTGGAGCCGCTGCGGCTCGGCCGCGATCAGCCAGCGTCCCGGTCGTCTTCGTTATATCGGCTGTTGAGCACCCACCAGACGACGCCGACGATGATCGCGATGCCGACGGTGGCGGCAAACCTGTCGTCCCTGACTCCCCCTCCTGCATCCCTGGTTATAACGGACAGATCGGGGGCGGTTTTCCATGGCTTACGACGATCCCAAGCTGCCGCGGGCGGCGCTGCTCGGCGTCTTCTTCGTTGGTTTTGGCTCGGCGGGTACGTGATGGACAAGGATACGGCGGCGGCGACCGAACACGTCTGAGAAAATCGAAATTCCCCCTAATGGGGAGGGCAAGTTGCTCCCTCACCACACAGGGCACCTTCTAACCAATCCGGGCGTCCAGCGGATCGCGGGCCGGGAGGCACCCTGGATGGCGCTCAATTTCAGCAGAAGCACGTAGCAGATCCCCGCCGGTCCGTAGCTGAGATTGACATCCTTTCCAAGCATCCGCGCCATGTCCAACAGCTCCGTGCTGCCGAACCCTCTCCGGACCGGGGCTGCTGCGGGTGGGCCACCACTCTCTCGCCAACTGAATGAGAGCAGTGTTTCGCCTCCCGACGGATCGACCTTGCCTTCAACAGTGATGCGTCCTTCTGGAACGCTCAGCGAGGGCATCGCGCTTGGCGCAGTCCAACCAGAGCGCTGTTTGTCGTTCCGCTGCTTGCAATTCCCTTGAATGCGCTCGGGACCCAGTTTCCGATGAGTCCCTGGGGCGGCGGAGCGTCGTCGAACGGGTGCTTGTCAGACTGCCGCAGGTGGATCAGCGACAGCACCGCTGTCCACAAGCCGCTCAAGGAATTGACGCCTGATCGGCAGCCGCGAACGTCGGATGCCCGGTCCGGCTATGATCCTGAGCTGATGCCCGCGCTCGACCAGGCGCGTCATGATCGGCATTAAGAGAGGAATGTTTCCTCCGTCCTGAAACATCGCGGCGAGGATACGCACGGGTCCGCAGCTCCCGACTAGCTGTGAGCGGCAGTGGGCTAGTCCCGCAAGCTCCGCTCCAGCACCGCACACAAGCTCGTGTAATCGTCCACAACCCGGCCCTCAAATCGTCGGCCATAAAAGACTTTGGCGGTCCGAAAGAAATCGGCAGCCGAGAAGGTGGGACGGAGCCGATGTAGAACTCGCGCAGCTTCCTTTGCTTCGGTCTCTCTCGATTGCAAGCCGAGCGCGCAAACAAGCGCGATCCATTGCTGGGGCGCGTCGCTGTAAAGCGAGATGGCGTTCTTGGCCGCTTGCTCCATTTGCTTCAGATCGCCCGTCTTCCAATGCGACCAAGCCGCGTAATGACTCCAACGGTGCGTACGCGGATCCCGAGGGCTTCTCCGGACCGCCTTCGATATCAGCTCTAGGCTCTCGGCAGGGTCGCCGCCCGCACATCGCTTGACGTTGGCAAGCAGGGCGAGCCCGTGGGGATCGGCTCCGATCTCGTGTGTCGCGGCTTCGAGCAATCCCAATGAGCGATCAATATCACCGGCTGAGTAGAGCGTCGCGTCCGCGCAATTGATTTGAACGAAGGCGTTATCGGATCCGTCTTGCAGCGCCTGTTCCAAATGCTTCCTGGCGGCGGCCCGCTGGATCTTACCCCCGCGCGAGTGGGTCCAGAGCGACTTCCAGGTGTAAATGGCCGAAAGCAAGGCGCGGGCCATGGCATAATGCTCATCCAGCTGAAGGGCCGCCCTCAATTCAGATGCAGCCTTGTCCAACCATTCGGCACTGCGCATGAACAAGATGTGGCCATTGGCCCTTTGCAAGCGCGCCCACGCATCGAGTTCGGCGAGCGGGGTATCAAAAGCTCTTTCAATTTCACTCCTCATCAGTCGCGGCATGAGCCGTCCGACGAGCTCGGATACGATCGAATTCCTGATGAGACGAAAGTCAGCCAACTTTCCTTCGAACACCTCAGCCCAAACAGTCAATCCGGTCGCACCCGCGACCAGGCGAGCATTCACGCGCAGGTCACGGCCGGACAGCTCCAAGCTTCCCTCGACAAGGTACCGAACCCCAAGCTCAAGTGCGATTTTTCGGATATCGCTGGAAACGCCCTTGTAGACCATGCTGGATTGCCTGGCCGTGACGAACAGGCCGGGGATCCTCGACAAGGATGTAGTTAACTCCTCGATCAATCCGTCACAGAAAACCGAGCCCGACCTGTGCCCCATGGCAAGATCGACAAAGGGCAGCACGGCCACGGACGGCTCGGTCGTCGCCGGTACATGAGGAAAGGGGTCCGGAGCCGCAGCCATCCCATGTTGACGATTTATTTCATTGATCCAATCAACGCTGGTTGTGGTCTGCAGATTCCGCGGCTCGGGCACC
>Ga0310811_10000662_pt1 | contig 44033 bp, 38 predicted proteins | sample YCmetagenome_FD_207642 | JGI IMG/M metagenome (GOLD analysis project Ga0310811, IMG submission 207642) | Soil microbial communities from experimental microcosm in Duke University, North Carolina, United States - YC | ecosystem: Engineered > Artificial ecosystem > Soil microcosm > Unclassified ...
ATCGCGCCCGGAGCCGCCGACAAGTTCACCGATCGCGAGCGCCGCCGGCAGCGCCGGTGCCGTCGGGTGCGTCAGCAGGCCATAGACGCGGTCGGCGGCAACGGCGAGTTGGGTGTCGTCATAATCGTCGGCATGAATCCCCACGCCGTTGGCGAAGGCGGCAAAGCGCGGCGCAATCTTGCGGCCGGCACCGATCACCGTCGCCGCGCCCGTACCAAGGTTCAATTCGTCGAGGTGACGCCGCACCAGCGCACCGCTCGGCGCGACCGCCCCGGAAAGAGCCAGGCCGAGACCATCGAGAATCGATTTCTTACCCAGCGCCACCACGTCGTCCGGCAGACCCGACGGTTTCGCGCTGACGATGAAGTCCGCGACATAGCCTGTGAGATCGACGTCAGCCCGGACGGCTTCCATGATGTCTGTCCTCTAAAACCCGTAAGGCCTCGCTCCGGGCGCCCCCAACCCGCGAGGCCAAGAGAGGCAACCATCAGTCAACTGTCAACAATTTTTCAAAGAGAACGAGACCCGGCAAGCGCCTGTCGCAAAGGATCCAGGAGTTGGGCAAGGAACTGAAGCGTAAGAGCTTAGGAGGAAGACGGGCGGTGCGTGCGGGTGCGCTGCGTCCGCGAGAGACCGTTGACGATGTGGGCGCGGCCGGCGGCAAAGGCGCGCATCGGGTCGCGGGCAGCCACGGCCTCGACGATGGCGCGATGCTCGGCATTCGACACCGGCAGAACGTCTCCGCTCGCCAGCGCCCGGTAGCGTTGAATGTGAAGCTCGCGGGCAAATCCCAGATAAATCTGGGCAAGCCGGCTGTTGCCGCACATGCGCGCGATCGCCGAATGGAATTCAAGATTGACCGGATAATATTGGCTGACCTCGCCGGTCTCCACGATCGCCTCCATGCGCGCAATAATCGTCCGCAGTTCTGTGATCTGCGGCCCGGTCACGCGCTCGGCGAGTTGCATGACCATGTAGGCGAAGACGCCGGCGCGCGCTTCGGAGACCTCGGCCGCCTCCTCTTCGCTCAACTCCCGAACGAAAAAGCCCCGGTTCGGGATGATCTGGATGAGGCCGGTCGCCGCGAGCGCGCTGCACGCCTCGCGGATCGGGCCGCGGCTGACGCGGAAACGCTGCGCCAACGCGTTCTCATTGATCCGCTCATTGGGCGTGAACTCGCCGTCCACGATCATCCGCTCGATCTCCGTCCGCACAACGTCAGCGAGCGACCGCGTGCGCAGGAAATCAATGGGCGACAGGTCGCGCGAAGAAGACGGGCTATCGGTCATGATCTAGGCATCCACCATCCGGCAGCAGGATTTTATTGTCATCGCAACACCTCCTGTCCGTAATTGCGTCATCGGTTGTCAAGCGCGTCAGTTGTGATCGTGATGCACGCTAATGCCCCGGTCAACTCCGGCTCGTGCCGCTGCGGCCTTCGCCTCCGAGCAGCGGCAGCCGGTTGGCGATCAGCACGACCGTGAACGACACCACCAACAGCAGAATCCCGAGCACCGAGATCGCACCCATGTCACCGCTTTCGTTCAGATCATAGATGATGACGGAAACGAGTTTTGTGTTCGCGGTTGTCAAAAGGATCGTCGCCGACAATTCACGAATAGTAGCGATGAAGACGAAGCACCAGGTGGCAACGATGCTTGTGCGCAGCAGCGGCGCCGTGATCTGCCACAGGCTTTTCAGCCGCGTAGCGCCGAGAATACGGCTCGCCTCTTCCAGTTCGGGATGGACGCCCTGGAATGCCGCGGCCATCTGCTGATAGCCGGCAGGCAGGCCGAGCGTGAGGAATGCGATCAGCAGGATCCAGAGCGTGCCGTAAAGCCGGAACATCGGACTGGAATAAGCGAGGAACAATCCGACGCCAAGCACGATGCCGGGAATAGCGATCGGCATCGTCGCAAGCGTCCCGAGAATGCCGCTACGCGGATATCGCCGCGCTACCAGATAGGCGACGACGACAACAATCGCCGAGGCAATCGTCGCAGTCATCAGTCCGAGTATCAAAGTATTCCAGATCGCCAGCCGGGTTGCCGAGAATTCGAACAGCACGAATTCGAAGTTGTGCAGCGTGAGCGTCTGCCATGTCAGCGGCTCGGAAATATTGTGGGTCAGGGCCGTCTTGAGCAAAGCCGCATAGGGAAAGATGATGGTGAGACACAGGATCAGGCCGACATAGGCCCAAGCCAGCCATTTCCAGCGGCCGAGCGTCAACCGCAGCGGCACGCCGCTCTTGCCGCCGACCACCGTAAAGCCACGGCGGCCGAGCAGCCATTTCTGTCCTTGCAACAGCAGAACCGTCACGATCAGCAGCGGCAGCGCACTCGCCGCAGCCGTATTGAGATGCGGCGGAAACTGGAAAAAACTCCAGATCTTCGTGGTGATCACATGAAATCCCGCGGGCAGCGCCAGGATCGCCGGCGAGCCAAACGTTGTGAGAGCCTCGACGATGGCGACCAGCGCGCCGGCAAGGATCGCGGGCAGCACCATCGGCAGCGTTATCCGCCACAACGTCGTTGCCGGCTTGGCGCCGAGAATCGATGAGGCCTCTTCGAGATTCGACGGCACCTTGTCGAAAGCATTGGCGACAAGCGTGAACACGAACGGAAACGAATAACAGGTGATGCAGAAGACGAGGCCCGTGAAGCTGAAGATGTTGAACAGATGATCGGAGCGTTCCAGTCCAAACACCCAACGATAAACCTCGTTCAGCATTCCGCTGTTCGGCGCCGCAAGCATCTCCCAGGCGATCGCACCAAGGAAGGGCGGCGTCACGAACGACGCCGTCACCAGACCACGGATGAAGCGGCGGCCCGGCATGTCGGTGCGCGCCACCAGCCACGCCAGCGGCGTCGCCACGATGCAGGACAGAATCCCGACGCTGCCGGCCATGCCGAGCGCGATGAGAAATGCGCGGCGGATGGTCGGATTGCTCACCAGTTGAGCGAAATTCGCGAGCGTCGGGGATCCCTTGCTATCGACCAGGCTGTAATAGGCCAGCCAGAACAAAGGCAGCAGGACCAGCAGGCAAAGGACAGCAGCAAGCAGCAGGAATAGCGGCGTCGAGAAATCGACGCCGCCGCGACGCTTGCTACCTGTGCTGCCGATGGACGATGCGATGCTGGTCACAGGTCCGCCTCAGGTCCCGAAATACTGCTCGTATTTCTGTTTGATCGTCTCGACGGCATCGAGCACTTTTGCCGGATCGGAATTCAGCAGCTTGATCTGCGACAAAGGCGTGCGTCCAGCCTTCTCCTTGACGTCGGGCCGGAACGACCGGAGGCCGCCGAAGTCGCTGTTGAGCTGTTGGCCATCATGCGAGAACATGAAGGAATAAAAAAGCTTGGCGGCGTTCGGATGCGGCGCATGGCTCAGGATTGCGGCATTCCCGGATGCGATCGACGTGCCCTCCGGCGGATAGACGATTTTGATTTTCACGCCCTTATCCTGAAGCATGAAGACGTTGTATTCGTTGCCGTCGGCCTGGATAGGCCGCTCGCCTTGCGCAAGAATTTTCGGCGGCTCGGTCGAAGACTGAACCTGCATGACGTTCTGCTTGCCGAGTTTCTCGTAATAGTCCCAGCCAAGCGCCTGGCTCAGCGCATAGGTGGCGGTCATCACGTTGCCGCTGTAACCGGGATGCGCCTTGACGATCTTGCCTTTGTATTGCGGCTTCAGGAGATCGGTCCACGTCTTCGGCGCATCTTCCGGCTTGATCATGTCGGAGCGATACGCGAGCACCGTGCAGGTGGCGCGAAACGCGGCATAATCTCCGTCAGGATCGCGCTGTTCGGCGGGCCATAACTTGGCAACATCTTCTGGAACCGCCGGTGTCAGCCAACCCTGCTGCTTGAACACAAGAAAGTTCGATGCGTCCGATGTCTCGACCACGTCCGCGTTATAGATGCCGGCGGGATATTCCTGGCCGACGCGCTGATAGACGCGCTCAGAGCCGGACCGTTCGACCTGAACCTTAACGCCGGGATATTTTGCCTCGAAGGCCGCCCCGAGCTTTTGCGCGACCTGAACATCGGTCGAGGTGTAATAGACGACCTTGCCTTCCTTCTTGGCGGCGGCAATCAGATCCGGCGTCACCTGATAGGGCGACGGCGCGGCTGCGATTGCCGTTCCCGACCACACCATCGCGCCCAACAGGGTGACGGCTGCTCCACGTGCTGTCCACATCGGCTCTCTCCGTTTCTCTCCCTCGTGCGCAAGGCCCGGCAGCATTCAGGCGGACAAAGCGGCCAGGTATGGCCGTCCGGGATCGCGACATCGATCGGTGCGGTTACCCGCACCGTTTTTCCGCCCAACATCTTGGGCCAATGGTCAGCGTCCGCCTGCTGATTGTCAACAGTAAACGGTCGTCCCTCTGCCGCGGCATTTGTCCCGGTGAGAGCCCGATGAGACAGCGAGTAAGGAAATGCCCTTCCCGTACGCGGCGTGTGGTGTGCGGAGCGACTTGCCTGCACCGCAGAGGCGGTCCCCGGTTTAGTGGCCTTGCAAGGCACTGGACCCCGGGTCAGCAGCACACCATTTCATGCTGCGCTGCGCCCGGGGAACGTGAGGAATGCGGGGAGAGAATTTTACAGTCCGAGATAGGCGCGGCGGACTTCCGGATCGTCGATGAGTTGTTTGGCGGGGCCGCTGTGGACGATGCGGCCGGTCTCCATGACGTAACCACGATCGGCCGTCGAAAGCGCCAGATTGACGTCCTGTTCGACCAGCAGCACCGTCACGCCTTCATCGCGGATTGTCGTCAGCACATCCTTCAATTGCTCAACGACGACGGGGGCGAGGCCAAGGCTCATCTCGTCGATCATCAACAGCACCGGCGCCGCCATCAGCCCGCGCGCCATGGCGCACATCTGCTGTTCGCCACCCGACATGCTGCCTGCCAGTTGACGCCGCCGCTCCAACAGCCGCGGAAACAGCGCATACATTCTCTCGAGATCGCGCGCGATCGCTGCTTTGTCGGTGCGCTGGTATGCACCCATCAGCAGATTGTCCTGCACGGTCATGCGATCGAAAAGCTGCCGGCCCTCGGGCACCTGCACGAGACCGACCGCAAAGGCCTGATCAGACGTCATCGGCACCAGATTCTGGTTCTTCATGACGATCTCGCCAGTGCTGGCGAGCACCCGCGACAACGCACGCAGCAAGGTCGTCTTGCCGGCCCCGTTGCTGCCGACCAGCGCAACGATCTCTGCGGGATAAACCTCCAGCGCCACGTCGTGCAGGACCGGCATGCCGCCATAGCCGGCGCCCAGCCCCTGCACCGAGAGCAGCTTGTCGGCTCTTTCCGGCATCACGCTCATGCCCGCCTCTTGCCAAGATAGGCTTCGACCACAGCCGCGTTCGAGAGCACGTCGTCAGGCGCGCCATCGGCAATCTTTTCGCCGTGATGGAGCACCAGCAGACGGTCCGAGAGGCTCTTGATCGCCTTGATGACGTGCTCGATCACGAGAATGCTGATGCCCTCGCCGCGCACCTTGCCGATGACCTCGATCACTTCGTCGATCTCGACGTGGTTCAGTCCCGCCATCACCTCATCGCACAACAGAACCTTTGGCTGCATCGCCAATGCCTTCGCCAATTCCAGACGCTTGCGGCCCGGACCGCCCAGCTCATCGGCGCGCTGGTCGACGTTCCGGCCCAGCCCGACGAAATCCAGTTGCGCGCGCGCCCGCTCGCGGGCTTGCGCCAGTTTCGCCTGTTCGCCGTGTCCGAAGAGCGCGCCGACCGCAACATTGTCGAGAACCGACAGACCGGGAAATGGCCGCATGATCTGGAACGTACGCCCTATGCCGAGCCGTGCGCGGCGATAGGCGGGCATGCCGAGCAGCGATTTTCCCTCGAACAGGATGTCGCCCGAAGTCGGCGCCAGCGTCCCGCTGATCAGGCTGATCAGCGTGGTTTTGCCCGCGCCGTTCGGACCGATCACGCCCAAAATCTCTCCGGGCTGCAGCGTAAAGCTGACGTCGTTGACTGCGATCAGCCCCGCAAAGCGCCGCGTCACATGCTGGATGTCGAGGATTGCGCTCATATCCGGTGCGCCCGGATATTTTCGGAAAAATAACGCCATCCTGTCTTGCGGAATCGCCGCAACATGTCGGCGAGGCCACGCGGCATGAGAACCACCGCCGCCACGACGACGACGCCGAAGAACAGGCCGGCGATGCTAGTGACTTCGCTCGACAGGACTTCCGAAATCGCCGACAGCGAAAACGCGCCGACGATCGGCCCGAGAATCGTACCGGGACCGCCAAACACCGCCATGATGATCATCTTGACGTTCAAGCTGATGTCGAAGGCGCTTTCCGGATCGAGAAACGTGATCCAGTAGGCATGGATTCCGCCGGCCAGCGCGCTGAAAATGCCCGACAGCGCGAAGGCAAGCGTCTTATACAATGTCGTATTGACGCCCATCACCGCCGCACCTTCTTCGTTTTCGCGGATCGCGATCAATCCGAAACCGAAGCGGCTCCGCGTCAACCAGTAGATCGTCAGTGTCGCCACCACCAGAAGCCCGAGCGACAGCTCATAGAACAGCGGATCGTTGTTGAGCGGCGGCAAGACGAGGCCGATATTCCGACCGGCAAGCGCCACGTTGGACACGATCGCCGACATCACCTGCGCCAGTGCCAGCGTTGCGATTGCGAAATAATGCCCCCTTAATCGTAGCACCGGTATCCCGAGCAATATGGCGAAGACGACGGCGAGCACCACGCCGAACCCGAGGCCGAAATAAAACGGCAGGTTCCACTGCACCATCGCGATGGCGACGCCATAGCTGCCGAGCCCGTAGAACACGGAGTTGCCGAAGGAAGCGTAGCCGGTATAGCCGCCAATGATATTCCAGCCCTGCGCCAGAACCGCCAGCAGCAGCGCATTGATGCCGAACTGGATCAATACATCCGACCCGAACCACGGCACCAGGGCGAGGATCGCCACGGCCGCCAGAATGAGGATGATGCGGAGCGCCTTCATGCGGTCTTTCCGAGCAAGCCGCTGGGGCGCACGATCAAGACGAGCACCAGCACGCCGAAGCTCGCAACATCCGCGAAGGTCGGCCCGATATAGAGCGCGGTGAGCGATTCAATGATCCCGAGGAACAAGCCGCCGACAATCACGCCGAGAGGATTGTCCAATCCGCCGATGATCGAGATGGCAAAGGATTTCGCTGTTAATGTCGCGCCGATGTAGGGATTGATCTGCGACACCGTTCCATAGAGACCGCCGGCAGCGCCGGCCAACGCAATGCCGATGCCAAACGTCATGGCGTAGAGATGACGCGGCTCGACGCCATAGAGCCGCGCCGCCACCAGATTCTGCGCCGTCGCCCGGATGGCGCGCCCGAGCCGCGTGTGCAGCAGGAACAGCCACATCGCCACCGTCAGCACGATGGCGACGCCGAACGCCATAAGCCGCACCATTGGCACCACCACCGGACCCAGAAAGATGCTGTGGCCCGCATAAGGAGGATTGATGGTGCGGAAGTCAGCCGAAAACGCCAATTGCGCCAGATAGGTCAGCACGACCTCCAGGCCAAAGGTGATCAGCAGGGTGTTGAACATCGGCGCGCGCACAACGAGGTTCAGAATACCGCGTTGCAACGCGTAGCCAACGCAGAACATCACGACAGCAGTGATCGGCAGTCCCAGGAAGGGGTCGATATGGGCGTATGTGTAGAGATGCCACGACACATAGGCGCCGAGCATGATGAACGCGCCATGCGCGAGATTGACGATGTTCAACACGCCCCAGACCAAGGCAAGGCCGAGTGCCATGACAGCATACAGCCCGCCCAGAAGAATCCCGTTGATCAGGATTTGCGCAAGCAGATCCACAACGCCCCCCTTTTTTCCGACCGATGTCCGCGCGCGTCTTAGCGCGCGTTCCAGGCCGGCATCGGATATTTCGGAGGCGTGATGATTCCCTTGGCGCCATAGACCGCAACCAGCGCGTTACCTTGCACCTGGATCACGGTCTGCGGCAGATCGATCTGGCCGTTCGCGTTGAATGCAATCGGGCCATAGAGACTGTCGAACTTCACCTTGGTCAGCGCATCACGCACCTTCTCCCGATCGACAGCACCGGCGTCTTCGATCGCCTTGACCAGCGCCTCGACATCAGCCACGCCGGACGCGGCGTGATAATCCGGCTCGTAGCCAAATTTCGCCTTATAATCCTTGGCAAATTGTTCGGCGTCACCAAACCAGCGATCCTTCAAGGTTGCCGAAGGCAGCCATGCCGTCATGCCGAAGGCATAGTCGGCATCCTTACCCAGCGCCTTGCGGAAATCCTCGCTCGGGACACCGACCGTGAAAGAATACATTTTTGGAGCAACGGCGAGGCTCTTGGCCTGCCGCACGAAATTCAGAATTTCCGTTTCGTGGCCAGCCACCAGAACAGCGTCGACTTTCTTGCTTCTGATCTGCGAGAGCAGCGAATTGAAATCGGTCGCATTGGTGCTGTAGCGCTCGTCCATCACCACCGACAATCCGGCCTTCTTCAGCAAAGGCCGCGTGCCGTCAGCCACGGAAACGTCGAAGGAATCGTCGGCATAAAGCAGGGCGACGGATTTCGGAGCCGGATTGAGCCCTTTGAGCATCTCGACCGTCGAACCGAAATAGTTGCTCGCCGGCGCCAGCGTTCCGAAAATATACTTGAATTTGCGCGAGAAAATCTGGTCGGACGCCCCACCACCCTGAACCATCGGAATCTTGTATTTTTCAGACACCGCTGAATCGGCCAGCGCGAAATTGCTTGCGAACGGTCCGAGCAGTAAATCAACCTTGTCCTGCGAAACCAGTTGCGTGTACTGGCGCACGCTCAAATTGACGTCGGACTGATTGTCGTAAAGCTTGAGCACGAGCTTGCTGGTTTCGCCGCCAACCTTGACGCCACCGGCCGCATTGATCTTGTCGATCGCAAACTGATAGGCGTCGCGATAGTAGCGCCCCGTATTGGCGGACGGTCCTGTCAACTGGACCGATGCCCCCAGGACGATATCCTTGGCCAGCACCGCGCTGGTCGGCATCGCAAAGGCGACGGCGGCCAGCAGCAAGGCTGGCGAACAAAGCTTCTTCGACATTGATTTCATCCTCTCCTGCGTCTCATTCCCGACTGATGTAACGTTATTTTTATCTGGATTATGACTATCCAGCTTTCCGCCTTCAGCATCTTGCGTCTGCATGGCGACGACAAGCAAGCACCCATAGCGCCTCACCATGGTGCCGTTAATGCCATATCCTGCCAACGGCTCATCCTGCAAGCCTTGACTGCAAAGCCTTTGAGCGCACGCTTTAATGGCGTGTGGTGCTGCGGATGATCATTTTTGGAACAGTCCTGCAGAACAGTCCTGCAATGGGCAACATGCCCCGCGGCGTCCATGTCCGCAAGAACCTGCGGCACCAAGAACCTGCGGCACCATGTCCATTTCGGGTTCGTGGACCCACGCCGACGCTGCACCACTTCATTGTGCGCCCGCCGGTGCGCGGATGGACCGGGCAGTTGAACCCGGGATCAATGTTCCGCGTTTGCGGACGAAACGATCGATAGGCTTACTGCATCGGCGGCTTTGTCTTAGGCGACATCTTGGGCGATGTCTTCGACGCCGATTTGGGCGACGGACGCTTGCCACCCGTCGTCTCCTTCGACGCGACAGACTCCGGCATGTATTTCGCCACCACTGCGGGGTCGAGTTTCGTCATTTCCGTATCAGGCAGCCTGTTCCACACTTCATCCTTCCCCAGCAGCGGAATGCCGAGATAGCCGCGCACGGTCAGTGTCTGCCCGTCTGGGCTCAGCGTCATCTTGGCGCGATAGATATCGCCGTCGCGCGGGTCGAGAATGCTGCCGTCCTCGTAATCCAAGCCTTTTCGCTTCATCCCGCGAATGAAGGACAGGCCCAGCAACGGCTGGTCCTTGCGATCGTCAACGCAACCCTTACACTTGGGGTTCGGGGGATCTGACGGGCGCGGGAACAGTTTCGCGATCGCCCCCTGATAAACATTGTCGCCGTCCTCGACGAACAGGAACCAACTGATCGGCTCACCTGTCTCGCTCCGCTTTTCCCAAAGCCCAACCACGGTCGGCTGCTTCGATTGCGCCTGCGCCATCCGACCCGGGGCGGCGCGCTGCGGGGACGGTTGCGCATGGACGGCCGCGCCAAAACCCGCAACCATGGCCAATACAAAAACTGCCGATCGAGCTATCATGTCAAATCCTCATGCGAACAGGGTGCATCCCTTGCGCTGGAATATGGCTGTTTCGCGAAAGGACGAAGGAGATGCTGCGAAAACAGCAGCTTGGAACCTCAAAACCGGTATAGCGTTATCGGCGAGCATCTCACTGCAAAGCCCGGTGTAGCGTCATCGGCGAGCATCCCCACCGCAAAGCGGAGTCGGCTACGATCATGTCCCATTCCAGCTTTGCGCTCAGCAATCTGCGTGCGGCAGTGATCGTAATTGTCCTTTTCTTCCACTCCTGCGTCGCCTATCTCGCATCCGCTCCGCAACCGATCCCGTTCAATCAGCCGCCCTTCGCCTGGCAAGCCTTCCCCATTGTCGATGCGCATCGCTGGCTCGGCTTCGATGTGTTTTGCGCCACCCAGGACGTCAATCTGATGGCGCTGATGTTTTTCCTGTCCGGGCTGTTCGTTGCGCCCAGCCTCGCGCGCAAGGGCGCCTGGACTTACTTCTATGATCGCGTGCGTCGCATCGGGGTGCCGTTCCTGCTGGCCGTCGCATTCCTGAGTCCGCTTGCGCTCTATCCTGCCTACAGCACCCGCACGCTTGATCCGAGCCTTGCCGATTTCTGGAAACAATGGATGTCACTGCCGTTCTGGCCAAGCGGCCCGGAATGGTTTTTGTGGCAGCTCATGGTGATCAACGTGATGGCGGCCGCGCTCTATGCGGTCGTGCCGGACATCATCGGTCCCTTCCGCCGTTTCGCCGCCTGGGCTGGCACGCGGCCCTTGAAGTATTTCGCGGTGCTTTGCGCGGGTTCGCTCATCGCCTATGCGCCATTGGCGTTCGTCTATTCTCCCTGGAGCTGGACCGGATTCGGGCCGCTCGTCTTTCAGTACTGTCGGCCGCTGATTTACATCCTGATGTTCTTCTTTGGCTTCGCCATCGGCAGCGAGGGCCTCGGCCGCGGCCTGCTGGCCTGCGACGGTCCGCTGGCGCGCCATTGGGCGTGGTGGACCGCGGCGGCGGCGGGAAGTTTTTGCGTATGGGCCGGCATTACCGCCTTGACCATGCCGGACTGGGCGACGGCGAACCTAGCGGCCCGCATCGGCGCGATCCTTTCCTATCCGATCGCGTGCGTCGCCGGCGGACTGTTCATGCTGTCCGTGTTCTTGCGATTTAGTCGCCGGCGTTCCTGGGTCCTCGACAGCCTGTCGGCGAATGCCTATGGCATGTATCTCGTGCATTACGTCTTCGCCGTCTGGCTGCAATATGCTCTGATGTCGAGCGACCTGCATGCAACCGTCAAAACGATGATCGTCTTTGCCGGCGTGTTACCACTGAGCTGGGCGATAAGCGCCGGTTTCAACCGACTGCTTGCCGGCTCGTCTGCGGTCGCAACCAAACGGCCGATCTGGACCGTCTCCCGCTGAGAGTCCCCAAGCCGCAACAGAGGGCCGTATGCCGCTGAATTTCACGCTTGCCTCGCGCAATCTTTTCCATGACCGGATTCGCTTCGTCGCCACCACGATCGGCATCGTGTTTTCCGTGGTGCTGGTGATGGTGCAGATGGGCCTCTATCTCGGCTTCGGGCAGATGGTCACCAAGATGATCGACCAGGCCTCGCCCGACCTGTGGGTCATGCGCAGCGGCACCAAATGCTTCGAGGACCCGTCCCTGATCGACGCGCGCAAGCGCGACGCCTATCTCGCGGTGAAGGGCGTCGCCGACGTCAACGCCCTGGTCATCGGCTTTTCCGACTGGCATATGGCGAACGGCGCGATCACGCCGGTTTTCATCGTCGGATCGAACCTGAAAGGTGACGGACTCAAGCCCTGGAACGTGGTCGCCGGTTCGGCGCAGTCGCTGTCGGAAGACGGTGCCGTCGCCGTCGACAAGACCTACAGCGAACGCCTGGGCACATCGGGGCTTGGATCGGAGGCGGAAATCCGCGGCCATGCGGTCAAGGTGACCGCGCTCACCGACGGAATCCGTTCCTTCACCACGACCCCTTATGTCTTCGTGGATATGAGCCGCGCCCGCACCTATGTCGGCATCCCAAACACCTATGCGAATTATTTTCTTGTCAAGCTGAAGCCCGGCGCCAATGTCGATCAGGTGCGCCACGATATCGAAGCGCAAAGTCCCACCAATGAAGTGCTGACCACGCCGGAATTTCGCGATCGCAGCCGTAATTTCTGGCTGTTCGGCACCGGCGCTGGTGTTGCGCTGTTTGCCGGAGCCTTGCTCGGCGTGATCGTCGGCACCGTGATCGTGGCGCAGACGCTTTATTCCAGCACCAAGGATCACATCGACGAATTCGCCACGCTGCGCGCCATGGGCTCATCCAATCGCTACATCTACGGCGTCATCATCTACCAGGCGCTGCTCAATGCGGTGGTCGGCTTCGGCCTTGCTTCATTGGTCGGCTTTGCCGTCGTGTACTTCACCTCCGGCGGCGCTTTGCCGGTCGTGATCACGCCTCTACTGATGAGCGCGATCTTCCTGCTGACGGTGGTCATGTGCATCGTCTCCGCGTTCGCCGCGATTCTGCGTGTCCTGCGCATCGACCCGGTCATGGTATTCACCAAATGAACGATCCGATCCTCGAAGCCAAGAACGTCAGTAGCGTATTGGGGAGCGGCGCCGGCAGGGTGCAGGCGCTGAAAGACGTAAACCTCACCTTGCATGGGGGCGAACTGACCATGCTGATGGGCCCGTCCGGCAGCGGCAAGACCACGCTGCTCTCCATTCTCGGCTTCATGCTGACGCCGACGTCCGGCAGCGTGTGCATCCGCGGTCAGTCAACGGAGAACGGCGATGCCGAGACGCTCGCCCGTGTGCGCCGGGAGCATATCGGCCTGATCTTCCAGTCTTACCATCTCTTTCCGACGCTCACCGCAGCCGAGAATGTTCAAGTAGCGCTCGATGTGCGTGGCGAGGCCGGTAGCAAGGCGCGCACGAGGTCGCACGATGCGTTGGCGCAGGTCGGGCTTTCGCACAAGATCAACTCCTACCCGCGCGAGATGAGCGGCGGCGAACAGCAGCGGGTCGCCATCGCCCGGGCGATCGTCTCCACGCCCAGCGTTATTCTTGCCGATGAGCCGACGGCGGCACTCGACAGCGGCAACGGTCACGCGATCATGGATGTCCTCGCCGCGATCGCAAAAGACCCCAGCCGCAGCGTGCTGGTGGTGACGCACGACTCACGGCTAACATCCTTTTCCAGTCGGATTCACAGCATCGAGGATGGTCGCATCGTTGGCGAACAGCCGGCGGCCGGCTCATGCCCCGTTCACGCCACCCCGTTGCCACCGAACGATGCCGTCCGCGCCGAAACGGGTTGAACCGCGAAAGTTCAGCGCCCGGCAGCCTTCGTACCGGGAAGCGCGAGCGACAAGTCGCGGATTTCGCTCGCTGCGGCGCCATAACCTTCACGCATAAGCGGAAACGCGCTTTCCAGCCAATGGCTGGCCAGCGGCTCGGCTGGAGCCAGATGGCGTGTGTTGAGTTCTGAAATCCGCGCCACGCCGAGAAGCGCCATCGCGCATCGGATCTCGCTTTCGATGATCTCGATCATGCGGACGACGGCGTCTTCGCCGCCTGCTCCGAGCGCGATCCCTTGCAGGCGGCCGAGCCCCACCGCCGTCGCGCCGAGCGCCAGCGCCTTGAGCACATCCGTCCCGCGCATGATCGCGCCGTCGACGATGATTTCGGCACGCCCGGCGACAGCAACAACGATCTCGGGCAACACCGCGATCGACGCTTGCGAATGATCGAGTTGACGGCCGCCATGGTTGGACACGTAAATGCAATCCACGCCCCGTTCGACCGCGATCTCGGCGTCCTCGGCGGTGGCGATGCCTTTGAGGATCAACGGGACATCGACGTAAGACCGGATCCGGTCGATGTCGCTCCAATTGAACGCGGCCTGGAACGATTCACTCGCCGCGCCCTGGCGCGACGTCGGGCGGTGGCCTTTCGCCAGATCGCGCTCGCGGCGCCCGTAATTGGCACGATCGACGGTCAGGCAGATGCCGCGATAGCCGCAGGCCATCGCCTTTTTCAGCGTTTCGTCCACCCATTGCTTGTCGCCGCGCACGTAGAGCTGGAAAAATTTCGGATGATCGGCCGCACGCGCGACCTCCTCCATGCCGGGCGCACAGACCGAACTGAGCATGTGGATGACGCCGGTGCGTGCTGCTGCGCGCGTCGGCGCCACACCACCCTCAGCGATGATGTCCTGCATCGAGCCGATCGGCGCGAGAATGACCGGCAGCTTGAGCTTCTGCCCCAGCAGAGATGTGCTGGTGTCGATATGCTCGACATCGCGCAGCACCCGCGGACGGAATGCAAGACGGTCGAGGGCGCGCCGATTCTGATTCAGAGTCGTTTCCGTTTCCGACCCGCCCATCACGTAATCCCACGCCCCAGGCGAGAGATTGCGTTTCGCGACGGTCAACAACTGGAACAGGGTCTCGACCTGTTTGACATCGGTCATGCGAGAGGGTCCTGGGACACCGGGATAAACTGCGGTGATCGCTGGCGGAAAGCGCCCGAAAACAGGGCGAGCGGTTCAGAAAGGCATTTCGCTAAAAAAACAAGACGGCGCCGATCTTCGGTAGCCTAGCAAAACGCATACTTTCCGGCCACTCTCCTGATGCAGGATGATCGTTTGATTTGCGCTGAATAGTTTGCCCGCATGGTCCTCTTGCGCCTTTCGTCGCACGCGCGACAGATCGGCTTGGCCAAATCAGTCACCCTCGCCTAGATTGCACCGGACGCCCGCCGGGACAGCTTCCATCGCTCTTACAATCGGACCCCGTACACCCTTATGGCAGACGATCCGTCCGTTCGATCCGTCCCGCGCGAGGCCAGCACGTCTCCTCTGGCGCCATTCCGGCATGACGTTTTCCGTGCCGTCTGGTTTGCGAGCCTTGCGTCCAATTTCGGCGGACTGATCCAATCGGTCGGCGCCTCCTGGATGATGGCGTCGATCTCGGATTCAGCCAACATGGTGGCACTCGTGCAAGCGTCGACGGCGCTGCCGATCATGCTGTTCTCGCTGCCCGCCGGGGCAATCGCCGACAATTATGACCGCCGCGGCGTCATGCTTGTTGCGCAGATTTTCCTGTGTGTGGTTTCGGTCCTGCTGACGGCCGCCGCTTATCTCGGCTTCGTCACGCCGTGGCTGCTCCTCACGTTCACGTTTTTCATCGGTTGCGGGACCGCACTGAATGGACCGGCGTGGCAATCGTCGGTCGGCAAGATGGTGCCGCGGCATGATCTGCCGGCGGCGATCGCCCTCAACAGCATGGGCTTCAATATCGCCCGCAGCGTCGGACCGGCGGTTGGTGGCGCCATCGTCGCGATCGCCGGGGCAGCGTCCGCATTCGCCGTTAACGCCATCAGCTATCTCGGCCTCATTGTCGTGCTGTTCCGCTGGAATCCGGAACGTATTCCACGGACATTGCCACCGGAAACCATCGGCAACGCGATGGGCGCAGGCGTCCGCTATGTCGGCATGTCGCCGACGATCCGTCAGGTGCTGTTGCGCAGCTTCGTGTTCGGTCTCGCTGCAAGTGCGGTGCAGGCCCTCATGCCTCTCATCGCCCGGGACCTGATACACGGCGGGCCGCTGACATTCGGCGTTCTCCTCGGCGCCTTCGGGTTCGGTGCCGTCGGCGGCGCGTTGCTCAGCACCCGCGTGCGCGGACTTCTCTCGGTCGAAATGATGGTGCGTGGCGTGTTTGGCGGGTTTGCCTTCTGCGCGGCCATCACCGCCCTTAGTCCCATCCCGTCGCTGACGGTCGTGGCGATGACGCTCGGCGGCGCGTGCTGGGTGCTGGGGATGTCGACCTTCAATGTCGCCGTCCAGCTTTCCGCGCCGCGATGGGTCGTCGGCCGCGCCCTTGCCCTGTACCAAATGGCGGCTTTTGGCGGCATCGCCGTCGGCAGCGGCATATGGGGCGCGCTGGCGGAACGCCTCGGCTCCAGCGATGCGCTGCTGATTTCAGCAGGCGTTCATGCGCTCGGCATCGCTATTGGCTTCATCTTTTCGTTGCCAGACATGCAGGAGTCGAATCTCGACCCGCTCAGCCGCTGGACCGAGCCGACGATCGCCGTCGACATCACGCCGCGAAGCGGACCGATCGTGATCACCGTCGAATATCTCATTCGTCCGGAAGACGTCATCCAGTTTCTCGCGGCGATGGCGGAACGGCGGCGGGTCCGCCGCCGCGATGGCGCGCGGCACTGGAGCCTGCTGCGCGATCTATCGGACCCTGATTTGTGGATCGAGCGGTATCACACGCCGACCTGGCTGGATTACGTTCGTCACAACCAGCGGATCACGCAAGCCGACGCCGCGGTCGGCGATCAGTTAAGGTCGTTGCATCGCGGATCGGCACCACCACGCGTCCGTCGCATGATCGAACGTCAGACCGGCTCGCTACCCGCAGGCACAATCGCGCACGAGCATGACAGCGACGAACCGCTGACCGATCCATCTCGCTCCTGATAAGTTCCACACGGAGCCGCAAGAACTTAACACCACCATCAATAATAATGAGCCTGTCGTCTTTGCGCCGGCTCTATAAACGGGAGGAAAGATGAAACGGTCCATGACATCCACGAGCGCGCTGGTTTTTGCCGTCTCGCTTGCCGCAGTCCTCATGACAACCTCCGTGCGGGCCGCCGACTTCTATGCCGGCAAAACGATACGCATGCTGGTCGGATATAACGCGGGAACGGGTAACGACGCCTACATGCGCGTGCTGTCCCGTCACTTGGCAGACCACATTCCCGGCAAGCCGCTCATCGTGCCGGAGAACCGGCCGGGTGCCGCGAGCCTGGTAATGATGAATTATCTCTACAATGTCGCGCCGCGTGACGGCACGGCCATCGGTCTTCCCTCCGCCAATCTCGTCACGGAACCGTTGTTCGACAACCCGCAAGCAAAATACGACGCGAAGAAATTCACGTGGCTCGGCAGCATGAGCCGCGACACGGCGCTTTGCCTGACGTGGCACACGTCCGGAATCAACACGCTCGCAGACGCCAAAAAGCGTGAAGTGCTTGTCGGTTCGACCGGGGTGGCCTCAAATAGCACGCTATTCCCCAAAATCCTCGACGCGCTGTTCGGCACGAAACTCAAGCCTATCGTGGGCTATCCGGACAGCAGTGCGATCGGCCTTGCCATGCAACGGGGAGAGCTTGCCGGCTATTGCAGCTTTCCCTTGAACGCAATCCGGTCTGCCCATCCGGAGTGGATCGACAAGCATCTCGTCAACGTCCTCGTTCAACTGACCACGCGCAAAAATCCGGCGCTGTCAAACGTCCCCCTGATCATGGACCTGGCGACCGACGACGCAACCCGCGAGGCACTCGCTCTTGTTTTTGGTGATCAGGAAATGGGTCGTCCTCTTGCCGGGCCGCCGGGAGTTCCGGCAGATCGCGTCGCGATCCTGCGGCGCGCATTCGAAGACACTTTGGCCGATCCCGCGTTTCTGGCCGACGCAAAAACGACGGGCGTTGCAATCGATGGCCCCATAAACGGCAAGCAAGTCGAGGAGATCATCGATGCGCTGTATGCAACACCGAAGACGGTCGTCGCGCGCATCCAACGTCTGAAGGAAGACAGCAATAAAAGATGACGACTGAAGGTCGTTCGGATTAGACTTCGCAGATCACAACGCCGTCGTCTGTCTGAGAGACAGCGGCGTCATGTGGGAATTCGAAGAACGCTCATAAAAAGTAAAAAAGGGAGTGGATTCATGAAAGCGACAGATAACGTTTTGGCCCGTGCTCCGAATGCCGACCGCGATCCCGAAATCCTCTCGTTGCGGACTCAACTCGTTTCGAAGGGACACACGAAGAAGCTTCTTGCCCAAACCGACATGATGACCCTGCACATCCATTGCTACGCCCCGAAAGGAGGCGAAAATGGACTGCATACCCATGTCAAGGAAGACCATGTGTTTCTGTGCCTGCAAGGCGAGGCGCAGTTTTCCGGGCTCAACGGTCCGCTGGCGCCGCTGAAGAAGCACCAGGCTGTCTTCATTCCCCGCGGCTGTTTTTATTCATTTTCGAATGAGACCGACGAACCCTGCATTCTCGCCCGCTTCGGCGCCAGTCCGGATGGCTATAGCAGCGAGCGCATCGATCCGCAGGGCAAGCCCATCGCCGGACGGTCCAAAAAAGTCGGGGCACCTGTTCCTGTGCTGATCGACAATGCGTTTTTCGAATAGTCGACACAATCGCTGGAGCAAGGCCTGAATTTTTGCGGGCGCGCATTGCTCTATCGGGGCCGGCCTGAGGCGGGCGGAGGGAACCAATGGTCAAGACACCAGCAAGACGCATCATCGGCGTAGTCGCAGCGGCCTGCCTGAGCGTCGCGGCGAATGGCGCGCGCGCTCGGGCCGACGATGTCGAGACTTTCTATAAGGGAAAGACGATCGAGCTTTATGTCGGGTTTTTCGTCGGCGCGGGATATGACCAGCGCGCCAGGCTGCTCGCCCGCCATATGGGGCAGTACATCCCCGGCAATCCAAATATCATCGTACGGAATATGGGCGGCGCAGGCAGCCTGAAGCTTGCGAACTGGCTCAAGAAAATCGCCCCGCGAGACGGAAGCGTGTTCGGCATGATCGGCCGTGGCGCCGGCTTCGATCCGCTGCTTGGCGTGAAGGCGGCACAATTTTCGGGGCCGGAATTCAACTGGATCGGCACGCCGAGCGGCGAAACCTATTTGTGCGCGGTCCTCGCCTCGACTGGCGTGAAACGCTTCGAGGATACGTTCACCCACAAGGTGATCGTCGGGTCAGTGGGTACCGGAGACAGTGGCGAAATTCCGGGCATCATGAATGCGATGTTCGGATCAAAATTCGAACTGGTGTCCGGTTACAAGGTAACCGGCGACGTGTCTCTCGCAATGGAGCGGGGCGAGGTTCAGGGCCGTTGCGGCTGGGCGTGGTCTGCCCTGAAAGCAACGCATCAGCGTTGGATCGACGAGAAGAAGCTCAACCTCCTCGTCCAGTTCAATCGCGTTCAAGATCCGGAACTGCCTCAGGTCCCGATTATTTTCGATTTCGCGCACAACGACAAGCAGCGCAAAATCCTCAATCTCATTTTTTCGCGACAGGATTTCGGCTGGCCATTCCTGGCGCCTCCCGGCGTTCCGGCCGACAGGGTCGTGACCTTGCGCAAAGCGTTCATGGCTGCGATGGCGGACAAAACCTTACAGACCGAAGCCGCCAAGGAGAAAATCGACATTGCGCCCGTGTCCGGCGAAAAGCTCCAGCAGATGATCGCCGAGATCTACGACAGTCCCGCCGACATCGTGCAAGAAACGAAGAGGCTGATGCCGAATGGGCATTAGGGCAGACTAAGAAAAATCGAAGTCGTTATTTCGCTTTCCGAAGGCGGCTTTCATTCAGATAACGCTCGGCGCCCGGGTGCAACGGCACGTCGATCGGTGTGGAATAGGTATCCTGCCAGACTTGGCGGATGTCGCCCTTGAAGCCGGTTTCCTCCCAGGGGATTTCATCCTGCCGCGCCGCGAAGGCTGCGGCGACGTCGTAGGCCATTTGCTCGGAAAGGTCCTCGCGCGCGTAAAGCGGCCATCCGCTGTAATCGATGCCCACAAGATCCTTGTTCAGGTTCGGGAATAATTCTCGCGGGACGGCATTTTGACGCCAGCCGAGCGTCTTCAAATGGGCAAGAAGGTCCGGCTCAAGATCGAGCGGCATCATTCCATGCTTCAGCGCTTCGTTGAACCAGATCACCAGGCCTTCATCGAAAATGGCATCGAGCTTTCCCTCGGGGAGAAGGGTCATCCGGCGCGGGTCTGCAGGCGCCCCCGTCAGGTTCAGCTTGCCGCCCCATGAGACGATGTCGGCGAGACTGAACCCGTAGAAACCCAGAACCTGATCGATGATGACGCGCGTCGAATGCGTGACATCCTCCTTCACGGAAACATGCAGCGGATACTGCTGGTTCTTGACGTCCGCGAGAGAGCGCAGCCCCGTCTTGGGATTGAGCATGAAGACGAACCAGTCCCATGTCGGATACACACCGATCACGCGCAGGGGCAACGGCTTGGGGAAAAGGCCAACACCGCGATAAGCCTGCGTGAGCAGGCCTGACGGATTGATCATCGCCATTTCCAGATTGCCGGCGGCAACATCGTGAGCAAGAATCGGCGATCCCGTCGCCATACGCAGCGCCGGGCGGAACTGGACATCGGAACCGTTACCGACCGTGATGCACATGTCGCGGTCGCCGCCATAGGGCGTTAGCGGATTACCGGCAACATGCAATCCCAGCTCCCACAGCATTTTCGCACGCTTGAAATTGGACCCCCGCGGCAAACGTTCCATAACGACTTCCTTAAATTTCCAGTAAGTGAATCCGATTGCCGTGGATCGCAATGTTTCTGCGCGCGGCGGTCACTGATTGAGGATTTTGCGCACGCGCTCAACAACCGAAGGTGGCGTGTTCGCAACATTCTCGACGATTTTCTGCACCGCCTCGCCGGAGAGCGGCGAAACCTCGAGCTTGCCCTTTTTCGCATCCGCGATGTATTCGGGATCGGACATCGTCTCCATGAAGGCCTTGCGCAACATCGCGACACGTTCCGGCGGCAGACCCGGCGGCGCGATAAACGGCTTGCCCATTTCCTGGCGAAACAACAGCAGATTCATGGCCTGACGATCCTCGGCATTCGTCACCAATTCGTAAGCCGATGGGACATCGGAGAGCTCGGGAATCCTTTGCTGACCGTACTGCAGCAGCACACGCATTGATCCATCGCGATAGGCATAGGCATGGCGGGTGGATTCGTAGTCCCATGTCGTGCCCGAAACGCCTTCGACCTCGCCACGCGAGATGGCCAGCGAAATATCGGCCACGGTGCGATAGCCCAGCACGAGCTTGTATCGGAAATGCGCAATCGCGTTCATCAGCCGCGGCAAGTCATAGACCGCCGCACCGGGGCCGGTCGCCCCCAGAACGATTTCCCGATTGCGGATATCGTCGACCGTTTTGACCGGCACCTTCGTTGAAACGACATCGAGATAGATCGCCTTCGCGGCGCTTCCAACCCATGTCATCTTCGCCGCATCGAACTTCGCTTCCGGATAGAACAAGGGCATGGTCGGCGCACCGCTTGCGACGGTGCCAATCACGGTGCCGTCTTTCGGCGCGATGTTGTAGATATAGTTGGCCGCGTTCATGCTTCCCGCCGTCGGCATGCTGACGGGGATCACGGTCGGCTCGCCCGGCAGATGTTTCCCTATGTGACGCGCGAGCGCGCGGGCGACAAGATCGTAGCTGCCACCGACACCGAATCCGATGATGATCTTGAGCTGCTTGCCGCGATAATAATCATCTCCGGCTCTGGCAATACCAGCCGCACCCAACTGCACCATGGTCAAGAGCAGGCACGGCAGCATCAGGCGGCCAATCGTTCTTTTCCGTAGCATGTGTTTCCTCCGACTTATTCAGATAGCCTTTCTTGAAAATCCTGGAGTTTTTGAAAATCGTAGAGTCGCGCCGGATTTTCGACCAGAATCTTCCGCCTGAGATCCGCGTCGCCGACCCACGCGCCGAAAACGTCGAGCAGCTTTCCTGTATCAGGCGCCTCATCCTTTTGATTCAGAAACGGCCAATCGCTGCCCCAGACCAGCCGATCGGCGTTGGCCGAGACCATCGCGTCATGCAACGACCGGACATCGTCGAAAGGTGCACCCTCGCCGCTTGTCCGATAAACGGTCAGTTTGATCCAGATGTCGCCGTCGCGTAGAGCATGGATGATTGTTCGGATCGCAGGATCGTCGAGGGCTTTCGCGGGCGGCCCCACGCGAGCGAGATGATCGAACACGAGCGGCACGCCATGTTGACGCCACGCCGGCAGCGCCTCGGCGATCCTGTCGCATGCCGCATAAATCTGCGCATGCCATCCCATTTCACGCATCCGCGGCGCAAGGCGCGGCAATTCTTTGGTTGTGATGCCGGCGGAGCCACCGACTTTCACCAGATCGTTGAACCTCAGCGCGCGTATGCCCGCGTCATGCAACGCCGCTGCATCGGCGTCGCTTAATGAACCATCCTTGACCGCAACGCCGCGCAGAGACAGAGGCGCGCTTTGCAAGGCCTCAAGCATCACGGAACAATCTTGCCCGTACAAAGACGGCTGGACGAGAACGGCGCGTTCAAATCCGACTGCCTCCAGCATTTTGCGATACGCAGCGAACGAAGCAAGCGATGGCTTCCGCTCCAGGGCGATGGGAGCAGAGCGGAAGCCAAAAATATGAGCATGAGCGTCGCATGCGCCGCGCGGAAGAGTGAAGCGCGGCTGCGACGGCCGTTCGAGCGCTTGAGCGAGGGACGATGTTAAGTCCATGTGCCGCCCGCAGCGCGGCCTATGCCACGCCAGTGTCCGATTCCGAACCGAATTTCATCTCGCGGTGGACGGTTCTACTTCAGGATGGCCCGCAAGCGCTCGACAGACGCTTTTGGCAGCTTGTAGGTGCGATTGATCAAATCCTCGATCACATCGCCGCGAACGAGTACGTGCTCGAGGTTGATCTTGTCGGCTTCGGCAAGATAGGCCGGGTCGCGCAAGGTCGCTTCAAAAGCATCGCGCAAGACTTTCACACGGCCTGGCTCAAGACCGGGCGGCGCGACAAACGGCCATGCAAGCCGCTGGCGCGCAAAAACCGCTTCCAGCAGCGCGCGATCCTGATCGTTCTCGGCGATATCCGTGATCAGCGGGACATTCGGCAGATCAGGATGCTTGGAGAGTGCAAGCTGCAAGACAATGTCGAGTTGGCCGTTCTTCACCAGATCGTAGTGGCCGGCCTTGATGCTCGACCACGACCAACTGCAACGGCCATCGACTTCACCGCGCTCGATCGCGAGGTCGACATCTTTTCCGCCGGGATAGCCGCTGACGATGCGCATTTTCGTGTGGAAGATCGCATTGATGATCTTGGGGTATTGCTCGTTGTCGGACGCCGGTCCCGTGCTGCCGACGCTCGCGGCCTTTGTGCGCAGCATTTTCCAGTCAGTGATGCCGGCGCGGTGCGCGAAAGCGCAGACGCTCACTTCGTCATTGGTGCTTCCCAGCCAGTTGAATTTCGTGGGGTCGTAATCAGCACCGGCGATGCCGAACAACGGCGCGAACGGAATGCCGCGCGCGACGATGCCGATCACGGTGCCGTCCTTTGGCGCCGCGGTGTAGATATATTTGGCAAGCCGCAGACTGCCTGCGCCCGGCATGTTCTTCGGGATGAAGTTCGGATGCCCCGGCATGTGCCGGCTCATATGCTTGGCCACGAGACGCCCATAGAGGTCGTAATTCCCGCCCGGGCTGTATCCGATATAGATCGTGATGTCCTTGCCCTTGAAATAGGCCGCGGCCTCGTCCGTCGCGCTGTCGGCGTGGGCCGCAGCCGCGATCAGAACCGCGCCCGCAGCAACACTCATCGCTGCGGCGCAACGCCCCGCTGACGCGAAAGCACGGCGGGCAAAGTCGGAAAACAAACGCATCGCAATCCTCCCGATCTTCAAAATGCGCGCTCCGGGTTTCGATGATCCTCTTGCGAAAATCTATCGGCCCTTATCTTGAGCGTCGGCGGCTCCAAGGCTGAGTGGCCTGGGCGTCAGTGTCTAAGATGTCCTTCTCAGTGCCCCAAAATAGTTGCGGACGGCATGCGTCCTGGTGTTCCGGTGCGACAGCGAAGCGAGAACCCGCCGCCTTCTCAGGCAACCAGGTTGCCATGTTTGATGAGGTTCTGTCGCTGCGCGTCGTTACGCGGCGGCAATTTGAAAAGGCGTGCGGCGGTGCCACCGATGATGTTGTGCTTGGCCTTTTCCGAGAGGAACGGCAGATCCCAGATCGCGCTCGGCAGATCGAAATCCCAGTGCGGATAATCCGAGGCGTAGAGAAGCTGCGTTTCCGCATTGATCATGCGGAATGTGTTTTCAAGCGCGACCTTGTCGTCCTGCTCCATCGGCTGCGACGCGTAATACATGTCGCGCATGTAGTCCGACGGCATCTTCTTGAGCAGCGGATATTCCGAATGCCGCAACATGTACTGGTGATCAAGCCGCTGCATCAGGAACGGCACCCATGCGAGACCGCCTTCGATCCAGATAACCGGCAGCTTCGGGAAACGCTCGCCAAGTCCGTTCGTCACCCAATTGGTGACATGAACGATGTTGTAGAACGGGAAGCCGAGCGCATGCACGGAGGCGAAACGGTTCAGACTGCGGAACACCGGCTCGGTCGGATTGATCGCAGAATGGAACGACAGCACCAGGCCGCGTTCCTCGAGCGCGCGAAACACTTTCATATGCGAATTATGATGGATCGGCGCCGAGCGCACCGACGTCACCATGAAGCCGGACACGTGCTTGCGGTCGCCGAACGTTTCGATGGTCCGCATCGCCGCATCCGGATCGGAGAACGGCAGCGTCAGCATCGAATAGAAGCGCCCGTCCGCGTCCGGAAGCGCCTTTTCCGTGAGCCAGCGATTATAGGCCCAGCACAACTCCACTTCCATTTCAACATCCGGATGCATGCCCACGGCCAGCATCAGGGTCGGAAAGAGACATGAGTAATCGACGCTCATGGCATCCATCCAGCGATGGCCAAGCTGCACGTCGCGCAACTTGCTGCCGGCGCCCTTTTCAGTCTGCTCCGACGAGCGCATCGGATAGCGCGTGATGCGCCCACCCATGTCCTGGAAACCAACGGCGAGCGTTGGGATGACGCTGCCGCGGCCCTTGGCGCGGCTCGCCATCACCAGCTGACGCAGAACGTCGTTCTCCATGAACGGCAGGAATTCGTCCATGCTCTCGTTTTCATAGTGGTGAGCATCGACGTCGACGATCAGAACGTCGTCAAGCTTGCGCTTTGTCGCCTGCGTCCGGGCATGCGCGAGAAGACGCGAGGTGTTCAACTCTTCGATCGATACGCGGCGTCCGCGTTCGGCTATCAAATCCATGGTCGATCTCCCAAAATTTCCGGTGGCGCGCGTTCAGCGACCGCCCCAGCTTTGCCACATGGCGAATTCGAAAACGGCGACGTTGGCCGAGCGCAACAATCCACTCGCGGTCGTCATCACGTCGGTTGCATTGGCATGTGAATCCTGCGCCAGCGGCAGATCGACCCCGCCCAGTTCGCATTGTGCGGTGTAGGTTCGGCACAGCGCCGACATCAGGCTCTGCAGAGCCTCTGGCGTGAGCTTATCGATCTCGCCGTTCGCAAGTTCGGCCTCTATCTGCGTTGCGAGGCGCGCCGCGAGGCTGGATGTGTCGACTGCCTGATCGGTCATGCGTACCCCATCCTTTGTGCCGGACCCATTTGTGCCGGCAGCGGATTGGCGAACCGTCATGCTAGGCGACGACAAAGAGATCGTCCCCCTTTTCGACGACCTCGTAACGCCGCAGCTTGAGCTTGCGGTTCGAGACACATTCTCCCGTCTTCATGTCGTATTCGTAGCCGTGCCAGGGACAGACAAAATGCATCTCGGTGTCGGAGAAATACATCCCGCGCGACGTCTTGTCCGGCATGATGCGTTCCTCGACCTTGGGCATCGTCATGCCTTCGCAGGCCGGGCCGCCCTGATGCAGGCAGTAATTGCTGTAAGCGTAATACTTGCCTTTATCCTTGAAGACTCCGATTTCCTTATCGCCGGCGATAATCGTTCTCCGGTCTCCGTCCTTGAACTCCGAGATTTTTCCAATCAGCCGCTCTGCCATCCTCGCCTCTTTGTTTTCCTAGCATTTGCAGCGAGCGTATAAACGGACGGCCGTGATGTCACCGCAAAAGGTTTGATGGTCCAGATTAAAATAATTTTAATGTGCGTATCGACGACCGCCATCTACCGGCGATGGCCCTACTCGCAAATTGCGATCGTGCGCTCCGCGGGGAATTGGACCGTCACGCGCTCGCCGGGGCCAATCCCGATTGCCGGATGCGCGCGGGCAATGACCTTTCGCATGCCGTCGATATCAATAGCATATTCCGCGACGTCACCGAGATAGACACGACTGGAGACAAGCCCCTTCACACAATTCTCGCCCGCGGGAGCGGCTGTATCATCGGCCTTGCCGCGCGACATGATCACGTTTTCGGGCCGCACGACGAAGGTAATGTCTCGACCAGCCTCGGACATCCCGGCAAAACGGCAGCGCATGGGACCGATCTCCGACGTCACGATAGCTGAACCGCCCGCTGGCACCCCGTCTTGCAGCCGCCCTCGGAACAGATTCGTTCGCCCAATGAAGTTCGCGACGAATTCCGAACGCGGCAGATCGTAGATCTCGTCCGGCGGCCCAATCTGGACGATCCGGCCCTGATTGAGGACGGCGACCCGGTCTGAGAGCGACATGGCTTCGCCCTGATCATGCGTGACATAAATCGTGGTCACACCCCATTCGCCCTGAATGCGCTTCAACTCCGTGCGCATCTGCTCGCGCAGTTGCGCATCGAGATTGGACAACGGTTCATCGAGCAAGAGAAGTTTCGGTTCGCGCACGAGGGCACGCGCCAGGGCGAGCCGCTGCTGTTGCCCTCCACTGAGTTGGGTCGCCGAGCGATCCTTGTATCGCGCGATCCCCATCATCTCGAGCACCCGTTCGACGCGCTGCGTCACCTCGGCGCGTCCGTAGCGGATGCGGCGCGAAACGCGCAGGGGATAGGCGGCGTTCTCGAACACGCTCATATGCGGCCAGATCGCATAAGACTGGAACACCATGCCGATGTCTCGGTCGTACATCGGAACATGAACGCCCGTGGCCCCATCGAAAAGCACTTCGCCCGCCAGGACGATCGATCCGCGATCGGGCTGCTCGAGACCAGCGACGCAACGCAGCGTCGTCGTCTTGCCGCATCCGGACGGACCAAGCAAAGTGAAGAATTCGCCCTGCTTTACCTCGAACGCAATGTCGAACACGCCGCCGGCCGGCTCTTCGCGTTCCGTCTCATATATCTTGACGAGATTTCCGACCTCGAGCATGCACGCTCCTCCAACGGAGATATTTATATCGTCAATTGATAACGCCGCGTGACGTAATAGAAAGTCGTGCTCACAACGGTCATCAGGCAGACCCAGGCGATCCCCATCGAAGCAAGCTCCGTGACTTGCCCATTCTGCCAGAGGTCGAACAGACTGACGGCTACGATCTCCGTTCCCGGGCCTACGAGCATTAACGGCAGCGACACGGTTTGCACGGCGAGCAGAAAGATCAACAGCCACGAACTGATCATCGGCGTGGCAAGCAGAGGCATCACGATGCGCAGGAAAGTACTCGACCGGCGAGCGCCCGCCGACATCGAGGCATCTTCCAGCTCATTGTGAATCTGCAAGACCCCGGCATAAGCATAGCGCATGCCGTAAGGCATGTAGCGGACCGTCGAAGCGATAATGACAGACAGCAGCGTGCCGTAAAGCGGTACGGGCAGATTCACGAAGACATACAGGAATGCGACGCTCATCACGATGGCCGGAAAGACCAGCGGCAGGCTCGCAAGCTGATCCAGAAGCCATGCACCAGGACGCCGCCGGGCCGCAAGCCAGGCGCATAGCGCGGTAAACGGGACAACGAGTGTCGCGGTCGCCGCACCGAGAATGAGCGTGTTTGCGATCGCATCGCGGAACGATCCGGGACCGAGCACTTCCCGATAATTGTCGAAGGAGAAGCGGCCGAAGGCATCCGGCGTAACGCCATCGTAGAACGGCTGCAGCGACGTGAACACCAATATCAACAGCGGCAGTCCGGTCACCAGCATGAACATGACGAGCAAGGCCACGCTTGCTCCCCATTTCATACCGCCGAGATTGATGACGCGCGGCCGATAGCCCTTTCCCGTGATGGTTTGGAATTTATGCGCATTTCGCGAAAGCCGGCCGTAGAGATACAGCAGCGCGACGATGATGATCAGGAGACAAATCGAATAGGCGCCCGCATCGCCATAGCTGGGCGTCACCGATCCGCGCGAGCTTTGGTAAACATTCGTCGTCAGCACATTGATGTTGCCCGCCAGCCCCACGAGCGCCGGCACCTCGAAAGACTCAAAGGCGCGGATGAAAACCAGAAGCAGCAGCGCCAAAATGCCCGGCAGGCCCATCCGCAGCGTGATCGAGCGGAAGGTGGTCAGCGGCCGCGCGCCGCTCATCATCGACGCTTCCTCGAAACTCGCATCGGTCGCACGCAAGACGGAAGACATCAGCAGAAAAGTCAGCGGAACGAAATTCACGCCTTCGATGACGATCATCCCCCACATGGAATACACATTGATGCCGACCGCAGAACCGAATGCGTGCTGCAAAGCGGCATTCACCGGCCCCGAGCGTCCGAGAATGAGGAGCCATGCGACGACATGAAGGATGTTCGGGATACCGAGCGCGATGATCGAGCCCAGCACGACGTATTGCCGCCCCGGCGTGTTCGTCCGTTCGACGAGAACGGCCTGCGTCACCCCGAGAGCCAAGGCGACGACCGCGGAGCCAACGGCATAGATCGCGGTATTGATGAGCGCGGGCAGAAAGAAGCGACCCGTGAACAGCGCCTTGTAATAACCGAGCGTGAAATCGCCCATGGAGCCGTCGGGACGCGTCGTGTGAAAACTCACATCGACCAGAAAAAACGTCGGCGGAATAATCAGGATCGCGAGGATGACACAAAGCAGCAGGACGAGCGGGGAAAACTGGAGCTTTCTCGGCTTGGCGCGAACAGCCGATTGCCGCGCCATCTCCGCCGCGTCCGTCACATCCAATTCCGTCGCCATCCGATCCTGATCTCCTCTCTCTGCATCATGCAGACGATCGGCGCTTCATTTACTGAATGCGTTCAGCGAAAAAGGTCCTGGTAAATCTTTTCCGAGCTGACCGTGTAACTGTTCAATTTGTCCGGACCGACGAAGTTTTCCTTGTATCCGTTTTTCTCCGGCACGACTTTCGCGACTTTCGGATTTGGCGGGACATCCGATCGAACGGGGAAATAATTCGCCTGCGCCAAAATCTGCTGCCCTTCCTTGGACAGGATAAAGTCGATCAACAGCATCGCCGCATGGGGATGCCGGAGAGATTTGGGAATGATCATCGTCGCAGCCGTCGTTGCAACCGGGTTCATGAGCTGCGAATTGACCGGCGCGCCTTTGGCCGCGCTGATCAGCGGATGATGCGCAAAAATATTCAGCGCGATCGGATATTCGCCGGCGACCACACGATCGACAAGAGTGCGCGCGCTTCCCGACCCGAAATTGATGATTTTTTGCTTGGCGAGTTTTTCAAAATACGCCCTCGCTTTCTCTTCGCCCCAGGCAAGCCGGAGATTGGAGAGAAACAAGTCCGTTCCGCTCGAACTGCCGATGCGCCAGGCGAGTTTTCCTTTCCATTTCGTATCAAGCAGATCCTCATAGGTTTTTGGCACATCGTTCGGGGGGACGAGCTTCGTGTTGTAGGCGATCGAGTAATAACTCAGCCGCGTTGGTGCCCACAATCCTGCTGGGTCCCGGTACTTTTCCGCTACACCTTCCAGGTCGGGAGAATAAAACGGCTGGGCTTCTTTGGCCTGCACGATCAGCTCACCAACGCCCGTGCCTTCGACCACGTCGGCGACGACGTTGTTGGCGCGAACCTCGGCCGCGAGCTTTGCGGCGATGTCTTCTGAATCACCGCGCCAGAAAGTCATCTTGATGAAGGGATATTTTTTCATGAACGCCGCGGCGATCGGACGCTGCGCCTGATTGACGATCATCGCCGAATACAGGACGACCTGTCCCTCCTTCTTGGCACCTTCCTCAAGCCGCTTCTGGCGATCCGGTCCTTTGTAATTGATAATGTCCGCAGCGTTCTGCGCGCGCGCAACGCTGGGCAAGATGAGCGAAACAGCAAGCGCGAGGATTCCGATCCGGCCAATGAGATCAGTTCGTTGCATTGCTTCTCTCCCGATGATGATCGCGTGTAACGATAAGCGCGTCCGCGATCTTAACGCCCTGCCCCTTGCCGAGCACGAGAACTGGATTGAGATCGATTGCGGCATATCGCCCGTCCGTCGCAGCGACAAAGTCGGCGAACCGCACGCAACAGTCCACAAGGGCCTCCACGTCGCGTGGCGGCGCGCCGCGATAGCCATCCAGGAGCCGGGCGCATTTCAACTCCGAAATCATATCACGCACGTCGCCCGCAAGAAGCGGCGGCAAGCGCACTGCAGCATCCTTGAAAACCTCAACCGCCGTGCCGCCGGCACCGAGCACGATCATCGGCCCCAATTGGTCATCATACGTCATGCCGAGGATGAACTCGACGCCGTCGCCAACCATCTCCTGGACGAGTACGCCGTCGATTCGCGCCACCGGACAGGCTCGCCGGGCATTGGCGACGATATCTTCCGCCGCCTTTTTAACCTCAGCCTGGCCACGCGCGCCGAGAAACACGCCACCGACATCGGACTTATGCGGAATATCCGGCGACTGAATTTTGAGGACAACCGCACCATCGAAGTCGCTTGCCAACAAGCCGGCTTCAGCGGGCGTTCGTGCCAGCACTTCCCGCGTGACCGGCAGACCGGCCGCGGCAAGGATCTTTTTGCTTTCGGCTTCCGTCAGGGTGACGTTTGGCGCGAGGTCCGGCAAATCGAGATTGGACAAGTCGAGATTGGACACATCGAGACTGCGCGGGGTTTGCAGCGATACGGCCGGACGCCGCCGGACTTCCGCATGATGCACGAGGTGGGCGATGGCCTTCAGTCCGCCTTCCAGGTCCTCAAGCAATGGCAGGCCATGCGCTGACGCATAGCCGCGCCACTTTCGCGTGAGACTGTTGGAGATGAACGAGAGGACCATGAGCGGCTTTTCGCTGCTCTTGGCGCGGTCCGCCATCACCTCGATCAGCGCGTTGTGGGACTCAAAACCCTCGATGCGCATTCCGAGGACAAGCCCGATCACGTCGATCATGTCGTCATCGATCAGCGCGTCGAGGACAGCCTTCATATTATTGTCGCGGCGCAGCCGCGGCAGTCCCACCGTATCGATCGGATTGCTGAACGATCGTTCGACTGACAGGATGTTCTGCAGCCTGCGGTCCGTGTCGATCCGGATCGGTGCGAACGCGATGCCGGCCTTTTCTCCGAGATCGGCAATCAATGATGTCGCTCCGCCAGACACCGTGAGCATCGCCACGCGATTTCCGCGTGGCAACGGCGCTGCGGCGAACAAGGCCGCGGACTCCACCAGTTCGTCGATGCTTTCGACGAGCGCGATGCCGCTTTGCTGAAATAGGGCGACATAGGCGGCGTGCTGACCGGCGAGCGTGCCCGTATGCGCAAGGGTCGCCGCCTGCCCGCCGGTACTGCTGCCAAGCTTGAGCACGACCACCGGCTTGGCGCGCGCGGCGCGCTGGATCGCGTCACGAAAGCGGCGGCCGTTTTTCGCGCCTTCCATGATCAGCGCGATGACCTTGGTCTGCGGATCCTCCACCAGAAAATCGATGTAGTCTGCGAGATCGACGACGGCCTGGTTTCCGATCGAGATCAGATAATGAAGACCGACGCCACGGTTCGCCGACAATTCGACGACGGCGTTGAGCAGGCCGCCGCTTTGGGACACGAGCGAAATACCGCCGGATTGAACGGTCGCGGGAATTTCGGCCATGGTCGCAGCGAAATGCGACGACAGCGCCGCGATGCCCATGCTGTTGGGGCCGGCAACGGCCATGTTCGCTTGACGCGCAATCGCAACGATCTCCTCCTGACGAGCGCGTCCGACGTCTGTGTTGGCGTCCGCAAATCCTTCAGAGATCACCATCGCTGCGCGAACACTCACGGCCGCGGCGTCGCGCAGAACGTCGGCAACGGCGGCGGCGGGCACGGCGACAATCACGCAGTCAGGCGTTTCGGGAAGCGCTGAAAGCGAAGGATAGCAACGACGGCCACCAAGCTCCGGATATTTTTCATTGACCGGCCACACCGGGCCGGTAAATCCGGACCGGTTGAGCGCCGCGAGCATTCTCGCGCCGGGCCCGCCCTTGGCGGATATGCCGACGAATGCCACCGAGCGCGGTTGCAGGAGGAATCGGATCGGGAAGATAGCCGCGCCATGATCCATCGGGGAGAGGCTCAGTCTGTAATGAAGGGCTTCGGCAACGCGAAATGTCGAGCGCCGAATTTCAAAGAGAACATGAGCCTTATGGCCTCCCTTATGCTGTCCGGTCGTCGGTAACGGAACGCCGGGCCGCTTGTTTTCTCGAAGATGACTCTATTGCGCGCTCTCGACAAGACTTCATTTTGTCCGCGGCGGAAAACACATGGATAGAGAGAGCCCCGCGCCAAAGCCCGCCTTGCGATGGTCGGGCATTCTAATTACGCTTGCACGACAAGATAAAAATATTCGTGCCTGCGGAAAACGTCACACGTCGTTGCAGAACGGCACGGGACTGAAGTGGTAGGGAGCCCCCATGGACCTGAAGATAACCGAAACACAACAGATGATCATGGACGGAGCTGCGAACTTTCTCAGGAAAGCCGCGCCTCCGACAAAGATTACGCGATGGTTCAAGGAAAATACTACCTTCGTCCCCGATCTCTACAAGAACGCCGCTGAACTTGGCTGGCTCGGCATGATGATCCCGGAAGCGTATGGCGGCTCCGACGTTTCGTTGACGGATTGCGCCGTTCTCTACGAAGCTCTTGGCCGCGGCCCTCTTCCCGGTCCTCTCTTCTCTTCAGCCATATTGGCGGCGCTGGTCATCCGTCTCGGCGGCTCCGAAGCTCAAAAGCAAGAACTGCTTCCGGCGATCGCCAAAGGTAAAGCAATCATCGTGCTCGCGATGAACGACCAAGGCGCGTTTTGGGGACCGGATGCGGTCGAAACCCAGATGAAGCGTGATCATGGATCGGTGATCCTTAACGGGACGAAACGCTTCGTTCTGGATGCCGAGGGCGCAACGCACTTCATCTGTTGCGCGCGCGACGAGGCGGGACAAATTGCGCTCGTGCTCGTGAACCGGGAGATGTCCGGCGTGAGCGTGAACCTGTGTGGGGGGTTCATTGCATCGACAAGTGAGGTGATCTTCGATCACGTCAAGGTGCCGGCCGAAAATATCATCGGCGAACCGAACGCGGGCTGGGCGCTGCTCGATAAAGCATTACAAAAAGCGCTGCCGATCTTGTGTGCCTACAAGGTTGGCGCCTGCCAGGAAATTTTCGACTTCACGAACGAATATACACGCCAGCGCGTCGTTTTCGGACAACCGATTGGCCGCTTTCAACGCGTGCAGGATCATTGCGTCGACATTTCCACCCATTTGGATTCCGCACGTTGGATCACTTATGAAACGCTCTGGCGGATCGAAACCGACCAACCCAGTTCAGCAAGCGTTCACGAGGCCAAAGCCGTCGCCAGCGAAGCCTATTACGAGGCCTGCAACCTGTCGCACAAGGTTCATGCAGGCCCCGGCACCGATTACGACCATCCCCTGATGGCGCACAGCGCATTGGCGCATACCTTATACCAATATCTTGGCACACCGATCTTTCACAAACGGAAGATGGTGGACGCCTTGTACCCTCGCGCGCATCAAGCAGCCCCTGTTCGATCCGCCGAGTGAACGCACCTACCGGCTAGACAGTGACGGGGGGTCGTTCGGCATGCGGACGGCCCAATGCCAGACGCCGCGCAAAAATCAACCGATCCGTGTCGAGCGTTCCGCCGCCGTGCAGCTTGCCCGGCCCGCTCCGGATCAAATATTCAAAGTCATCGTCCTCGTTGACCGTGAAGTCGGGGATGAGAGCATCGAAACCTAAAATCTGTTGCAGCCGCGCCGAATTTCTCAAGCGAACCATGCGGTTGTAATAGCGAAACTGAACACCGCCATAAGGATGCGGCTCGCGGATATACCGGAAGAAGAAGTTGCGTTGCGCAAACAGCCGAGCGGCATGCAATTCGATATAGATATCCGCCAATGTCTCACGGATCCGGTCGTCTTCAAGGACCGGCTGCCCGTTAAGCTTGGTCTTTTTACAATAATCGATCAGGCGCTCCATGGTATTCGTGTTTTCCAGGCCGCCGTCGCCGCCATGTTCGAGTTCCAAATGCGTGTTGGCGACTTTCCATCCATTATTTTCGCCCCCCACAAGATAAAAAGCAGGGACGCGAACATTGTCGAAAAAGATCGTGTTCTTGCGACCCATCATGAGATGCATGGGCTGGTACGTGATGCCCGGCAATTTCCCCGGAATATAAATCCAGCTCAGGTTTTCATGCCTCGGCTTGTCTGGCGCGGTGTTCACGATGGTCCAAAGGAAATCCGGATCGTGCGTTGAACCGATCATCGTCTTTTGACCGTTGATAATATAATCGTTTCCATCCCGCACGGCATAAGTCCGGCAGGTCGCGAGGTCGCTACCGCCTTGCGGCTCCGTCAGGACCTGCCAGGAAATGACCTCACCCTTGAGCAGGGGTGGGAGAAATTCGGCTTTCTGCTCGTCGGTCGCCCAGTGCAGCATGCACGGCGCCACCAGCCGCGCCAGCGTGTAAAACACGTGATCCAGACTGAGGCCGTAGCGGCCGACTTCGGCCGCCAGCACGAGTTGATGATGAGTCGATAGTCCCCCGCCTCCGTATTGCTTCGGGAACATCGGATAGAGCCATCCTTTCGCGCCCAGCTTAAGGCCCAGTTCACGACGGAACCTATACTCGTCTTCATTTTCTCTGGTCGACCATGATGCGCTCCAGCGTAAATCTTCAGAACCTTTCATGTTCTCGACGAGCCACTCCCGCACTTCCTTGCGAAAGGCTCCGATTTCCGCGGTTTCATCGATCACATTAAAATCCATTTGTCCCTCCGCTGTTGGCCTTGATGTCTCGAGATTTCTTCTATTTTTGATACGACATCCACAGATTCGAAGAATTTCCTAGTATGTTGGTCCAAGCGAGACGCGGCAAGGAGTGCTTGTGACAGCGCCGCCTTTCGCCTACGGGCTCCCACCGCCGCGTTTCTCATTCGCGGCCTTGAGCCCCGCAAAGGACAGGTACGCCTTGACGATATCGGGCGCGACATGCGTGAGCGACTGCGCGATGATCCTTTGCATATCGTCACCGGTCACCGGTCGGCCCGCGGGCAACCCACGCCGCTCCGCTTCGGCCTGGTAGGTCTCATCCTTCATCAGCCGCGCATAGGACTCGCGCAAGGTCGCGAGGACATTGGCAGGCAAATTCGGCGGTCCCAGCAGTGGCAAGCCGAGACGGCTCGGTGTGATGACGAGGTCCAACAGAGCCTTGGCTTTTTCATCGGAGACGATGTCGGCGAGAACAGGGACGCCCGGATAATACGATAGCGACTGGGCGATCGGCTTCAGCGTGCCCGATTTAACCAGGTCAGGCCGCGTATTGAGAATGCTGCCTTCGTGCGAATAAAGGCCATCGACCTCGCCGCGTTCGATCGCGAGCAGGACCTCACGGAATCCGGCATAGCCCGAGATGACGCGCAACGGCAGGTGCTCGTACTTGGCCAGAACGCGTGGTGCGATGGCATTTTCGGAGCGGGGGGACAGCGCGCCGATAACGATCTCCTTCTTCGACTTGCGCAAATCCGCGATCGATTTGATTCCCGTGCGCTGATGAATCCACAACGCATCGACCGCGCTACCGGAGCCGCCCACATAGGAAAACTTGCTGAGGTCGTAATTCACGCCGTTGGTCGGCACGACTTTACTGAGCAGAAAGCCGCTGCGGCCCGGCATCCCGAGGGTCAAGCCGTCGGGTGGCGCGACACGATAAATGTAGTTCGCCAGGACAATGCCGCCGGCACCCGGTGTGTTCTTGGGGACGATGGTCGGGTTGCCGGGGATATGCTTCGCAAAATATTGGACGAGCGTGCGCATTTCACCATCGACCCCCCCGCCGGGCGGAAATCCGGCGATGATCGTCAGTGTTTTTCCCGCATAGAAATCGCCTGCAGCGAGCGCTGGGCGCAAGGCCAGCACGCCGGCGATGAAGGCAATAAACAGGCAGGACCACAACGTGAGTGCCGTGATCAATCGTGGCCCGCGGTTATCATACGCGCGCCGGAGCCCGCGCATCGTGAGCGATGAGAAAAGTGCCATGATTTCCATCCCTCGCCCGGCGTTTGGCTTGGTTTAAAGAAGGAGGAGCTTCCGCCGACCGGCGGAAGCACCTCCTCAAGTTTTTGATTGTTCTTATTATTGCCGCCGCTAAGCGGAAACCTTGTCGGTCTTTTTGGCCTTGGCGCGGTCGTCGGCATATTCGACGTCGTCATAGCCGTGGGCAGAGATGTCGAAGAGATTGCCGTCCGGGTCCATCGCGCGGTATTCCGCGAATGGACGTGTCGAAGGCCGCTCCGTCATCGGCTCGTCGAAGGCCTTGAGCTTCTTTTCGATGTCGGCGATGTCCTCGACGGCAAAGCCAAAATGATTGATGCCGCTTGGCGTGGCGTCGCCGCGGTTGCGCAGGATCGCAAGCGTGAGATAGCCGTCGCTCATATAGCGCGCACCGCTCTTCTCGGCATGGATGACCTTGAGACCAAAAACCTCTTCGTAAAACTTCGCGAGGCGCTCGGGATCCTTTGTCTTGATGGCAAGATGACGAATCTTGGGCATTGGAACGTCTCCTTTTCGTTGCGATGTTGCAGCCGACCGTGTCGAACCGCCAGTGGATTGTCTTCGCGGCAGAAAAGAACCCTCGCCACTCCTCAATTGTCAGTCATGGCATTGGCGCCCGCCAAACGTCCGAAAACGGCATTACGCGTCTGTCCCGTGAAAGACGGGTAATTGTGAAAGAAAAGTCCGAGAATATCGCCAGACGCATAAAGGCCCCTGATCGGTTCGCCGGACGTATTGAGCACCTGCGCCTTCGGATTCACTTGTACGCCGCCAAAGGTGAACGTGATGCCGCAAGTCACAGGATACGCCCGAAACGGCGGCTCGGCGATGGGCACGGCCCAGTTCGACTTCGGTATATCGAGCCCCTGGGTCGCCTTTCCGTCGGGCCCTGTCGGATCGAACGCCGTGTCGTCCCGGCAGGCCGCATTGAACCTCGTGATCGTATCCGTCAGCACTTCCGGCGCAAGACCGATTTTCTGCGCGAGCCCGGCGATCGTGTCGGCCTCTTCGAAACTCGCCTTGTGATGCGGGTAGCGGTGCAGCCGGATGCCCTTCTGATCGTAGATTTGCCAGGCAGCCGCGCCCGGTTGCGCGAGCACCGCACGGCCGGTCTTGGCATAGGTGAAGGAATGCTGCGCCTCGCCCTCATCGAAGAAGCGTTGCCCGAGGGCGTTGACGGATATGCCGAAGGGATAATCATAACGGCTCTGCGTGTTGCCGCGGCCATCGGCATGCTGCGGCGTCTCGAAATTGGGGGCATTGGCATCAATGGGCGACATATGTCCCGACTGCCACTGGCCGCCTGTCGACGCACCAAGTGCGAGGAGATAATTGATGACTTCGCCGGTGTCGTGCTTCGAACCGCGGACCTTCACATAATCCGCGTTGCCGGAAAGATAGCGCGCGCGCATTTCGGCGCTGGCCTGAAAGCCGCCGGCGCAGGCGATGACGGCGCGCGCCTCCAGATCATATTCGCCATCGGCGCTGCAGACGCGCACCCCGTTCACGCGATGCTGGTTGCCATGCAAGGCGTTGACCGGCGAGCGGAAGCGAATTTCGATGCCCATGCGCTCCGCGATGGCGCGCCATTGCTCAAGCTGCCCGACGCCCCCACCCGCCACGTGGATGGCAATGCCGCGCTCGAAATAGCGCTTCTTGCCGACCTTGGCATGCTCCTTCAACAGCTCCCATTTGATGCCAATGCCCTTCATCCAATGGACCGCGGCGTTGGATTCACGCACCAGCGTCGTCGCCAGCGCCTGGTCCATCCGTCCCTGCGTCATCTTGTTGAGGTCGGCGAAAAAGGCATCTTCCGGATAAGGCGCGATCTCCAGGCTGGAGAAAGTCTCGTCATCGATGTCGGGCAAGAACTCGCGGATTTCCGCACCGCCATTGTGCCAGAAGCGAAATCCTGTGCCGGAATAGCGCGCATTGCCGCCATATTCGGCTTCCGGCGCCTTCTCGAGCATGATGACGCGGTCGGCGCCATTCTCCTTGGCGGCAATAGCGGCCTCGAAGGCCGCACTTCCGCCCCCGATGACGATGACATCGCAGCGCTCCACGCGCGCACCTCCCTGATCGTTGCAGCAAAGGGTAGCGACGGCGCGAAAGCGAGGGAAGCCGGAAAAGCCGAATTGCGGTTATTCCGAAGTGTGATCGCCCGCGCCCGTGCTTCCATTCTGCAACAGAGATTTGAGGCAGTCGAGAAAGGCGCGGGTCTTTGCCGGAACGTGACGGGATCGCGGGAAATAGGCCGTCAGCTTGTAGGTCGATGCCGTGAGGTTGGAAAAGATCGACTCAAAAGCTCCGCTGGCGAGACGCTCGCGTGCGACGTGTTCGAGAATGCGCGCAATCCCGATGCCGCGTTCGACGGCACCGTACAGCGCCGCACCGCTGTTGCAGCTATAGTTGCCGCTTACGCGGACGAAATAATCCTTGCCATCTTCCGTGAAGCGCCAATGGTTCGCGCCGGCCTGCAAGGAATGGACGAGACAGTTATGACCGTCGAGATCCTTGGGCGTCCTGGGATGGCCGGCCCTGCGAAAATAGTCCGGCGTTCCGCAGATCAGATAGCGCATGGTCCCGAGGACTTCGGAGGCAAGACTCGTCTGGTTCGTCAGCGGATCACGATCCGTCGAAAGGCGGATCGTGATATCGATGTCCTGTTCAAGCACGTTCACCGTGTCGCCGGGGGCCAAGACGAGCTGAACCGAAATGTCGGGGTGACGTTCAAGAAATCCGGCGATCGCCGGCGCGATGAAACTCTGGCCGACGCCGAATGTCGCATGCACCCGCAGCAGGCCCTTCATGCCGACGCTCAAGGCGGTCGCGGACTGTTTGGCATCCTCGAGTTCAGCGACGATGCGTATGGCGCGGGCAAAGAAATCCTGTCCCGCTTCCGTCAGCGACAATTGATGCGTCGACCGATTGAGAAGCTGGACGCCGAGCGATGCCTCCAGCCGTGCCACATGCTTACTGACGGCAGACTGCGACAGGTTCAATTCCGATGCAGCGGCACTGAAACCCTTCTTATGCACAACCTTGAGAAAGATTTTGATATCGCTGAGGTGTTCCATTGCCGGGTGCTGACCAATTCCAATGCAGCGAGATTTTCGGAATAAGCGTTATTCACCCCCTGCTGAGGAATCCGATGATATAGTTCGCACACGATTATAAAAGCGAATTTCGGAGCATGATGCCGAAAACTGCGACGCGGTTGCGGACGACATCCTGCTCTAACCGACAATAACAGAGGGAGGATCAGGCGGTGATCCAATCGCTGCCGCAAGCCAGCGCTCACACCCGTCGGCTCAGCGCCTATATCGCACAGGCGCTGGATCAGCCGTTGCCGGAGGACGTTGCCGCCAAGGCCAGGCAACACATTCTCGATACGCTTGCCGCGATGATCTCGGGGACGCAGCTCCACCCCGGCCATCTGGCGATCGCCTATGCCGCAGGGCTCGGCGGCGCGCCGCACTGCTCGATCGTCGGTACGGCCATCAGGACATCGGCAGTCAACGCCGCGCTCGCCAATGGCATGCTGGCGCATGCGGACGAAACCGATGATTCACACGCCCCCTCGCGCACCCATCCCGGCTGCGCCGTCATTCCCGCCGCGCTGGCAGCCGCCGAACGCGTTGGCGCCAGCGGCGAACGCTTCATGCGCGCCGTCGTACTCGGCTATGACGTTGCCGCGCGGCTGAATTACGCGCTCGATCCTGAAGGTTTCGCTGCGGCGTCGCGCAGTACGCACAGTTTTGGCGGCACTTTCGGCGCTGGCGCTGCGGCCGGCGCACTGCTCGGACTGACCGAAAAGCAGATTCCGTTCCTCCTGTCGTACTGCGCGCAGCAGGCGTCCGGTCTCGGCGCGAATGTCCGCGACAGCGACCATATCGAGAAGGCTTTTGACTTCGGCGGCATGCCGGCCCGCAACGGCATGACGGCCGCGACGATGGTTGCGGCCGGCTTTACCGGCGTTGACGACGTCTTCAGCGGCGAGCGCAATTTTTTCGAGGCCTATGCCGCAAACGCAAATCCCGATGCCCTCATCGAAGGTCTCGGCACGACCTTCGAAATCATGGGGACCAACATCAAGAAATGGTCGGTGGGCTCACCGGCCCAATCAGCGCTCGACGCCATGACCTATCTCATGGAGACTGAACACCTTGTTCCGAACGACATCGAGACGATCGCCGTGCACCTGCCGACGCGGTCTGCGCGTACCGTCGATTCCGCGCCGATGCCCGATGTCAATGTCCAGCACCTGCTGGCGATGCTTCTCATCGACCGCAAGCTCACATTCAAATCAATCCACGATCATGCCCGAATCCACGATCATGCCCGCATGGCCGATGATGCAATCCTCGCCCTGCGCCGCCGCATCACCATCGTCGCGAGCGAAGAGCTGATGTATGCGCGGCCGCGACGTCAGGCGATCGTTGAGGTCACGACCTCGAAAGGTGGCACTTTCATACGGCGCACGCATGCGGTGCGCGGGACGGCCGACAATCCCATGTCCCTTGGCGAGATCGAGGCCAAGGCCAGGGACCTGATGTCCGATGTGATCGGCGGAGACGGTACAGACGCGCTGATTGGCCTGCTGCGCGATCTGCCTGCCCTGCCCGACATGCGGAAACTGCGCAATTGCTGGCAGCCGGAAGCCCCGCGCGAGGCAGCATCATGACCCTGCTGCTGTCGAACGACGAGGTCGAGGCGCTGCTGCCGATGCCGGAATGCCTGGCAGCGATGGAAGAGGCCTATCGCGAACTCGGTGACGATCGCGGCGGCAATGGCGTGCGTTCGGAAATTCTCACCCCCACCGATCGGCCGGACGCGCTCTATTCGCTGCTGACCATGGCCGGCGTCGTTCCGAAATTCGGCATCGGTGCGGTGCGGATCAATTCAGATCTCCTGACATGGCCGCAGTCCGACGCGGGGCTGAGAAGGGTCAAAGTGCCGGCCGCGCCGAACGGACGCTACGTCGGGCTCGTGCTCCTGTTCGACACGAAGACCGGCGAGCCGCTGGCGATCTATCCGGACGGCGTCGTGCAACGCATGCGTGTCGGCGCGACCTGCGGGATTGCGGCAAAATACCTCGCACGTGCCGAAGCATCCGACGTGGCGCTGTTGGGGAGCGGCTGGCAAGCTGGCGGCCAGCTGATGGCGATCTGTGCCATGCGCACCATCAAGCGCATCCGCTGCTTCAGTCCCAATGCGCGGCGTCGCAAAGAGTTTTGCGCGGAGATGGAGGTGAAGCTGGGTGTCCCCGTTATCCCCGCGGAAACCGCGCAGGCCGCAATGACCGACGCCGATATCGTCATGTGCGCAACAAACAGCATGCAGCCTGTTCTCAATGCCGATTGGATCGAGCCTGGCATGCATGTCAGCACCCTGAAGCGGCTGGAGATCGATGCCCAGGTCGCCGCTGCCGCAAATGTCGTCGTCACGCATGTGCGCGGAGCACCGTCGGTCATCGTGCGATCCGCGGGCGCCGATCTTGCCCGCGATACCGAACACCAGAAAGCGGCGCTCAGCAACGCTCTCAAGACATCGGAGCGGCCGGAATTGGCGGAGCTTCTGCTCGGCCGCGCGGCTGGGCGAAAAAGCGAAAAGGATGTGACGCTGTTCTTGAATTACACGGGCATGGGCTATCAATTCGCGGCGACCGGACACGTCATCTACCGTAACGCAAAAAAACGCGGCATCGGGCGGACGATAGACACCGATCTGCTGACAAGCGCATTACCATCGTGATTATCACGTGCGCGGCTGTCGCAGCCACGTGCACAAAGGCGAAAAAAGAGTCCGCAAGAGGCTCTTAAGAGCAAACGGGGAGAAAACAAATGGTGGCGTCGAAAACCATTTCGGCCTGGATCATCTGTCTGGCGGCTTTCGTCGTGATGACAGCGCAAGCGTCCGCTGGCGATGACGCCTTTTACAAGAACAAGACTGTGACCTTCATCGTCGGCTCGGCAGCCGGCGGCGGCTACGACACCTATAGCCGCCTCATCGCCACCCATATCGGCCGCCATATCCCCGGCAATCCATCCGTGGTCGTGCAAAACATGCCGGGCGCAGGCAGCATTCGGGCGGCAAACTTTCTCTATTATGCGGCGCCGAAGGACGGCACGGCTATCGGAATGGTTGATCAGGCGACTTACCTCAACGAGATTCTCGGTGTCCCCGGCCTGAAAGTGCATGCGCTGAAATTCAATTGGATCGGACGCATCCTCGACAACAGCGCCGTGCTCTTTGATTCACAGAAATCGCCCGTGAAGCGCGTCGAAGACGCGATGGACAAGAAACTGATCGTCGCCACCTCGGGCACAGCCTCGCAGCTCAACTGGACGGTACTCAAGAGCGTCATCGGCCTGAAGTTCGAGCTTTTGACCGGATATCGCGGTACGAATGACGCGCTTCTGGCGATGTTGCGCGGCGAGGTCGACGCGCTAAGCATGCCATGGTCGATCCTCAAAATTCAGGGCGCCGAGATGATGGCGAAAAAGCAGATCAACCTGCTGCTGCAGACGGGCGCCGAAAAAAACGCCGACATTCCGCAAGTGCCGCGAATGATCGACCTCGCTCATAATGACGAGGACCGGGCGCTGCTGGCGCTGTTTTCGACGCCGTCGACGATCGGCCGCTCTGTGCTGGCGCCGCCCGACGTTCCGCCGGAGAGGATAAAAGTCCTGCGTCAGGCGTTCAGCGAAACCATCAAGGATCCGAAATTCCTGGCCGACGTCAAGCGCGCAAAGCTCGAACTCGATCCTTTGTCCGGCGAGGCGCTTCAATCGCAGATCGAGAGCGCGGCTAAATTTCCTCCGTCTGTCATCGATCGCGCCCGAAAGATTGCCGGGAGCAAGAATTAAGCAGCACGTGAGAGAATTTACCCAGCGGACAAACGGAAAGAACATGGCCGAGACGACAGCGATTCCCGTGCAAGGCAGCACCATGGACATCTACATGGACGGACCGGCAAGAGGAACGCCGGGGCCCGCCATCGTGCTGCTGTATCATCGCGAGGGCGTGGACGATTTTACCAAGCTCGTCGTCAGGACGCTTGCCGCGAAGGGATATCGCGTGGCGGTGCCGGATGTCTCGCACCGCGTGGCGCGCGACATTCCCATGAAGGATCGCAAGGCCTTCCTCAAAGACGATGAAGTCGTCGCCGATATCGGGGCGACAGTCCAATGGTTGCGCGCACGGCCGGACGTCGATGAGAAACATATCGTCATCATGGGCCATTGCATGGGCGGACGCATGGCATTGCTCGGCGCCGGGCGCCTGCCAGGATTTTGCGCCACCGTCGTCTATTACGGAGGAAGCGTGGGCAAGCCCTGGGGCGACGAAAAACAAACCCCTTTCGACACGCTGCAAAACATTAAGGGCCCGGTGATCGGCTTTTTCGGCAACAACGACACTCATCCTTCGCCGGAGGACGTGAATCGGATCGATGCCGCGCTCACGGAGCATGGCATCACCCACACCTTTCACCGCTACGACGATGTCGGTCACGGATTCATTAGTCCGCGCCACGATACCCCGACGGAACGGGCGGCAGCCGCCGATGCATGGGCCAAGACTTTTGCCTTCCTCAGCGGGATCGCCCCCGCCTAACCGTGCAGCGGCCACAAATATTTCGCACCTGGCCGCACCGTCCCCGCTTTAATTTCCTACCTTCCCACGATGAAAAAC